>Ga0207665_10000100_pt1 | contig 55652 bp, 50 predicted proteins | sample LARL112metaG_FD_184351 | JGI IMG/M metagenome (GOLD analysis project Ga0207665, IMG submission 184351) | Corn, switchgrass and miscanthus rhizosphere microbial communities from Kellogg Biological Station, Michigan, USA - LAR L11-2 metaG... | ecosystem: Host-associated > Plants > Roots >... | reverse complement strand
GGAACTCGCCCAGCTCCTGGCTGTAGAAGGCGTCCGCGGGACGGACGGCAGACCCCCGGTACCCGTCTGGTTCGGGATAGGAGTAGGAGTAGAAGAAACCCTGTCCTTCCCCGCCCGGCCAGTAGCCGGCGCTGCTCACCTCGTGTGAATACGCCTCGAGCATCACGTGCGGCCCGCAGTGCGGCGGCCGGCCGGGATGCGGCGGTGCGGGCCGTCCGGAGAACCGCGTCACCGCCAGGTCCAGCCCGCCCCAGAACAGGTGAACCGGGCTGGCCTTGCCGAGGAACCGGCCGCGGAAGACCTTGAAGATCCGCTCGATTTCCACCAGGGCCAGCCAGAACCGCCGCGCCTGCTCGCCGTCGTAGGACGCGTGCACGCGATCGCCGGGGAACGGGATGGCACCCTCGATCTCCACCGGAACGGGCCAGATCTCGGTGCCGACGCCCAGCTCGTCCAGGCCCCGGGTCACCTCGGCGTAGAAATCGGCCACCGGACGGGCGGTCAGGGCCACCGAGCGGGCCGTTCCCGCGCTGGTCACGACGTCGAGCTGGTGACGGCGGAAGTCGAAGTCGATCTGGAAGCTCGGCCCGGCCGGGTGCGGCATGAGCGAGGTGGTCAACCCGCGCGCCGCCAGGTAGAGCGTGACATTCCACCAGTGGTTGACCATCGGTTCGTTGGCCATTCGCACCTTGCCGACGATCTGGGTCCATAGCTGCAGCGTGTCCCGGGTGGCCTGCCACTCGGCCAGCGGCAGCTCCGGCCACGACGGCCGCGATGCGGTGGCGGGACCGGGCCCGCCTGGTTGCGAGGTCACCTGTTACAGCCTGCCAGGAGGCGGAAGTGGCCGCCAGCGGGGGCGGCGCCGGGGCCGCCTGCCAGGATGAGGCGCATGAGGATGGAGGAGGCCATCGCCCTGGGCCTGCGGCAGTCGGCCGGCGACCTGCTGCTGGACCCCGATGACATTCCCTGGGTCCCGCAGGCCAGCGGCGTCTGGTTCCGGCCGCTGCGGATCTCCCTCGGCCCCGGCACCTGGACCAACCTGATCCGGGTGACCGGGCACGGGATCGTCGGCCTGCACCGGCACGTCGCCCCGGTCGAGGCCTGGGTGGTCGGCGGCCGGTGGCGCTACCTGGAGCACGACTGGGCGGCCCGGCCGGGAAGCTACGTATACGAGCCGGCCGGTGACGTGCACACGCTGGCGACCCTGGGCGATGAGGAGACGGTCACGCTGTTTTCCGTGCACGGGCCGATCGAGTACCTGGGGCCAGGCGGGGAGGTGGACCACGTAGAGACGGCGGAGACCAAGCTCCGCAGATATGTGGACTTCTGCGCGTCGCACGGGATCCAGGTCGCCCCCGTCATCTGCTGAGTATCCGCTGATCACTCCGGGCCGCGCTGATTACACTGCCACGGTGGATTATCAGCTGCAGGGACGGGTCGCGCTGGTCAACGCGGCCAGCCGCGGCATGGGCCGGGCCATCGCCGAGGCGCTCGCCGCCGAGGGGGTGCGCGTGGTGATCTCATCCAGGAACCAGGAGGAGATCGACCGCGCCGCGCGGGAGATCGCCGCGGCGCACGGCGCCCAGGTCGTCGGGGTGGCGGCCGATGTTACCGACCCCGGCGCCGCCGGGCATTTGGTGACGATCGCCGTGCAGCGCTTCGGCGGACTGGACATCCTGGTGAACAACAGCGGCGGGCCGCCGTTCGGCACGTTCGCCGATCACGACGACGCGGCCTGGCAGCAGGCGTTCGACCTGCTGCTGCTCAGCGTGGTCCGGATGGTGCGGGCCGCGCTGCCGTACCTGCGGGCTAGCGGCCGGGGCCGCATCGTCAACGTCGAGTCAACCGCGGTGAAGGAGCCGCTGCCCGGGCTGATCCTGTCCAACAGCCTGCGGGCCGGGGTGGCCGGCCTGGCCAAGACCCTCGCGGCCGAGCTGGCTCCCGACCGGGTCACGGTGCACAACGTGCTGCCCGGACGGATCCTCACCGACCGGCTGCGCAACCTGTTCGCTGAGACGGCCCGCCAGACCGGGACGAACGTGGATGACCTGGTCCAGACGGAGATGGCCAGGGATATCCCGCTGGGACGGGTCGGAGAGCCCGCGGACATGGGTCACCTGGTGGCGTTCCTCTGCTCGGCTCCCGCCTCCTACCTGACCGGCCTCACGGTGGCCGTCGACGGCGGCCTGCTGCGCGGGATCTTCTGAACGGCCGCGACCGGCTGCCCGGCACCGTCAGCGGGTAGCCGCCGTCGCCGTCAGCCGGGCCAGCAGCTCGGCCTTGATCGGCGGCCTGGAGCCGAACACGAGCAGGAACATGGCCTCCCTGACCAGCCGCTGCGCGTGCTGGTCACGAAGGATTCCCTGGCTGCCCACGTGGACCAGGAGCGCCGTAGCCGCGCGCATGGCCAGCTCGGCCACGGCGGCGCGGGCCGCCGGCAGTCGCTGCGGCGTGGCTTCGTCCAGGTCGGCGCGGCAGGCCTCGGCCTGCCCGTCCAGCCCGCTCGGGCCGAGCAGTGCCCGGCAACGGCCGAGCACGCCCAGCGCGAGCGACCCGTTCAGCCGCAGGCCAGCCGCGTCCTGCGGGCCGAACTCGGCGAACGGCTGCCTGCCCAGCACCTGCTGGTCCGGCACGAAGTGCCCGGCGAACCGGGCCGTGACCGTGCCGCTGGCCGAGGCCGCCACCATGTGCAGCGGCTGCACGCTCAGCGTGGCGCTCTCGGCCGCGTCGGTCAGGCTCCAGACCAGGACGTCCCGCTCGTCCCGCGCGGCCACGGCGAGTGTGTCGATCATCCCCCAGCCGGTCACCCACGGGGAGTGGCCGTCGAGCAGGTAACCGCCGGATACCCGGCGCGCACGCAGCCTGGCCGGCCCGGGCAGGGTGCCGCCCAGCGCCACCCCGGCCCGGCGTTCGCCCCGCCCCAGCAGGCCGAGACGTGACTCGCGCAGCCCGGCCGGCCCTTCGGCCACTCGCCGGACCGCACCCTGGTGCTGCATCCAGACGAAAGCGGTCGTCAGGCAGCCGCTGGCGAATGCCTGCGCGATCAGGCAGAGGGCCGGGTAGTCGGCCCCGGCCCCACCCGCCTCGGCCGGGACGGCCAGCCCGTAGAAGCCCTCCATGGCCAGCAGGTCGAGATGCCCGGACGGCACCCGCAGGCCGGCGTCCACGTCCAGCGCGGCCGGGAACAGGACGGTGTCGGCTATGTCCCGGGCCCGGTCCAGCAGCTCGCGCTGGCCGCGCGGGGCAGGTGCTGCGCCTGTCATGCTGCGCTCATCTGTCCTGGCGGCCTGATCAGGCCTTGGCCGCGACACCTTCGTAGGTGTACCCGAACGGCTTCGGCCCAGGGAAGTAGAAGTTCTCCAGCCGGATCATGCGGAATCCGGCCTGCGTGACCAGGTGATCGATGGGCCGGTTGAGGTGGCAGCCCGCGTAGAAGAAGCGCTGTAGGGGCGTGAGGCGATCCTGCCAGCGGGCGACGCCGGGATCCGGTGAGCGGCCGTGCTCCGCGAAATGCAGTTCGCCGCCCGGGCGCAGCACCCGGTGCATCTCCGCCACCGCGGTCTGCACGTCGGGGATCGTGCACATCGTCCAGGTAATCAGGACGTGATCGACGCTGCCGGATTCCACCGGCAGCGCCCGGCCGTCCAAGCCGACGAACTCGACCGGCACCGGGCTGGCCGCCAGCCGCCTGGCCGCTAGCTTCCGGCCCGCCGTCGCCGGGTCGACCGCGCGGACCCGTTTTACTTCTGCCGGGTAGTACGGCACGTTGAGCCCCGAACCGAATCCGACTTCGAGCACCTCCCCCGCCAGGCCCGCGGTCACGCGCTGCCGGACGCGCGCAAACTCGCGGCCGCCCAGCGCGGCATTGGTGATACGCGGGAGAATCCGGTTCTGATAGAAACCCATCGCACCAGTCTGGCCGACCAGTAAGGACAACCGATGACGACCCTGAACGAAGCCGCCGCGATCGCCCGTGATGAGCGGGGGCTGGCGGTGGTATCGACGCTGCGGGCGGACAGCACGATCCAGTCCTCAGTGGTCAACGCGGGCGTGCTGCCGCATCCGGCCACGGGCCGGCCGGTGCTGGCCTTCGTCACGTACGGGCCGGTGAAGCTGGCTAACCTGCGGGCCCGGCCCCAGGTGACAGTGACCTTCAGGAACGGCTGGCGGTGGGCCACCGTGGAGGGGCACGCCGAGCTTGCCGGTCCCGATGATCCCCGGCCGTGGCTGGACGCCGAGCGGCTGCGGCTGCTGCGGCGCGAGGTGTTCACGGCGGCCGGCGGCGAGCATGACGACTGGGCCGAGTACGACCGGGTCATGGCCGAGCAGCGGCGCGCCGCCGTCCTCATCGAGCCGGACCGGGTGTACAGCAACTAGGCCGTGTCCTAGCCCCGCTAGCATGCGCCGTATGCGCTTCGCGATCGCGATTCCCCAGCTGTACGCCGACGGCGAGTTCGACCCGGCGGCGTTCGGGGCCTATCTCGCCCGCGTCGAGGAACTGGGCTTCGACAGTGCGTGGGCGCAGGAGCACGTGCTGGGCCAGGCCCCCGTGCTCGGGCCGATCGAGACCATGACCTACGCCGCCGCGTGCACCCGGCAGCTGCGGCTGGGATGTGCGGTGTTCGTATCCACCCTGTACGGCCCGGTGCACCTGGCGAAGGGCCTGAGCACGCTGGACCAGCTCAGCCGCGGCCGGGTCGAGATCGGAGTGGGCACTGGCGGCCCGCACCGGCCGTTCGCCGCCTTCGGCGTGGATCCCGGCCGGTACGTCGCACGGTTCACCGAGGGCCTCGCGCTGATGAAGGCGCTGTGGACCGAGCCTCGCGTCACCTTCGACGGGGAGTTCTGGCAGCTCAAGGGCGCGACGATGGAACCCAAGCCGGCCCAGCAGCCGCACCCGCCGATCTGGTTCGGTGGATCCGGGCCGGCCGCGCTGCGCCGGGCCGTCCGGCTGGGCGACGGCTTCTTCGGCGCGGGATCCACGTCGACCGGGAAGTTCGCCGCCCAGGTCCAGGTCGTGCGCGAGGCGCTGGCCGGGTCGGGCCGGCCCGCCGGGGAGTTCCGCATCGCCAAGCGCGTCTACATCGCCATGGACTCAGGCTCCGGACGCGCCCGCGACCGGATCAACCACGCGCTGGAGCGGCTTTACGGGCGCCGGTCGCCGGACATCGAGGCCGCCGCGGTCGCCGGCCCCCCGGCCGAGTGCGCCCGTGAACTGCGCCAGGTCGCCAAGGCCGGCGCGGAACTGATCCTGTTCACGCCGCTGTTCGAGCTGGCCGAGCACGCCGAGCGGCTGGCCGCCGAGGTCATCCCGCAGCTCGGTTGAGGTCGTCCCGGCCGGGCGCCGGGCAGGCGCTGCCGTCCGTGGTTCCGCCCCAACGCTCCGGTGCGGGCGCGGGTCCAGCCCTGGCCGGGTGCCCGCGCCGTATGCTGAGATACGCAGACAGGAGCCATCGCCGAGCGGCGTCTCGCTGTGCGGACGATGAATATGGGCCCGGAGCCGTGGGGGCATTATGCGGTTGATCCTGAACGTGATCTGGCTGGTGCTCTGCGGCTGGTGGATGGCGCTCTTGTACGTCCTGGCGGGCATAGTGGCGTTCATCCTGATCATTACGATCCCGTTCGGCATCGCGGCGTTCCGGATCGCGGGTTACGTGCTGTGGCCGTTCGGGCGAACCATCGAGGTGCGGCGGGACGCCGGAGTGGCTTCCCTGATCGGCAACATCATCTGGATCATCTTGCTGGGCTGGGAATTGGCGCTTGGACATCTGGTCGCCGGCGTAGTGATGTGCCTGACGATCATCGGCATCCCCCTGGGCCTGGCCAGCTTCAAGATCATTCCGATATCGCTCGTGCCGCTCGGAGTCCGCATCGTCCGCACCGGCCAGGCGTACTCCACCGTTGGCTGATGCCGGTCGGCAAGCAGGAGGCCAGCCGGGATCGGTGACAAGATGGCCGGCATGACCGCGCGACTGGATGTCCTGTGTGCCGGGTACGCCGCCGACCGGGTGGCCAGCACCGTGGTGCTGATCCGTGACGAGGGTGCCGTCATCGTCGTGGATCCGGGCATGGTCGCCGACCGGCGGCGGATCCTGGATCCGCTGGCCCGGCTCGGCGTGGACCCGGCCGTGGTCACCGATGTGGTGCTCAGCCACCACCATCCCGACCACACGCTGAACGCCGCGCTGTTCGCGCGGGCCCGGGTGCACGACTTCTGGGCGATCTACGAGGGCGACACCTGGACCGACCGCCCTGCGGACGGATTCGCGCTGTCGCCCTCGGTGCGGCTGATGACCACTCCCGGCCACACCGCCCAGGACATCACCACGCTCGCCGGCACCGACGACGGCCTCGCCGCCTGCACGCACCTGTGGTGGTCGCAAGAGGGTCCGCAGATCGATCCCCTGGCCGAGGATCAGGATCTGCTCGAGCGGTCCCGGGCCCGGCTGCTGGAGCTGACGCCGGCGCTGATCGTGCCCGGACACGGCGCGCCGTTCCGGCCTCCGGTCTGACCGACCCGATGGGTCCGCATTAACGGTTCGCTCGCCTCCGCCGGTGCCGGCGTATCGGCAGCTTCTGGGCCAGTTACGCACGAACGGGCATGGTTCTAACCCAAGCCGGCCCGGGCTCAGCGCGTGTTCGGCCGGTACGGGCGCATCACGGCGACTCGTGCGGGCTCGTCTGGCCGGCGCCCCCCTGGCGAGACCGGCCGAGCCTGCGCAGCGGCTGGAGACGGCGCAGCAACTCGATCAGGACGCTGATCGCGACGGCGACGCCAAGGGCCAGCAGGAGGCCCGCCCAGGGCTTGTCCTCGAAAGCCCGGCCGCCCAGGCGCCCGATGAAGAACGAGTACAGGGCCCAGATGACCCCGGCGAACGCCGTCGCGAGCACGAACGTGCGCCGCTTGTACCTGACGACGCCGCAGGTCAAGGTCACCGCAGTGCGGCCGCCAGGAATGAACCGGCAGACGATGATGAGCCGGGCGCCGTACCGGTCGAGGGCGTTCTGCGCCCAGGCGCGCCTGCGCTGGCCCTTCGCTCCCGCGAACACTCGCCGTTCGGCGAACGGGCCGAAGCGCCGCCCGATCAGATAGCACAGGTTGTCCCCCGCGAACGCGCCGCAGGCCGCGAGCGCGACGAGCAGCGCGATCCTCGGGTCGGCGCTGCCGGCCGTGGCCACGCCCAGCACGATCAGCAGCGTCTCGCTGGGCAGGAACGGCAGGATCGCATCCAGCGCCGGGATGGCGAAAGCGATCAGGTAGGAAATCGGCGCGGAGATGGCGATGTGCGTCAGGTCGGTCATGCGGTCGATCGCCTCGCGTTGGCCCGCGCCGCAGGCGCGCCCGGCACGGAGATCATCGGTGGCCGCGGTGCCGCCGCATGGCCGCGCGGCGCCGGCCCAGCAGGCGGAAGCCGATCGCGACGAGGCCGATTCCGAAGATCAGCCACGGAACCAGCACCAGCAGGTCGGCGGTCGTCAACCTTCGCCTCCTTCGCCCGGGTCGGCCAGTTCCCCGTCGCTGCCATCAGCAAAGCGTGCCGGGGCGCACGGCGCGTGGAGCCGCTGTGGTGATCGCATGGAGCCTGCCGTTTGGCAACTGTCCGTATCGGTCCGCAAGCGTCCGCTGAGCGGCAGGCGGGGGAGTGAGGACTGACACCCGCGCCGTGGTGAGCGAGATCGCGGGGTGACCGGCACACCTGGTGCTGCTCGTGCACTACTAGGAGACGCTGCCCAGACCATGCGAGCATGAAAGAACTCAGTGAGGAGGAAGTGATGCGCTACAATTTATGCCCGCTCGTGGCATGGACCGGCCCGGAGACCCGGAGGGCACGGGTACTGCTGAGCGTCACCGCGTTGCTCGCGTCGGCTGTCATGGTCATGTCACCGGCCGCCGCCCAGGCCCGCGCCGCTCCGTCCGGCGTTCACGGCGGGGCGCTGTTCGGCGGTACCCAGCGGCTGATCGCCGCCCAGGGCGCGCTGCACCGCCGCCTGGCGGTGCTGCGGGATTACTACACCTATGGCGAGTCGTTCCCTGATGCCGCGGCCAGGCAGGTCATGGCCGAGGGCGGCACCGTGCTGGCCAGCCTGGACGGCGGGCCGAGCTACAAGGATGTCGCGGCCGGGTGGGATCACGGCTACTTCCGGTCCTTCCTGACCGCGATGAATAACGCCGCCGCGCAGTACCACCTCGGCGCGATCTACTTCAGCTACCAGCACGAGGCCGACAACATCAGCGCTCATGTCGCCCACCAGGGCTGGGCTGGCGGCTTCCGGGCTGCGTGGGCGCACCTGCATTACAAGGCCAGGGAGTGGGGCCTGAACTGGAACGCGGGCGGTCATATTTACTGGACGCTGATCATGATGCACGGGGCGTTTTTCAGCACCGCCACCGGACAGCACCGGGTCAGCGACTACTGGGATGGCCAGCAGGAAGACGACATTATCGGCGTGGACGGGTACAACCACGCCGGGTGCGTCAACGGGGTGACGCAGGGGATCGTCACGCCCGGCTCGCTGTTCGGCCCGGCGCTGGCCTACGCCGCGGCCAAGGGTGGCAAGCCGGTGTTCGTGGCCGAGTGGGGCAGCCAGGTAGGCGACCAGCAGGCGCCGTTCATCCGGGACATGCGGGCATACGTCACCGGCCACCCCGTGATCGCGGGGGCCAGCTACTTCGATGCCTCGGCGCAGGGCCGTAACGGCTGCGACAACATCGTCAACAGGGTGCCCGCGTCCCTGCGGGCGCTGTCAGCCATGGGCGCGGATCCCGGAATGCAGGGCCGCACCTGAAACCCCCTTGCCGCCGGGGATCTGAAGACGGAGCACGGCAAGCGGACCTGGCGATGCCGAAGTCTCTGGGGCGGCGCTGAGGGCGCGTAGGGTGGCGCAGGCGCAGGCGCCGCAGGCCCAGGATCAACGGTCACCGGTCGGGGGTCAGGCGCGGGGCAGGGTGAGGGTGAACTGGGTGCCCTCCCCGGGCGGGCTGGCCACGTCCAGTTGTCCCTGATGCGCGCGGACCAGCTCGGCGACCACGGTCAGCCCGATGCCGCTGCCGGCGACCCCGGCGGCGCCTCGGCCCCGGAAGAACCGGTCGAAGATGCGCGGCAGTTCGTCAGGCGCGATGCCCGGCCCGGTGTCGCGAACCCGCAGCACCGCCTGCTCCCCCTCCGGACCGGTCTCGAGCAGCACGCTGCCGCCGGCCGGGGTGAACTTCAGCGCGTTGGTCAGCAGGTTGGCGACCACTTCGTGCAGCCGCACCGGATCGCCCATGACCTGCACGCTGGCCAGCCGCCGCTTCAGGATGAGGTCGGCCGCGGCGAAGGCGCCGTCCAGCCTGCTCGCGGCGGTCTCGGCTACCTCGGCCAGGTCACACGGAACGAGCGTCAGCTGCAGCGCGGCCGCCTCCGCGGCGGCCAGCCGCTGCAGGTCGTCGACCATGTGGGCCAGCCGGAGCACCTCGTCGCGCAGCGACCCGAGCTGCTCGGGGGTCGGCTCGGTCACCCCGTCCAGCAGGGCCTCGTGTCCGGCCTGCAGCACGGCCACCGGCGTGCGCAGCTCGTGCGCGACGTCCGCGACCAGGTTGCGCCGCACCTTCTCCTGGCGCGCCAGCGATTCGGCCATCTGGTCGAAGGCCTTGGCCAGGTCCCGCAGCTCCGCGGGGCCCCGCACCTCCCCGGCGCGCGCGGAGCGGTCGCCTCCGCCCATCGCCCTGGCCACCTGGATGAGCCGCGCCACCGGCGAGGTGATCCGGCGCGACACCGCCAGCGATACCAGCAGGGCCAGCAGCGCCGCCAGGCCGGCCGCTCCGGCGATCGCGCGCCACAGGTCTGACCGGAGCGATTCATCGGCGCCGCCGAGGCCGCCGTTGCTGAATCGCACGATGACCTGCCCGGGCTCCCGTCCCCCGCTGATGACGGGCTCCCGGCGCTCGTCCGTCGTGGGCAGCCCGGCGAATCCCGGCGAGACCCTGACCACCCCCCCGCCGGTGTCCCGCACCTGCACATCCGCGCCCACCCGGGCCGCCAGGTCCAGGACCGGCGACAGATCCGCACCGGTCCAGCTGTCCCTGCGGTTCCACGCGGCGCCCGCGGCCACTGCGACCGCGTGGGTGAGGTGCTGTTGCTGCTGTCTGACCAGGTGGGAGACGTCCGCGGCCACGTAGGCCGCGGTCAGCCCGGCGAGCACGGCCACGGCCGCCAGCGCGACGCCGACGAAGGCCAGGGCCAGGCGGAGTCCGAGGGGCCCGGAGCTGGCGGGTCTAGCCATCCCGGGTCAAGCCGAGCCGGTAACCCCCGCCGAGCACGGTCTGGATGATCGCCGGGTCGCCCGGATCCTCCTCGATCTTGCGGCGCAGGTTCTTCACGTGCGAGTCGATCGTCCGCTCGTAGCCCTCGAACTCATACCCGCGCACCCGGTTGATCAGCTCGAAGCGCGAGTACACCCGGCCCGGCACGGTGGCCAGGGCGACCAGGATTCCCCATTCGGTCGGGGTCAGGTCGACCTCGGTCCCGCGGACCTGCGCCGAGCGCCGCGGCTCGTCGATGACCAGCGCGCCCGCCCCGAACCGGCTCACGCCCTGCTCGGCGGCGGCCGGCCCGCCGCGCCGCAGGATGGCCTGCACGCGCAGCACCAGCTCCCGCGGGCTGAACGGCTTGGTGACGTAGTCGTCCGCGCCCAGCTCGAGCCCCGCGATCCGGTCCTCCTCGCCGCTCTTGGCGGTCAGCATCAAGATCGGCGTCGCCCCCGCTGATCGGACCTCACGGGCCACCGCCACGCCGGGCACGTCCGGCAGGCCGAGGTCCAGGACCACCAGATCCGGCGCCGCCGACCCGAACATGGTGATCGCCTCCGCGCCCGAGCCGGTCGACAGCACCATGAAGCCGGCCCGCTCCAGGTACGAACGCACCAGGTCCCGAAGCTGGCGCTCGTCCTCCACCAGTAGCACCGTAGCCGTCATCACCACTCACCTCCGCCGGCTGCCAGCACGCCCGCCCGCGAGGCGGGCAGCCCACGAGGCATGATCCCACGTCCTCGGCCCTCATTACCTACCGTGATGCTCCGGGCCCGGCGCGCCGCGGTGCGGACGTCCGCGCTCTGGCCGCGGCGGACGGCATCGTCGGCAGTAGCGGAGCTGCGGGCTGGCCGCCAGCCAGTCCGCTCGCAGCCGCTCCCCGCACTGCTCGCAGATCCCGTAGCTGGCCGCGTCGATCCGGGCCAGCGCCGCCTCGATCTCGGCCAGCGCGTGATGGGCGGACGCGGTGCGAGCCCGGGTCAGCTGCAGCCCGCGGGAACGTACCGCGGCCAGTTCCCGGTGGTTCCCGGCGTGCTCCGTCGACGCGGCTTCGTGGTAGGCCAGCGACAGCTCGATGATTTCTTCGACCTGCCGCCGCCAGAGGCGCTCCAGCCGGTCACGCCATCGCGGCAGGTCGTCGGCCGGGTCGGCCAGAAGGCTCGCGGCCGAGCGCGGTCCGAAGTCGGTTGACGCCATGATCGCGTGGCCTTCCTTCCGGTCTGGCGGGCGCCGCCGGCGCTGGGCGGTGCCGGCCCGGCGGGTGTTGCGTTCGATGCAACCCGTCGCTGGTGCAGTTCGGGTGACCAGGTCGTGGAGCCGGGGTGAAGACGCCGCCGGCCGGGCCGGACGAGGGCGCGCCTCTCCATCCCGCCGTCACGTCACGAGCATTCGACGTGCACGGCGGCCGGGTTGCCTAAGACACGCTCTGAGCCAAGCCCGCCCGGCGGGCGGGCCGTAGCCGCGACATCAAGGAGAACCCGTACATGAACACAACGCGCCGGGCCTGGCGCATCCCGGCCGCCGCCGCCTTGGCCGGGGCCTTGGTCGGCACCGGCATCACCGCAGGCGCACTCGCCGATGGGCCAGCCGCGGCCAGCAGCGCGCCCTCGGCCGTCAGCGGGCCGGCGCCCGGCCGCGAACCGGCGCCGGCCGGCGCTGCCGGGGGGGCGACGCAGAGCTACGCCCCGGTCGTGCGCCAGGTTGTCCCTTCGGTGGTGCTGATCCGCACCGCGGGCGGCCTGGGCTCGGGGGTCATCCTGGACGACAGAGGCCACATCGTCACCAACGCCCACGTCACCGGGACCGCCACCAGGTTCGAGGTGCAGTTGGCCGGCGATCCAGCGCCCCGCACCGCCCGACTGGTGGGCAGCTACGGGCCCGACGACCTGGCCGTGATCCGCGCCGATGACGCCCGGGGCCTGACTCCCGCCAGGTTCGCCGACTCCGGCGAGGTCCAGGTGGGCGACGTCGTCCTGGCCGTCGGCAACCCGCTGGGGCTGACCAGCAGCGTCACCGAAGGCATCGTGTCCGCGACCGGCCGGGCCGTGACCGAGCCAGCCACGCCGCAGTCGCCGGGCGCCACACTGCCCGGGGCCATTCAGACCAGCGCACCCATCAACCCGGGCAACAGCGGCGGGGCACTGGTCAACCTGTCCGGGCAAGTCATCGGGATCCCCACGCTGGCCGCGGCCAGCCCGGCAAGCGGGGCGCCCGCCCCCGGCATCGGGTTCGCCATCCCGTCCAGCGTTGCCCGCGACATCGCGGGCCAGATCATCGCGACCGGGCGAGTGACCGACTCCCATCGCGCGGCGATCGGCGCCCAGATCGCCACGATCGCCGATATCGCGGGCCAGCCGGACGGAGCCGGGATCGTCGCCGTGGACCCGGGCGGCCCGGCCAGCCGGGCCGGGCTGCGCGCGGGCGATGTGATCCGGTCCGTGGGCCACGTGCCCACCCCCAGCGCCGAGGCGCTGTCCCAGACGCTCGCGACGATGCGACCCGGCCAGGCCGTCAAGGTCGTCGTCGTCCGCGACCAGCAGCCGCACACCGTGCAGGTCACCCTGGGCCAGCTTCCCGGCGGCTGATCTGGCCGCGGGGCCCAGCCGAACGAGGAGGTGTGCGCCATGATCGGGACCTTGATAGCGGTGTCGGCCGCGGTGGCGGCGGCGGCCGCGTTCGGCGTGTCCGCGGTCCTCCAGCACCGGCAGGCCCGCGCGACCGCCGGCGACCAGACGCGGTGGTACCGCCTGCTCGATCACCTCGCCCGCCGGCCGTGGTGGCTGGCCGGCATCCTGCTGGCCGTGGCCGCGTACGCGCTGGCGGCCCTGGCGCTCGCCTTCGGGCCGCTCGCGCTGGTGGCCCCCATCGTGGCCATGGATCTGCTGTTCGCGGTGCCGCTGTCCGCGTGGTGGTCACGACGGCCAATGAGCGGCCGCGACTGGACCGGGTGCGTGCTCGTGGTCATCGGCGTCGGGCTCTTCCTGGTCACTTCGCCGCCCTCATCCGGACATTCCGATGCGCCCGCGCCGGAATGGCTGCTCGCCTTCGGCGCCGTGGGCCTGGCCTGCGCGACCTCGGTCGCGGCGGGCCGCGGCCGCCGGGCGGCGACCCGGGCCAGGCTGCTCGCGGCGGCCGCGGGGGTCACCTTCGGCCTGACCGCGGCAGTCACGCTGAGCGCCTCGCGGCTGTTCCGCGACGCGCCCGCGGCGCAATTCCCCCGTCACTGGCAGCCCTGGGCCCTGATGGCGCTCGGCCTGACCGGGCTACTGCTGGCCCAGACGGCTTTCCGGGCCGCCCCACTGACCGCCAGCCTTCCGGTTATCGCCACCCTGGAGCCCATCTCCGGGGTGCTGATCGGAACGGTCGTGTTTCACGAGCGCCTGGCCACCTCCGGGTTCATGCTCACGGTCCAGCTCTCCGCGGCCGCCCTCGCCGTCGCCGGGATCGTCCTGCTGGCCTCGTCCGCGCTGGTTCCCGACGGTGACGCCGTTCGCCGCGAGGGCCGGGCCGATCCGGCCGGCCTGGGCCGCTCCCGCCCGCGCCCGCAGGACCCGGGATGGCCCAACGGCGTGCCCGGCTGATCGGTACGATCCGGGGTAGCTGACGAGTCGAAACGACGGTCACCAGGCGAGGAGGCAGCCATGCCGGCCAGGGGAAGTGCAGAGTGGAAGGGCGACCTGCGGGCGGGAACCGGCACGTTCACCGCCGGCGACACCATTAGCGGGGAGTACTCCTTTAAGTCCCGCTTCGAGGACGGCCCGGGGGCCAATCCCGAGCAGCTCATTGCGGCGGCCCATGCGTCGTGTTTCTCGATGGCCCTGTCCAACATCCTCGCCGAGGCTGGCACCCCGCCTGACTCGGTCCGCACCGATGCCACGGTCACGCTGCGGCCGGTCGATGGCAACCCGACCATCACCACGATCGCCCTGGTCACCGTGGGCCGGGTCCCCGGCATCGACGAGGGCACGTTCCAGCGGCACGCCGCCGAAGCCAAGGCCGGCTGCCCGGTCAGCCGGGCGCTGGCCAGCGTTCCGGAGATCACCCTGGAAGCGTCCCTGGCCGGCTGAGCGCGCCGCGGGCCGATGATCGAGGCGGTCGTCTTCGACCTTGACGGGGTACTGATCGATTCGGAGCCCGTGTGGGAGCAGGTACGCCGGCAGCTGGTAGCCGAGCGCGGCGGCCACTGGACTGCGGACGCGCAGCGCAGGCTCATGGGCATGAGCACGGGTGAGTGGGCCCGATACCTCAGCGAGGACCTGGGCGTCGGGCTGCCTCCCGAGACGGTGGCGCGGCTGGTCATCGAGCGCATGGCGGCCCGCTACACCGATCGGCTGCCGCTGATGCCCGGCGCCGTCGAGGCTGTCAGGCGGCTGGCCGCGGACTGGCCGCTCGGACTGGCCAGCTCATCACCGCCGTCGCTGATCGGCACGGTGCTCGATGCCGCGTCGCTGCGCGCCTGCTTCGCGGCGGTCATGTCCACCGAGCAGGTGGCGCGGGGCAAGCCTGCCCCGGATATCTACCTCGCCGTGGCCGGTCAGCTCGGCCGGCGGCCGCAGCGGTGCGCCGCGGTCGAGGATTCGTCGAACGGGCTGCGGTCGGCCGCCGCCGCGGGGCTGAAGGTGATCGCGATCCCGCACCCGGGATACCCGCCCGAGCCGGACGCGCTCGGCCTGGCTGCCGTGGTGCTGCCCGGGCTCGCCGAGCTCACCCCGGGCGTCGTCACCGGTCTGGCCGGCTAGCACGTGCGTGGGCCATCCGCGCAGGTGATCATCGCGCGGGGACGGGCTGGTCCTGGCGGCGGCTGGCCCCGCGGCCTCGGGCCGGGCACCGCCGGGGAACGCGCCGCGAACCGCCGCCCGGGCGCTGACCTGGCGGCCGGGCACGGCCTTCCGCCCGCCGGGCCGGGGTTAACGGCCCGGCGGGCGGAAGGCTGGTTCACTCGAGCGGCTGCCGGGAGATGACCTGCGGTTCACGCCCGGCCAGCAGCCAGCCTATGGCCGTCGCGAGCAGCGGCATGCCGACGAGGATGACCAGGAGATTCGCCACCGGCACGTACTGCAGGGACGACAGGCCGTCGTTCGAGTTGCCGCGGGCGTACGCGACGGCGCCGACGTAGGCGGCGGCCGTGCCGAGCACCGCGCCGAGCAGGCCGAGCGCGCCGGCTGTGACCGCGGTGAGCAGGCGGCGGGTCGAACTGCTCGCCCCGGTTGCGGTCAGCGTGCGCAAGTCGCTGGCCGTCTCGCTGCGGATCAGGCCGACGCTCATGGCCAGGATGCCGAGCGCGAGCGCGATGCCGAAGACCGTGGCCCAGTCGAGGATCGTCGCCGTGGTCGGGATGCTGTTCTTGGTCTCGATCGTCATGCCCGCCGCGGACGCCGTCAGCCGCGCGTTGCTGATCTGCGCGGCGGTGGGCGGGTGCGGGGTCTGGATGAGCCAGCCGGAAACGCCGGACTGCAGGTGCAGCTGCCGGATCGCGTGCTCGGTGATCACCGTGTTGGGCGCCGAGGTACCGGACGGGAGCCCGCTGACCTCCTGGATTACCGGGTTGGCCAGGCATTCGTTCTTCGGGCAGGGGTAGGACTGCGGTCCCGGTCCGTTGCCGCCGGCGCTGCCGGGCGTGACGTTCCGGGGGGTGAAGTAATGACCGTAGACCAGCTGCATCTTGGAGATGCCCGACAGCCCCGGCCGCATCGTGAGGATGTCGGCTGAGGGGTTGATCGCGGAGGCCTTGATCCCGAAAGCCTTGAGCAGCTGCGGGGTGGCGACATAGACCTGCCCGTTGAACTGGCGCCCGGACGCGGCGTGCTGGAGGGTGGCGCTGGTCGAGTCGAGCTGGACGACGTCGTGCGAGCCCAGCGCGGCCGCGATGGCGTGTGCGCGGGCCGACCACGCGGCCGGCTTGCTGCCGCTCACCGTCCCGCCCGGGCCCCCGCCCTGGGGCGTATTCGGGGTATAGACGATGAGCTGGTTCGAGGCCAGGTTGGGCCCGGCGTAGTCGAGCACGTTCCCGAACCGCGCCGCGGTCTCCACGCAGATCAGCACGGCGATGAGCACACCGAGGCTGATCGCGGCGAGGGCCGACCCCGAGCGGGCCCGGTAGCGGGCCAGGTCACGCAGGGCCAGGCGGACCGGGATCGGGGCGTGCCGGCCCAGCCTGGCCAGCGCCGTCAGGCAGAACGGGGCCAGCAGGATCAGCGCCACGACCAGTGCCACGAGGCCGAGGACCAGCTCGCCCGTTCCGCCTCCGTTGCTGCTGGCGCCGGAATAGGTCAGCAGGCCGAAGGCGACGGCCAGGAAGATGATGCCCGGCAGGGCCGTGCGGTGCAGCCGCTTCGGGGGAGCGGGCCTGCCGGACAGGGCGGTCACGATGGGGGTGCGGGTGATCTGGCGAGCCGGGCGCGAGGCGGCGAAATAGCTGGCGACGATGGCTAGCGCCATGGCCGGCAGGATCACCTTCCACGGCAGCGCGAACACGCCGATCACGTGGTGGGCATCGGACTCCAGGATCGGTCGGTAGGCCAGCCAGCCGATGAGGCCGAGCACGGCCCCGATCACCGTGCCGGCCACGCCGACCACGACGCCGTTGGCCCGCACGACCAGACGGATGTGCTGGTCGCTGGCGCCCTGGGCGCCGAGCATCCCCAGCGAGCGCAGTCTGCGCTGCGCCAGGACCGTGAAGCCGCCCACTCCGACCAGGGCGATGAGCAGCATGCCGATCGTGGCCAGGGCGAGCACGATCGTCGTCGGATTGAGCGGGTTGCTCGCCGTCACCGAGTGCGGGGTCTGCACGTTCGGGCCGATCGAGGACGGGCGCACCCCCGGCGCGTCAAACAGCACGGTGACCTGGGTCGGCGCCCTGACCTGGCCCGGCGCCACAAGGGCGAACTCGCTCGCCAGGCTCTGCGGGTTCTGCACGATGCCGGTCACCCGGCGGGCGGTGCCGCCCTGGTGCCAGACGTCTCCGACCTTGAGGTTGAAGGTGGATGCGAGTCCCGGCGTCACCGCGACCTGGCTGGAGCCTTCCGGGTAATGCCCGCTGACCAGGGAAAGCATGGGCTGCCCGAACGGGCCGTGCGGGTCTTGGGCACGCAGGTCGTAGGTCTGGATCGAGCCGGGGATGGCGACGGCCTGGTTCTCGATCACATCGACGCGGCCGAACCGGTGCCGCAGCGCGGCGATCTGGCTGGCCAGATGCGAGTCAGGCGCCTGGAACGAGGCCAGGTCGCTGGCGGTGCCGAAGCCTGCGTTCGCGGGAGGCGGCGTGTTGGTGGCGACCGCGGCGCCGATGAAGGTCGCGGCCACCGCGACGACGATGAGGGACAGCACCAGGAGCTGCTGACGCCACTCGCGGCGGAACATCCGCCAGGCCCAGCGCATGACCGCCTGGCGCGCGGCCACACCGCCGTTCCCTCCCCTGGCCGGTGCGGCCGGCTGGTCCCGGAGCGCCGTGCTCATCGGTTCTGTCCGGGGGTGAGAAGCGACTCGGCAGCCCGCGCGGGCGCCTTCTGCTCGACCATGCGCCCGTCCCGCAGGAACACCACCCGGTCGGCCCACGAGGCCAGCTGCGGGTCGTGGGTCACCACCACGACGGCCAGGCCGCGCTCGCTCGCCCCGTGCAGCAGCCGCATGACCTCCTCGGCGTTCGCCGAGTCCAGCGCGCCGGACGGCTCGTCGGCCAGCATCAGCTGGCGCTCACCGACCATCGCGCGGGCGATCGCCACCCGCTGCCGCTCGCCGCCGGACAACTGGTCGGGGTACTGGCCCGCGCGATCGGCCAGGCCCAGGCCGTCCAGGGCGCGCACCCCAGCGGCGCGCGCCTTCCTGGCCGTGGTGCCGTCAAGCTCCAGCGGCAGGGCGACGTTCTCCGCCGCGGTGAGCCCAGGCAGCAAGTTGAAGTCCTGGAACACGTAGCCGATCGCGCGGCGGCGCAGCCGCGCCCGCTGGGCCCGCGACATCTTCGCCACCGCGGTGCCGCCGATGAGCACCTCGCCGCTGGTCGGTTCCTCCAGGGTGCCGGCGATGGTGAGCAGCGTGCTCTTGCCTGACCCGCTCGGGCCCATCACCGCCACCAGCGCGCCGGCTTCCACCGACAAGCTGACGTCGTCCAGCGCATGCACCTGAGCGGCGCCGTCGCCGTAAACCTTCGATACATGACGCAATTCCAGCATGCTCACCAGGGCACCTCCAGCCAGGCCGGTCGTACTTAACCGGTATTCTGCTGAGGATGCTACTCGGTATACAGCAGGATAACAAGCCAAAATTCGTACTGTGGCTGTCACCGGCGAGACGTGGCTAACGGCGCGTGCGGAGGGCGCCTACAGGGTTTCGGGCCGGACCGGTCGCTGGGCCTGGCGGGCGTGCGAAGGGCGCCTACAGGGTTTCGGGCCGGACCGGTTGCTGGGCCCGCTGGCGTGCGGAGGGTGCCTCACCGGGTTTCGGGGCCGAACCGGTCGCGGGCCGGGCGCAGCGCGCGCTCCCGGAGCGCGCGCTCCCGGATCGCGCGGCCGGCGGTCCGGTGCCCGGGACTTGGGCGCCCGACGGCCGTGGCATGTCCGTTGCCTGCCTGCCGGGCCGCGGCCTGCCGGGCCCGCGACCCGGCCGCCACGCGCCGGGCAAGGTTGGCCGCGCCGTTACCCGCCGGGATGACGTCGGCGGGAGCGGGGTCGGCCCCGGCGACATCCGGAGCGGTGGCCCGCACCGCGGTCGCGCCGTGCACCTCGTGCACGTACCGGGAGCCTCGCAGCAGCGACGCCACGGCGGCGACCAGGCAGGCCACGATCGCGAAGTCGAACGCGACGGCCAGTCCGTGCTCGAACGGCGCCGAGATCAGGGACGGGAAGAAGGTGTGGCCGGTGAGGTACGCGGCATGGCTGGCCGGCAGCCGGCTGATGGCGGGCCCGAGCAGCGTCTGCACCGGGTTGTAGCCGAGCAGGGCGGCGAACATGATCGAGACCGGGGGCAGCGCGGCGACCCGCGCCGCGTCCGCCCGGGGCACGCCCTGGGCGATCAGGCCATGGCTGAGGGTCGCCGGCAGCGACGAGGCCAGGCCGAGGATGATCAGCGTGAAGAAGATGCCGATTGACAGCACCATGGCCGAATTCTGGAACGTCGCGCTCATACCCGCCCCGACCCCGCGGCGCTCGGGCGGCAGGCTGTTCATGATGCCGGCCCGGTTCGGCGAGGCGAACAGCCCCATGCCGATGCCGTTGAGCAGCAGGATGACCGCGAACTGCCAGTACGCGAAGTCGACCGGCAGGAGTTCCAGCAACACGAACGAGGCCGCGGCCACCACCATGCCGCCGGTGGCGAACGGCCGGGCGCCGAACCGGTCGGACAGCCATCCCGAGAGCGGCCCGGCGACGAGGAAACCGACGGTAAGCGGGAGCATGGCGATCCCCGCCCACAGCGGGGTCTGGCTGAAGCTGTAGCCGTGGATCGGCAGGTAAATGCCCTGCAGCCAGATGATCAGGATGAACATGAGGCCGCCCCGGCCCAGGCCCGCCAGCAGGCTGGCCAGGTTCCCGGCGGTGAACGGGCGGATCTTGAACAGGGTCAGCCGGAACATCGGCTCGGCGACCCGGGTCTCGATCACGCAGAAGATCGCGAGCACGGCGAGCCCGCCGGCGATCAGGCTGATCACGAGCGGGCTGGTCCAGCCCATGGTGTGCCCGCCGTAGGGCTGGATGCCATAGGTGATGCCCGCTAGCACGGCGATCAGGCCGGCGCCGAACGTCACGTTGCCCCACCAGTCCAGGCTGGCCGGCTGGCGAATCCCCAGCTCACGCAGCTTCAGGTAGGACCAGATCGCGCCGAGCACCCCGAACGGGACCGAGACGAGGAAGACGTACCGCCAGTTCAGCGGGCCGAGCACGCCGCCGAGCACGAGACCGATGAACGAGCCCGCGATCCCGGCCACCTGGTTCAGCCCGAGCGCGAGGCCGCGCTCGGTGGCGGGGAAGGCGTCGGTCAGGATCGCGCTGGAGTTGGCCAGCAGCATGGCCCCCCCGACCCCTTGCAGGATCCGCATCACGATCAGCCACCAGGCGCCGGCCGTGCCGTGCAGCCAGGTCAGCGACAGCATGACCGAGAACAGGGCGAAGATCGCGAATCCGAGGTTGTACATCCGGACCCGGCCGAACATGTCGCCCAGCCGCCCGAAGCTCACCACGAGCACCGCGGTGACCACCAGGTACCCCATCAGCAGCCACAGCAGCAGGCTGGTGTTGCCCGGCTGCAGCGGGTTGACGCCGATCCCGCGGAAGATGTCCGGCAGCGCGATCAGCAGGATGGAGGCGTTGATGGTGGCCATCAGCACGCCGAGCGTGGTGTTGGACAGGGCGATCCACTTGTAGTGCGGGCTGGTGCGCGGCACGAGCCGTCCTCTCTGACGATGCTTGACTGCGGGCGCGGACCGGCCCGCGCCTGGACGCAGGTCCCGGATCCAGATTAGTTGCTTAATGCAAACTAACTTAATATCCGGGATATTCCCTGGCCCGGGCCCCGGCAGGCGCTCTCCTCGCCCCGCGAAGCCGTCCCAGCCACCGCGCCTGCCGGCCGCTTTCCATTCAAATATCTATATAGATGCGCTATGCTTCTGGGCGTGGAGAGCAAGAGAGAAGCCAAACACCAGCTGGACCCCGGCGACCTGGCCGCGGCGGGGGAGGCGCTGTACGGGCTGGTCACCGCGGCGATACGACGGGGACCGCGGGAGATGAGCCTGACCTCGCTGTCGACGCTGGCCAGCCTGGACCGCACCGGCCCGCGTCGGATCACCGACCTGGCCGTGATCCAGGGTGTGGCCCAGCCGTCGATGACTGTCCTGGTGACCGCGCTGGAGCGGTCCGGGCTGGTGGAGCGGAAGGGTGACCCGGCGGACCGGCGGGTGGCGCTCGTCGCGCTGACCACTGCCGGAGCGCAACTGCTCCGGGCTCAGCGCCGAGCGGGCGCCGAGGCGCTCATCCAGCTGATCGACAAGTTGCCCGCCGATGAGGCGGCCGCCCTGGCCGCGGCGATCCCGGCGCTGCGGCACCTGCGCGAACTGGACAGTGAGCGACGGGACCCGGCCAGTGGAGCACCTGACGGCGGATCTCGGTGACCGCGGGAGCCGGGGCTTCGGCCAGCCCGTTCCGCCAGCCTAGGGGCGTGTGGGCCGTCGCCTTCGCCTGCGTGGTGTCGTTCATGGGGATCGGCTTGGTCGACCCCATCCTGCCCGCCCTGTCCACCCAGCTGAAGGCGTCACCCAGCTCGGTGGAGCTGCTGTTCACCAGCTACCTGGTGGTCACGGCGGTGGCGATGCTGGTGACCGGCTGGGTGTCCAGCCGGATCGGCGGCAAGCGGACGCTGGTGGCCGGCCTGGTGCTGATTGTGGCATTCAGCGCGCTGGCCGGCTCCTCGAACACGATCGCCCAGATCATCGGCTTCCGGGCCGGATGGGGGCTGGGGAACGCCCTGTTCATCGCCACCTCGCTGGCCGTGATCATCGGGGCCGCGTCGGGCGGGTTCGCCGGGGCCATCGTCCTCTACGAGACCGCGCTCGGGATCGGGATCGCGCTCGGGCCGCTGGTGGGCGGAGAGCTGGGCGGCATCAGCTGGCGCGGGCCGTTCTTCGGGGTGAGCGTGCTGATGACGATCTCCCTGGTGGCCACGCTGCTCTTCGTGGAACCCACCCCCAGGCCGCCCCGCAAGACATCGATCACCGAGCCGCTGCGGGCGCTGCGCCATCGCGCGCTGGCCACCATGAGCATCACCGCGCTCGGGTACAACTGGGGATTCTTTACGCTGCTGGCCTTCACCCCGTTCCCGATGCACCTGGGCATCCACGAGCTCGGCTACGTCTTCACCGGGTGGGGGATCTTGGTGGCGATCTTCGCCGTGTTCGTCGCCCCGCGCCTGCAGGCCAGGTTCGGCACGGCCCGCACCCTTTACGTGAACCTGGCCTTGATGTCCGCCGACCTGCTGGTGATCGCGGTGTTCACCTCGTCCCAGTTCGTGCTTATCGTGGCGGTCATCGTGTCCGGGGCGTTCGTCGGGCTCAACAACACGCTCACCACCCAGGCGGTCATGCTGGTGGCTCCGGTAGACAAGTCCGTCGCCTCGGCCGCCTACGGGTTCGTCCGGTTCATCGGCGGCGGCCTGGCCCCGTTCGTCGCCAGCAAGCTGGCCGCCGACCTGAACGTACACGTGCCGTTCTACCTCGGTGCGGCCACGGTCGCCGCAGCGATCGGAGTGCTGGCCAGTGGCCATTCGCTGCTGGACCGGGCCGAGCGCCGCGGCGAGCAGGCCGCGGTGCCCGCGGGCGCGCAGCAGGCCCTGCCCGTCGGCGCTGCGGAAGCCGTGGCCGCTAGCACGCCCGCGCCCTGAAGGGTCGCCCCCGGCCGGCCGTCAGGATCACGGCAGACTAAGAGCGAGTCGATCACGCCGTGCGGCCGCCCGCACCGTGCCGCCGCGAACGGAGGCCAGCCGATGACCGAAGGCACCAGCAAGGCTAGCGGCGAACCGCTGAGCGCGCTGCTCGCCAGGGGTGAGCCGGGCCACCCGGCGCTCGTCGTGCCCGATGACGGTCAGGTGCTCACCTACGCGCGGATGGCGGCCGCGATCGAGGCCCTCGCCCAGCGGCTGGCCGGGGCCGGCGTGCGGCGCGGCGACCGGGTGGCGCTCACCCTGCCCAACGGCCCCGACTTCGTCCTGCTGCTGTTGGCGATCACCGCGCTCGGCGCGGCCGCCGCCCCGCTCAACCCGGCATACACGCAGGCCGAGTTCGACTTCTTCCTGACCGACATCGCCCCCCGGCTGTTCCTGATCCCGGCCAGCCGCCCGGCCGCGGCGGCGGACGCCGCGGCCGGCACGCAGACGCCGGTACTCACGGTCGGTCCCGTCGGCGGCGGGCCGCCGGAGCTGCTCGACGCCGCGGGCGCGACCGTGATGCCGCAGCGGTCGTTCGAGGCCGGGAGCCCGGACGACGTGGGCGTCGTGCTGCACACCAGCGGAACGACCAGCCGGCCCAAGCAGGTCCCGCTGCGCCAGCGGAACCTGATGGCCTCGGTCCGTACGATCGCCGCGCATTACCGGCTCGGCCCCGGCGATGTCTCGTTCTGCGTGATGCCGCTGTTCCACATCCACGGGCTCGTCGCGTCGGCGTTCGCGGCGCTGAGTACGGGCGGCACGGTCATCGCGCCGCGCCGGTTCACTGCGCACCGGTTCTGGCCGCAGGCCCGTGAGCACGGCGCCACCTGGCTGTCGGCCGGGCCGACGCTGCACCAGATGATCCTCGACCGCGCCGACGAGGCCGGCCCGCCCGGCACGCTGCGGTTCGTCCGCTCCTGCAGCTCGGCGCTCTCGGCGGCTCTGCTGGAGCGAGCAGAAGCCAGCTACCGGGTGCCGATGCTCGAGGCCTACGGCATGACCGAGGCCAGCCATCAGATGACCTCCAATCCGCTGCCTCCGGCCGCGCGGGTGCCGGGCTCGGTGGGCGTGCCCACCGGCACCGAGGTCGGCGTGATCGACGCCGACGGCACCTTGCTGCCCGACGGCAGCCCCGGCGAGGTGGTCATCCGGGGGCCCGGTGTCACGGACGGTTATGCGAACAACCCCGCGGCCAACGCCGAGGCGTTCACCCGTGGCTGGTTCCGCACCGGCGACCGGGGGGTGCTGCAGGGCGGCTACCTGACCCTGCACGGGCGGATCAAGGAAATGATCATCCGGGGCGGCGAGAACATCGCCCCCGCCGAGATCGAGCAGGTACTGGTGTCCCATCCCGCGGTGCGCGACGCGGTCTGCTTCGGGGTACCAGACGACAAGTACGGGGAGCTGGTCGCGGCCGCGGTGACCCTGGACCAGGACGCGGAGGCCAGGGATCTGATCGACCACTGCCGCCAGCGGCTGGCCGCGTTCAAGGTGCCGGCCCGGATCGACATCGTGCCCGAGATACCGCGCACCTCTACCGGCAAGCCGCAGCGCAGGCGGATGGCCGAGGCGGTCGCGCAACGGCGGGCCGCGCCGTGAGGTTCGCCGTGCTTGGCGCCGGGGCGATCGGCGGCTACGCCGGTGCCGCGCTGGCCCGCGGCGGCGCGGACGTCACCCTGATCGCCCGTGGCCCGCACCTGGCGGCGATGGCCGAGCGCGGCGTCCGGGTGCTCTCGCCTCGCGGCGACTTCACCGCCCATCCGCGGGCGACCGGCGACCTGGACGCGGTCGGCGACGCCGATGTGGTCCTGGTCGCGCTCAAGGCCTACAGCCTGCCCGAGATCGCCCCGCGCCTCGGCAAGCTGATCGCGCCCGGGGCTGCGGCGATCTGGGCGCAGAACGGGATCCCGTGGTGGTACTTCCAGTCGCTGCCGGGCTGGGCACCCGCCGCTGGCCTGCAAAGCGTGGATCCGGGCGGGGTGATCGCCGGCTCGATCGCTCCCGGGCACAACGTCGGCTGCGTGGTCTACTGCTCGACCGAGATCGTCGAGCCCGGGGTGATCCGGCACATCGAGGGCACCCGGTTCACCCTCGGCGAGCCGGACGGATCGCGGTCGCCGCGCTGCGAGCAGATCTCGGCCGCCTTCGCCGCGGGCGGGCTGAGGGCCCCGGTCGAGACCCGGCTGCGGGACCAGATATGGCTCAAGCTGGTCGGCAACGTGGCGTTCAACCCGATCACCGCGCTGACCGGGGCGACGCTGGGCGAGCTGGGCACCGTGCCAGAGATGCCCGACCTGCTGCGGGCCATCTTTGCCGAGTGCGCCGCGGTGGCCAGCCGGCTCGGCGTCAAGTTCCCGGTCTCGCTGGACCGGCGGCTAGCGGCCGGGCTGGCCGTCGGCGAGCACAAGACCTCGATGCTCCAGGATCTCGAGGCGGGCAGGCGGCTGGAACTGGACTGCATGACCGGAGCGGTGGCGGAGCTCGCCGGCCAGCTCGGCATCGACGTCCCGAGCGTGCGCGCCGTGCACGCCTGCGCCAAGCTCCTCGACCATCTACGCCAGAACGGTTGATTTTTACCGAACGGACACCGGCCGGCCTCTCACCACTCCCCGAAGCCGCTCGGGCCATCCGCGCGCGTCCGGAACGACAGCAATGGCACATCGACCGCCTTCCTCGGGGTAGGCGATGGCACATCGCCTACCTTGCAGTGGAGGCAATGGCACATTGACCGCGTTCGGACGGGCCGGTAGGCAGGCCGGGCCCGGGTGCTAGTCGCCGACCAGGGCGGGCTCGGCCTCGGTCTCGGTGGGTGCGGGCCGGGCCGACGGGACCGACGGCGACCGCATCTCGTCGATACGCACCAGCGCGATGCCCGCCACGATCAGTGCGCCGCCGATGAGCTGCACCGCAGTGGGCAGCTGGCCGAGCAGCAGCCAGGCGATCAGCACCGCGAAGATGACCTCGGCCAGGCCGGCGAACGACGCAAGCTTGGCGCCGAGCACCCGCGCCGCGACGATGCCGGCCACGTACGCGATCACCGCCGCGACCAGTGACAGGCCCACGATCGGGAGCACCCAGCTGACCCGGTGCCCGGCGACGCTGACCGTGCCGAAGGTGGCGTGCATCGGCAGCGCGCCCACGCCGCCCAGCGCGAGCAGGACCGCCGCGCCGATTGCCATCCCCCCGCTGGCCAGGGCCATCGGCGGCAGGTCCTCGCTGCTGTGCGACCCCACCACGAAGTATGTGGCCAGCCCCACCCCGGCACCCAGCCCCCACAGCACCCCGACCAGGTCGAGGCGGACATGGCCGATCACGCCGAGGACGAGAGCCAGGCCGGTCAGCGCGGCGGCCGAGCCGCCCAAGGTCAGCCGGCGGGGCCGCTGACCGTGCCGGATCCACATCCAGGCCACCACGAGAACGATGCCCAGGTACTCGAGCATGAGCGCCACGCCGACCGGCAGGGTCCGGATGGCGTTGAAGTAGAACAGCTGGGCGCCGGCCACGGCGATGACGCCGTAGGCGGCGACCATGGCGCCCTCCCGGCGCAGGATGTGCCACCGCCCGCGGATGGACATCAAGCCCGGTACGGCCAGCACCAGGGCGGCGATGCTGATCCGCGCGGTCACGGCGGCCGCCGGGGACCAGCCCGCGTCGATCAGCGACTTGGCCAGCGCGCCGGACGTGCTGAAGGCGAGGGCCGAGAAAAGCGCCAGCCCCAGGCCGGCCCGGGAGCCTTGCAGGTGACGCATCGATCCCTCCGTCCGTCAGTTGTCATCAGCAAAACTCGGCTATGCTAATGACACTAAAGGTTCCGTCCGTTAGGAGTCAAATGCTTTTCAGCCATGACACAGAGGTGGCCCTGCAGGCGGCCGCGGCGCTGGTCAACACGGCTGACGGACAGACCGAGCAGCTGCCCGACATGTCGGCGCTCGACGAGTTCGTCCGTACCTGGCGCTGGACCGGAAAGCGCTGGCGTACCGCGGCCGAGCTGCGCGAGGTGCACGAGCTGCGGGGCTGGCTGCGTCAGTTCTGGCTGACCGACCGGGACCAGGCCGTCGCCCTGGTCAACCAGCGGTTGCGAGAGGCGAACGCGGTGCCCCAGCTGATGCGGCACGACGAGTGGGACTACCACGTACATGCCACGCCGCCCGACGCGCCGCTGGCCACGCGCATGGCGGTCGAGGCCGCGATGGCGTTCACCGACGTCATCCGGGCCGACGAGCTTGGCCGGCTGCGCATCTGTGACTACCCGGGCTGCGGCAACGTGGTCGTCGACCTGTCGAAGAACAGATCCAGGCGATACTGCGACCAGGGCTGTGGCAACCGGGCCGCGGTGGCCGCCTACCGGGCCCGCAAGATCGGAACCGCCGTCGGCAACCGGGCTCAGGCCAGCTAGAGCCCGGCCGCCGAGGGGCACGGCCAGCCGAGCGGACGGGCCGGTTAGAGTACGGCCCAGCTGGGAGGGCACGGCCCACCCGGGAGAGCAGGGGAACACCAGGCCGCCGAGAGGAGCGCACGAACCATCATGGAGCGTTGTTCGAAACCGATACGCGGGTGCGGCCTCAAGGGTCTGTGCGAGCGATCGGGCTGGGCCAGGACCACGGATGTCGAGGCAGATGATCTTCGATGAGTTCGAATGACGCGACTTCGATGACCAACGCGGTTACCGCGAGCGACGTACCGAGGGTCGGCGTGGTGTTTCGCCCGCAGCTGCCGCCGGAGCGGCTGCAGGAGTTCATCGCGTCAGCGGAGGCAGGCGGCCTCGACGACGTATGGCTGTGGGAGGACTGTTACCTGGAAGGCGGCGTGGCCAGCGCGGCGACCGCGCTCGCCTGGAGCAGTTCGCTGCGGATCGGCCTGGGCCTGATGCCGGTGCCGTTCCGTAACCCCGCACTGGCGGCCATGGAGATCGCGACGCTGGCCCGGCTGTTTCCCGGCCGGTTCGTCCCGGCCGCGGGGCACGGCGTCCTGTCCTGGATGGACCAGGTGGGCGCGCGCGTCTCCTCGCCGATGACGCTGCTGGGCGAGTGGGTGGCGGCGGTCCGCTCGCTGCTGCACGGTCAGACCGTCACCGTCGGCGGGCAGTACGTGCGGCTGAACGGTGTGGCGCTGGACTGGCCGCCGGCCGCCGTGCCGCCGCTGCTGGTCGGCGCCCGCGGGCCGAAGACACTGGCCCTGGCGGGCGAGATCGCCGACGGCCTGGTCCTCGACGCCGACATCTCGCCCGACGGCGTCCGCAAGGCCGTCGCGACCGCGGCGGCGGTCCGTCCGCATGACGTGGTGGTGTACCTGCCATCCGCGGCGGGCCCGGGCGCCCGGGAGCGGATCGACGCCGAGCTGGCCCAGGCGACGCGGACCTCCGAGCACTGGTCCGCCGTCGGCTCGCCCGAGGACGTGGCCGACGCCATCCGCACGTTCGCCGCCGCGGGCGCGACTACGGTCATCCTGCAGCCCACCGGGGACGATCCGGACGTGGCCGCCACCGTCAGGCTGGCCGCCGACGCGAGAGCCGCGCTCCGCTCCGGCTTCGGGGCCGGCTAAGACCAGTGTCCGCCCGCCGGGGTGAGGTGGCGGCGGTTGCCAGGCCTTCGCGCGGGCCGGGCCGTCGGTCAGAGGGTGCGAAGTCCGTCCAGCACCTCGTTGAGGAGCCTGGGGGCGGCCTGCTCGTCGGCGGACGGCTGCGAGCGGAGGGTGACCAGGCCGCGCCGGATGAGATCGGCCAGCCGGACCCGGACGACGCTGACCGGCAGGGCCGTGGCCACGGCCACCTCCGCCACGGTGACCGGCCCGCGGCACGAACCGAGAATCCCGCGATCCTCGGGACTGAGGGGCGCCGGGTCACCGACGTGTGCCGTGGGCTCGACGGCGGCGACCAGGGCGACCAGATCCAGCACTTCCCGGCGGGCCGGCTCCGCCTGGCGGCCGCCCAGCCGGGTCGGGTTGCGGACCGGGTGCGGTGGCTGGCGGGCTGGCGAGCTGGCTACACCCATCGGGTCACTCCTGCATCGTCGGTAGGTGGAGTCCCGCCACTCCCGGCGAACCGCTGATCGCCATGCCTATTTTGGAGCATTTGAGCCTCGGTTGTCTCGCGGTCTAATCCGCTAGCCGGTCGAGAGCCTGCTGCGCCCGGCGCCTCGTGGCTTCGGCCCGGCGGGCCTGGGCGCTGGCCTCGCGCAGCAGGCGGCGGGCCTCGGTGAGCTGCTGCTCCAGCCGCTGGAAGGCGTCCTGTTGCCGCTGCTCGGCCTGACGGGCGGTTTGGGCACTCCGGTCGGCATCGGCCAGGGCGCGTTCGGCCTCGGTCCTGGCCCTTCGGCGCTCCCGCTGGGCTTCTGCTTCGGCCCGGCGGCGTTCCCGCTCCGCTTCTGCTTCGGCCCGGCGGCGCTCCCGTTCGGCCTCGGCCTGCGCCCGGCGGCGGTCCGGATCGGCCTCGGCTTGCGCCCGGCGGCGCTCCGGATCGGCCCCGGCCCGCCGACGGCCCCGCCCGGGGGCGGCCGCCCGCGTTTTCCTGGCCGGGCGCGCGGCCGGGCGGGCCGCTGAGGGCGGCGGGACGAGAGCCAGCTCCGGCGGCTGCACCGTCCCGAAGCCCACCCGGCGTGCCGGGCGCAGAAGCGTCGCATGCTGTATCTGCTCGGCGACCTCGGGGTCGGCCAGCGCCGCGCTGAAGGTAGCGGTGATTTCCTCGCGCAGGGCCGCGGGCGGGTTGTGCTCGCCCGACGCGGCCAGCGCGCGCGGCACCAGGGTCGCGATCAGTTCCCGGCGGGCCTGCGATGACTCCCGCATCCTGGCGCCGTCTCCGGACTGCTCGGCCGCGCGCAGCTCCTCGCCCAGCGTCGCCAGGCCGGCGGCGGCATCGGGATCCGAGCGCACCAGCTGGTTGATCATCCAGGCTGACCGCGTGGGCTTGCGCAGCCCGGCGATCTGCCTGGCCACCGCGGCCTCCCCGGCCGAGCGCGCCGTCGCGGCCAGCTCCCCGCGGCGCCGGGTGAATTCCTCCGGGTCAGCTCCGTACAGCTCGCTGACCGCCGCACCCAGCAAGTCATCACTGGTCACCCGGCCATCCTGCCGCAGATCCCCGCCGCGTCCACCGGGGCGCTCCGGCGCGACCACCAGCTACCCCGCCGCGGTCGGCCGGTCTAGGCCGCCGCGGACCCGCACCGCCGGCCGCCGATACGGCTGCCGCCGGCGCACGGAGTTCGGGCCCGACCCGGCCGTTGCGGCCGCGGTCGTCGTCACCGGCTCCCTGGCCAGCCGGAAGCCTACGATCCGCCAACGTGCTAGTCGGCACGCCACAGCACGAGCGGCTCGTCTCCCTCGGCGCGCGGCGCGCCGGACAGGCGGGCGGCCTTGAACCCGGTGAGACCCGCGTCTTCTCCGTGGGGCTGGCCGGCACCGAAGGCTTCCTGCTCGACCGGCTGGCCACGTCGCTCAGCGGGTAGCTGCGGGCTGTGGGTACGGGGGTCCTGCGGGCCGGCGAGATCGGCGTCCGGGCCGCACCACCACTCCCGGAATGCCATCGCGAGCAGGCTGGGTACCAAGTCGGTGGACCGCCGCAGTACCCAGGCCGTGCCCTTGGTGGCGAGCCAGGCCAGTTCGTCCCGCCGGGACGGCGGCGGGTTGCTCGGCTCGGCATCCGGCGGCGCCCCGACCTGGTGGCCCGCCGCGGCCAGCAGGGCGTGGAACCGTCGGGCGATGAGCCGGTGCCCGCGCTCGCTCGGGTGCAGCCGGTCGGCCGCCCACATGCTAGGGCTGTACGCCTCGGGGTCACCGGCGGCGTCGAAGTGCAGCGTCCCGAAGCGCTCAGCCACGGCGTCCATCACCAGGTTGATCTCGTGCGCCCGCCGGGCCAGCGGCCTGGCCAGCACGCCGGCTACGCCGAGCATCCGCCCCGGGTCGGGCAGCCGCATCGTGAGCACGGCGACGTCGGCCGCGCGCAGCGCGCCGACGGTATGCGCGGCCGCGGCCGCGATCTGGACGGGATCGAAGTTCGGCCGGAGCGTGTCGTTGACCCCGGCTACCACACTGGCGACGTCTGGCCGCAGCCGGGCCCGTGTGGTAGAGGCGAGCGTAGGCGGGCATGTCCGTCGCGTATACCGCGACGGCCGGCAGCTTCAGCCGCCGCGCGACCGCGCAACCGCCGGCGCCCAGGACGAACGGGCCGGCCAGGTGGATCAGCTCGGCGCCGTGCGCGGCCACCGCCACCCGGACCCGCGGCCCGGGCACGCCGACCCGGAAGCCGGGGTAGCCGGGCACAGCCAGCGACGGAACCCGTATCACCGGGTAGTCGAGCGCGGCATCGGGATGCGGGCGCCCGCTGGCCGGCTCGGGCGCAATGATCAGGGGCTGGTGACCGCGGTTGACCAGGTGCTCTGCGACGCGGACCGCGGTGTGCGCGACGCCATTGACATCGGGGGGGAAGGACTCGGTGACATATGCGATTCGCACGATTACTACGGTTAGTGATACACCCTCCTGGAAATGACGCTACGCCGTTAAGGCCTGACGAACTGTAGATGACGTTTCCGGGCGTCCGACCCCGGCCCGGGCGGCGTACGCTGGAAGACCGGGGTCATATGTGTGGTCCAGCCCCGGTTCGCCGCGGAGGTTTCGATGGTCCTGACGGCACCGAGCAGGTCGGTGCTGCGCAGGTCCGTGCTGGGCAGGCCCAAGCTGAGCAGGCCCGTGCTGAGCAGGCCCGGGCCGGCCAGGACGGCACCGGGCGGGACCGCACCGGCTGAGACAGCGCCGGGCGTCACCGGGCTCGGCTGGGTGCTTGCCGTGCTGTGCGCGCTTTCCTGGGCGACGCTCGTTCCCTCCGGGCCGCCGGCTCTGGCCGTGACGGTGCTGGCCGGAGCGGTGCTGGCCGGCGTGCTCGCGGCATGCCTGGCTGGCGGGGCCGGGCTGGCCCGCCTGGCCGCGGCAGTTCCGTTGGTCAGCCGGGCCGCCGCGCTGCGGGAGAAGTCCTGGCGAGCGGCATTCACCCGGCAGCGCGATCCCGACGCGGCGGGACGCCCCCGCCCCCGGGCACCCTCGGCGGCCCTGGCGGCCGCCCAGTTCTCCGGAATCTGAGCCCTCACCCCCCTGGCGGGCGGGACCTTCGGCTGATGCCGGATCCCTCCCGGGGCTGAACGCGGCCGTCCCTAGCCGTTCGTTCACTCCTGACCCGCTGGAGGGTAGTCCGTCATGTCCACTTTCCTCGGCGTCCCCGTGGACGCCGCCTATCACGTCGTATCGGCATTCGCCAGCATTCTCACGCCGCTGCTGGGCGGCCTGGCCGCCGCGGCCGCGATCGTGCTGTTCACCATGGCCATCCGGCTGCTCATCCTGCCGCTGAGCTACCGGGCCATGCGCGGGCTGGCCGCGCAGGCCCGGATCGCGCCCCGGGTGCAGGCGCTGCGCCGCCAGCACGCCGGCCAGCCGGACCGGCTGCAGCGCGAGCTGACCCGTCTGTACAAGTCCGAAGGCACCAGCATGTTCGCCGGGTGCCTGCCGCTGCTGCTGCAGTGGCCGTTCCTCAGCGTCATGTACTTGCTGTTCCGCTCGGCGAAGGTCGGCGGGGTTCGGAACGCGTTGCTGGGCCATGACCTGTTCAGCGCGCCGCTCGGCAGTCACTGGCTCGGCGGCGCCGGGCCGCTGAGCACGCAGGGTGCGGTGTTCGCGGGGCTGTTCCTGCTGCTGGCCGGCATCGGCTGGCTGTCAGCCCGGGTGGCGCGCCGCCTCGCCCCGGCCGAGGGCAGCCCGGCCAGCGACAGGAACAGCCCCGCTAAGGGCAGCTCGGCCAAGGGCAGCCCGGCCAACGGCAGCCTACGCGCGCGTTCGCCCGAGTCCGTTCGGTCCACTCATCAGTCCGGGTCGCGGGCGTCCGGCCGGCCCGACGGATCGCCCCCCGGCCGGGCCGCGGGGGCGGCGGATGCTGCGGCCCGGCTGGCACCCTTCATCACCGTGGTCGTGGCGGCGTTCGTGCCGCTGGCCGCGGGCCTGTACCTGGTCACGTCCGCCGCGTGGACCCTGGCCGAGAGGACGCTGCTGCCCCGGGCCGGTCACCATCCGTAGATGCGCACCGGGAGTTCGTGCAGGGGCGTCTGATCCGGGCCGGGGTAAACGATCAGAACCGGGAGGTCGTCGGGGTCGCGCCCCTCGACCACCGTGACCCCGGCGCTGCTGCGGGTCTGCTGGTGGGCGGAGCGGTTCTTGAGCGCGCGTTCGGACCGGTCGAGGTCTGCCGGGCCGGCCGCGGTCCAGACGACGTACTGGACCCCCACGCCACCCAGCGGGTGAGCGGCGCCGGGACCCATGGCCCGCAAGATCAGCTGGGTCCCGTCCGCGCTCCGCAGCAGGGCCGCGGTCGCGCTGTGGTCGGCCTCCTCGAGCGCGAGAACTTCGGCGTAGAAGCTCACCGACCTGTCCAGGTCCTGTACGAACATGACCGCAGAGCCGAGCCGGACCCCGTCTGCCATCTGCTGGCCCTCCCATTCCCCGCCGCGGAGCGGACCGCTCTTAGTCTCGCTTAGTCTTGAGCCCCGTCAGGTGCGAAGGGCGTGTTCGTGTCCAGGCCGGTCAGCAGGTTCTTGTGCCAGGTCAGCACGATGGACCCGGCCACGCGGTAGACGCGCGCCGGGCGCCCGAAGGCCTCGGTCAGCCAGACCGGATTCAGGTCGCCCTTGCCGGGGCTCTCGACCACGAAATCGGCGTGGTGCAGCCGCGGGTTGTACCAGGATTCCTGCGTTTCCCATCCGCCGACCGAAGCGTCGCCGTTGCGTAGGTAGATGGTCCTGACCGCAACACGGCCCATGGTCTGCAGCGTGATGCTGTTGGCCTGCCAGTAGCCGCCGAGCCCGTAATCCAGGTGATGCGCGGCGAGCCAGCTGGCTACCGGGTGGTACTGGGCCGGGACGGATCGCCGGGTGGCGTTGTACGTCAGGTTCGCCGCGTAGCCGGCCCCGGCCGCCAGCAACACCGACACGGTCGCGACGACGGCCAGCCGCCGGACGGGCCGCCGCGGGCGGTCCGGCTGGTCGCCTCGTGCCCTGGCGGCGGTCGCCCCGGTCCGCATCCACGCCGCCAGCCGGTCCGGCAGCAGCCGCCCGGCCAGCACCGCCGTCATGGGCAGCACGCCCACGATTTCCCGCACCGAAATCAAGGCGCCGCTGAGCCTGCTGAACAGGTACGCCGTGATGATCAGGAGCACCGCCACGGCCAGGCCCGCCACGACGAACTCGGTCGTGCGGTAGCAGTGGCGCACCGCGATGCACAGGGCCCAGGCCGCGAGGGCCAGTCCGACCAGGTGCAGCGCGCCCACGGCCGGGTTCGGCACCGCGAAGTCGCCGAAGAAACCCGGGGTTGGCTGCGAGTGCCCGCCAAAGAAGCTGCCGCCGAACAGAATCACGATTCCTTCGGCCGTGTCCTGGAGGTGGCGCTCCAGCGCTCCGGGCTTGGTGAAGCCGATGGCGAGCGGGACCGGATGGATGACGAACCCGCCGATGGCGCGGATGAGCCTGATCGCCAGCCAGGCGGTCACGGCCGATGCCGCCGCCGCCCCGGCCATCGCGAGCTCGAACCGCCGCGGCGTCCCCGGGCGCCGATCCTGCAGCAGCCGCAGCAGGCAGACGATGATCACCGGCACCGTGCCTTCGAGCAAAGTGGCCGTATCAGCGACGGTGGCGAGCGCTAGGATGATCCCGACCGCGGCGGGCACGTACCAGCGGCAGCCGACCCGGTCCACGATCAGCCACATGACGAGCAGCGGGACCATGGTGCCGGTGTGATCGGGTGACGACAGCAGCGTGCTGGCGTCCAGCCCCAGCGCGGGCGCCAGCAGGATCCCGCCCGCGAGCAGCATCCTGGCCGCCGCCGCCGGGCCGGACGCCCGGCCCTTGGCCAGCAGCGCCACCAGGAGCACCAGGAGCGTGTACGTCATGGCCGCGGCCACGTGGATCACGTCAGGTCCCAGGCCGCGGACCAGTTCCACGAGCATGTACTGCGGCAGTTCCGTGGTGTAGAACGACACGTCGGTGAGGATCCAGCCGTGCAGCAGCAGGTTGGAGTGGAGCATGGCCCATGCCTGCAGCGCATTCCCCGCCCCGTCCGAGTTCACCGGCAGCGTCCACGACTCGGCGAGATAGGCCAGGAACAGCAGCGCGCCGAGCCCGGCGAACCCAGCCGCGGCCAGCACCGGGCGCAGCCAGCGCCGGGCGGGGCGTACGGTGCCGGAGGGCCGGGAAGCTCCGCCGCCGGGAGCGGCGCGATCCAGGACCGAGCGAAGCCTGGTCCTGGCGCCCGCGCCGACGCCCCGCGCGGCTGAGTCGCCTGCCATCGGCCTTCGCCTTCACCTCTCGTCAATGGCCCGCGAGTCGTCTTCGGTCGATGCTCGCGAGCCGGCCCGCCCGGGACGCGAGCATGGCCACCACCGGTGCCGGGTCGGTGCCGGCCGACACCGCCGTTGGCCGGTGAGCGCTTACTGCGGGCGGCGGCCTGGGGACGCGGCCCGCAGGCCTGATATCCCGCGGCCAGCATAGTGGCCAGAGTTCCGGGTGGCCGGCAACAGGGCAGCGGCGGCGGCCAGGTCGCTGGACAACGCGGCCCCTGGCTGCCACGCCCGATAATCGAACACCCAGACGGTAACGGAGAAGTATCCTGTAAGTCCGTTCGTACCAGGACTAGCTGCTTCGTGGCTGCGACAGAGAATGATGTCCGATGGTCTCGTTAATCCGCACCGAGGACGTGCCGCCTGATCAGCGGCACGAGACCTGGCGCCGGACGGTATGCGACACGCTCGGCCCTCTCGACATGCGGATCGACCCGGATGCGCCGCTGACCGGGGAGATCGAGGCGGGCCAGCTCGGCGCCGTGCGGATCGGGAAGGTCCGCACCGAGACCCCGCACAGCGTGCACCGCACGCCCGGGCTGATCCGCCGCGACAGCCCGGAGAACTACCGGGTGGTGCTGGCCATGGCGGGAACCCACCGGCTCGCCCAGGACGGCCGGGTCGCCTTGGTGCACACCGGCGAGCTCGCCATCTACGACTTCTGTCGGCCGTATGACCTGGACTACCGGTCGGCCGTGCAGCTTGCCGTCTTCACCTTCCCGCGGGCACTGCTGCCCTTTCCCGTCGAAGGGGTCGCGGCGCTCACTGCGGTGCCGATGGCCGCCGACCATGGGACCGGCGCAATCCTGCCGTCCTTGCTTCGCCGGGTGGCCCTGGATCTCGACACCTTCCCTCCGGCCAGTGCGGCCCGGCTGTCGACCGTGCTGCTCGACGTGATCACCACGACGATCGCCGAACGGACCGGCCAGCACGCCGCGCAAGCGCCGGAGTCGCAGCGGCGGACCCTGCTGCTGCGAATCCACGCGTTCATCGAGCAGCACCTGGCCGACCCGGACCTGTCGCCGCCGGAGATCGCCGCTGCACACCACATCTCCTGCCGCTACCTACACCGGCTGTTCGCACTGGACAACACGACGGTGGCCGGCTGGGTCCGGCAGCGCAGGCTCGAGCGCTGCCGCACGGATCTGACGGACCCGCTGCTGCGCGCACTGCCGGTCAGCGCGATTGCGGCGCGGCGGGGGCTACCCGATCCGGCTCACTTCAGCCGGCTGTTCCGCGGTGCCTACGGCCTGCCCCCCGCGGACTACCGGCGCAGCCTGGCGACCGAGTCCAGATAGCGTGCGCCCACCGTCAACGGGCTGGCGTGCATCGACAAGACTCGCCCGGCCTCGTTGCGTCAGCCTGGTGGTCGTCAGCGTTCCACCGCAGCCACTAGTAAGGGGAGCTTCCATGGCTATGAAGATGTTCGTGAACCTGCCGGTCAAGGACCTGGAACGCTCGAAAGCCTTCTTCGAGGGCCTCGGCTTCGGGTTCTACGGGATGACCCAGGACATGGCGTCGGTCATCATCAACGACGACACCCAGGTCATGCTCTTGACCGAGCCGGCCTTCGACTCCTTCGCCAGCAAGCAGGTCGCCGACCCCGGCCAGAGCACGCAGGTGATCCTGGCCCTCGGCGTCGAGAACCGCGCCCAGGTCGACGCGCTGGCGGACAAAGCGCTCGCCGCCGGCGCCACCGCCGCCGGCCCGGCTAGGGACTCGGGCGGCCGGTACCAGCGTGGCTTCTTCGATCTCGACGGTCATCACTGGGAGCCACTGTGCCTGGCCTAGCCAGCCGTCCTTCGCGGCGCACGGCCGGCCGGCGCCCGCATCCGGCCCGGCGAGCAGAACGAGCACCATCATGGCGAAGATCACCACGGGCACGGTGAGGTCGGCCGACGGGACGACCATCGCCTTCGATCGCAGCGGCACCGGGCCGGGCGTCATCTTCGTGCATGGAGCGCTCACCGACCGGACCTTCCCGGTGCTGGCCGGGCTGGCCGCGGCCCTGGCCCCCAGGTTCACCGTGTTCAACTACGACCGCAGGGGCCGGGGCGGCAGCGGCGACACGATGCCATACGCCGTCGAGCGCGAGATCGAGGACATCGAGGCGCTGATCCGGGAGGCCGGCAGCCCGGCCATGCTGTTCGGCGGCTCCTCCGGCGCGGCCCTGGCGCTGGAGGCCGCAGCGGGTGGGCTGCCCGTCTCGAAGCTGGCTGCATGGGAGCCGCCGTACCACGTGGATTCCACCGCTCCGCAGCTGCCCGAGGATTTCTGCGGCCAACTGGGGGAGCTGGTCAGTGCCGGTTGCGTCGGCGATGCCGTCGCGCTGTTCATGACCAGGGCGGCTGACATCCCGGCCGACCAGGTCAGCTGGATGCGCGCCCAGCCGTTCTGGCCGCAGACGGAGGCGCTCGGGCACACCGTCGTCTATGACGCCGCGGTCCTGGGACCCGGCAACGCCCTGCCGTCCGGACGGCTCGCCTCGATCACGGTTCCTGCGCTCGTACTCAGCGGGGCGAACAGCCCGGCCTGGATGGCCAGCGCGGCCCGGGCGGTGGCCGGCGTGGTGCCTGGCGCGATCCACCGGATACTCGACGGCCAGTCACACAGCCCGGCACCCGAGTCCCTGGCCCCGGAGCTGGCGGACTTCTTCCTGGCCGGGTGACCTCGTTTTCGCCGGTGCTCAGCCGAAGGTGAAGTCGTAGGCCTGGATTCCGGGGGAGGCCTGCAGCCGGAGCCTTCCGGTCGTGGCCGCGCGGGACCGGAACAGGGTGTAAAGCCTGGGTACCCCGCGGACGTCGATGGTCTGCGTGTGCCGGCCGTCGATGAAGACGTCGAGGGTTCCGGTGCCGCCCAGCACGAGGTACACGTCGTGGGCCAGGAAGCCGAGCTCCAGCCCGGCCCGGTGGCCGGCGGTCGCTTCCTGCGCGCGGTCGGTCCAGGTCCCCGACAGGGCCAGTCCGCCCAGCGGAAGCGAGCGGGGGAAGTGGTAGACGGCCGGCCTGTTGCGGACCACGTGGCCGGGGACGAGGTACTGGAGCCGGTCGTACCCGATATAGGTCTCGGGGCTCATCTGCCCGCCGGGCGTCTTGTCCGGGATCCCCGCGGGCGCCGGGAGCGTGCGGCCCGGATGGGCGGCGCGGAGCAACTGGCTGATCAGGTGCCCGGTGGTGGCGTAGTCCCCCTCGCCGAAGTGAACGTGCCGGACGTAGCCGCGCGCATCAATCAGGTAGTCCGCGGGCCAGTACTGGTTGGCGTAGGCGTTCCAGGTGGCGTAGTTGTCATCGATCGCGACCGGGTAGCGCACGCCGAGCGCCGCGGCCTGCGCCCGCACGTTCGATACGACGTGCTCGAAGGCGAACTCCGGCGTGTGCACGCCCACCACCACGAAGCCGTCCTTGGCGTACTCGCGGTACCAGGCCTCGATGTGCGGCAGCGTCCGCTGGCAGTTGATGCACGAGTAGGTCCAGAAGTCGACCAGGACCACCTTGCCGCGCAGCGCGCTGAGCGCCAGCGGCTTGCCGCCCGGGGTGTTCAGCCAGGCGGTGATCCCGGTGAAGTTCGGAGCGGGGCCGCAGTCCACCAGCGCGGTCGCGTTGGGATCGCACTTGGCCAGCGTGGTGTGCGGCTCCCCGGTGAGCGCGTTGAGCTGCTTGCGGACCGCGGCCGAGCCCTGCAGCGCGGTGGAGTACCCGGGGATGTCGCGCTGCAGCCCGCCGAGCACGTTGAACGAGATCAGCACGGCCACGGCGATGAGCACCACCCCGCCGGCCTGGCGGACCTGCGCCGCGTGCCGGCGGAGGGCGCCGATCCGCCCGGTGAACTGCCCGCCCGCGATCGCGATGGCCAGCAGTGGCACCGCGGTTCCGACGGCGAACGCGGCGGTGAGGACGACCGCCGTCAGCCCGACCCGGTGCGTGGCCCCGACCACGGTGATGGCCGCCAGCACCGGCCCGGCGCACGGCACGTACACCAGGCCCAGGGCCAGGCCGAGCGCGAAACCGCCCGGGGTGCCGCCCGGCCGGCGGGTGCCGAGGCGCGCGAACGGCCGCTCGATCAGCGCGCCCAGCGGCGGTATCAGGTAGCCCAGCCCGACGACGACCAGCAGCGCAATGCCCGCATTGCGCAACGAGTCCTGTGGCAGGTGGAACAGCGAGAGGAGCTCCGACCCGGCCAGGATGAGCAGGCTGAAGCTCAGCACCAGCCCGGCGATCACCGCCACCGGCTGCGCCAGCCCGACGCGCGCCCGTGCCGTCGCCGCCGCCCCCGTGCGCTCTGCCGGCCCGGCGCCCGCCGCCGGGGGTTCGGGGTTCAGCGGCGGCGCGGCCCCCGCCACCAGCACCACCGGCAGGACCGGCAGGATGCAGGGCGAAATGCCCGCCAGGAAGCCGGCCACGATGCCGACCAGTACGAGGTCAACCACGCCGTCGCCCTTTCACCCTCGCCCAGTACCGTGCCCGGCTCCCCCCATCCCCCGCACTCCCTATTCGTCGCCGACCCGCCCTCGTCTTGGTCAGCGGCCAGAGTTTTTCATGATCGTCCTGCAGCCGGCTGCGGGCTGGACGACCCGATCAAGGCCGGGGCGCCGGTTCGAGGCCGGCGCGGGCCCGAACCGGGCGGCGGCCTGCCGCGCGGTCGCTCATGCCGGGTCCCGCCGGGCCAGGGCCCGCTGCCGGGCGATCTCGTACAGGACGGCGGTGGCGGCGTTCGCCGCGTTTAGCGAGCTCGCCGCTCCGGCCATGGGGATGGCGACGGTCAGGTCGCACAAGTCCCGCCACGCGCCGCTCAGGCCGACCGTCTCGTTGCCCACCAGCAGCAGCGTGGGCCCGGTGAAATCGACGTCGAACACCGGCTGGTCGCCATGCTCGTCCGCGCCAGCCAGGACCATCGGACGGCCCTGCGCGCGCTGCTCCGTCACCCACGCGGCCACCTCGCGGGCCCCGGGACGGCGGACCACGGGCACCGCGAACAGCGAGCCGGTGCTGGCCCGCACGGACCTGGGATCGTAGGCATCGGCCGCGTGGCCGGTGACGATGACCCCGTCCGCGCCGAAGGCGTCCGCTGACCTGATGATGCTCCCGAGATTGCCCGGGCTGGCCGGGCGGTCCAGCACGACGCCGAGGAAGCCGGGGCCGGGCTTGATCCGGTCGAGGTCGTCGGGCGGCATCTCGGCCACCGCGACCAGCTCCGGGCTCCCTCCGGCCTTCTCGCCCAGCTCGGCCAGCAGGTCGGGGTGCATCGCCACCTGGAGCGTGTCCACCGTGTGCAGCAGGTTCTCCGCCCAGCGCGACAGCGGTCGCCCGGCGTCGTAGATCAGGGCGTGGAATCGCCAACCGCACTCCGCGGCCACCGAAATCGGCCGCACCCCCTGGACCAGGAACTCGCCGGCCCGCTGCCGTTTGCCGCGGTTGCCGAGCAGCGACTGCCAGCGCTGGAAGCGAGCATCGCGGGACGAGACCCGCAGCACGTTCGCCACCTGCCTCCAGCTTTCGACGTCAGCACCGGTTCCGTCGCCATTATGCAGCCGCGGGGTCAGCCATGGGCGGCACGGTGCCGCCTCAGGGTGAGCTCACGTCAGCTCGCGCAGGTACTGCGGCAGCATCTGGCGCCAGGTGTGCCAGTCGTGCGACCACTGCGGGCCCCAGTTGTCCACCCGGTTGGGGATCCCCCTGGCCCCCAGGGCCTCCGCCATCTGCCACGACTCGCCGACGTTCTCCCAGGCACCCTCGCCGGCCGCGAGCACGACCTGGCGCTGGCGGAGCCGGTCGAGCTGCGGGCCCTCCAGGCCGGGCAGGAACTGCAGCGGCGCGGCGAAGAACAGGTCCTGGCTCCAGGCTTCGTCGTAGAAGCGCTCGATCCGGTAGCTGCCGCTCATGCCGATGGCCGCGGCGAATACGTCCGGGTACCGGCAGAGCACGGCCACCGCGTTGAACGCGCCGATCGAGGCACCGCCGGCGATCACGTCCATGGCCCGGCCGCCGAGATCGGCGTGGATCGCGGGCACGACTTCCCACCGGACGCACTCCTGGAACTGGTTGAGCAGCCACATCCGGTGCTGCACCGAGCCCGTCTTCCTGATCATCGCCTGGCCGGCGACGCTGTCCACCGAGTACAGCTTGACCCGGCCCTCGGCCAGCAGCGGGGCGCACGCCTCGACCAGGCCGTGCCGCTCGACCTCCTCGGCGTCGCCGCCTGCCGACGGCAGGACGAGCACGGGCGCGCCGAACGCGCCCCACCGCACGAGGGTGATCTCGCTCTGGACGCGGTCGGAGAACCACCGTTCGGCGACCTTCACGTCCTCACTCATAGAAGAACTTCTGGGGACCAGGAAAAATCCATGACAGCCCTTCCCTGAGCCGGTCGCGCCAATTCTCCCAGCTATGCCCGTCGCGTGCCTCGACGTAGCGGACGGTCATCCCGGCGGCCTCGAACGTCGGGACCATGGACCGGTTCGGGATGATCAGCGGCTCGTAGATGCCACAGCTGACGAATACTTTGTCGGCGACCCGGCGCGGGGCCGCGCGATACCGGTTGACGAACCGCACCACCGGATTGAACGGCGGTCCGCCGCCGTGGTCGCTGCCGATGTCGGTGAAGACGAACGAACCGGACTGCAGCAGCAGCGACCCGTACACGTCCGGGTAGCGGTAGCCGGTGGCGAGCGAGGCCACGGCGCCGAAGCTCGCGCCCATCAGGCACCGCCCGGACGGCCTGCCGGCCAGCGGGAACTCCGCCTCCAGCCGGGGCAGCAGCTCGGCGGTCAGGTACCGGGCGTGCGCCGCCGAGTTGGCGTACTCGGCCAGCCGGTCGCCGGGGTAGGTGAACGCCACCACGGTCTCGGCCACGTCGAGCCGGTGGATGAGGTTGTCGAGCACCGTCCGGGCGGCGGCGTACCGCAGGTAATCGCCACCGTCGTGCACGATCAGCAGCGGGTAGCGGGCGGTGCGGCGGAACCGGGCCGGCAGGTAGAGCGTCACCTGGCAGTCACGGCGCAGCGCGCGGCTCGGCACCACCAGGTCCAGCAGCGATCCGGCCCGCGCTTCCGGATCCGGTTGGGTCCAGTCCGGTATCACGTGCCCGTACGCGTAGCAGACCGACGAACTGCCCACCGGGCTGTGCGCGAGGCGCGGGTTCAGCGGGTCGTTGATCCGCTCGCGCTTCTCGCCGCGCACCACTTCCAGCTGGTATTCGATCCTGGACCCCTCGGGCAGCTCCAGCACGGCGTACCACAGGTCGGTGCCGTACAGCCGCCGCAGCGGCAGGTGATCTGGCAGGCCGAAGGTCCGGTGGATGAGGAAGACCTCGTCGGCCTCCCCCCGGAACAGGAACGTGCAGCGGGGGCCTTCAATGATCGGCACCTCGTGCCGGGCCAGGAACCGGTCCACCACGGCCGCGTCGAGCGGCCTGCGCTCACGGAGCCGGTTGATCGCGAGCTTGCGGCGGGCGGGCGGCCCGCTGGGCCCGGTCACGCCGCCTCCAGGGCGGTCACCCGGCCGTCTTCGGCCAGCACCCGGGTGCCTGGCGGGCAGCAGCCGCCGTCGTCAGTGTCGATCCGGGTCCCGTTGTCCAGCAGGACGCAGCGGGCCGGATCGAACCGGCGCGCGAACACGGCCATCCGCGGCGCGTTGTCCAGCAGCAGCCGGGTCCGGGCGTGCGGCAGCAGCACAACGTCGCGGAGCACGCTCAGACCGGTGCCGTACACCTCGGGGTGCCCGGGGCCCTGCGGGGCGCGGTCGTGGAAGAGCACGATCCGGTCGGTGAGCGCCATCGCTCCCGCGGACCACGCGATCACCGGGCGTCCCGCCGCTGGGCTCGCGGCCGGGCCCGCGGGCGGCTCCCGGGCCGCCGCGTTCAGCGCCGCCGCGACGTTGAACAGGTGCAGCACGTCGGCCAGCACGTTCACGTGCCCGCCGGCCACGACCACCGCGGCGGACTCACTGATCAACCGCGCCACCGCCGCGCGGTGCTCGGCGATGATCGGCCGGTCGTGCGGCGGCAGCCGCTCGAAGAACTCGCCGCGCACGCCGTCGACCTGCCGCAGGTGGGTCCGGTCCAGCTCGCGGACCGCGGCTACGGCCGCGGCCAGGGCCTGCGCGGCCGGCCGGGTGTCAGCGCGGCGCGCCAGGGCGTAAACCGCTTGCAGCGCGTAGTCCAGCCGCAGCAGGTAGGTGTCCTGCAGCTCGGCGAGCACCCCCTGCAGCGCGCGCTCGCCGGCCGCGTACACCGGGTCCCGGTCCTGCACGTCGAGCCAGCGCCGGTACAGCCCAAGGGCGGTGTCGCGGCCGTCCAGTCGCCGGCTCAGCTCGCCGTCGTCGGCCTCGCGCTCCTGCCAGCCGGCGGTGATCGTGGCGACCGGCCCGTCCAGGCCCAGCGACCGGACCACCGCGTCCACCGTGGGCCTGCGCTGCGGCCCCAGCAGGATGACTCTCACGAGGCGTAGACGCGCAGCGTGCGGCCGACCTCGTCGAGCATGCCGCGCAGCGCGTCGTAGTCGGGATGACGCATCCGCACGTACGCGTTGGCCATGTACCCGGCTTCGACGCCCTGGGTCGCGGTGCCCGGCGGCGGCAGGTGAGCGTCGATGACCCACTCGCCGTACCGCTGGTTCAGCTCCTCCGCTCCGCTGTAGCCGCTGATATGGCCGTCCTGGTCGGGGCGCAGCGCCACGATCCCGCTGGCATACTGCCGAGACGGCGCCGAGGCGGTGCCGCCGTGCACGATCGCATTCGCCCACTCCCGGTACACGTCCATGTCGTTGCCGGCCGAGTACAGATCCCAGGCCCCGACGCCCGGCGGACGGCAGCCGATCTCGGAGAACTTCAGCCCCTTGGGCCCGAAGAACCACTCCATGTGCGTCGCCGACGTACCGATCCCGAGCGCGGCGATGACGCGCCGGCCCATCTCCCGCAGCTCCCCGTACTCCGGCGCGGTGTCGATCCGGTTGGTGGACACGAACTGCGGCGAGATCCATCGGGTCCGCATCGCCTCGAGCACGTTCGGGTAGTAATGCGAGGCGAAGTCCACGGCCACCTGCCCGCCGGCCGTGATCGTGTCGTAGAAGCCCTCGTGGCCCTCGATAAACTCCTCCACCGCGATCGAATCGACGCCCTGGCCGCCGAAGACCCCCAGGGCGTGGTCGAGCTCACCCGGATCGTCCACCCGCGCTGTGCCGGCCGCCCCGGCCCCGCTGCGCGGCTTGAGTATCAGCGGGAAGCCGGCCTGCTCGGCGAACTCGCGCGCCTCGGCTGCGCTGCTGACCGCGGCCGACGCGGCGGTCGGCACCCCCACCTCGCGCAGTGCCTGCTTCATCGACGGCTTGTCCCGGCAGAGCCAGGCCGTCCGGACCGAGGTACCCGGGATCGTGCACGCCTCGCGGACCTGAGCCGCGGCCATGGTGTGCGCCTCGACCGTCGCCTCCAGCCGGTCCACCCACACCTTGTCCTGCGTCCACCGGACCGTTCGCGTCATCGCCTCGACATCGGTGACCGACGGCACCTGCTCGTAGTGGTACAGCCAGCCCTTCAGCTGATCGTCCAGCGCTTCGACCGGGGACTCGCCGAGGCCGATCACCGTCGCGCCGGCCTCGGCCAGCGCGCGGGCGAACTCGCGCTGGTTGCGGGGAAAGAACGGCTCGACGAAGACCACGTTCATGCCTGGCATGGTAGCCGCAGGTGATCGGTTACGTTCGGCGGCGGCGACCAGAGACGATGCGGCCCCGGGAGGGTACGTTCTGTGCATGACGGTCGCCGGGTTCGTCGCGCCCTACCTGCTCGACACGACGACGCGGTTCGTGGACGCGGCGGCGGGCCTGCCGGAAGTGCAACTGGCCCTGATCACCTGCGAGCCGGCCGACCGCCTGCCGCCCGAGTTGCGGCGCAGCCTGGCCGCGCACTGGCGGATCGACGACCCGCTCGATCCCAGGCAGATCGCCGGCGCCGTAGCAGGGCTCGGCCAGCAGTTCGGCCATCCGCTGCAACGGCTGCTGGCCGTGCTGGAACAGCTGCAGGTGCCGCTGGGCCAGGTCCGCGAGCACGCGGGCATCGCCGGGATGGACGCGGCTACCGCCCGCAACTTCCGCGACAAGGCGCAGATGAAGACGGTGCTGCGCGCCGCAGGCGTGCCGTGCGCCCGGCACCGGCTGGCCGACTCGGCGTCGGCCGCGGTCGGCTTCGCGGCCGAGGTCGGCTTCCCCCTGGTGGTCAAGCCGCCCGCGGGGGCGGGGGCCAAAAGCACGTTCCGCCTCAACGACCCGGACGACCTGAAGGCCTGGCTGGACATGGCCCCGCCGACCCCGGACCGGCCAGCGCTGATCGAGGAGTTCCTCACCGGCGAGGAGGGCTCCTACGACAGCGTGATGGTGGACGGGCAGGTGGTCTGGGACTCGGTCTCGAACTACCTGCCGACGCCGCTCGAGGTGCTCCGCAACCCGTGGATGCAGTGGATGGTGCTGCTGCCCCGCAGCATCGGGCCCGAGTATGACGGGATCCGAACGGCCGCGCCGCTGGCCCTGCGCGCTCTCGGACTCAAGTCCGGGCTGACCCATATGGAGTGGTTCCGGCGGCCAGACGGTTCGGTCGCGGTCTCCGAGGTCGGCGCGCGTCCACCGGGCGCTCAGATCACCTCGATGCTGTGCTACGCGCACGACTTCGACCTCTACCGCGCGTGGGCGCAGCTGATGATCGACGACAGCTTCCAGCCGCCGGAACGCCGCTGGGCCGCCGGCACGGCCTACCTGCGCGGCCAGGGCGCGGGCACGGTCCGGGCGGTACACGGCCTGGACGCGCTGTCGCCCGAGGTGCGCTCGCTCGTCATCGAGTCGCGGCTGCCGCGGCCGGGCCAGCCGTCCTCGGGCAGCTACGAGGGCGACGGCTACGCGATCGTGCGGCACCCGGAAACCGCCGTGGTCGCCGACGCGCTGCGGCAGCTGGTTACCACGGTGCGCGTCGAGCTTGGCTAGGCGGCCGATGAACGTGCTGATGATCTCGCCGGGGTACCCGGCGGAGATGGCGTTCTTCACCCGAGGGCTCGCCCGCGCGGGGGTGTCGGTCATCGGGCTCGGCGACCAGTCGCCGCAGGCGCTGCCCGAGCCCGCGCGGGGCGCGCTGGCGCACTACATCCAGGCCGGCTCGCTGGCGGCCGAGGACGCGGTGGCCGCGACCGTGCGTGAGCTGGCCCGGCAGGTGCGGATCGACCGGGTGGAGTGCCTCTGGGAGCCCTACATGATCCTCGCCGCGCGGCTGCGGGAGGAACTCGGGCTGCCGGGGCTGACCGTGGCGCAGACCGTGCCGTTCCGCGACAAGGAGCGGATGAAGCAGCTGCTCGACGCGGCGGGCCTGCGCACGCCACGGCACGTCGCGGCGCAGACCGTGGCCGGCGTGTGGGCCGCAGCGGATCATCTCGGCTTCCCGCTCATCGTCAAGCCGGTAGACGGGGCCGGATCGGCCGACACCTACCGGGCCGACACGCCCGCCGACCTCGACGCCATCCTGCCCATGGTGCGGCACGTGCCGCAGGTCAGCGTGGAGGAGTTCATCGACGGCGAGGAATTCACCTACGACACGATCTGCGCCGGCGGGCAGGTGCTGTTCGAGAACATCTGCCAGTACGACCCCCGTCCGCTGGTCACCAAGATGCACGAGTGGGTCAGCCCGACGACGATGGCGCTGCGGGACCTGGACGCGCCCGGGCTGCAGGGCGGCCGCGAGCTCGGCGCCGCCGTGCTGCAGGTGCTCGGGTTCCGCGACGGGTTCACCCACATGGAGTGGTACCGCAAGGCCGACGGCGACGTGGTGTTCGGCGAGATCGGCGCCCGGCCGCCGGGCGCACGCACGGTCGACGTGATGAACTACGCGACCGACGCCGACCTGTTCGCGGGCTGGGCCGAAGCCGTCACGCACGGGCGGATTTCGCAGCCGGTGCACAAGCGTTACAACGCCGCGAGCATCTTCAAGCGGGCCAGCGGGTCCGGCCGGATCACGCACTACGAAGGCCTGGACCGGCTGCTGGCCGAGTACGGGGAGCACGTGGCCGCGCTGGAGCTGCTCCCGGTGGGGGCGCCGCGGCGGGACTGGCGGGCCACGCTCATCGCCGACGGCATGGTGATCATCCGCCACCCGGAGCTGCCGCAGGCCACGCAGATCGCGCGGCGCTTCGCCGCCGAGCTCCAGTTGTACGCCGGCTGAGGCCGCCGTGCCGCTGCCCGCCGGGGCGCGCGGGTTTCCCGAGCGTGGTCGATGTGCCATTGCCTCCCCTGGGGTGTGGTCGATGTGCCATCGACCACCTTGGCGGCCGGGGGAGCGGCTAGCGTCATGGGGTGGGCGTGGGCCAGCGCGACAGCGGGGAGCTCGCCGCGGCGGTACGGCGGGCGCTGCCGTCGGTGCGGGCCGACCTCGAGCGGCTGGTGCGGATCGGCTCGGTGTCGGCAGATCCGGCCGCCGCGCCGCGGCTGCGGGCCAGCGCCGCCGAGGTCGCCGCCATGCTGCGGGCGGCCGGACTGCCCGAGGTCGACGTGCTCGGCGTCGAGGGCGGCCAGCCGGCCGTGCTGGGACGCCGGCCCGGCCCCCCCGGCGCCCCCACGGTCCTGCTGTACGCGCACCACGACGTGCAGCCGCCCGGCGACCCCGCGGGCTGGGACAGCGACCCGTTCGAGCCGGCGGTACGGGACGGGCGGCTCTACGGCCGCGGCGCCGCCGACGACAAGGCCGGCATCGCGGTGCACCTGGCGGCGCTGCGCGCGCACGGTAGCGCCCTCCCGGTCGGGGTGAGCGTGCTCGTCGAGGGCGAGGAGGAGATCGGCTCGCCGTCGCTGCCCCGCTTCCTGGCCGAGTACTCGGGGCGGATCCCCGCCGATGTCGTGGTGCTCGCCGACTCGGCCAACTGGGCCGCAAACGTGCCGGCCCTGACCACGTCGCTGCGCGGCGGGGCCAACGTCACCGTGGAGGTGCGGGCGCTCTGCCATGGCGTGCACAGCGGGCTGTACGGCGGCGCCGTTCCCGACGCGCTGACCGCTTTGTGCCGACTGCTGGCCACCTTGCACGACGAGCGCGGCGACGTGGCCGTGACGGGCCTCATGCGGGGCACGGCCGAGCCGCTCGGCCTGACCGAGGAACGGCTGCGGGCCGACGCCGGGCTGCTGGACGGGGTGGCGCTCATCGGCTCCGGCGACCTTACCGAACGGCTCTGGGCGCACCCGGCCATCGCCGTCATCGGCATCGACGCCCCGCCGGTCGACGGCGCGGCCAACACGCTCGTCCCGGCCACGCGGGCGAAGGTGAGCCTGCGGGTGGCTCCGGGCGACGACGCCGTGCGCGCGCGGGCTGCGCTGGCCTCACACCTGCGGGCGCACGCGCCGTGGGGCGTGCAGGTGACGGTGCAGCCCGGCGCGACCGTCGCCCCGTACGCCGCGCGCGCTGCGGGCCGTGCCTACCGGGCCGCGCACGCCGCGCTGGCCGAAGCCTGGGGCGTGCCCGCCGTCGACATCGGCGTCGGCGGGTCCCTCCAGTTCGTCACGGCCTTCGCCGAGCGCTATCCGGACGCCGAGATTCTGATCACCGGAGTGGAGGACCCGGACACCCGCGCGCACGGCCCGAATGAGAGCCTGCACCTGGCGGTGTTCGAGCGGGCGTGCCTGGCCGAGACGCTGCTGCTCCGCAACCTCGCCGCTGCCAGCTGAGGAACCTGCGGCCGAACCCGCGCCGGTCCCGGCTTTTGCGGGCGGCGATGAATTTTCCCGCGCGGACAAGTCTCTGTTCTTAGTGAGTGCCTCAGCCCGGGGCGGCCAGGACCAGCGCGCCGCCTCGGTCGCAGTGAACCCGAAGGACAGCCAGCCATGCCAAGCATCCTCGCTCCCGGCTCCCAGCCGGCCGGCCCGCCGGCCGCCACCTCCGTGGCGGCGTTGGCCCGGGCGGCCGAGGCCCTGGATGCCCCGCCGCCATGCCGGGCCGGTCATCCGCAGCTCTGGTTCTCCGAGCGCCCAGCCGAACTGGAGTTGGCCAAGGCACGCTGCCGCCCCTGCCCGCTGCGCGAGGCCTGCCTGTCCGGCGCGGTCCAGCGCTCCGAACCCTGCGGCGTCTGGGGCGGCGAGATCTTCGACCACGGCCGGATCATCGGGCGGAAGAGGCCGCGCGGCCGTCCGCCCAAGCGCCCCGATGCAGGCATGGTTCGTCCCGCAGCCTGAGACGCGCTTCGTATCCGGGGCGAGGGCCTTACCGGCGTGAGGCGGTCCCGGCGGGGATCTTGACCGGACCGGCGGGCGCCGGGTCCGCATCGTCTCCAGCCCCGGGAAGCCCGGGTACGGTGGGCAGGTCGACCAGGTAGCCGCCGTCCAGGAACGCGGGCGGCGGGCGCTCCTCGTGGCGGCGCCGGCCGCCGCCAGGGGGCGTGGGCGGTGGTGTCGGCGGCCCGTGACCGCCCCCGCCGCCGCCTTCGTCGGGCAGCTGACCCGGACGGCCTGCCGCGCAGAGCCCGCCCCAGGCGCCGAGCCCGGCGCCGAACACCGGGAAGACGACAAGCACGAGAAGATGCCCGGCCGCGGTGTCGGTGAGGCTGATCTCGAACCCGTACAGGCCGGCCGGGGCGAGATGGGGGCCGGACAGGGCCCACCGCAGGCGGTCCAGCGCATGCGGCACGAACGCGGCCGTGCCGATGCCCAGCACGCAGACCACCAGCGCGGCCGTGGCGCCTGCGCACAGCCCGGTCGCGACTGTCTGTCGGGCGCGGGGCGAGCCGGTGCGGTGGCGGAAGCGGCCTCGCATAGCCTGGAAAGTCCCGCCGCCAAGCCTCCCGTAACGAAAGAAAGGGAAATACGTGGTTGTCCTGCTCATTGCCGGTTTTGCTGGTGCGGTCGTCGCGGGATGGGCCGTGGATCTGGTGCTGCGGGCGCGGGCGCGGGGTCGCCGGCTGCGCGTGATGAGTGAACGGCTCGCTGCGGCCACCGCGAGAGCCGAGGAGCAACACCAGCGACGCCAGGCGACGGCGCACGCCAGCAGGGAGCTGACCTCCGTGATCCCGGCGATCAAGCGGCCGCCGCTGAGTGTGCCCGGTGTGCCGCCGCGCGGCGCCGGGTTGCCGGCTGATCCGCCGCCGGATGGTGTCCATCGCGGCGTTCCCGGTTCGTCGTGATGGAAAGCGGCCGCCACGGCCGCCACCACGAGGCCGTTACGGCTGCGACCCGGGAGGAAGCCGTGCACCCACTGATCATCCAGGCCATATCCACCGACCAGGTCCGGGCCATGCACGAGCACGCGGCCGCGCGGCAGCGGGCGGCCGAGAGCCGCCGCACGGGAGCCTGGCGGCCGCGCCGGTGGCTGCGCTGGCCTGGTCCGGGCCGCAGCCCAGCGCCCGGCCCCGCGCATCGGCCGCGACGCGATCCGCGCGCCGCCTGAGACCTCAGACCGCTGGGACGAGGCGATCGAGGTCGCGTCCAGGCACCCGACCGCCAAGATCGGCACATGAGAGCTGCGGCCGTTCTGGGAGCTCTGACCGGCAGCAGGCCGGCCCGAGCCTGGCAGGTTCGTCAACCCGAGGGTTGATACCGGGTCCGGCCGCCGTCCACCCGTGCGCCGATGACCGCGGACGCCAGTACGCCTAGCGTCCTGGCTACGCGTCCGGCGGAGGAGGTGACGGTCCATGGGCTGGATCCTTGGTTCGAGCCTCAGATTCGGGCGGCTGGTCATAGCGCTCGCCATCGGGCTGATGGTCATCGGGGTCGCCCAGCTGCGATCTGCCCCGGTCGACGTGTACCCGGAGTTCAAGCCGCCGTCGGTGGAGATCCAGACGGAGGCGCTGGGCCTGTCGGCCGCTGAGGTGGAGCAGCTCATAACCGTGCCGCTGGAGCAGGATCTGCTCAACGGCGTTCCCTGGCTCGACCGCATTCATTCGTCCTCGATGCCTGGACTGTCCGCGATCGACCTGACCTTCCAGCCAGGTACGAACCTGTATGCCGCGCGGCAGATGGTGCAGGAGCGGATGACCCAGGCGCATGCCCTGCCCAATGTGGGAAGCCCACCGCTCATGATCCAGCCGACGGCCTCGGCGAACCGGATCGCCATGATCAGGTTGTCGTCCCGGCAGGTATCACTGATGGACATGTCCGTGCTGGCACGGTGGAAAATCCGGCCCCGCCTGATGGGCGTGCACGGCGTCGCCAACGTGTCCACTTACGGCCAGCGCGACCGGCAACTCCAGGTGCGGGTCGACCCGAAGCGGTTGCGAGCCGAGCACGTGTCGCTCACGCAGGTGATCCAGACCGCGGGTAACGCGCTGTGGGTGTCACCGCTGACGTTCGTGGAGGCCTCGACGCCCGGCACTGGAGGCTTCTTCGAGTCCGCCAACCAGCGCCTGGCCGTCCAGCACATCTCGCCGATAGCGACACCCCGGGAGCTTTCCGCCGTTCCCGTCGAGGACGCGAAGGCCGGCCGGCTCCGGCTCGGCGACGTCGCGGACGTGATCGAGGACCATCAGCCGCTGATCGGTGACGCGGTCGCGAGCGGCACCCCCAGCCTGTTCCTCGTGATCGAGAAATTCCCCGGCACCGACACGCTCCAGGTCACCAGGGACATCGAGCACGCGATGGCGGACATGGCGCCGGGCCTGCGGGGCATCACGATCGACACCAGCGAGTACCGCCCGGCCACCTTTGTCGAGAGCGCGCTGAGGAATGTCGGCTGGGTCGCGCTGATCGGCCTGGCGTTGCTGCTGGTCGTGATGCTCGCCGTCTTCGGCACTTGGCGTGCGGCGCTGATCGGCGTCATCGTGGTGCCGGTGTCGCTCACGCTGGCGGCGTATCTCCTGTACCTGCTGGGTACCGTGTTCACGACCATCACGCTGCTCGGGCTGGCTGCGGCCGTGTGCCTGGTGATCGATGACCTCATCACCGGCATCGACGCGGTGCGTCGCCGGACGGCTGAACGCGACGCGGCCGGCGCCGGGGGGCCAGCCGACGCCACGGGCCCGGCCGGCGCCGACGTGCAGGCGGCCTTCGCCGCCATTGGCAGGCCCCTGGTGTTCGCCACCCTGGCCATCGCGCTGGCCACACTGCCGTTCCTCTTCCTGGGCACGGTGGTCACCGCTTTCAGCCGCCCGCTCGTGCTCGCCTACTCGCTCGCCATGCTCTCGTCGTTGCTGGTGACGGTGACGCTCACGCCCGTCCTGACCACGCTGCTGCTGCGCGGCGGCGCGGGCAGGCACGGTCCCTTCGCCGGCCGGGTGCAGGGGCTGTTCGACCGCGGGCTCGCCGTCATCGCACGGCCGCGCCGCGCGTGGGCGCTGGCGGGCGTGCTCGCGGTGGCGGCCCTCGCGGTCGTCCCGCAGCTGGAGCGGGGGTCGATCCTGCCGTCCATGCAGGACCGGAGCCTGTTGCTCCGCGTGGAGGCAGCACCGGGCACATCCCTGCCGGAGATGGACCGCATCACCGCCGCCGCGGAGAATGAGTTGCGCGCGCTGCCCGGCGTGCAGAGCGTCGGATCGCATGTCGGGCGGGCCGTCGGTTCCGATCAGCTGGTGAATGTCAACTCTGCCGAGGTATGGATCACGCTGACCGGCGGGGCCGACTACGGCCGGAGCCAGGCCGCGATCAAGGCGCTGATGAGGGGTTATCCGGGCCTGCGCACCGACCTGCTCACGTACTCGGGCGACCGCGTCGCCCGGGTTATGGGAGGCCAGAAAGACGATCTCGTCGTTCGCGTCTACGGCGCCGACCTCAGCGTGCTCCACGACGAAGCCCGCCAGATGCAGGCCATGATGGCCCGGGTGCCCGGGGTGGCCAGGCCCGTTGTGCGCCCGATACCGGAGCAGCCAACTGTGCACGTTAAGGTCAACCTCCAGGCCGCGCAGCGGTACGGGCTGAAGCCCGGCGACATCCGGCGCGACGCGACCACGCTGACCTCGGGCCTTGTCGTCGGGAACCTCTACGAGCAGTCGAAGATCTTCGATGTGGTCGTCTGGGGTGCGCCCCAGGTGCGCAGCGACCTCACCCAGCTCGGGAACATCCTGATCGACACGCCGTCCGGCGGGCATGTGGCCCTCAAGGACGTCGCCAGCCTGACCGTCCACGCCGAGCCGGCCGCCATCACCCACGACGACGTGCTGCGCAGCGCGGAAGTGACCGCCCGGGTCACCGGCGACCCGTCCGCCGTGGCCTCGGACGTGCGTTCCCGGGTGGCGCGGATGCCGATGCCCTACGAGTACCACGCGGAGGTCTTCGGGAACGCGACCACCGCGCACGCCGATATCGTCCGGGCGCTGGCCTACGGCGCGGTGGCGCTGGCCGGCGTGTTCCTGCTGCTGCAGGCGGCGGTGGGTAGCTGGCGGCGGGCCGGGTTGATGCTGGTGTCGGCGCCGCTGTCGGCCGTGGGGGGAGTGCTGGCCGCGCCGCTGGCCGGCGGGGCGTGGCAAGCCGCCTCGCTAGCGGGATTGTTCACCGTCGTGGCGCTGGCCATCCGCGCCAGCGTCCTGCTCGGCCGCCGCATCCAGGCCGCGGAGGAGTCAGGCCCCGCTGCGGCGCCGGGCACGGCTCGCGACGATGAGCAGCAGGTGATCAATGCGGCCGCGCGCGAGCGTGCCGTGCCGGTCGCCGCATCCGTGCTCGCCACGGCCGCGATCATGCTGCCGGCCGCTGTCATGAGCACCCGCGCCGGGCTGGAATTCCTGCACCCGCTGGCGGTGACGATGCTCGGCGGGCTGGTCAGCCTGCTCCTGGTGCAGGTGCTCGTGCTGCCCGCGCTGCTGCTGGCCACCGCGCGCCGCGCGGCCGAACCGATGCCGCAGGCGCCCGATGCCGGGCATGAGGCCACCGCACCCGGCTGACCATCCCGGTCGCCGTACGGAAGGAAGTCCTCCCATGTCGATGCAGCACTCAGCGCGGGTCGGCCTGCTGGCCGCCGTCGCCGCGGTCCTGGCCAGCTGCGGCACCGCCGCCACGGCGGAGGTACCCCCGGCAACGGTCACGCACATCGCCGGATCGCAGGTCTCCCGGCTCCAGCTCACCGACCAGGCCATCCACCGGCTGGGCATCACCACCCAGCCGGTGCGCGAGGTACCCGCGGCGGCGGGCAAGTCCTCGGCCCGCGCAGGCACGCGCACGGTCATCCCGTACTCGGCGGTGGTGTATGACACCGACGGCTCGACGTGGACGTACGTGAACACCGCGGCCAGGACCTACGTGCGCCAGCCCATTAAGATCACGGCGATCCGGGGGCACACCGCGGTCCTGTCCGGCGGCCCGGCGGCCGGCGCGGCGGTGGTGACGGCGGGCGCGCCGGAACTGCTGGGCACCGAGTTCGACATCAGCGGCGAAGAATGAGCACACCCGGTCCGCCGAGGACCCTCATGCGCTCGATCGTCAGCTCGAGCCTGAGGTTCCGCCACCTTGTCGTCGCCGCCGCGATCGGCATCATGATCCTCGGCATCACCTCCCTCCCGAAGATGCACGTCGACGTGTTCCCCGAGTTCGCGCCGCCCCGGGTGCTCATCCAGACCGCCTGCGTGGGCCTGTCCACCTCCGACGTCGAGCAGCTCGTCACCGTGCCGCTCGAGGCCGCGATGAACGGCATCCAGGGACTGGACGACATGCGGTCCAAGTCCGTGCCGCAGCTGTCGTCGATCGAACTGCTCTTCAAGCCGGGTACCGATTTGCTGCGGGCTCGCCAGCTCGTCCAGGAACGCGTGGCGATCGTGTCGCCCAGCCTGCCGACCTGGGCGGCGCCGCCGGTCATGCTGGCGCCGGTATCCGCGACCGGGCGTGCCATGCAGATCGGCATGATCTCGAAGAACCATTCGCTCATCGAGATGTCGATGACCGCGTACTGGACGATCCGCGCCCGGCTGCTGCAGGTGCCCGGTGTGGCCAACGTCGCCATCTGGAACGAGCGGCTCAAGCTCATGACGGTGCAGGCGCAGCCGTCGAAGATGCAGGCCCGGGGGGTCTCGCTGGGCCAGGTGATGCAGACCACCGCCGACGCGGTGGACTCGGGGCTGCTGAAGTTCTCCACCGGGTCCGTGATCGGCACCGGAGGCACGATAGAAACCCCGAACCAGCGGATCGGGATACGCAACGTGCTGCCGATCGTGACCCCGGCCGACCTGGCCAAGGTGCCGATCACCAGGGGCGCGTCCGGTCCGGTGCGGCTCGGTGACGTCGCCGTGGTGGAACACGCTCACCAGCCGCTGATCGGTGATGCGGTTATCGACGGCCAGCCGGGGCTGCTGCTGGTGGTGGAAAAGCTCCCCTGGGCGAACAGCCTGCAGATGACGGCGGGAGTCGAACAGGCAATCAGGGAGCTTCAGCCTGGGCTGCCCGGGATCAGGTTCGACACCAAGGTGTTCCAGCAGGCCGACTTCGTCAAGCTGGCCATCGCCAACCTCACCCAGGCCCTCGTGCTCGGGTTCATCCTCGTCGTGGTCATCCTCGCCCTGTTCCTCTTCGAGTGGCGGGTGGCCCTGATCAGCCTGCTGACCATCCCGCTGTCGCTCATGGCCACGCTGCTGGTGCTCTACTGGCGCGGCGCCACCATCAACACGATGACGCTGGCCGGCCTGGTGATCGCGCTGGGCGCGGTGGTGGACGACGCGATCATCGACGTGGAGAACATCACCCGGCGG
>Ga0207665_10000098_pt1 | contig 56075 bp, 49 predicted proteins | sample LARL112metaG_FD_184351 | JGI IMG/M metagenome (GOLD analysis project Ga0207665, IMG submission 184351) | Corn, switchgrass and miscanthus rhizosphere microbial communities from Kellogg Biological Station, Michigan, USA - LAR L11-2 metaG... | ecosystem: Host-associated > Plants > Roots >... | reverse complement strand
TTTTCCACCTGACACGTACCCGACTCAGAGCGGGACTGCGCGTGTCCCAAGGGTGGGCGAGAGTGCGGACGGGCAGTACGCTTGGCCGCTATTCATCCGCGATAAGAACCGGATGCGCTAACGAGCGCCCGTCCGGGTCTGTGCGGGGGGCACCGGGCAACTGGTGTCCCTACCGCGATCGCCAACCATCTTCCCACGCGAGGGATGCTTGCTATACTTGGCCCGATGATTCCTCTTCCCAAGCCACGCGGTTTCTGGGACTACGCGCTCTTTGCGCTGGCGATGACGGGCGTACTGATGTTCTTGTTTTGGTTGGACGCGAGTGACGGGATTGGTTGGGCTGACGCCGCGGTTGCATTGGCGGCAGCCGCGTTGTTGGTTTTCGCCATCATCCTTGCTCGCCGAGGAGAGAAGGCGACATGGATGGCGCGGCCAAGATGGTACGCGTATTCACTCGCGGCTCTTGGAACTTTTGTCCTGATATTCGGAACGACATATGCAGACTCGTACCTCCTCCATCGCACGTCCGTCAGTTCCAAGCAACTCCGCGATGACACGGGCCTTGCCATAGTGTTTACTGCCGTGACGCTCTGGTCGTAACGAAAGCGACGTTCTGCTAGCCATCAACTGTTGTAATCAGGCCTTTACACTCATTGACCTTTCGGCGCCCGCATCCGAAACGAGAAATCATCCACTTTGTAGATGACCAGTCCGGGATCGCCCGGAGTGGGCGCGACCTTTCCATCACGAACCGCTTCGAAGGCGGTCACCAGGCGCGCAAGCACTGAAGGCGGCGCGACAGGGATGTTGTGGGCGCCTAAGACTGTCTTGATGTGCGGGGCGAGCGCGGCCAAGCGGTGAATGGATGCGTCGTAGGCCTTGAAATCAGTCTCGGGGCGATACAGCCAGATGGTCGCGGGATAGTAGGTGTCGCCCGTGAAGAGCAGGCCATTGGCGCGATCGAGGAGCGAGACGGCGTCGGGCGTATGGCCTGGCGTGGCGAGGATTTCGATTGTGCGGCCGCCCAGGTCAAGGTGTTCGCCATCGTGAATGTACTTGGTGATCTTCCAGGGGCGAGTTGCGTAGGTCTTCGGGTTGAATCCTTGGGGTAGGGCGCCGCAGATCTGGTCGGGCGCGATTTCCTCCTGCGCATCCTGCGTGGAGCCTTGCGCGTTCGTGCGGGTGAAGTCGGTGTCCATGGCGTAGACGGTTGCGAATTGCCAGTTGTCTCCGACGTGGTCGTCGTGAGTGTGGGAGTTCAGGACGATGATGGGCAGTTGGGTGAGTTGGCCAACTACTTTTTTAAGGTCGCTGATGCCCATGCCCGTGTCGAAGAGCAGCGCACTCTTGCTGCCGGTGATCAGGTAGCTGATGGTTTCTTCCGACTGGTGTGGTTCGTAGATGGCGAAGACGCCGGGTGCGACTTTGTAGACTTCGAACCAGGGATCGGAGATGGACACGCGCTCGAGCGTTTTGTATTCGGGGCGTGGCAGGGCGCGACACCACTCCGGAATTTTCGCCTGAGTCGGCGCGACTGCAGTCGCAAAGGCGAGAGCAATTGCGACGCCGAGATTTCGAAGCACACAGAGGCTTGCGTTCATCATCGCCTCAGGAGATTACATTAGTTCTCGGCACCTCGCGCAGGCCTGCGTCTCCTACAGTACCCATGACTGAAACCCTTTGAACGCGTGACAGCATCACAAGTTGTTCACAAAGGGGACCGTCATGCCACACGTATCTTTTCGTTCCGCGCTTCTCCACTTTGCAGTTTTCTCTCTCTCGCTTGGCTCGGGTTTCGCGCAGCAGGAGCCGACGGTTACGACTCCGGTGGATGCGTCTCAGGGTGTGACACCGATGGCGCAGACCCCGGTGTATCGCGTGCAGGTGGTCGGTAGGACTACGCGCGCGGTCAACTACCGGCATCGTGCGACCACCAGCGTTGATTTTCAAGGGACGAAGCTCGATCCGAATGGGAAGGGGAAGGCGAAGATCGCCAGCAGCACCGGGCGGCTGAAAATTGATGTACAGATGGAGAATCTTCCGAAGCCGAGCATCTATGGTCCCGAGTATCTGACTTATGTGTTGTGGGCGATTACGCCGGAAGGGCGGGCGGCCAATCTGGGCGAAATCATTCCCCGGAAAGATGGCAAGGCGGAATTGTCGGTGACGACCGACTTGCAGGCTTTCGGATTGATTCTGACTGCAGAGCCCTACTTCGCGGTGACGATTCCGAGCGACCAGGTCATTCTGGAAAACCTTATTAAGAGCGACACGAAGGGTTGGGAGCAGCCGATCGAGGCGAAGTTCGACGTGCTGCAGCGCGGAGAGTACACCGTGGAGGTCAGCCCCGGGCAGTTGGCGTCGCAGACCGCCGACGAGAAGATGCCTACGGACTTGAAGGAAGCGATCAACGCGGTTGCGATCGCGAAGGCCGCCGGGGCGCAGCAGTACGCAGCAGATTCGCTGGCGAAGGCGGAAGACTTCCTGGCGCGGGCGCAGGACTATTACGCGCGCAAGCAGGGGGATAAGGCAATCGGCACGGTGGCGCGCGGGGCGGTGCAGTCGGCTGAGGATGCGCGCTTGTTGACCATCCGGCGCAAGCGTGAGGAAGAACGCATCGCACAGCAGCGGCGAGCGGAGCAGGCTGAGCAGGATCGGCAGGCGGCGGTACAGCAGCGCGAAGCTGCGATTCAGTTGCAGCAGCAGGCGGAAACGGATCGGGCGAAAGCCGAAGAAGCGCGTCGCCAGGCAGAGCAGGCGCAGCGCGAGGCTGAACAGGCAAGGGCGGAAGCTTTAGCGCAGAAGCAGGCGGCTCAGGCTGAGAGCGAGCAGGCTCGGCAGGATGCGCAGCGCGCCGAGCAGGACAAGGAGCAGACGCGTGCGCGCCTGATGGCGCAATTGAACCAGGTGCTGGAGACGCGCGAGAGCGCGCGGGGGTTGATCGTCAGCATGCCGGATGTGCTGTTTGACTTCAACAAATACACGTTAAAGAGTGAGGCGCGCGAGCGGCTGGCGAAAGTGTCGGGCATTTTGATGGCGTATCCCGGGCTGAATGTGAAGGTGGAAGGGCACACCGACAATATCGGGAGCCAGGACTACAACCAGAAGCTTTCCGACCAGCGCGCGGAGACAGTGCGTGGGTTCATGGTGAGCCAGGGAGTGGCGCCCGACATCATCACTGCGCAGGGATTCGGCATGGGCCAGCCGGTCGCGCCGAATGATTCGGCGGCGGGACGGTCGAAGAATCGGCGCGTGGAGTTAGTGGTGAATGGATCGGCGATCGGGGATCAGGCTGGGGCCGCGGGGTCGGATGGAGGCGAGAATTCTAGTGCGCCTTCGGGGAACTTGCCTGCGCAGCCTGGGACGGCTAGTCCTGCGTCGACTGGGAATACTTCGCCGCAGCGGTAGTGAGTGATTTTGTCTCTGGCATTTGTGGAACCCACCCTAGCGCAAAGGACGCGCGAAGGTGGGGCACCATCACTTGCGGTTGGTTTCGGAGCGCTGATTCTCCGCCAGCGTGGCTTGCTGCTTCTTCAGAAGATCGACGCCTTGTGCGAAGGTTAGACCGGTCGGGACGGATCGGAAGTCGCTGAAGGTTTCTGTCGAGCGGATGTCGAGATGTTTGAAGAGTAGTAGCTTGCCGGTGAAGGTCAGGCCCATGCGCTGCATGTCCCACGAGCCATCGCCTACGTCGCCTTGCTCGACGAGGAAGTGGCCGCCTTTGTCGAGGTGACCGAGGATGCCCCATCCGAAGCTGACTTCCTTGAACAAGATGCCGTCGATGCGGGCGATGCGGCGTTTATTGGCATCGACCAGCAGATTTCCCTCCATGCCTGTGAGGACCTGCTCGACTTTGGAGGGCGGTTCGTATTTGGGGTTAGGGCGGAAGTTGAGTCGGATGAGTTCGTCGCCCTCGCGGCCGAGGCCGAGTCGTCCGCGCTCGGTGCCGGCGTATTCGAAGAGGAAGGCATCGGGCATGGCGCGCACGATACGGGTGACGCGGTCGGCATCCTCTTTTTCACGCTGGCGTTTCTTTACCAGCTCGGCGGGACTGTTCTTCAGTTGTTCGAGGCGCGCTTCCTCGGCCTGGCGCTGTTGCGCCGTGAGGGGCTTGCCATCGAAGGCGATTGCCATGCCGGCCATCGCCTCGTTGGTTTCACAATAAAGTTTGGTCTGGGAGCCGTTCGCTGTCTGTTTGAGAGAGGCGAACATGTGCCGCGCTGTGGGATTGGCAGAGGCCTTGATTTCGTTCTGAACCGTGGCGCGCACCAGGTCGTTAGCAGGGATGGCGGGCGTTTGTCCGGCGTGCGCGAGGGAGCCGAGGCAAATCGTGGCGACCGCCCATTGTGCCTGGCGACGAACCTTTGACCAAATCATGTGAAGTGCCTCGCCCCGCTTAGTTTACCGTTAGACGTGGCGCGTCGAACAACTGTTGTACAGGCGAGCTATCCGGAGGGACATCTGACGCCTTGACCAGTGAACTGGTACCGCATGAGTCTTTCGGTTCGGGCAGACGCGCATCAAGGGCGAAAATCCGCGGGAAATGGTTTAGTATCATGGTTTCCCATCGAGTTTGCTTCCTGCGGTCGCCGCAAGGCCCCGCCAGGAGGGCAGCAACCAAGCAGAGTTCCGCTAGACGCCGGCAAATTGCCCAAGGAGAATGCACTCATGGATGTACCCAAGACTGGGGAGTTCGCACACATTGGGAAGTCGGTCGTGATCAAGGGAGAGCTTTCGGGTAGCGAAGACCTTTATCTTGACGGCCAGGTGGAAGGCAACATTCTGCTGAAAGGCAACAATCTGACCGTCGGCCCGAACGGACAGGTGAAGGCGAACGTCGATGCCAAGGGCGTGATCATTCAGGGCAAGCTGGAAGGGAACTTGCACGCGACGGACCGGGTAGAGTTGCGGAAGTCGGCGATCGTAACGGGAGATATTGCCACCCAGCGGATTGCGATTGAAGAAGGCGCGTATCTGAAGGGCAAGGTTGACGTGGGCAAGGATGGGAAGTAGGCAGGCAGTCGTCAGTCGCTGGTCGTCCGTCTCCAGCGAAAATAAGGCATTGCACGCCGAAGAGTGTGAACTTGAGATCGTGGCGACTGTAGAGATACGACTGACGACGGAACTGAGAACTCACACAGCTACATGAAACTGTTTCGCGGACCATCGTCCGGACCAGACAAGGCTTCGTCCCCGGCACAAACTAGTCAGAAGTTGTCACGCCGCTCGAGCGGACTGGGCGAGCTGGCCCGCTCGTGGTCGTCTGACGAAGGGTTGTGCATCCTCGACTTGGGTGCGACTTCTCCGTCGAATATTCGTTACTTCACCGAGCGCGTGCACAAGATCTACAGCGAAGACTTGCTGACGGCATCGACCGACCCGGCGCTGGTCACGAAAGACGAGCAAGGCAATGTGGTGCTCGACAGCCGCCAGTTTCTGGAAGACAACCTGGTGTATCCCGCGGCGCAATTTGATGTCGTGCTGTGCTGGAACCTGCCCGACTACCTGGACGAGAGTCTGGTGAAGCCGGTGGTTGGTCGGTTGTGGTCGGTACTGAAGCCAGGCGGAATGCTCCTGGCGTTTTTCCACACGCGAGACGCGGGCCCAGACGCTCCCTGCTACCGGTATCACATCATGGGGCCTGACGTGCTCGATATGCAGCCGATTGTTCCACAGCGCGAGGTTCGCCGCGGGCCTACGGGGGCGATTCATCGCGCGGTCGGTGCGGGCTTCCGCTTGCAGCGTGTGTTCAACAACCGGCATATCGAAAATCTGTTTCGCGACTTTGCGTCCATCAAGTTCTTTCTCAGCCGGGACAATATTCGGGAAGTTCTGGCGGTTCGGTAGTTCCTGAGTCGCTCCTCTCTTCTCAAGCATCCATTTCACTCGAATGTGGGTGGTGTCCCGCTGCGTGCTCTCGCTGGAAGGGAGTTGCTGGTGGAAAAGGTGGAGACGCCGGTAGAGAGGCTCAGCGCACGCGGGGGGCCTTCGACTGCGCTCGGCTGGCGCCTTGCTTCGCTCAGGATGACAGTTATCGAAAGGGATATAGCGGAGGTTCGATGAGCAGCGTCTCCCAGTGGTATGAACGGCAGTTCGCATTCGCCTTTCCTGCGGATATTTATCCGAATATCCAGGCTCGTTTGCGAGGCACGCCCGCGCGCGTCGAGGAGTTGGTGGGGAATTGTTCGCGAGAGATTTTGACTCGCAAGGCCGGTGAGAAGTGGTCAGCGCAAGAGCAGGTCGGGCACCTGCTGGATCTCGAGTCTTTGTGGTTGAAGCGACTCGAAGATTTTGTTCAGGGTCACGCCGAGCTCAGTACGACCGACTTGAGCAATCGCAAGACGCATGAGGCGAATTACAACTCGCAGGACATCGAGTCCGTTCTGACGGATTTCAGGGAAGCGAGGGCGCGGTTGGTGGAGCGTGCGGGGAAAGTGGATCCAACTTTGTACTCGCGCGTCCTGGTGCATCCCCGCTTGCAGAAGCCGATGCGGCTCGTGGATCACCTCTACTTCGTGGCTGAACACGATGACCATCATCTGGCGAGCATTTGGCAGCTGATTCGTTGAGGGGCGTTCGGGCAGGTGATCCCTCCCGCTGCATTTGTGGTAGCGGTACTTCGGTAATCTGCGCGCAACCGCTCCTGAAAACTACACTGCTAGTGCACAAGCAGAAGCAATGAAATCCCGAGATTGGGAGAGCGCTTCATGATCAAATGCATTTTGATCTTTGTGGGACTGTCGATTGCATTGTTGGCCGCGCCCAAGTTGTTTGCGGATCACGGCGATCATGGCAATCACGGCAAACACGGCAACAAGCACGAGGACAAGAGCTGGGAACGCAGAGACGGATACGAGTATCGGGTGTACGAGCGAGACGAGCGGCCTCCCGGATGGGGGCACGGAAAGAAAACTGGATGGGGCAATTGCGGCTTGCCGCCTGGACAAGCCAAGAAGCAGGGCTGCCAAGGCTACGAGTATCAGGGGCGGCAATATTACTATCATCAGGATGACGAAGGACGCATCGTGGTGAGGCGTCCCATCATCGAGATTCAGGGAAGCGTCAGCGTGCACTGAAGACTGACATCTGCCGAATTCTGATTCATAAAGTCATCCACTCGCTTTGCTTGCGGGTGGGTGATTTTTGTTTGAGGAGATCGATTTACGAGAATGCCGCAGAGTTCGATGAGAGGACACTGCCGTCTTGAAAATGACGAGCGGCGGGATGACGAAAGCCTCGACCTAGCGGGTCCAGCCCACGAGCAGGCGTGAGATCGACGGCGTCGCTTCCAGCAGGTGGCCAACCGACCGGCGGATGGGGCGCGGGAGGTTGAGAAGGCGGCGGATGCGCGACGAGTTGCGGAAGACGGGAAGAAGACGGCCGCGATACTGGTCCGCGTATTGCGTCGCGGCTTGCTCGAGCGAGGACCTGCCTTGGAAGAAGGGAATGAGCGTGTGCGCAGCTAGCGCACCGCTACGCAGCGCGAGGGAGATGCCATCGCCGACGAATGGGTCGACGAATCCGGCAGAGTCGCCGGCGAGGAGAATGCCATCTTGCACGGAATGGGGCTCGCGAAAGATCAGCGGGGAAGTGCTGACGGGATCGCCGAGCGGCTGCCAGTTCTCTGATCTTTGTTTGAGCGTCGCGTGCAGCGAGAAGACTTCCGGCAAAGATCGAGCGACGTCGGAACGAACCATTGCGCACGCGTTGACGCGGCCTTCGCTGGGGTTGGTTCCGGCTAGCGTGACCGGTTGCACTCCGCAGTATCCGCCTTCAAAAAAATAAAGATCGACCGAGAGATGCGGGTCGGGTTCGGAGAAGTGCGCTTTCACGCCCAGCCATTTGGAGTGGTTGTCAGCGCTTGGGGCGGAGAGATTGCGCAGGTTTGACCAGCGGCCGGTGGCGTTGATAACCGCGCGTGCTTGGAACTGTCCTGCTGAGGTGGAAAGTGAAAAAGGTCCCGAGCCTGCGATGCTCTCGACCACAGTTTGCTGATGTGTGGCTGCGCCGGCGTTCTCCGCGGAATTCCAGAGGGCAACATCGAGATCGAGCCGGGCGATGCTCGCGGCTTGGGGTTCGACGGGAGTGGTGACGACGTGGCCGTCGAAGAAAAGCCGGGCTTCGGGAATGCGCAGCGCTTGATCCAGGATTTCGGAGGTGTTGAGCAAATCGCCCAGGAGGCCGAGGGATTCAGAGGAGACGAATTCTCCGCAGACGCGTTGACGCGGAAGCTTTCCGCGTTCGAGCAGAAGGACTCTGGCGCCTGCGCGGGCGGACGTGATCGCGGCGGACGTTCCGGCGGGGCCGCCGCCGATTATGGCCAGGTCGAAGGTGGTGTGCGTATCCATCGGGTTGTGGAAGTCTAGAAGGGCTGACCTCAGGGGCTAAAGCCCCGTGGTTTTGGCGGATTCATCGGCACGGCTGAACCCGTGACCTTCCCAAGATTCCTTCCCAAGGTCTCCGATGTAAGCATGTCGTTTCGGAATCTGGCCGGCTGTGTGAGAGCCGCGCGTAGTGGCGCGGCGGCGGCTACTGTCGGGGGCCGTGCGATCACTTCCATACGATCACGCCCATTCGGTAGAGGAAACATGTGGTGATTTCGATGCTTCGAGCGTCGGTTTTGCTTAACATGTTGCGCATTTCTTTTACCGTATACGCCTGACGGACGGAAGCCGGGGCGTCGTTGCGCGTTATACGGCTTTGGTACAGAGGGAAGCCGGCGTAGGCGAGGGCGAGGTGGATCGGGTCCCGTATCAAGTCGTTGATCACGAAAGCGTGTCGGCAGACGCGAAGGGCTTCGCGGGCGAACTGTACGACCTGGTTGGGCGCCAGATGATGCACGAACAACTCGCTACTTACGAAATCAAATGTTGCATCGCGGAACGGGAGGGCGAGCGCATCGCCCACCACCGTACGCGTTCCATTGCGTATGTGTGACGCTGCGCGATCGAGGAGCGTGATGTCGAGGTGCACTTTGCGCTTTGCAAAGCGTTCACGAACAGAATGGGGGACGTAGCCGGCGCCGGCGGCGACGTCGAGCCAGGAGAGCGAAGTGGAGTTGGTCTCACGGGCGACTTGATCGATCAGACGCGACGTGCACGAAGTTCCTCCGAACCAGCGGTTGAACATGCGCAGGTCCGTTAGAGTGCCCGATATTTCTTCCGGAGTGCCGGCGTCGGTGTCGAGAAGTTCGCGGCTCGGGATGCGCTTCATGTGAGCTTAGGTTGTTTGTGCGCGGCGAGGGCGAGACGCCCTCGCGACTGCCGGCAAGATGCCGGAGCTACATTAATACGGCAGCATCAACATTTGCGCGAGCGCGGCCAATCGGTGCCCGCGCTACTTTAAACCTCTGCTAGTTCTTCTTCCAGCAATTGCTTGTTGTAGAGGTCGGTGTAGTAGCCGTCGCGTGCGATCAGTTCGTCATGCGTGCCCAGTTCCACAATGCGTCCACCGTGCAGCACGGCGATGCGGTCGGCATTGCGGACGGTGGAGACGCGGTGCGAAATGAAAATGGTGGTGCGGCCGCGCATGATCTCGCGCAGGTGATTCAGGATCTTGTCTTCGGTGTGCGTATCGACGCTGGAGAGCGCGTCGTCGAGTATCAGGATCCGCGGATTGCGAATGATGGCACGCGCGATAGCCGTACGTTGCTTCTGACCTCCAGAAAGCGTGAGTCCGCGTTCACCAACCATGGTCGCGTACTTGTCGGGAAAGCCCTCGATATCGGCGGCGATGTTGGCGGCTTCGGCGGCGTTACGGACGGCTTCGTCGGTTGCCGTCTCCACGCCGAAGGCGATGTTCTCACGAACTGAATCGCTGAAGAGGAATGTTTCCTGGGGCACGAAGCCGATGGAGCGACGCAGAAAGTCGATCGGGAAGTCGCGGATGGGGTGGCCGTCGATCAGGATGGTGCCGGGAGCGGCATCGTAAACGCGGGGAATCAGGTTCACTAGCGTTGTCTTGCCGGAGCCGGTCGGTCCGACGATCGCCAGGCTGGTGCCTTCGGGAATGGTCAGGTTGACTTCGTGAAGAACGGTGGTTCCGTTGTAGCCGAAGGTCAGGCCGCGGAATTCGATGGCGCCTCGGAGTTCGGGTTCCGGCGAGCCAGCGGCGGTGACTGCTGGGCTGTCAGTAATCTCCGGTTGCTCGAGCATGATTTCATCGATGCGCTTCAAGGAAGCCGTGCCGCGCTGGAAGATGTTGATCACCCATCCGAGCGCGATGACCGGCCAGGTGAGCTGGATCATGTAGGTGAGGAATGCGGCGAAGTCTCCGACCGAAATGCGCTTCAGGAGGACTTCGCGACCACCGAGCCAAAGAACGAGAACGACGGCTAGTCCCAAGGTCAGTTCCAGCGTCGGCCAGAGCAGCCCCATCAAGCGCGCCAGCGGAAGGCTGCGATTGATGTACTCGGTGTTAGCGGCTTCGAATTGTCGTACTTCGGCGCCTTCCTGCGCGTAGGCGCGAATGACGCGGGCGGCCGAGAAGTTCTCCTGGGCGCGGGCCGAGATGTCGGAGAACATGGCCTGAATTTTCTCGAAGCGTTCGTGAATCTGGTGGCCGAAATACTGAATGACGATGCTCGCCACGGGCAAAGGCAAAAACGTATACAAGGTCAGCTTCGGGCTGATCCGGAACATGTAGATCAGCGCCCCGGCCGTGAACACCAGCGTGTTGGCCGAATACATAATGGCCGGGCCGAGCAGCATGCGGACCGCGTTCAGGTCGTTGGTGGCGCGAGCCATGACGTCGCCGGTGCGTGTGCGCTGGTAGTAGGGGAACGAAAGCTGCTCAAGATGGCGAAAGAGATCATTGCGAAGGTCGAACTCGATGTCCCGAGAAATGCCGATGACAATCCAGCGCGTCAGGAACTGAAAGATGCCTTTGCTCAGGGCGATGGCTACCAGCACCAGCGCGTAGAAGCCGAGCTTTCCGGTGGACCGTCCGCCCTTTTCCAGGTAGTCGAGCGCGACCCGTATGACTTGCGGAGACTGAACGGCGATGGCGTTCAGCAGAAGCACGCAAACCGTCCCCACCATGAACCCACGGCGGTATTTCTTCAGATATGGGTATAGGGGGCGGAGGCTCTTGGGCAGCATCGCTAGGTAGATGCCATTTTAGCAGCGGCGGGTGCAGCGAGTTGTCATGGTTGATGGCCATGCGTTTGGTTTGTCGGTGCTTCAACTACCGCGGCGGGCGGGACGCCCGCCGGACTGCCGGCGAGACGCCGGCGCTACAGACCAGGGGCCCATTCCTCGGTACTGTGCCTGCAATTTGCCCATCCTGCAAACCTTCGATAGGCGCAAGTACGTTGGTAATCTTGTCGCAGTACCGGGGATAACATAACGTCCTCGAAGGCCGAACCCAGGGAATCTGTGATGGCGGGGTGAGTGGGTTTGCGGGGTGAGTTCAATCTGTCGAGAGCAGGCGCTCGTGTTGGCCGCATGCGGCTGGCGTGGGTGGCCCTTTGCTTTTTTGTGCTTTTAACTCTTACGACATCTGCCCCAGCCCAGACCAAGACGACTCGCAAGCTGGTCTACAAAGAGAGTCCCGGGTATCCGTTGACGCTGCGTGAAGCTCACATTGGCGGAATCGTGCGGCTGGAAATTGTGATCTCACCGAAGGGGAATGTGGATTCGATCTCGCCCCTGGGAGGAAACCCAGTTCTGGTTGAAGCGGCAAGCGCCGCCGTCCGCAAATGGAAGTACGTTCCCGCCGATTCTGAAACCAAGACGCAGGTCGAATTTACTTTCGATCCCAAACACTAGAATTTCAGTCGCCCATTCCTCGCACGATCGGCAGTCTCCGGTTGGGTATTTTGCCGGGCAGGCCTGCGAATCGCACGCCGCGATCCTGGCGAAATACCGAGGCGCAGGCGACCACTAACGCTACCGCCCATCCCACCAGAAAGAACCAACCCATCCCCATCAGGAACGAGTAGACCACTTCACTGTTCATGAAGGCGGATCCGATAACGCGCAGGCCGCTACGCAGCGTATCCATGACTTCCACCTGAACGTGCCGTGGCGTAGCGGTTAACGATTTCTTTCACCGCATTCATGCGGCCCAGAGTAGTAAGACGAGGATCGTGCAAGGCGTCTTCGATCTGAGCCATCCAGAAACCGAGAGCTCGCTCAATACCGTCGTGCATTTCGCCGACGACCGCTTCAATCAATTCTCGATCCGTTGCAACGCTAGTCACAGCCGTACCCAGCCTTTCTGACGAAAAAATATCCTACGCATCAGCCTGAGTTACCGGGGATTGCGGTTGCCGTACCCCGAATAAACCCGGCTGAAGAGCGGAAGTTGCCCGCAAAAGAGTGGAACGGGACAAGGAGGAGTCCCGTTCCACTCTCCTCACCCAGCACTATTCGCTCGGAGGAGCCTGGTTCTGAGGAGCCTGGTTCTGCTGGGAATGCTTCTGGAACCGGGCCTGGCGCCGCGCCTCGAACTTGGCCAACTTGTCCTTCTGGTCGGCCGTTAGCACAGCCATGAGTTCCGACTTGATGCGTGCCTTTTGCACCATCAGTTCGGTCATGGTTTGGGTCTGCTGCGACGCGGCCGCGCGCACCTTGGCTTCGTCGAAAGTGCCAGCCTGTTCGAGCGCCTTCATCTGCTGACGGCCCTGCGCCAGTTGCTGCATCAGCGGGCGGATGGCGGGCTTCTCCTTGGTCAGGATGTCCTTCATCTGCGCCTGCTGCGCGTCTGTCAGATCGAGATAGTCGGTATAGAAGCCCAGCATGTGGGCACTGAACCCACCACGGTGTCCCATGCCCTGGGCGGTTTTGACGACCGTCTGCGAAAAAGCGGCGGTAGCCATAGCGACCGACAACACGACTGCCAGAAGCTTGAATCGGTTAGCGTTCATTTAGTTCCTCCACAACCGGGTCCTGAAAATCGCTTGCATTCATGGAAACACGGATTGGTCCTGGAACGTGGTAAAGAGTCGGTCAAGCGGAGTAAAGTTTTGTCAACGAAAGTGGTTGATTGACAATTCTTTACCTGTGATTTTGAAAGGCTGATGTAAAACAATGAGTAAGATGGACCGCATCCTGATCGTGGACGACGATTTCGAACTGTGCAGCCTGGTCAGCGAGTACCTGGCTCCCGAAGGATTCCGCGTGGAGTCGGTTCATGATGGAGAAACCGGCTTGGCGCGGGCACTGAGCGGGAATTACTTGATGGTGGTTCTGGACGTGATGCTGCCGGGGATGAGCGGCTTTGACGTGTTACGGCGTGTTCGCGCTACCTCCCGGGTGCCGGTGCTTCTTTTGACTGCACGCGGCGAGGATGTAGACCGCATCGTCGGGCTCGAGATTGGCGCGGATGACTACCTGCCTAAGCCGTTCAATCCGCGGGAACTCGTGGCGCGGATCCGTGCGGTGCTTCGGCGCACGAGTGCGGATCCAAAGGGCGTGGGCACGCCGCGAGCCCCTGAGATTCTGCGCATTGGGGACATCGAACTCGATCCGGCGACACGTACGGTGCGTCATGGCGGCGAGCCGGTGGAGTTGACCTCGGTGGAATTTAATCTGCTGGAAGTCTTGTTGCGCGAAGCGGGGCGGGTCGTAACCCGCGAAGAACTTGTAAGCGCGGTGCTCAGCCGGAAATTTTCGCCGTTCGATCGCAGCATCGATATGCACGTCAGCAAGGTGCGTAAGAAACTGGGCGACGTGAATGGCGAAGCCGAGCACATCAAGACGGTGCGAGGAGTCGGGTACATTCTGGCGCGCCCACGTGAAAAGGTGAAAAGCGGCTCGCGATGAAAAGCCTATTCCTGAAAATCTTTTTGTCGTTCTGGCTGGCGCAGGCGTTGATCGTTGCGCTGGTCGTACTGGCGACCGTAGTCTTCCCGCCGCAGACCGAGTCGCCCTTCTGGGACTACATCAAAACTAATACCGCGGACCAGTTGGTGCAGGCGTACGAGTCGGGCGGTCCAGGGGTGCTGGATGCCAAGATCGATCAACTGGGAACGACGCTTCGCCTGAAGGCCTACCTTTTCGATGACCAGGGAAAAGAACTCGCCGGACGTTCCACGCCCCCCTGGGCGCAGCGGCTGAGCCGCAGGCTTGATCCGCAGGGCGGCGGTTTGCTGCACCGCTTTTCTCCACGCCGGTTCGTGAGCCAGGAAGTGACGACGGGGGACGGCCATCACTACATCATGGTGGCGGAAGTGCCTCCGCGGCCCTGGTTGCCACTTCTCCGGCAGAAACCACCGGGCACCGGTTTGGTAATTCTGGCGCTCGCGGTGCTGGTCTCGGGATTCGTCTGCTACGTGCTCGCGCGCTATCTGACATCGGACGTGCGCCGCTTGCGTGCCGCCACACAACAACTCGCCGCAGGCGACCTCAGCGCGCGCGCGGTCGAACCCAAGAGACGCCGTAGCGACGAGATTGCCGAACTGGTGCGCGACTTCAACACGATGGCGTCGCGGCTGCAGGACCTGGTGAGTGCGCAGTCACGCCTGCTGAACGACATTTCGCACGAACTACGTTCTCCGCTGGCGCGGCTTAGCGTCGCTCTGGGGCTGGCGTGGCAGCGCGCCGGAACGGAAGCGCACAGCGCGCTCGAACGAATTGAACTGGAAGCGACTCGTCTGAACGAACTGATCGGGCGGTTGCTCACGCTGGCTCGGCTCGAGGGCGGGGAAGATGCCATGCGGCGCACGCCGATCGCACTCGACGAACTGGTCCGCGACATTTGTGAGGATGCCGATTTTGAAGCTCAGAGCCGGCAGTGTCGCGTGTATTGCGACGTGCAGTACGACGCCGTCATTTTCGGAAGCGCATCGCTGTTGCATAGTGCGATTGAAAATGTAGTCCGCAATGCAATGCGCCATACGCCCGAGGGCACCGATGTCGAGATCCAGTTGGCTAAAGAAGCGGCCCACGGGAAGGCCGACGCAGTTGTGCGTGTTGTAGACCACGGGCCGGGAGTTCCGCAGGAATCGTTGGACAAGCTTTTCCGGCCTTTCTACCGGCTGGATGATGCCCGGGGGCGGCAGACTGGTGGAGTGGGTCTGGGCCTGGCGATCACCGAGCGCGCGGTGCGATTGCACGGTGGGTCGGTGCGTGCGGCCAATCGTCCCGAAGGCGGGTTGATGGTGGAGATTCGTTTGCCGGTTAAGGTTGGCGATTTCGCAGAAGCGAGCGCGGCAGTGCCGGCGCACACGGTTTAAAGGCAGGTTACAGGTCACGGGTGACAGGTCTCAGCTGTTACCCGTTCGGTATTAGGCTCTAGCTCACTCGTCCGAGTTGGACGCAAGTTCGAATCCCCACATCTCAAACGCCTCGCTCGTCAAAGTCAGCGCGATCGTGGTGGTCTCCGGGCAACTCGGCGCACCCCTTCGGATTCCAATAAGTCTTTGCAGCAGTTTGCTCTTCCGGGAAATTCCTGATACACAAATGAAGGTAATCAAGCCCTCAAAAATGGATGGCTCGAGGCCCGTTGGCCCTCGCCGCCACGAAAAATCAATCAGGAGAGTTCATTTGATGAGGTCCGGTTGGCTTCGGTGTGCGCTGGTGGTGGGCAGCCTGTCGATGTTGGTCAGTTGCGGTTCGTCCGACAAATCGGCTCTGGTTTACCTGGTCAGTCAAGGGAGCAATCCGGGGACAATTTCGGCCTACAAGCTCAACTTGAAGAGAGGGACGCTCAGTTCTGATAATGGGGCGCTTACCGTCACGGGAAAGAGCGCAAACACCGGCACGCAGCCAACGGCTCTGCTATTCGATCCAGCACAGGCATTCGCATTCGTTGCGGACTTCGGAAGCCCCATCGATCCGGGGACTGACAACAGCAAGAAAAATGGCGATATCGCCGTGTTCTCGGTCGCCAAGGACGGAACCCTCGGGAGCGTCGGCACAACCTCGTTTCCTGTGGATGACTGCTTGAGTTCGAATCCTGTCAGCTTGGCCACTGATGCGCAAGGCAAGTTTCTGTTCGTGGCGGTCCAGACTTTTTACAACGTAAACGGCTCGGCGTCGTGCCCAGCGAACCCTTCGAACGGAACGGCTGGACCCGGGTATGTGGCGGCGTTCCCGATTTCATCGGGGACGCTGGGGACGATGGCGTCGGCAGCGATCCCGGTGCCTGCTGGACCGCCGGGTACGAACATCCCATATCCAACCGCAGTGGGGGTAGCCAACACTCTGAACTACGTCTACGTGACCGATGGCGTGAACAACACCGTGGTCGGTTTCGCATATGACACGACGAGCGGCGCACTCACTTCGGTGCCTGGCCAGTTCGTTGCGGTGGGAAAGTTGCCACGCGCTGTGATTTCTCCGCCGCAAGGCACATTCCTATACGTGGCGAATGGCAACTCCGACGACATCTACGAATTCTTCATTAACGCCGACGGTAGCCTGCAGCCCATCACCAATGCCACGGTGACCATTCCGACCGGGGTGGGGCCAGTTGCCATGCTGACCGATCCGAACGCAAAGTATCTGTACGCACTTGCGAACGGAGGCAGTCAGATTCACGGATACACAATCAATCGCGTAACGGGCGCCCTCACAGCCGTGGGCGTCAACGGAGGCGCGGTTTCGACAGGTGCGAATCCAGTCGCGTTCACCATCCGTTCTGACGGCAGCACCAGCGGTGATTTCTGGGTGTTCACATCGAATTTTGGAGCGAATACGGTGTCCAGCTATGCCCTGAATGGTGCAACCGGTGTGCTGACGGCCCTCCCGCAGTTGACGGGCCCGGTGGCGCCTTATGGAATCGCAGCCCGATAACAGGTATCCCGCCTAAGTGGGGACTTTCAGAATCAAATAGGTGCCCAGCATCGCAAAGATGAGGTCGGGCGACCAGGCAGCCAGCGCGGGTGGAAGCTGGCTGAGGTTTCCCATGGATTCGAACAGGCGTGAGACCACCTCGTAAACGCCCGCGATCCCAACCGCCACCGCAATTCCGGTAACAGCTCCCCGCTTCCCAGCTGATAGAGAGAAGGGAATGGCGAGCACCGCCATCACCAGCGTGACCACGGGCACGGCAAGTTTTCGTTGCAGTTGTACCTTCAGGCGCACGACATCAAAGCCACTCTGCTGCAAGTCGTGGATGTAGCGCCGCAATTCCTCAAAACTCATCTCTGACGACTGCTTCACTTCTTTCTTGAAGTAGGTGGGAGGCTCGCTGAATTGCGGAAACGCCGTGACATCGAACTGATGATAGCTCTCGATCGAATCTCCATTCAGCTTCCGCACCCATCCCTGCTCATAGATCCAGCGCTGGGTCACGTCGGACCAGTGTGCACGTTCGGCGTAAAGGCGCTCAGTGATGGCGAAGCTGCGGGGATCGAATTGAAAGACGGAGATGTCGGCGAACTGGTCGCGGTCCGCGTCGAAGAACTGGTAGTAGTAAATGTCGGAGTGCTGGCCGAAGATCCACTTGCGGTCGGGGCGGAGGTAAGTCTGCGCGGGCTTCCCTTTGATCTGATTGCGCAGAGCGTCCTGTCGTTTGTTGGCGTGCGGCAGGTAGAACTGATCAAAGAAGAACAGGCTGCCCCCCATGACCGAGCAGATCACGAGCACGGGGACGATGATCCGGTAGATGCTTGTGCCGGTGGCCTTGATCGCGGTGACTTCGTTGGAGCGCTCCATCAGTCCGAACGTCACTAGTACTGCCAACAACACGCCGTATTGCGTCAGGTTGTAGATGAAGTAGGGGCAGACGTTCAGCAGGTAGTCGCCCACGACCCACGCAGAGATGTGATTGCGCATGATGTCGGTCAGCAATTCGAACAGCGTGAAGACCAACATCAGGGTCAGGAACGTCGCCATGATCATGCCCAGGTAGGCGAAGAAGTCGCGCAGGACGAAGTCGTCGAGAATGGTGGGGAAGTCGACTCCCGTCAGCCGCCAGCGGGACGAGGCTCGTTCGAACGCAGCGCCCGAGCCGCTCGCCATGCTGCCAGTGCCAGGCGCTTCGGAGTGCTTGGAGCGAAAAGGATTCTTCAGTGCAAGCCACTGGCCCACTTCGAGCGGGCGCCGCTCGGCACGCCATAGCAGGAAAGCTCCGCCGAACAGAAATACAAGATCGGCGAGCCAGACACCGAATCCTGGGGAAACACGGCCTTGGCGCGCGAGCGAGAGCCCGATCAGAGAAGCGGAGTAGTAGAGGAAAACGAGCCCGATGGCGAGCACAAAGCCCGACGACTTGCCGCCTTTTTTGGAGGAGAGACCGAGCGGAATGCCGACCAGCGCGAGAACTACGCAGGCCACCGGCAGAGCGAGTCGGCGATGGAATTCGATCAGGTACCAGCGAGCGGTGGCAGACGGAGCGCTGCGCGCCGCATCGAGCAAGGCTCGCGTGCTCATCTCCGAAACCGGCACCGGCTCCACGTCGGCTTTTTCGGCCGCTGGGATTTCGATTGGGATATCGGTTTGCTGGAAGCTGGAAATCTGATAGTGGTCGGGTTGTTTGGCGTCGGTTTCATGCGTAGAGCCGTTGACCAAGTGCAGGTGAAGGCGTGTTGGCCCTTCGCTGACCAGGACTCCTTGCTCCGCCTGCCAGATGCGTGGGGATCCCGGCGTGCTGTTGTCGGCGAGGAACACGCCCTTCCATACGGCTGCGCGCGTGCCGCCACGCACATCCTGCACGTAGAGGACGATCTTCGGAAAGCCTTCGTAAAAGACTCGTGGCTGCACCTCGAAAGAAGCCTGCGCGGTTTTCAGCCGATCTTGCATACGCGCTAGAGCGGCTTGTGATGCGGGCGCGAGATACACGCCATTCACCAGCGACAGCAGCCACGCGCCCAGCACAAAAATGGCGAGGATCCGCAAAAAGGTCCACACGCCGACTCCGCTGGCGCGCATGGCGGTGATTTCGCTGTCAGCAGCGAGGCGGCTCAAACCAATGAGAATGCCGACCAGCACACCCGCGGGGATGGTGATGGTAAAGGCAAGAGGCAGGCTGAGACCAATGACTTCGAGTACGCTTCCCAGGGGCGCGCTGTTGCGCACCACGAGTTCGAGAATGTGGCCGAGATCTTTTGTGAAGAGAATAAACGTGAAAATGGCCACACCGATTGCGGCGTGCGACACAACTTCGCGTAGGATGTAGCGCGTGAGAATCCGCATGGCTGCGGGGCTATGGCCTGATGCGAGTCTAGCATGCTACCCAGACGCGGTGAGCCTCGTCTAAGACGTGGGCGAAGTGTTTGTCGTTGGTTTACAGACGTCGCATGATTCGTAACAGAATCAGGAACTTCGCCCCGAACCGGTTGTCCCCGTTTATCAGCTACGATCCCAAATCTTTGGAAGGTGTCATGAAACTGCGTCACAGCTTAGTCGTGCCCTTTGTCCTTCTATTCTCAGCGCTGGTTTGTGCCGCGCCGAACAGCGAAATGCAGGAGGGTGCGAATCAGCTGACCTCCTCGATCTACACCGGTCCTGCCATGCGCACGTTGCGTGAATTGTCGGATGGCTTCGGCGGACGTCTCACCGGGTCGCCTGCATACAACCAGGCCGCGGAGTGGGCGGCAACGAAGTTCCGGAGCTACGGCATCCAGAACGTGAAGCTGGAACCTTTCGCCATGGATAACGGCTGGGTGCGCGGCACGGCCAGCGGACAATTGCTGGCGCCGGTTGCGCGCGGTCTGCACCTGGAGTCCCTGGGATGGTCTCCCTCGACGTCCGCGGGCGGCGTGAAGGGCCAGGTGCTGATCGTCGATGACATCACGCCTGATGCAGTCAAGGCTCTGGGTACGAAGGTGAAAGGCAAAATAGTCATCATCGATGTCGGAAAGATTTTTGCGCATGGCTGGACGAAGGTGCTCGAGCCGCTGGAACTTTCATACAGGGTATTCAAGGAGAACGGAGCGGTTGGCATTGTGTTCCCCAGCGGCGACCGGAACAACGTGCTCAGCGCGAGCGATCCGAACTGGGGATCATCTCTGCTACTGATGCCGGGCGCACAAATCGGTATGGAAGATTTTCAGCTCATCCGCCGGTCCCTCGACAAGGGCCCGGTCACGATGCAGTTCGAACTGAAGAACACGACCACGGGGTCGATGCAGGTGAATAACGTGATCGCGGAAATTCGCGGCAGCGAGTTGCCGGATGAATGGATCATCATCGGCGCGCACCTGGACTCGTGGGACTACGGCACCGGTGCGCAGGACAACGGCACGGGGAGCGTGATGGTGCTGGACGTCGCGCGTGCGATTGCCGCCATGGGCAAGGCGCCTCGGCGCAGCATCCGTTTCGCTCTGTGGGGCGGGGAAGAGCAGGGACTACTGGGATCGTATGCCTATACGCAAGCGCACTTGAACGAAATGTCAAAATGCGTTGCAGTGCTGAATACTGACAACGGCGCTGGTCATCCGAAGGGCTGGAAAGTCGAGAGCCGGAAGGATGTGGAAGACGCAATGCACCCGATCAGCGATGCCCTGCTGAAAGACATTAGCGGGGGAGGTTTGTCGCTCGAGACTTCCTACGACACCGATCACGGCCCGTTCATGCTGCAGGGCGTACCGGCGCTTGATCTGTGGGTCGACATGAGCCACTACGGGGAAGTCCATCACAAATCGAGCGATACATACGACAAAGTGGACGCAATCGATTTGAAAGCTGGAACTGCGATCGTGGCGGTGACAGCCTGGGCGATCGCAGAGGATGCCAAGCCCATTGCCAACCATCTCGATCACGCGGCCGTAGCGGAAATTCTGAAGAAGGCGGATCTGGATTCCTTGCTGACTTACATTGGGCAGTGGAAGCCGTAGGAGCGCAGGCGAGCAAACTATTTGATCACGGGAATCGAAGGCACGGCATTAGCTGTGCCTTTTTGCAATCTCATTTTGCGACCGCGGGGCGCATAGGAAACTGGAGCCTGCGGACCCTCCCTCCCTCGCCCCCTAAGGAACGTGTTCAAGGCGTCTCTACAGGAAAAACCGGATTCCCTCGGGAAGCATTTTTTGCATATCAGGCAGCAGAAAGATCGACCTCGTTGTCCACAGCTCGCCGTAAGTCACTCTCCGCAAGTGGCAGATGTTTGGCAGTAAAGATGCACAGGCTCCAGCGGCTTGTTGTGTTTCATGCCCCAACGGACTTCAAAGGCGGGGGTAGGTGCGAAGATGAAGCGACGACGTTTGTTGTGCGTGGACGACGATTCGAGTTTCCGCCAGTTCTATAAAAACCTGCTGGGGAGCTATGGCTACGAAGTAACGGTAGCCGCGAGTGCAAAGCAGGCCCTCAAGTTGTTTCTCTCCAAAAAGGTCGATGCGGTGTTGACCGACTTCGAAATGCCCGAGATGACCGGGGCAGAGCTGGCCGCGCGTCTGAAAAAGATGCGGCCGGAACTACCTGTACTCATGGTGTCTGGTTCGGCCGCCGTGCATCAGAAAATACCATCGGGCGTGGATGCCACTATTCCGAAAGGAACGGGTTGCGCCAAACTGGTGGATCAGATCGAGCAGGCGATGGCGAAGTACCAAGGCCGGCAAGCCAAACTGAATCCCCGCCGGTTTGCGCCCTTGGGGTCCGCGCTGGCGAGCATTGCGCTAGTGGCGTATGTGGTGCCCCGGCTGCTCAAGTAGTCAGCCGACCTTTCCGTCCCCGTCAAACTTTTTCAACCTTTATTCCGGCTTGAGGAACACAGCCGCCAATGGTGGCAGTGTCAGCTCAATCGAGAACGGGCGCCCGTGTTGCTCGATCGGTTCGGCCATCACGCCGCCGCCATTGCCGATTCCGCTCCCCGCGTATTCCTTGCCGTCGCTGTTGAGCTTTTCCTTCCACCAGCCTCCGGTCGGTACGCCGACGCGATATTTTTCACGAGGCACGGGCGTGAAGTTGCATGCGACCAGCATCACGTCTTTGGGTGACGTTCCTTTGCGGAGTAGCGACACGATGCTCATGGGCGCGTCGTTGCAATCGACCCATTCGAAGCCCGCCGAATCATTGTCCAGTTCGTGCAAGGCTTTCTCATTGCGATAGAGATGGTTCAGATCGCGCATCCAGCTATGCACCCCACGGTGCACGGGGTACTGCAAAAGCCACCAGTCGAGAGCGCGGTCATGCGACCACTCGTTAGATTGCCCGAACTCTCCACCCATGAAGAGAAGCTTCTTGCCAGGTTGCGCGTACATGTAAGCGAACAGCAAGCGCAGGTTGGCGAACTTCTGCCACTCGTCGCCGGGCATTTTATTCAGCAGCGAACCTTTACCGTGGACGACTTCGTCATGCGACAGCGGGAGCACGAAGTTCTCCGTGAAGCCATACAGCATGCGGAATGTCAGCAGATTATGGTGATATTGGCGGTGGATGGGATCTTCGTGCATGTACTTCAGCGTGTCGTGCATCCAGCCCATGTCCCACTTCATGCCAAAGCCCAAGCCACCGACGTATACGGGCCGCGAAACCATCGGCCAAGCGGTGGATTCCTCCGCGATGTTCTGAACATCGGCGTGCTCCTTGTACGTTTCTTCATTAAAACGACGCAGGAAGTCGATGGCCTCGAGATTTTCGCGGCCGCCGTATTTGTTCGGAATCCACTGGCCTTCCTTGCGGGAGTAGTCCAGATAGAGCATGGACGCGACCGCGTCAACCCGCAATCCATCGGCGTGATACTTGTCGAGCCAGAACATCGCGCTCGACATCAGGAAGCTGCGAACCTCGCTGCGGCCGTAGTTGAAGATATAGGTCTTCCAATCGGGATGAAAACCCTGGCGCGAGTCAGCGTGCTCGAACAGGTGCGTGCCGTCAAAGTACGCGAGGCCGTGGCCGTCAGAAGGGAAGTGCGACGGGACCCAGTCGAGCAGGACCGCGATGCCGTGCTGGTGCAGGTAGTCAACCAGGTACATGAAATCCTGCGGCGTGCCGAAGCGTGAGGTGGGCGCGAAGTATCCGGTGGTCTGGTATCCCCAGGAACCATAAAACGGGTGTTCCATCACAGGCAGAAACTCCACGTGGGTGAAGCCCATGTGGTTGAGGTATTCCGCCAGTTTGGGAGCAGTCTCGCGATACGTCATCGGCCGGTTGTGATCTTCCGGCACGCGCATCCATGAACCAAGGTGACACTCGTAAGTCGAGATGGGCGCTTTGAGGGCGTTGTGTGCTGCACGCTTTTGCATCCAATCGCCGTCATTCCATTGGTAGTCGAGATCCCACACGACCGATGCCGTGCGCGGAGCTTTCTCGTGAAATACGCCGAAGGGATCGGTTTTGTCGGCGCGATGACCGTGATGATGCGACTCGATGTGAAACTTGTAGAGAGTTCCTTTGCCTACTCCGGGCACAAACCCTTCCCATATGCCGGAACTTCCGCGAGCGCGCAACACATGCGTTTTGGGATTCCATTGATTGAACGCGCCGATGACCGAAACTTCGCGCGCGTTCGGAGCCCAAACACTGAAGCAGGTTCCCAGGCCGCTGCCTGGGTCCATGACGTGGGCGCCCAGCTTATCGAACATGCGGTAATGGCTGCCCTCGTTGAAGAGGTAAAGATCCTGCTCGCCGAGCAGCGAGACGTCATAGTGAACAAGGCTGGCGGGACTCTCGGTGCGCTGGGTCATAGGTTTCAGCGGCGTCCGCCGCGGTGGAGAAGACATCTTAGTCTATCTTTGGGGCGATGCGTCTACGTGCTAGACTGCAGGATTCCCGGACGGCTTCTGGAGCGAGAGTCTACTCTTCATGCCCGTGCTGCGCGTTGTGCTTCTGTGGCACCAGCACCAGCCTTACTACAAGAACCTGGTGACGGGCGAATACCGCCTGCCCTGGGTACGCCTGCACGCCCTCAAAGACTATTACGGCATGGTTAAGCTGCTGGACGAGTTTCCCAACGTTCATCAGAACTTCAACCTTGTCCCCTCGCTGATCACGCAGATTCAGGACTACGTCGCCGGGTCGGCCGAAGACCCTTTCTTGAACATTGCAGCGCGTCCGGCACGTGATCTAACGCTCGAAGAACGCCGCTTCGCCTTGCAGTATCTGTTCCAGGCAAACCCAACTAATCTGATTGGACGCTATCCGCGCTATCGCGAACTGTGGGAGCGCTTCCGGAGCGCGGGCGACTCGCCCGAGAAGGCAGAGAGATTTTTTCAAGCGCAGGATTTCACCGACTTGCAGGTTCTTTCGCAAATCGCGTGGTTCGACGAATTCTTTCTCGAGGACCGTGACGTCGCCGAGTTAATTCGCAAGGAGCGGAACTACACGCTCGAGGATCAGCGCTTCGTGATCGTACGAGAGCGCGAGATTTTAGGGAAGGTACTGCCTGCACACGCGGCTGCAGCGCAGAAGGGTTCCATCGAGATTTCTACCTCGCCTTTCTACCATCCGATCCTGCCGCTAGTCTGCGATACGAATATTGGGGCGGTCTCTATGCCGGGGTTGCCGCTGCCGCAGAACCGGTTTCAACGTCCGGAAGATGCGCGGGATCAGATCCGGCGCGGCCTTGACCTGCACGAGAAGGTTTTTGGGATTCGTCCCAAAGGCATGTGGCCGTCGGAAGGGAGCGTCTCAGAAGAGGCGATTGCCATCGCTCACGAACTCGGCGTGGGGTGGATGGCCACCGACGAAGGCATCCTGGGGCGGAGTACGGGGCTTTTCTTTGCGCGCGATGGAGAAGGCCGGTTGGCGGGAAACCTCGCAGAAAAGCTCTACACCATCTACCGCTACGAGAACGGTCCTGCGTCGATGCACATGGTGTTTCGCGACCACACCATTTCAGACTTGATTGGCTTCGTCTACTCGGGAATGCCCGCCCACGATGCGGCGCAGCATTTGTTACGCAATATTCAACGAGCCGCGCAACCGATTCTGGATCGCGGGCAGGACGCAGTACTGTCCATCATTCTCGACGGCGAAAACGCCTGGGAATATTACCCGGCGTCGGGACGCGAGTTCCTGCGGCGTTTTTATGACAAGCTGCAGACGACCCCCGGAATCGAAGCCGTGACCATTTCCGAAGCGATCGCACGCCATCGTGATTTCGCGCATCTGGGTTCAATCAGCCCGGGCTCGTGGATATCGGCGAATTTCAATGTTTGGATTGGTGCTCCCGAGGACAACCGCTCATGGGATTATCTCTACCAGGCGCGCAATTACCACGACGAACATGCGGCGCATGCAAGCGAGGCGCAACGCAAGCTCGCATATGAGGAGCTTTTGATCGCGGAAGGCAGCGACTGGAATTGGTGGTATGGACCGGAGCATCACTCGGCGAACGATCGCGACTTCGACGAACTGTATCGAAAGCATCTGTCGAATGTGTACCAGGCGCTGGGTGGGGCGCCGCCTGACAACCTTGCGCAACCCATTAGCGGGATCATCGCCCGCCCGTCGTTCACCCCGCAGACCGCCTACATCCACCCGCGGATCACGGGCGACATGATCCGCTACTTCGAATGGATGGGGTCGGCCATCTACACGGCTGATCATCGCGCCGGGGCGATGCACGGCAAACAATTCCTGCTGGATTCCGTACATGCCGGAATCGATCAGATGAATGTGTATGGCCGGCTGGACTTCAAGGGCCCAATCCCCGAAATGCAATTCGAGATCGTGGTCAACGTGGAAGGGTGGGGCAACCATGAACCGGTTCTGCGGCAGACGCTGCGGGTAGATGTCGTGGTGAGGGATCGCAAGATCGTGGAATGGAAGGTTAGCGGAAGGAATGAAACTGGAGCACAAGCCTCCGATCAGGGCGGCGAAGGTGGCGCCAAGGTTGCGTTGGTTCGGAACTTTGAATTCCGCCTGCCGCTTGCTTGGTTGGGCGCGGCATCGCTCGTCGACACCGACGGATCGCAAACAAAGCAGGGAACCAATCGACTGCGCCTTCGACTCAGCCTCTGGCAGAACCGCCTCCCGGTGGACGCTTTGCCGCTCGAGGGATGGATCGAACTGCACTTGTTGGAGGAAGGGGAGTTGATGTCACTGTACTGAAGTTAGTTGTCAGTCGCTAGTCGTCAGTCTTCAGCCAAAGTCCTCTTGCTGGCCTAGACAGGGCTTGCGACGGGTCAAAACCGATGCTCTGAGCAAAAACAAAAAACCCGGAGCTTACGCTCCGGGTGAGATCCTTCAACTTCTTCCTACTGTCCCGCCCCAGCCGCCATAGTTGACATTGTCATTGGGCGGCTCAATTCCATCATCAACTGCGATCCGGAAGGCATTACTGCAGACCGGTGCTGGACCAGCCAGTGCGTGGTGGTAGCTCCTGCTCCGATGGCACCACCGATAAGCACGCCGGGACCCCCGCCGATCAATCCACCGATCAGCATTCCCGCGCCCGTTCCTGCGGCTACTTCTATATGGTTGCGACGATCATGCCCGGATCCCTTGAACATGCCTTCTTCGTTTACGTCAGTCCCCGGAATGTTGGTGTCGACCAGCACAGCGTTCAACATGAAACGTTGGCCGTCGGGCATCACGAGGTCTTCAGGCAGTATGCCGATGGTCGGCTTGCCCGAAATCCGGCGCGGTTCGTTAAGTTTGGTGACTCGGCCTTCCACAGTCGCGCCCGCCGGGATGACGGTTTTGCCATCAATCACAACCGCATCCACGAGTTTTCCTCGAAAGGGATCTCCCACCTTACTGCTGAAGGTGGAGATTGTGGTTTGCAGATTAATTTTTAGCGGCGTGCCTTCGGGCACCGCAGGTCCGTTCTGTGCCCAGGCAGACACTGCCAACAGCAACACGCTCAAGCTTCCCGACCACTTCCTCATGACGCCTCCTACGAATTCCTCAAATCTTGTTCGTTCCGACCAGGTTCAGCCCATTTTCTTGAGTGCTGCCAGGACGTCAGGCAGCGGTGCGCGATCGTGCTGGTTATCCCCGCGGTAGATGTATCGGATGGTCCGGTCACGGTCGATGACCAGCGTCGCTGGGTGCGCGATGTTCAGCGCGTCCATGCCGATCAAGTGATACAACCCGTAGTTTTTTGTAACCACTCGGTCCTCATCCAAAAGAAACGGAAACGACGCCGGGTTCTTTTCCAGAAACTTGGACGGCTTGAACACCCCGTCGCGCTTCTCTGCTGCGATGAACGCTAACTCGGCCGCGGCTTGCGCAATCTCGTCCTTGATTGACTCGACCCGAGCCATGCGCTGGACGCAATTCGGTCACCACGTGCCGCGCAAAAATTCGGCGATCAAAGCTCCACGCCGCAGAAAGCCTGAGAGGGTTAAGACTCCCGGGCGATTGGCTGCCTCCAACGCGAATTCCGGAGCCCGTTGCCCGACCTGCAGGGTTTCTGTGTGGTCCAGCATCTAAAAGGTGACTGTAAATCAACGGAAAAGCAGGGACAACGATGGAATGATCATGCGAACCAGAGGAGGCACCGCTAAAAATGCCAGAGAGCATCAACCGTTGATGATTTCGACGCGCATGGTGGGTTACTCGTCACATATCCCTCGCTACGCTTCCGATATAATCCCCTTTCCGAGGAAGAAAGAATGGGAATGCAGTATTCCGGGTTGGGCTATCTCACCGGCCGGAAACTCATCGTGGATTCATCGAGCAGGCACGCATTCGAGGGAGACCTGCCCAAAATTCAAATTGATCCGAAGGACAAAGAAAGACCCATGACTAATATTTCTGAAATTCGTGCGCGTGAAGTGTTGGACTCCCGCGGCAATCCGACCGTGGAAGCCGAAGTCCTGCTGGCTGATGGAACTCGAGGGCGGGCTATCGTTCCCAGCGGTGCATCGACCGGCGAACATGAGGCAGTCGAACTGCGGGACGGCGACCGGGAGCGCTATCTCGGCAAAGGTGTTCTTAAAGCCGTCGAGAACGTCAACGGCGAGATCGCGGACACGCTGGCAAACATGGATGCAGCCGATCAGGGCGCTGTCGACGCCAGGATGATCGAGCTCGACGGCACCGAGAATAAGGGACGCCTGGGAGCGAATGCGATCCTGGCGGTGTCAATGGCAGCGGCAAGGGCTGCCGCCGAATCCTTCGGCTTGCCGTTATATAGATATCTCGGGGGTGCAGGAGCCAATGTCCTGCCGACCCCGATGATGAACATCCTCAACGGCGGAGCGCACGCCGACAATAACGTCGACTTCCAGGAATTCATGGTGATGCCAGTCGGCGCCGAGAGTTTTTCGGAGGCGCTGCGCTGGGGTGTAGAAGTGTTCCACACTCTCAAAGGCGTTTTGAAGAAGCGTGGATACAACACTGCTGTGGGCGATGAGGGCGGCTTCGCTCCGTCTCTCAAATCGAACGTTGAAGCTATTGAAGTTGTTTTGGAAGCGATCCAACAGGCTGGCTACAAACCTGGGGAGGAAGTCGCGATCGCGCTCGATCCCGCAGCCAGCGAGTTTTACCAGGACGGTAAGTACGTCTTCAAGAAGTCGGATAAGTCCGCGAAATCCTCGGAAGAGATGGCTCGCTTCTGGGCCAAATGGGCCAATGAATATCCGATTGTGTCGATCGAGGACGGCTTGGCCGAGGACGACTGGGAAGGCTGGAAGACTTTGACGGAACTTGCGGGGAAGAAGATCCAATTGGTTGGAGATGACCTGTTCGTCACCAACACCGAGCGGCTGCAGGAAGGCATCGACAAAGATATTGCGAATTCGATTCTGATAAAAGTAAATCAGATTGGAACCGTGAGCGAGACGCTTGCGGCCATCGATCTCGCGCGGCGCAACGGATACACCTCGGTGATTTCGCATCGCTCCGGGGAGAGTGAAGATACGTTTATCGCAGACCTGGCAGTCGCTACCGGTGCAGGCCAGATCAAGACCGGGTCGGCCTCGCGCACGGACCGCATCGCAAAGTACAACCAGTTGTTGCGTATTGAAGAAGAACTGGGCGGCAGCGCGCGATATTTGGGGCTCTCGGCGCTCAATTACAAAGGCGACGCTCAGTGAACTGAGACCCGGTTCCGATCGGCCGGAACCACCATCACCAGGAGTGCAAGATGAAACTGCGCCACCTCTCAGGCATCGTCGTTTCTTTTGTCGCCACCGCTTCTTTGTTCGCTCAAACGGATGCGCCTGCAACGCGCGAAGACGTTCTGAAACTCTTCGATGTCATGAAGATTCACGAGCAGATGACCTCCGTGATGACGACCATTGCCACGCAACAGCGCACGATGATGCATGAAGGCATGCGGAAGCACTTTCCGCAAATCAGTGATGCAGAACTGGCGCGTCTCGACAAGTTCACTACCGACACAATGAAAGACATGCCCATCGACGGCATGCTCGATGACATGATTCCGGTCTATCAGAAGCATCTAAGTAAGGGCGACGTGGATGCAATGAGCACGTTTTACGCATCGCCCACCGGGCAGAAACTCCTGCGCGAGATGCCGGCGATGACTGCAGAATCGATGCAGGCCGCGGGACCGCACATTCAGGGGATGATGGAGAAGGTTATGGACCGCGCTGAGAAGATGGCGGAGGAGGATCGCAAGAAGCAAAGCGGATCGTCGCAGCCCGCTACCGACAAAAATTAATCCTACCCATCGTGCCAAGTATTTCGCTGAAAGCTGACGGCGGATAGCTGACAGCCGGAAGTCAGGAGCCTGCAGACTCGATGTCTCGTCCCAAGCCTCTCATTCTTATCATCCTCGACGGTTGGGGCTATAGCCCCAAGATTGAAGCGAACGCCATCGCCTTAGCGCGCAAGCCGACCTACGATCGTTTGCTCCGCGAGTATCCCAACACACTGATTCACACCAGCGGCCCGTTTGTCGGTCTACCTGAAGGCCAGATGGGCAACAGCGAGGTCGGTCATCTCAATATCGGTGCGGGCCGAATCGTGCATATGGACATCACGCGCATTGATCTGATGGTCCAGAATGGCGATTTCTTCTCCGATCCGACCTTGGTCGCTGCGATGAAGCAGGCCCGCACGGGAGGGCGGCGCTTGCATTTGTTCGGGCTTGTTTCCGATGGCGGCGTTCACTCGCAGCAGGCACACCTGTACGCGCTTCTCAGGATGGCCAAGCAGCAGGGCGTGGATCGCGTGTTCGTGCACGCGTTTATGGACGGCCGCGACACGCTGCCCACCAACGGTGCCGGATACCTGGGGCAGTTGCAGCAGAAAATGCGCGAGTATAACTCCGGCAAAATTGCAAGCGTGAATGGGCGTTACTACGCGATGGACCGCGATCGCCGCTGGGAGCGGATCACCAAAGCCTACCAGGCAATGGTGTATGGGGACGGAGAAGGCGGACGGTACGTCGATCCCGTGCAGGGGATGAGAGACTCTTACAACAAGGATGTGACGGACGAGTTCGTGATCCCCTTCGTTTGCATCGACAACAAAGGCGAGCCGCTCGCGGCCATTCGCGACGAGGATTCCTGCATCTGCTTCAATTTTCGTGCGGACCGTGTTCGCCAAATCACTCGCGCTCTTGCCCGCAACAGCGGCCTCAACGCGCAGGGTGGTCGCGACCTACCAGGTGCTGAGGATCTCGATCAAACGATTCCGCGTGATCGCGTGCCGAAGAACCTGCATTACGTGTGCATGACGCAGTACGACAAGAATTTCTCGCTGGCCGTTGTCATTCCTGCTGAGTCGATGGCAAATATTCTCGCCAACGTGATGGGGCAAACGAATCTGCGCAACCTGCGCGTGGCGGAAACAGAGAAGTATGCGCATGTCACTTACTTCTTTAACGGAGGGGTCGAACAGCCATTCCCGGGAGAAGACCGCGTGTTGGTGCAGTCGCCCAAGGTTGCGACTTACGATCTGAACCCTGAGATGTCCGCTGCGGGAATCGCGCAAGCGGTCGTGAAAGCAGTTGAAGACGGGACGTTTGACGTGTTGATTGTGAACTTCGCGAACGCCGACATGGTCGGCCACTCAGGCAAGATCGAGCCCACCATCAAGGCAGTGGAAACCGTCGATGCTTGCCTCGGCGAGATCGAGAAGGCAGTGCGTGCCAAGGGAGGCGCAATGCTCATCACCGCCGACCACGGAAACGCGGAGCAGATGATCGATCCAGTCACTGGCGGACCACATACGGCGCATACGACCAATCCGGTTCCGTTTATCGTGATGAGCGAAAATGCCAAGCAGTTCACGCTGCGGCCGAACGGTTCTTTGCGCGACATCTCGCCGACGATTCTTGGGATGCTCAGTCTGGCTGAACCCAAGGAAATGACCGGGCAGGATTTACGCGTGGAGTTGGCGAAGAAGTAGTGTTTCTGAATCGCGGCGCGCTTCCCGCGTCAATGCGTGATCGGCGTGGCGTTGGTCGCAATGCAAACCCAGTTGTTCCCTTTACGCAGCCAGGTGTCGACAAAGCGCTCACGCCGCGAGTAACTCTTCCCGCTTTCCACGCCCTTTACGCGGAGAACGCCAGCAGCGATGGCAACGTCGCCGTGCACATAGACCTTTAAAAATTCGGGAGCAACCTGCTGTTCCTGAGCGTTGGTCGCCTTCACGGTGGGTAAGAATTCCTTCTTGGTTTGCACGCTGCCGTCGTCGTTGATTAATACAATCGAGTCGTCGAGGATCGAGGCCAGCGCTTTTGTGTCGCCACTCTTGTAGGCCTGATTCCAGAGTTTCTCCAGGGCGATGATCTTACCTTCGACAGCGGCATTCGAAGTATCTTGGGCACCCGCGAGCAGGCCCAGGATACACACCAGAGCAAAGTAGAATCCAACGAATCTCATGGCGGGGTCTCCCTCGCAAAGTATAGGGGATACCGATCAGATTTCTGCGAAAGCGGACCTAGTCGCGCAATATCGTGCACGCCATACCTGATTCGCGGGCCCGGCCGCACGATCTATTACTCCTCCGCCAATTCTGCCGTCTGATTGGCTTACAGGTTTACGATACACTCGTGACTCGCGCAGGACTTCCGGAGATTCTCATGAAATCGTATTTTCTCCTGGCACTGCTGCTGACATTGGCGATGCCTCATGCTTCCCAGCCCCGACCAGCCAGTGCCGGCAAGGAGTGGCTGCTTGCCGCCAACAAGGGTGAGCACACGCTTGGCCTGATTGATCCGATCGCCGGTCGTCAGATCGCGACTGTTGATGTCGGCGGCGTCACTGGACACGAGGTCATTGCCTCCCCGGATGGCCGCTTCGCCTACGTGCCGATCTACGGCAACTCAGGGGTGGGATCTCCCGGGACCGATGGCAGCACGCTTGCCGTGATCGACATCGCCTCCCGCAAGGTCATTGGAAACGTCGACTTCGGCCATGGCGTGCGACCGCATTGCCCGCTGATCAATCCCAAAGACAAGCTCCTTTACGTCACCACGGAAATCGATCAATCCGTCACGGTGATTGATCCCGCGACGCTAAAGGTGGTGGGTAAAGTTCCGACCAGATCATCCGAGTCGCACATGCTCGTCATCGCACATGATGGGCGCCGCGGCTATACGGCAAATGTGGGGCCGGGCAGCGTGTCGGTGCTCGATCTCGACGGGCGGAAAACCATCACGACAATTCCCGTAGCCTCGAAAATTCAACGCATCGGGATTTCGGTGGACGATCGCCTGGTGTTTACGGCGGATCAAACCAAGGCGCAATTGGCCGTGATCGATACCGCCACAAATAAACTCAAGACCTGGATTCCTCTTCCCGCCGTGGGCTACGGGGCTACTCCCACGCCTGATGGACACTGGCTCGTCGTGCCGCTGCCTGGCGGTAAGCAGGTTGCGGTCGTTGATCTTGCCAGCATGAAAGTGGCGCATACGATCGACGTCCCGGCGAACCCGCAGGAAGTGCTCGTCTCGCCCGACGGTCAGAAAGCGTACGTCTCGTGCGATGCCAGTCAGAAGGTTGCCGTGATTCGCACCAGCGACTGGACGGTCGAGAAGTTGATCGACGCCGGCCGCGGTGTGGACGGCTTGGCGTGGGCAGCATCGAACTGAAGTTGGCGATGCGCGTTTCCATTGTTGTATTCGTGCTGTTTCTTGCAGCCGCGGTGGTTGGTGCGAGCGGCGACAAGCCTCCTGCTGCCGCCCCGACCTTCTATCGCGACGTTCTGCCCATTCTTCAAAAACATTGCCAGCAATGTCATCGCGCCGGCGAAATTGCGCCGATGCCTCTGGTTACGTATGACGATGTGAGGCGCTGGACGCGACAGATTGCGAATGACACGCGCTCGAAAAGGATGCCGCCATGGTTTGCCGATCCCTGCTGCGGACATTTCGCCGATGATCCTTCGTTAACGGAGTCGGAGATTGCAACGCTCGCCGCTTGGGCGGAAACTAAGGTCCTCGGCGACGCGCGTGATGCGCCGCCGCCCCCGCACTGGACGGAAGGCTGGAACATTCCCTCACCCGACATCGTGTTGTCCATGCCGAAAGCCGTGCCGGTTCCGGCTGAGGGCGACGTCGAGTACACGTACGAGATTGTTCCGACCAACTTCACCGAAGATCGCTGGGTGCAGGCCTCGGAGATTCGTCCCTCCGGCCGGCAGTATGTGCACCACGCCGTGGTCTATATCCGCCCGCCCGATTCCAAGTGGCTGCGCGGCGCTGCGCTGAATATGCCATTCACTGCCACGAGTCTGAGCGATCCTGGCCTGAAGCATCAGGCGCACGAAACGACTAGCGATCTGCTGTTGGTCTACGCTCCCGGAAGTTCTCCTGATCGCTGGCCCGATGGCATGGCGAAATTCATTCCGGCGCACTCGGACCTCATCTTTCAAATGCACTACACGACCCACGGGCAGGCGGGCAGTGATCAGACCAGCGTCGGACTTGTATTTGCGAAGAGTCGGCCAGCTCAGCGCGTGCTGACCCTGCAGCTCGCAAATGATCATGATCCGGTGCCGATACCGCCGAACGCTGATAATTATCGGGTGGAAGTTCACGGCACCTTGCCGAATGACGCCCTGTTGTTGAGCTTTTTTCCGCACATGCATCTTCGAGGCAAGCGATTCGAGTACAACCTTGTGGGGCCGGACCGGAAGTCAGAGACGCTGTTGCGCGTGAACTACGATTTCTACTGGCAGTTGAGTTATCGCTTGTCCGAACCCCGTCTCATCAAAGCCGGCAGCACGCTGCAGGCGGTCGCGTGGTACGACAACTCAACAGACAATGTCCACAACCCTGATCCTGACAGTCCGGTCATGTGGGGTGATCAGACGTACAACGAGATGATGGTGGGATTCTTCGATGTGGCCGTCCCCGCGAGCGTTGATAAGGAGCACTTCTTCGTTCGAGGAGCGCATTAGGCAAATAGTGTCACTCCTATCTGCTTGGCATTTCTTTCCGGCCCGCTCCGCCGAGGCACCTCGGCATTTACGCGAAGCATCCAAGACCTTGGCGATGTGGGTGGGAGTCGGCTCGCTGCGGCGCGTCCCGTGTATCGCATAGAATTACTAACACCCCTCCCCATCGATAGGCCGTGATGCATAGCGTGAATGCCAAAAGACCTTGCTTCAGTTGCTCTGCAGTTGGCACCCTGGCATTTGTCCTCGCGCTGGCGCCTGCCTTGCTCTGCCAGACGGCCACCGATGCGACGCCATCGTCACGCGCCCACTCGCTCAGCGGCACGGTGGTGAATTCGGTGACTGGCGAACCGATTCGACGAGTCATGGTGCAGGCCGCGCCTGCGAACGGCACGCAAGTGCAGTCGGTGCTCACCGATTCCGAGGGCCGGTTTGAGTTCTCCGGTTTGCCCGAGTCCGATGTCACCGTTCTGGCCCACAAGCCGGGATACTTCAGCACCGCCGATTTGAATCCGTCGGATTTCCATCCTGAGATTGTGCATCTGATTGACGACACCGCGACGCTCACCCTGCAGTTGCTGCCCGAAGCCATCATCGCCGGACACGTGGCGACTGCGAAAGGCGATCCTATCGAGGACACCCCGGTACGCATCTTTCGAGAAGTGATCTCAAACGGATATCGGCGATGGGAAGTAAAAGGCCAAGCTAGTACCGAAGAGGACGGGCACTTCCGCATGGTCGGCCTGATGCCGGGCCGCTACCTGCTTGCCGCCGGCCCAAATCTCCCCAACCTGCGCGCAGTGCGAAGCCGCGGAGTGCGCAAGGAAGGCTTCGGAACGATGTTCTATCCGGGCGTGCCAGACATGGACACCGCCTCGCCTGTTGCCCTTACGGGCGGCCAGCAAGTGACGGCAGACTTCGTCCTCAAGCTTGAGCCGGTATTCCAGGTTTCCGGCACGCTCAGCGGATTTCCCCCAGGGGCGGGTGTGGGTGTTCAGTTCACGAACAAATCTGGCGATGTGATTCCGTCGCCGATCGATGTCGATATGCAGACCGGAAAATTTCACGGCGCGATTCCCGGCGGAAGCTACATTTTGCAGGCGCGGGGCTCGGATTCGGCGGGACGTCTTTCCGCCACCGACTTGCCTTTGATCGTGAGCGGAGATGTCGAGGGCATCACGCTACCACTCGGCACATCTATCACCATCCCCGTCAACGTCGAGCTTCGACCGAGTTCTAATTCACCCGAGCAACTGGCCGCTGCAAATTTTCTTCCGGCTCGAGAGGCAGCCGCCTCGGCAGTGCGATTGATCTCGACCGATGTTCGCATCGACAACGTCGAGTATCAGGCGGAGAAGACCAAGGACGTCGGGCTTGCGTTTCGTAATCTGGCTTCCGGCCGGTATTCAGTCGACATTTCTACGACAGCGCCCTGGTATGTCCGATCAGCGAGGATCGGCGCCACAGACTTGTTGCGGGAAGATCTCGCGATCGGCTCAGGCCACCGTGCGGAGCCCCTTGAGATCGTGCTGCGCGAGGATGGCGCTCGGCTCAAGGGCAACATTCTCGCCGATGGACAGTCGGCCGGAGGTTGGGTTCTGATTTGCGCGGACCAGGAACTGTTGACGCATGCCCGCACCACGCTGATTGCTTCGGGGTCCAGCTTTGAGTTCGTGAGTGTGGCTCCCGGGGACTACAAGGTGCTGGCTTTTGACCGCGAGACGTTTGCCGCGCTGGAGTTCAGGAATCCGGAAGTGCTTGCCCCGTATCTGTCGAAAGCAGCAACGGTCACGCTGCATCCCGGGGAAGATGCGACGATCAATATCGAAAGGCAGGGAACCGCAAAGTGAAGCGTTGTGCAGTGGCATGGTGGATCGTAGTGCTTGCGACAACACTCTCGTTGCAGGCGCAAACCGTGAAGCCTGCCGTAGTAACGGGTCGCATAACCGGCACCGTGGTGCACGCTGGTACCGGGCAGCCGTTGGCCGGCATCGATGTTTCGATCTCGCCCACTGAGCAGCGCGGTCTGGTTACCGAAACGATAACGGGTCCCGATGGGCGCTTCGTTTTTGAAAACGTTGCGCGGGGAAAATTCAGTCTTATTGCGCAGGGCAGCGGATTCTCGGAGCAGGCCTACCAGCAGCACGCACCCTACTCCACCGCCATCGCTGTCGGTTCCGGCCTGGCGTCAGAGAATCTAATGTTCCAGTTGGTTCCGGATGGCTCGATCTCTGGCTCGGTGCAAGACGAAGAAAACGAGACCGTGCGCAATGGCGATGTTTTGCTCTTTTCTCGCGATGGCGCCACGGGAAGAATGGAACTGCGATCGCGCAACTCGCTCGAGGATCAAGGTCGCTATCATTTCGGGCACCTTTTCCCCGGGACATACTTCGTGGCTGTCTCAGCGCAGCCCTGGTACGCCGCCGACCTGCCAGGCGCGCAGTACTTGGCGAAGCTTTCGATGGAGGGTGAAGCTGTGCCGGACCCGAGTTCGGACGCTCCTTCTTCCTCAAGTGGGGATGCCGCTCTGGACGTCGCCTATCGCGTCACGTTCTATGCGGACGCCGTTGAGGCTGAGAGTGCTACGCCGATTCAACTCCATGCTGGGGAACGGGCCACCGCCGACATCACGTTGCGTGCAGTGCCGGCCCTGCATTTGATGGTACGGAATGCCAGCACGGATCCAAACCAGCCTGGCTCAGTTGGCGTGCAGCAACGAGTATTCGATCGCGAGCTGATCTCGATCCAAGGCCGTACCCAGCCCGGGCCGTCTGGGTTGGTCGTGGTGGGCGGCATTCCGCCTGGACATATCGTCGTGAATCTGAGAACTTTCTCGGGCAAGGAATGGAAGAATCAGATACGGGAATTGGACGTCTCAAGCGACAGCGAGATTGATGCTTCAGAGAATTCAACGGGCACGGTCTACATTCGGGGAACCGTACAAAGTCCACAACCCGGCCCGTTCCCACCTGGGACTTATGTGCGTTTCTTTAATCGTGACACGCATGAGGGATTCGGCGCGCCTGTTTCGGATACGGGCAAATTCGAGTTCAGCCAGAATTTTTCCTCCACTAGCGCTTACGAGGTGGTAGTGATTTACCCGCGCCGGGCGATTGTGGATAAGATCACGGCCAGCGGAGCGAAGGTGGTTGGGAGAACGCTAACCTTTCCGCGGAATGGAACAGTGGATTTGACGCTGACGTTGCTGCCAGGTGCGGGCCGTATCGACGGCACCGTCTTGCGCGAAGGAAAGGGCGTTTCGCAAGCCATGGTGGTGCTCGTGCCGCAATCGCTCCAGGGCAACGCGGATTTGTTTCGTCGCGATCAAAGCGACAGTGACGGCACGTTCAGCCTGTACCAGGTTGTTCCCGGCCGCTACACCGTGGTGGCGATTGAGAACGGATGGAATCTGGATTGGCAGAATCCGGATGTTCTGCGACCATACCTCGAACACGGCCAGTCGGTTGAGGTAACGGGCAGTGGCACTTACAAGATTTCAGTGACTGCGCAGGGCAGCAACGGAGTGCCCCACGCCGACACACAAGCCCAGAACTAAGGCTGGCGCGCTGTCCACCTGAGCGGCGGATTGCCGAGCCTGATCAGGCAAGGAGAAATTGCTGAAGCGATGGACGAACCTCGCCTCGTAGAGACATGTCGCGGAACGCAGAAGATTCTGGCACAGATTCTGGTTGTATTCCTTTGCTGTGCTATAGCCAGCGCTGAAGACGCCGAACTTCCAGCCGCGAAACGCACCGCGATGGAGAACGCGATTTCGAAATTCATGTCGGCCAATAGTGTTCCTGGCATTGCGGCCGCGGTCGTGGTCAACGGCGAAGAAGTCTGGTCGGAAGGGTTCGGCATGGCCGATCTCGAAAACAGCGTACCCGTCACTCCACAGACTCTCTTCCGATTAGCCTCGATTTCGAAGCCCATCACCGCGACCGCAGCTATGCACCTCTGGGAGCTGGGGAAACTGGACATCGAGGCGCCAATCCAAAAGTACTGTCCGGCCTTTCCACAGAAAGAGTTGCCCATCACGACCCGACAGCTCATGGCGCACCTGGGCGGCATCCGGCACTACAAGCCCGACCTGAAAGAAAACCTCGAGGTCAATAATACGAAGCACTTTGACGATCCCATCGCCGGAGGGATCCAGTTCTTTGCCAACGATCCACTGGTCGACAAGCCGGGAACGAAGTTCCATTACTCCACGCAGGGATTCACTCTCGTCGGGTGCGCGATCGAAGGAGCCTCAGGCAAGAAATACGTCAATTACGTACACGACACCATTTTCGTGCCGGCGGGCATGACGAATACCCGTTGGGACGATCGGTTCGCCATCATTCCCCACCGCACGCGCTTCTATTCCAAAACGAAGTCAGGCGAGATTCAGAACTCCGAGTTTCTTGATTCCAGCTACAAGATTCCCGGCGGAGGCTGGCTTTCGTCGGCAGATGACATGGCCAGCTTCGAGGTGGCGATTCTTGCCGACAAGCTCGTAAAGCATTCCACGCGCGCAGCCATGTGGACGCCCCAGCACGGGGTGACGCGCGAGGTGGCTGACGAAGGGCACAGTGGCTATGGACTGGGATGGGGCATGGGAAATTCGGCAGGCGTGCCGGATGTCGGCCATGGCGGCGGACAACAGGGAACCAGCACGTTCATAATGCTCGCTCCCGAACAAAGGACAGGGGTCGTTGTCCTGATCAACCTCGACGGAGTGGATTCGTCGGCGCTCGCGACGGACCTGATCAAGATTCTTCTGGGGACGGAAAGCCAGTAAAGCGAGACTGCCCTTCAGGCAGCCAGAAAGTTTCGGATAGTTGCCTTCACCGCAGCATGCTCCCATTTGTGGATCCCGTGAGCTGGCGTAGTCCGGTGATGCTTGCGGGTATGCATCTGCAGGAAACAGGCGCGCGGCTGTCTGCGTTTCAGTTCCACCGACAGTGCGCTGCAGTCAGGATGGACCAAGTCCTCATCGACCAGCAATACGTCGAACTGCATCTGCTCGGTGTAGGCAAGCGCCTCCCGCCCACCCCACGCGGTAGCGGTGCTGTAGCCTTCGCTTTCGAGCAGTCGTTCCAGCTCAATTAATACTTGTTCGTCGTCATCCACAATCAGAATTTTGATAGGATCACTCACCATATCGGTGCTCCAATCCATTCGCGGAGGGGCCCGGGCCGTGCGCGAACGATTCGTCCGTAAAACGCTCGGCCTCCGGATGGTTGGGTAATCGGTATAAGAAGACCGCATTACGCAGAAAAGGCGGCCGAGCAGCCTTATCTTGGAAGGAACCCGTTTCGGCTTCTGTGACCACGGTCACAGACACGAAAATAACTTGCGGACGATTGGCCGCCCTTGGCTCCGCGTCGCGGCTTGCAAGTGACGAAGGCCACGGAGATTGAGGATGGCCGGCAATAGAGATTGATCCTGGTGAGGAACACCATGAGACACGACCGGGCACAAAATTTGGCGGCTGTTCCTTACGGCAGCAGCCTGGAAGAAATTCAAGAGGGTGTGAGCGCCGAGGCGGTGAGCTATGCGGCGGGACTGCTGGTGGAAGCGGTGCGGAGTTACGAATCGACCGCGGTCAGTGCGCGTACACTCAAGCTCAGCCTGACCGAGGCGCAGATGATCACTGCCAATATCATTGCCAAGGCTTCCGCTCGCCTGGATGACAAGATCATGACCGAGCAGATTGAACGGGTACGAAAGTCGATCCGCGAGGTAAAGCCCTAAAACGGGTTTCGCCGTCAGGGCCGGTCGCCTGCTACTTCGTATTAGGCATCTGGAAGACGATTCCGCGATCCGAGTTCGCGTTCTTGGTGGCATTAACGTCCAGATCGGCGAGCGGCACCTTCTTCGAGTCCTGTTCGGTATAAATCCACAAAGTTTGCCCGACGATTGCGTAGTTGCGAGCCTCGGTGCGATGTCCGTCCTGGAAAACGAGAACCGTCATAGGCGCGTCCGTCTCCGCGGCCGGCGTCGCAGGAGTCTGTGCAACTGAAGACACTTTCTTGGGCGGAATTGTTGGTTTCCCCTTGCCGCGGGGCGCCGCGGCGGGCTTTACCGACTCGGCGCGGTCGGCCTGCAGTTCTTCCACCGCCGAAGTGAGGCGCGAGACCTGTTGCTGCAATTGATCGATGGCAGCCTGCAATTGCTGGATCTGATTGACCGTGTCGGGGTCTTGGGCCGGTTGCACGGAGGCTTGCGAGTCGGGAGCGCTCTGCGCATTTGGGGGGGCCGAGGCATCCTGACTCTGCGCCATGCACCCCAGAGAGACGACACTTGCCATCACCAAGGAGCCAAGTAACCGATTCAAAAGAAGCATTTTCGACCACCCACCTGTCTGGATCTGGGACCAGCTTTTGCACCAAAACCGATGCCCGGACTTTATTTCTACACAGTTTCCCCGTCAAGCTGGAATGGCCCTTCCGTGCGTAGGGCCGAGCCGCGGTAACCCGCTGGGCAATATCCGCTGCTTTGGATCACCTTGGGCACCAAAGGTTTGTCGATGGCACCCTGCCTAGTAGTACAGGGAAATACCGACCATGAATTATTCATCCAATACACCGCCAGAGCCAGGCAATAGGCAACCGGCAAGCATGGTAGTCGAGAGAGGTGTTAGCGAGACGGAAGACAAGAAGAGAGTCGGAGAATCCATGGGAGGTTTCTATGGGAGGTGGGTTAACTCGGTTTGTGGTCGGACCAAAAGATGCCAAGAGCCATAAAACTGAGAATGTAGACCAAAACACGCAATCATATAGAGCGACGAGAGCCCCCCATCTTGATCACTAGCGTAACGTCGAGAGCCGGCGATGTCCAGCGCCAGCAGTTGCCCAGTAGCGCCATGGCTGCGCCCGTCGAACGAAAGCGATGGCGCAAATAAGTCCTAAGGTAACTCGATTCATGGGGCGGCTTTGTACATGGTTTCTTGCGCCACAGCAAGCGGGAAACGGGATCTTAAGGCATTGGATACCGTACGGGGAAATTTAAGTTCACCCTGAGCAAAAAACGCGACGCCAGTACACTTCAAAGAAGTTCTGACTCTACTGGTTTCCAGTAAGCCGAAGTCCTCAGTCGAGGGGATGCACCAGCTAGGAAATTTTGCCGAAGTTAGATCGGAGGCGGTAAGGGAATATCTTTGCACACGTTCGGATTTGGGTCTCGTGCCCCGGGGTCAATGATTTTAGAAAATTTTACGTCGTATCTTTCGTCGAGCAAGCAATCTGTTTGCTAGAATCACCCGCGAGGAGGTTACATGCCTAACTTGGATAAAGTGGTGAAGTCATTAATGTCAGAGCAAAAAACTCTACAAAGTAAGTTGAGTCAGGTGGAAGCCGCGATCGCAGCACTGCGCGGTATGAGTCACAATGGCCGGAGCGCAGGGGTTCGTCCCAAGCGAGTCCTGTCTGTGGCAGCGCGTCGCAGAATCGCAGCAGCACAGAGAGCTCGTTGGGCTAAGTACAAACAGCAGAAGAAAGCTGCCGCTTAGCGTCGCAAGTTCTGATAGGAAAGGCAAAAACCGTCGGTTCGCGAGGCTGGCATCTCGAGGCGGCTTTGGGGACCGGCGGTTTTCTTCATGTATTAACCCCCGCCATTAGCAGTGTCGTCGCGAACGTCCCCGCCACCTCAAACCCGTCCCTCCATTCATGGATTTCGCTCTCGATCCTCGAAATTCAATCTTCGTTGCCTATGGTTAGGAATAGTCCTGGGACCTTATGGCATTCGCTCGGAGGGAGCGAAAATTCAGCAGATTCCTCATAGTTCGGGTAGGGTGTGAGCCGGTACTGTCAAGGCTCTTCGTCCTTGTGGCGAGATTGTTTACAATAATAGACTTGGCATAATGACCGGGGCTGCTTCTGGGCCTCCGTACTCTTAAATTTAAGGCTTATTGCAACTCTTGGATCCGTCAAGACCACATTCCCGACAGTCCGGTCCGTCCGCTCCTGTCTACTGGCGGGTCGAGGGCAGTCTTCTCGATCTCACCACGGTACAGCCGGTAGCCTTCTTTACCTGGAACGCCCAGACCTTTGCGGCGCGTATGGCTCGCCGCGGCCTGGTCTTCCTGATGGCGGCGCTCCGTCCTTTTCTGTACGCCGCACATCGCGTTTTTGCGACGCGGGTGGTCCACAGTGTTTTGCGCGGAGTCAGTCGCGATCGGCTCGACCTTCTCGGCGACGAATACTTCCAGTACAAACTCAAGCCTCACCTGAAGCCGGATGGCGTGGCTCGCCTGAAGATGCTGCAAGCGCAGGGGGCGGAAATCGTTCTTGTGAGCCAGGGCCTCGACCATGTGATGCGCCCTCTTGCTCACTTTCTGGGAGTGAAGTGGTTGCTGGTGAATCGGCTCGACTTCCGTGATCGGGTCGCGACCGGACGTCTTTTGTCACCGGTCATTCGCCCAAGGGGATTGTTCGCGCGCATCACGGGAGCGGGACCTGATGGTGAGCGTACGCCCGACCGCCTGGTGCGCGAGTTGAACTTACCGGATCCGGTCGCTCTGCGCAGCGCGGTCGTGCCGGCGGAGCGCGCTCCCTCAGACGGTGCGCGCCCGGTCGTCTACTTCGACAATCATCGGAACACGGCCCCATTCTCGGTGCGAAAGGGTCTCGCCGGAAAACACATCATGCTGGTCGGCTTCACCGGCTTCATCGGCAAAGTCTGGCTAGTCAATACGCTGCTAGATCTGCCCGAGATCGGTCGGATTTACCTTCTCATCCGTCGCCAGAAGTCGAATCCGGCCGGCAAGCGTTTCGAACGCGTGGTCGAGGAATCGCCCGTCTTCGATCCTCTCTTCGATCGCTATGGCCTCGGGTTGTCCGCCTTCCTTCAAGATAAGGTTGAGGTGGTGGAGGGCGACGTGACGCAGGAAGGTCTTGGCATCGACCCCGAGATCGCGCAGCGTCTCCAGACGAACCTTGACGTCATTATCAATAGCTCCGGGCTGACCGACTTTAACCCTGATCTGCGAGATGCTCTGGCCACGAACGTCGACGCGGCTGTGCACGTTGTGGACTTCGTGCGGAACTCGAATCATTGTGGTCTGGTCCATCTTTCCACCTGCTACGTTGCCGGCGCGCGAGATGGGCGCGTAAGCGAGAAGCTTCGGCCCAATTACACGCCCGCCGCCGTTGCCGGTTTTGACGCCGAGCAGGAATGGCGCAACCTGCATGAGTTGATAAACCAGGCGACGGAAAAAGCCGAGGGAGAAGAAGTAACTCGCGAACTGACCGAGCAAGCCGTCGGCAAGGAACACGCCGCCAAAGATCTCCGTGGTGCTGCTCTGGAAAACCAGGTTCGCAAGGGACGCATCCGCTGGCTGCGCAATTATCTGACCGAGGCCGGCGCGCGCCGCGCTGCCGAACTGGGGTGGCCGAATACTTACACGCTCACGAAGAGTCTTGCGGAGTCGTTGATCGGCAACCGTTCGGCCGGACTTCCTGTGGCTATAATTCGACCCGCCATCGTCGAGACTTCGGTCGTCAAGCCGTTCGTAGGCTGGAACGAAGGCATCAATACTTCAGCGTCACTCTCCTATCTGCTGGGGACGAACTTCCGGCAGTTGCCATCGAACGAGCGCAAGCGCTTAGACATCATTCCCGTAGATTCGGTGTGCCAAGGCATGACGCTGATAGCCGCGGCCGTTATCGAGCGCAGGCATGATGCGGTCTATCAGCTCGCGACCTCGGTCACTAATCCTTGCGACATGGGCCGGTCCATCGAACTGACTTCGCTCGCTCATCGCAAACACTATCGCGCGCAGGAAGGTCTGGAATCCTGGCTGCGCCTGCGGATGGATGCGATCCCGGTTTCCAAGACGCGCTACAACCGCTTGTCCGCTCCTGCGCAGATGGCGATCGTGAAATCGATTCAGCGCGTGATGGCACCACTGCCGCTGAAGAAGACACCACTGGCGCGAGCGGAACGCAATCTCGAGAAAGTCGGAAAGCTGGTGCAGCTGTTCGAGCCTTTCATTCTGCATAACGAGCACGACTTCGTTGCTGACAACGTCGAGAAGCTTTCTCTCGCCCTGGTGCCCGAAGAACGCGCTGACTTTGGCTACGACACGCGCTCGCTCGACTGGTGGGCGTACTGGATCGACATCCACATTCCCGCACTGCGACGCTGGACCTATCCGCTTATCGAAGGCCGCCCGCTGGCCGTGCGGCCGCCGCGCCCTCTCATCCCGGTGAATGATCAGGAAGCAGCGCAGGCCGAAACTGTAAAAACTGGAACAAACGGGGCAACGTGGCGATATTCCTGACCGGATCAACGGGCTACATCGGCGCGCATGTCGCGGCCAATCTGCTGGACTCGCATGGCGCGTCATTGAACGTGCTGGTACGCGGGAAAGATCCGCAGGAAGCGGCCTTTCGCTTATGGAACGGGATGCAGTTGCACATGGACTTCCCGCGCTTCTACGAGCATCTGCAGACGCGCATCCGGATTTTTCCGGGAGACCTCACGTCTCCGCAATTCGGCCTGAACCGCGACGATTACGATCGTCTGATTCACACCACCGATTCTGTGATCCACTGCGCAGCCTCACTGAACCGCAAATCGGAGAAGAGTTGCCTGAACGTCAACTTGCGCGGGACGCTCGAGGTTCTCCAACTCGCCCGCCGATCGCACTACTATCACGGGCTGCGGCGCTTCAGTAACGTAAGCACCGTGGCCGTAGCGGGGAAGCGTAACAACGAGGTGGTCACCGAAGATCGTTCCATCGACTGGAATCGTTCGGACTACGATCCCTACGCTCGCACCAAGAAATTCTGCGAGCACATGGTTCGCGAACTCCTGCCCGACGTCCCCATTACCATCTTCCGTCCCAGCATCGTGCTGGGCGACAGCCGCTTTGCGGAAACGACGCAGTTCGATATGGTGCGAGCCTTTGTATTTCTTGCCAGCCTGAAGGCGCTGCCGTTCCGGCCCAACGACAAGATCGACATTGTGAACGTTGATTTCGTGGCAGATGCGATCGCGAGCCTTCACCAGACAGCGGAGCCGAAATACGACACGTACCATCTTTCGTCCGGGCGCGATTCGCAGACCTTCCGCGAGGTCACGACTGCGCTGGCCGCCGCGCAGCAAAAGCGCGGCCCAGTCTTCTTGCCGGTCTTTGAAAAGCCTTTCGCGAGCGTAGTCAACAGTCTGGCAAACCGCAGTGGATCGCTGGCCCACGGCGCAGCTTTGATGAAAGTTTTCATGCCCTATCTGGTGTGGAACACGGTGTTCGATAACACGCGAGTTACCTCGGAGCTCAGCCGCAAACCGGTGCCGTTCTCTCAATACAGCCTGGAACTGCTGAAGTTCAGCCGCGAATCAAACTTCACTTACAACTACAAGCCTTGGCCTGCTGCCAGCGCCGGAGGATCGGCCGCATGATGGACCTGGTCCTGGAAGGGTGGGTCAGTGCGATCATCGAGGCGAAGCGCGCCTCTTGGATGATGGGTGGTGGCACGACTTGGAAGCCCGGCGAGAAACTGAAGGTCTTGTTCGCCGGATATAACGGCACTCGCAACATGGGATCTGACGTGCGCGTCGAGGAGATGCTACGCCAGTTGCGACATATCCTGGGTGCCGACAACGTCGATTTCAGCGTGATGACGCAAACCTTCGCTCGGTCTGAAGGCTATTTCAAGGACTCGCGCCAGGTACTTCTGCCGCAAATTTTTCCGCCGTTTCTTTCGAGCGAAGTGCCGAAACATCACGGAGTCGTGGCCTGCGAAGGGTCGATGTTCAAGAGCAAGTTCGCCAACGCGCTGACCACCATGATGATCGGCTCTCTCGGCATCGCCGCCGTACAGAACAAGCTCTCTGTCGGCTACGGCGCGGAAGCCGGCCACATGGACCCGCTGGTCGCACGCATGTGCGCGCGCTATTGCAGGGATTCTCTGATCATTACTCGCAACGACGAATCGCGCACCCTGCTGCGGGAACTTGGCGTACCCACTGAGCTGGGAACCGACACTGCCTGGACTTTTCAGCCGCTCCCTGCCGAGTATGGACAGCGTGTGCTGCGCGACGCTGGTTGGGATGGAAGCGCTCGCGTGCTGGTCGTCTGCCCCATCAATCCGTTCGAGTGGCCAGTGAAAGCTTCCGTAGGCAAGTTAGCCGCGAACAAGGTGGCCGGGGCATACAAGGACAGCCATTACCGGTCGGTCTACTTTCACAATTCCGGACCCGAGGCAGAAAGAAAGTACGAGAACTATCTCAGCGCGATTGCCAAGGCCGTGGCAGCCTTTCGCCAGAAGCACAACGTGTTCGTCGTGATGGTGGCGACGGAACGCCTCGATGCTCGTCCCGCAGGCAAAATCGCGGAGAAACTGGGTGGTGTTCCCGTGCTCAGTTCCGACGACTACGACATGTACCAGGTAGTCAGCATCCTGCGCGCCTGCCACATGATGGCATCGTCGCGCTATCACGGCATCGTCACGTCCATGCCGGGCCTCCTGCCTTCTTGCGGCATCACCATGGATGAACGCATCCGCAACCTGATGCGTGAACGCGGGCATCAGGATCTGTTAATGAATGTCGATGATCCTGACTTGGAGCCGCGTTTACTGGCCGCGCTCGAGCATCTTTATGCCGACGGCGAATCGGTGGCGACAGGAATCGGTAAGACCGTCGTCAAGAATTTAAAAGTTATGGCGCGCATGGGTGTTCATTTTGAAGAAGAAGTGCAGCGTCGCTATCCCGATTTCTCGACGCGAACCGGCGCGTGGAGTTGGGAAGACTATCTGCCCCCGATGCATCGCGGCCTGCAAGAGTTAGTAGAGCGGTTCGATACATCGGCCGAGAGTCGTAAGCCGGCGGTTGCCAGCTAGAATCAGGCGTTCCCAGCATTTTAGAAAGCAACGAATGAGTTTTCTCGAAGACATCTTCGCGAGCCTGCAGAAGTCTGGGGACTCGCCTGTTCTGCAGGAAATCCGCGACGGCCGCGTCGCGCCGATGTCGGGAAGGGAACTGCTTGAGGAAGTTTCGAAAGCCAGGGAGTTTCTGGCCACGCGCGGTTTGAAAAAAGGCGATCGCTGCGCGCTTTACGCCAACAACGGTCTGCGATGGGTCGCGATGGACCTTGCCATCATGGCGGAAGGGCTGATCGTAGTCCCGCTGTACGCGCGACAGGCGCCTGCGGAACTGGTGGCGATGATGAAGGACTGCTCGCCCGCCCTCGTATGTTGCGGCGATGCGTCCTTGCGCGACGGCCTCGTGCACGAATGGCCGGTTGCACCACCGCAATTTGTGTTCGACGAGATTTTTTCCGTTCCTGCTGCGGTGAGTCGCGCAACGAACCTGGCAGACGCTTATCCGGTCACCATCATCTACACATCTGGCACTTCGGGCGAGGCCAAGGGTGTTGTGCTGAATGCCGGCAACATCGCCCACATGCTGCAATGCATCAACGGACGCCTCGATCGCTTGATGGGCGGAACGACGCAGCAGGATCGCGTGTTCCACTACCTGCCCTTCGTCTTTGCCGGTTCCTGGATGCTGCTGCTCACCTCGTTGACACGCGGCAGCGTGCTTACCATGAACACGGATCTCGGCAAGATCGCGCAAGATATGCGCACGCTAGCTCCCGATTATTTTTTGAATGTGCCTGCCTTGCTCGAGCGCATGCGGCGCGCGGTCGACGAACAACTCTGGCAGGCGGGTGGCTTTGTGCAGGCGATTTACAGCCGGGCGAAGTCGGCCTGGATGCGTAAGCACGAGCAGAAGTCAAAGTCACTCGATTGGTTCTGGCTTTCGCTGGCAAACTCGGCGATTTTCCCGACCATCCGCAAGAAAATGATCGGACGCAACCTGCGCGCCTTGATCTGCGGCTCGGCGCCTCTAGCCGTCGAGACGCAGCTTTTCTTCATGATGCTCGGCATCCCGGTGCTGCAGAGTTACGGACTTACCGAAACCACGGCGATTTGTACGCTCGACGATCCTCAGGACTACGAAGCAGGCCGAGTTGGGCCCGCGATTCCTGGCATCGAGATGAGGTTGGGCGAGGGCGAAGAAATCATCGTGCGAGGGCAGAATATTTTCCCGGGATATTGGAATCGTCCGGAGGAAACCGCCAAGGCCTTGCGCGGTGGCTGGTTCCACACAGGCGATCAGGGCGAAGTGGATGCGAAAGGGAACTGGCGCATCGTTGGCCGCATCAAGAATCTCATCGTCCTTGGCTCCGGTCACAACATCGCCCCCGAACCGATCGAAGAGAAACTTCTGCAGCACCTACCCGGAGCGGCTCAGGTCGTGCTGGTCGGCAACGGGAAAGGGTATCTCTCTGCCATCATCACCGGGACGGTCACCGCGGAGCAGGCGCAGGCCGGAATCGATGCGGTGAATTTGCAATTCCCGCACTACAAGCAGGTTCGCGCATTCCATGTTCGTCCAGAGGCGTTCACCATCGAGAACGGATTGCTGACGGCCAACGGAAAGCTAAAGCGTGACGCGATCGCGCGGCAGATGCGCGACCAGATAGACGACATGTACCGAGTGAAAGTTGCGGTCTAGAGTGGGATCAGAGTTGAACAATCATGACTGATCGATTTCAAGGCGAAGCCGTTTCGTGGGAAGTCGCAGGCGGCGTGATCGAACTCGCGCTCCATCGAGGCCCGTGCAACGAAATCGGATCGATCTCGCTCAAGGAGCTCGAGCAGTTCACTGAATCTCTCGACGACCTTTCCCGGCAGTGCCACGCACTCATCATTCACAGTGCGATGCCGTCCGGATTTTGCGCGGGCGCTGACTTGCGCGAACTCTATCACCGCTCGCAAGAGATGCAGAAGGCGGAAGCGGTGGTTGGAGTGCGAGACTTCCTTGAGCGCATTCACCGTGTGCTGAACACGATCGACGCCGCGCCCCTGACCACGATAGCGGCCATTCACGGCGTGACGTTCGGCGGTGGATTTGAGCTGGCTCTGGTCTGCGATCTCATCATCGCCGACAAAATGGCGCGCTTCGCTTTTCCGGAACTTCGGCTTGGCCTGATTCCAGGATTCGGCGGAATTCCTCGCCTCAAGCGCGACTTGGGCAATGCCGTGGTTCGCGACCTTCTCTTGACTGGTCGCAGCCTGAACGCAACCCGTGCTCATGCGGTAGGACTCGTCAGCCAGTTGGTGGCGGAGGGCCAAGCGCTGCGCGCTGCCCGGGCCACCGCTGCGCAACTTGGAAAGTTCGATCGCCGCACCGCGATCGCCGCGAAGAAATTCATAAAGCCGATTCCGCATCACGAGCTTAAGCAGGAGATCGATCTATTCTGCCAGTTGTTCGCAGAGCCTGCCGTCGAGGCCGGATTGCGCAAATTTGTAGAAAGCACCGACCTGCAGCCGTACTTGCCCTGAATCGGGCCGTTGAAAGTTGCATCGAAAGAAATGAACTATGCCGAATGAAGATAAAACACTGGACGAGATTATGGATCTGGCCGCGACGCACTTTAAGGTCTCGCGTGACAACCTGCGGCCCGACGAGGACTTTTTCAAGACGCTCAACATCGACAGCCTGCAGGCCCTCGATTTGCTGACGCGGCTCGAAAATCATTTCCACGTGGAACTGCCCGACTACGAACTGCAAGGAGTAACCGACTTTCGTACGCTGGCCGGGCGCATTCACGCGCGCCTGTAGAATCACTGCATCAGGTAATGATGATTTGGTTAACAGCTCTTCTCCATACCTTTGTGTCTCCGTGGTGAAATAGTCACTTCATGCTGGATTTGCGCCAATATCCGTCGTTGGGTGCAGCGCTGCGCGATGCGCTCGAGCACTGGCCTAACGAGACGTGTCTGATCGAAGCCGACCGCGACAAGGAGAAGACTCGCCTTACTTACTCGGATTTCAAGGAACTTGCTCGACCGCTGACGCGCGCTCTGCAGGATGCCGACTTTCGCGAGGGCGATCGCGCGGCCATCATCATGACCAACCAGTCCAAGTGGCTGGTCTCGGCCTATGCGATCTTCTTTTGCGGCGGCGTGCTGGTTCCGCTTGACTTTAAGTTGACCGCGGCAGAACATCTGCAACTGCTCGCGCACTCCAAGGCGAAATTCCTGATCGTTGAGTACTACCTGTGGCGGGCGATCATGCAGTCGCCCGACTTCAAGAAGCACACCGTGAAGACGGTGCTGGTCACGGAGTCTCCGCTGCGAGTCGATCTGGGCGGCGCCTATCGCTGGGAAGACTTTCACCGGAAAGGTGAGCCGATCTTTATCGACCGCCAGCGCGAGGACGTGGCCTCCATCGTCTACTCATCAGGGACGGGCGGACGCCCGAAGGGCTGTGTGCTCACCCACGAAAATTATCTGGAGCAGTGCACTTCGCTCACGGCCTGGTATCCCTTCTGGCCCGGAGTGCGCTACTTGAGCATCTTGCCCACCAATCACGCCATTGACTTCATGGTGGGCTTCATCGGGCCTTTCGTCTGCGGCGCGTGCGTGGTTCATCTCCGAACTCTGCGGCCCGAATATGTGCGCGATGCTTTCGTTCGCTACCGCATCAGCTACATGAGCCTGGTGCCGATGGTTCTGAAGAATCTCGAGCGCGGGCTCAAGGCCAAGTTCGACGAACTGCCGCGTAGCAAGCGCTTTATGCTCGACCGCATGATTGCGTTGAACCGGTTGTTGACTCGTCGCCGCCCCAACGTGAAGCTCAGCCGCCGCCTTCTCGGACAGGTGCACAAAGCCTTCGGCGGTCAATTGCTGGCGCTCTTCACGGGCGGAGCATTCATGGAGCCTTCGACGCTCCAGTTTTTCTACGATCTCGGGATACCGGTCTCCAATGGCTACGGACTCACCGAGGCCGGCACCGCTCTTACGCTGAATGACTTCAAACCGTTTCGCTCCGACACGGTTGGCCGCCCGTTGCCGGGAGTCGAACTGCGCGTCCTTAATCCGGATTCCGAAGGGATTGGCCAAGTTGCCGTGCACAGCAAGACTGTGATGTCGCACTATCTCGACGACCCTGAACTCACGGCCGAGACGATCGTCGATGGCTGGCTGCTGACGGGCGATCTGGGCCGATTCGATTTCACTGGGCACCTGCAATTATTCGGCCGCAAAAAAAATATGATCGTGACCGAGGGCGGCAAGAACATCTATCCCGAAGATATCGAGAATGTCTTCGAGGGTCTGGCCGTGAAGGAATACTCCGTCTTCGCCGCAAATTACCTGTGGCCTGCGAAACAACTGGGGAAAGAGTCTCTGGTACTTGTGCTGCGCCTTGAGCCAAATCAGCAGATCGATGCCGCGTTGCTCGACGATCTGAACGCGCGCAATCGCGGCCTGCCTGACTTCAAGCGCATCGGCGGCTATCTCCTCTGGGAAAAAGATTTCCCGCGCACGGCCTCCCTTAAAATCAAACGCAACGTTCTTGCGGAAGAGATCGGTAAATCCACCGAGCGCTCGGCGGTCGCCTCCCTGTGAGTGATGCGTATGTGGTCGTGGTGAACCCTGCGGCCGGAGGCGGGCGCTGCCGCAAACTGGTCGGCCCCGCTTTGGAACGCCTGCGCTCGGGAGGGCTGAAACTCGAGGTCGTTGAAACTTCCCGCTCCGGAGATGCGACCCGCATCTCACGAGACCACTTTGCCCGCGGCTACCGGCGTTTTATCGGGGTCGGCGGCGATGGAACTTCCTACGAAATCGTCAACGGACTCTTTCCCGAAGCGCAGGGTGGGGAACCGCCGGTTCTGGGATTTCTGCCGCTAGGCACAGGAAACTCTTTCTTGCGCGATTTCACGAAAGAAGGTGTGGAAGGGGCGATGCAGGCGCTGCTCGCCCAACGTACGCAAGCTTGCGACGTCATGCGCATGCGGCACAAAGGCGGCACAGTCTACTTCATCAACTTGCTCAGTGTCGGGTTCGCCGCCGATGTGAACGCCACGCGCTCGCGCACGTTCGCCGGATGGGGTGAGCCCGGATACTTTCTTTCCATTTTCTGGGGTCTTGCACATCTCCGCCGTCGACCGTTTCCGCTGCGGATTGAAGGGGAAGGGAATCCCGATACCCGTCCGTGTCTTTTCCTAACTTTCAACAACAGCAAATTCACTGGCGGCACGATGATGATCGCTCCCAATGCTCAGGTGGATGATGGCCTGGTGGAATATGTGCGCTGGGGACCCATCGGCCGCCTTGGCCTTCTCCGTAACCTGTCGACGCTTTACGACGGCACTCACATCAACCATCCGCTGGCTGAAAGGCGCGCCGCGCGTCGAATTGACTATGAACTCAGCGGACCTGTGGATGTTATGGTCGACGGGGAGGCTCTAACTTTGCACCTCGAGAAGCTCGACGTATTGCCCTCGGCTCTGCGCGTCGTGGTATAAAAACTTTCATGTCTCAGCAACGTAAAGAACGAAGGCAAGTGGAAGAACCGCCCGAAAAAGACCCGGGCTTCCTGCGCAAGGTGATTATCGGTGTCGTCATCACCGCTGCATTAGGGGTCACGTACTACGTCGGATATCACCGGCGCGTACACGAGCACGACAATTTTGCCCGCTGCCTGAAGCAGCACGACGTCAAGATGTATGGCGCCTACTGGTGCCCTCACTGCGCCGAACAAAAGGCATTGTTCCAAGCATCTTTTGAGTACGTGCCCTACATCGAGTGCGGCATTCAAGGAGACACTTCGAAAATCCAGCAGGTCTGTTCCGACGCCGGGATTAAACACTTTCCCACCTGGCAATTTCCTCCCATGGGAGAGCGCGTCGAAGGAGCGATCCCGCTGGATGACCTGAGCCTCCGCACAGGATGCCCGCTGCAATGAGTTCCACTGCCCGGCGGCTACTCCTGATCATCGCCATCGTGGCCGGGTTGGGCATTGTGGTGTCATCCGTATCGCTCGATCATCATTTTCGCAAATCGAGAACGTCCTACTGTGACTTCGGACAATCCTTTAACTGCGATATCGTGAACCGAAGCGAGCAGTCCACCATTGCCGGAGTTCCCGTCGCGCTCATCGGAATCTTGGGCTACGTTGCGCTGTTGGCCTTCGCGACTTTCTATCGCGAGAAGGCGGAGACGCCCGGCATCTTGCTCGCTGCTTCGCTGGTTGGCCTCACGTTCGCGCTGTACCTCACCTACGTCGAGAAATTCATTCTTGGTGTGTGGTGCATTCTCTGTCTGACGTCGCTGGCGGCCATATTCACGATTGCGGTATCGTCTTCTATATTGTTTGTGCACTCCCTGAATCGCGCGCGCAAGATTTGAGCGCCCACCCACTTACAACTCAATGGAAACCTCATCTCAACCAGTGTCCGCGGCTCCGATCGCCAGTCCACCAAATCCAAATGTGGTCGGAGATCTACGCATCCACGAATTCACCAGCCACATTTTTCGCAATCGCAGGAATGTGCGCGTGTGGCTTCCTCCCGGCTACGATCTTCCGGAAAATTCCGCGCAGCGCTATCCCGTTTTCTTTTTGAATGACGGCCAGAACCTGTTTGACCCGACCACTTCGTTCACCGGCGTTGAGTGGCAGGTTGACGACACAGCCGACCGGCTGATTCGGGCCGGTGAAATGCCGCCCACAATCTTCGTCGGGATCGACAATGCCGCGGTCGAGCGCCTGAAAGAATATCTGCCCTATCGCTCTTTGAATCCGGTCGTCCTGCGCCCGCAAGGTACGAAGTATTCCGCATTCCTTACAAAAGAGATCATGCCGTTCGTGGGCCAGCACTATCGCACCGCCAAAGGGCCCGAGAACACATTCTTGGGCGGCTCGTCTCTTGGAGGATTGATTACGTTGTACGTGGCCATGACGACGCCCGGCGTCTTCGGCGGCGTGCTGATTGAGAGCCCGTCTCTATGGGTTTCGAACCGGCAGGTATTGCGCGAAGCGCGCCAGCCCCGCGTCTGGCCGCACAGGATTTTTCTGGCCATCGGAACCCGTGAAGTCGGGCGCGAGGAGAAAGACCGGCAGACCGTCGAAAACGTTCGCGAACTCGAACGTATCCTGCGCCGCAGCGGGCTCGACGATCGGCGATTGCGGGTGGAAATCGCTGAAGGCGGCACGCACAGCGAGTCTGCCTGGGCGGCCCGGCTTCCCGGAGCGCTGCAATTCCTGCTCGCTGCCCGACCCGATGTTCAGCAGAAGTAACTTCCACTACGGTGCAGATGGCACGGTCGCACTGGACGGGTTCCGGTAAATCACCCACAGCAGCGCAGTCATCGAAAGCACCGACAATTGCAGGTGCGTCCAGCGCGCCGCTGGGCCGGCCAGTGGCAATAGATAAGTGAAATAGAGAAGCCACCCAAGCCATGGCCAGCGGAACCATTTCCCCTCCGCCCAATCCGCCAGCAGAAGAAATGCGGGCGCCAGGATCACAAGGTCATACACCGTCAAGTGCGGTGAGACGAGCACTGTCGCCAGCAGCAGTACCGAAAATCTCAACTCTAGCGAAGCCACCCCCTCCCAACACCGATAGGCTACGTATAAAACAGCAACCGCACTTGCCGCGTACATCCAGAATGCGACCTGAGGCCATGGGAGGAGGAGTGCCCACAACGCACGCAGGGAATGCGTTTGGTAGAGCCGCGGTTCCAACTGCCGCATGAGTTCGGGCGAGTGCCACAGCTGCGCAAAGTAACTTCGCAATACCGGCGTGCCATAGAAAGCCCATCCCGGCAACATGTTTGCTAACGCGCTGACGATCGCGCCCGCGACCACTCGCCTCTCTCGTGCAGCGACGAATATGAATGCTGCTGCCAAACCCAGTTGTGGCTTGATCATCAGGCACCCGATGGCCAGTCCAGCCAGAAAGTTTCTATCGGCCCGTAAGCCGAGGTAAGCGGCAGTAAAGCACGCCAGTGCCAGTGCGGAGGACTGCCCCCACACAATCAGATGAAAGAGTGGCGGATAGGCCAGCGCCAGCAGCAATACCAGCCAACCTTCGCGCTGCAGATTCGAACATGTTTTCCAGATCGCGTAACAGGATAGTCCGTAGAGCAGGGCACTCACGATCAGCCACAACGCCAGTGCTGTTCCGTAGGGAAGCGCAGCCAAAGGCGCAAATAGCAACGACGCCTGCGGACCGTACAGCGCGACGAAGAAGAGCGTCCCTGCCTCGGGCACTCGCTGCGCCGCAAGTTTTGACTGCGCGGTCGTGTCGTACAGATCTGCTCCCCGATGCTCAAGCGCGAGCGATCCGAGAGTGTAAAAGTGCAGGAAGTCCGTGCCCTTGAGCAGCCCGTTGCGGCCAACTACGCCAGGGGCAGTCATGATCCACGCGCACGTCCCCCACAAACAAATCGCCAGCGCCAGTCCTTGAGCGCGCAGGCGCCGGGTGTTCAGCCATGGGCGGGTGTCGATGGGAGCGAGCGTAGCCATGCCCCGACATCATAGCGTGCGCGATTTTTCTCGGGATGTGAAGTGTGGGTCGGACACTCCTGTCCGACAGAACCGAGAGGCCCAGTCGGACAAGAACGTCCGACCCACAAGAGCCATTTACAGGAAAGAAAAGGGGCGGCCCGGCAGTAAAAGATTCTCCCTCAGAACCTTTCCGCTCACTGGCCGCCCGTGTATTCCTGCCCTCGGCAGGATTCAGGATCTTCGATGGCGCTCAGAACCGCTTTTACCACAGCGGCTTGCCGTCGCCGTCACGAAATAGAAACTCGTCCTCGCCGCGCTTGATCTTGCGCGCAAAGATCGTATCTACACCCTCGAACTTCACCTTCACGCCAGTAACTTCGAGCACGTCGCCCTTGTGAAACACGAGTTCGTACTGGTTCACAAACTTGCTCAGCGCGAGGTGCACTTCAATTGTGCTGCCATCCACCTGTTTTAGCATGAGGTGCGCACCTTTACCGCCTGAGACAGGGCAGTCGCGGTCCTTCACTTCGTCAACCGTCCCCTTAAACATGGCTTCCGTGGACTTGTCGTACTTGGGAACGGACTCTTTCTCATTCTTCTGTGCCGCCGCCATCCACGCCATCGACACGGTCATGAGCAGAACTAGAACGCAGCGCAAAGTTCTCATGATGGCCCTCCTTCTTGCGGATC
>Ga0207665_10000097_pt1 | contig 56851 bp, 58 predicted proteins | sample LARL112metaG_FD_184351 | JGI IMG/M metagenome (GOLD analysis project Ga0207665, IMG submission 184351) | Corn, switchgrass and miscanthus rhizosphere microbial communities from Kellogg Biological Station, Michigan, USA - LAR L11-2 metaG... | ecosystem: Host-associated > Plants > Roots >... | reverse complement strand
GCGATGAGCTCGTCGGTGCTGGCCCGCCGCCGGTCGGTGATGCGGAACGTGGCGAACGAGCTGAGCTCCAGCTGGCCGAACCGGTCGCCAGCCGCCGCGCGCAGCACGTCCAGCTTGGCGTCCAGCGCGGGCGGCAGCCGGTCGGCCGGGTCCTCGCTGTCGTCCGGGTCCCGGATCGGCGCGGGCAGGATGCCGACGATGTCCGCGTGCCGGGCGGCGAGCCGCAGCATCCGCGGGCCGCCCGCGCCGATGAGCAGCGGCGGCCGGCCCGGCCCGGGCGGCAGCACGTCCAGGTCCAGCCCGTCGATCTGGTACCAGGTGCCCGAGTGATGCACCGGGGTGCGGGTCAGCAGCCCGCCGATGATGGCCAGCGACTCTTCCAGCCGGTCGATGCGCTGGCCCGCCCGGTCGAACGGGATGCCCGCCGCCTGGTACTCGGGCTGGTACCAGCCGGCCCCCAGGCCCAGCTCGAACCGGCCGCCGGACAGCTGGTGCAGGCTGGCCGCCTCGTGGGCCACGATGGCCGGGTGCCGGAAGTCGTTGGACAGCACCACCGTGCCCACCCGCAGCCGGGTGGTGACCGCGGCCGCCGCGGCCAGTGCGCTGAACGGGGCCAGCTGCTGGCCAAACGCGCCCGCGGCGAAGTGATCGCGGAGCAGCAGTGAGCTGATACCGGCGTCCTCCAGCCGGCGCGCCTGGGCGGCCCAGGCCGGCCCGTCCAGCACCGTCTCGCTCACGACCCCGAACCGGATCTCGTTAGCCACCTGTCGCCTCCATCTGGCCGCCTCCATCTGGCCGCCGCCACCGGGCCGCCTCCCGGGCTGCACACCCTACGCCGCCACCCGCCGCCAGGGCTCGCGGATGACCGGGCGCCCCGCTCACGGCGCGAGGGCCCGGCTCACGGCGCGGGCGCCCCGCTCAGCCGCGGGGGCCCGGCTCACGGCGCGGGGCCGGTTCGCGGCGCGAGAGCCTGGGCCGCTTCCTGGTAGGCGCGGAACGCGGCGTCGTAGACCGGCTGGCGGTCCGGGTCCGGCTCGGTCGCCGGTCCGGCCCGGGACATGGCCGCGGCCGCGGCGCGCAGGTCAGCGAACGCGCCAAGCCCGGTGGCCGCGCAGATCGCGGCGCCGGCCGCGGCGGGCAGCGGCTGGGCCAGCCGGCGCAGCGGGCGGCCGAGCACGTCGGCGTGGATCTGCCGCCACAGCCGGCTACGGCTGCCACCCCCGGTCAGCACCAGCTCGTGCAGGCCGGCGCCGGCCCCGGCGAACGCCTCGGTGATCTGGCGCCCGCCGTAGGCCACCGACTCCAGCATGGCCCGGTACAGGTGGGGCCGGCCGTGGCTGAGCGCCAGCCCGGTGAACGCCCCGCGGCGCCGCGGATCGCGGAACGGGGTGCGGCTGCCCTGCCAGGTGTCGATCGCGATGACACCCTCGCTGCCTGGCGGCACCTGCTGCGCCTGGGCGTCCAGCGCGGCCGCGTCCAGCCCGCCGCCCAGCTCGGCGCAGAACCAGCGGACCAGCGACGCCGCGCTGGTCTGGCCGCCCTGCATCAGGTAGCTGCCGGGGCCGAGCGCGTCCCGGATCGGGCCGAGCAGCCGCGGGTCGGACACCGGTTCGGCGGTGAGCGCCATGTACGACGAGGAGCTGCCGAGCGACACCGCGGCCCGGCCGGGCCGGAACACGTCGCAGGCCAGCGCGGCCGCGAAGCTGTCCATCAGCCCCTGGAACACCGGCAGGCCCGCGGGCAGCCCGGTGGCCTCAGCCGCCGGGGAGAGCACGGCGCCAGCCGCCTGGCCCGGGTCCAGCACCACCTCCGGCCAGCGTGCGGTCAGGTCGGCCAGCCCGACACCGGCCAGCAGGTCCACCGGCCAGGACCGGGCCCGCGGGTCGTAACCCCATTCCGCGCTGGCCGTGGCGCTGGCCAGCGCCCACCGGCCGGTCAGCCGGTACAGCAGCCAGTCGTGCAGCTCGACCAGCCACCGGGCCGCCGCGTACCGCGCGGGCTGGTGCCGCCGCAGCCACAGCGCCTTGGGCAGCATCCACTCCGGTGACACGTGCCCGCCCGTGTACCACAGGCTGGGGTGCCCGGTCGCGGTGATCTCCGCGGCCTCGGCCGCCGCCCGGGTGTCCATCCACAGCAGCGCCGGCCCGGTGGGCGCGCCGGCCGCGTCCACGGTGACCGCGGTGACTGCGGTGCTGGCCAGGCTGAGCGCCAGCGGCGCCGCCCCGCGGGCGGCCTGCAGGCAGGCCCGCACCGCGGCGCACACCGCGCCCCACACCGCCGCCGGATCCTGCTCGGCCCAGCCCGGCTGCGGGAACACGGTCGGGTACCCGGCCCGGCCCTGCGCGAGGAGCCGGCCGTCCAGCCCGAACAGCCCGGCCCGGGCACTGCCGGTGCCGACGTCCACGCCGAGCACGGCGGGCCCGGGCGGGCTGCTCACTGGCCGCTGATCTCCCGCAGCGCCGCCACCAGGGTGCCGGCTTCGGCGTCGCCGACCTGCCGGTGGGTCACGAACCGCACGGTGTACGGCGGCCGGGCCGAGGCCGCGATGCCGTGCGACTTCAGCTCGGCGACCAGCTGGGCTGCGCCGATGCCCCACGCCGCGGTGTCGATCATCACGAAGTTGGTCTCCACCGGGCTGACCGTCAGCCCGGGCAGCGCGGCCAGCCTGGCGGCCAGCTGGCGGGCCTGCTCGTGGTCCTCGCGGAGCCTGCCGATCCCGGTACGCAACGCGACCAGGCCGGCCGCGGCGATGACGCCGGCCTGCCGCATCCCGCCGCCGAGCATCTTGCGGGCCCGCCGGGCCCGGCCCACGAACTCGGCCGTCCCGGCCAGCAGCGCGCCGACCGGCGCGGACAGGCCCTTGCTCAGCGCGAAGCTGACCGAGTCGGCGTCGGCGACCAGGTCGGCAGCTGGGATGTCCAGCGCCACCGCGGCGTTGAAGATCCGCGCCCCGTCCACGTGCAGGGCCAGCCCCCGCGCGTCGCACAGCTCGCGCAGTTCCTTCATCACCGCGACCGGGGTGATCGTGCCGCCCGCACGGTTGTGCGTGTTCTCCACGCACAGCAGCGACGTGTGCGGGTAGTGCTGGTCCGGCCGGCGCAGATGGCGTTCCACCTCCTCGGCGCGCAGCACGCCACGTTCCCCCGGCACGCCCAGCGGGATGCAGCCCGCCACCGCGCTGATCCCGCCGGCCTCGTAGTACACGAGATGCGCCTCGGCCTCGACCACCACCTCGTCGGCCGGGCGGGTCCAGGACAGCACGGCGGCCAGGTTGGCCATGGTGCCGCTGGGCATCAGCACCGCGGCTTCCTTGCCCATCAGCCCGGCCGCCACCGCCTCCAGCTCGTTGACCGTCGGGTCCAGGCCGTAGACGTCGTCGCCGAGCCGCGCGGACGCGATCGCGTCGAGCATGTCCTGCGTCGGCAGCGTCGAGGTGTCATAGAAGCTGATCACCGGGGCCCCCCTTCGGCCGGCTCGTAGCGGGCCACGGCCCGTACCGGGCTTCCGTCCCCGCCGGTTATCGGCAGCGGCATAACGGTCAGGTCGCAGCTGGTGGGCAGGCCACCCAGGCCGGTCAGGTTCTCGACGATGAGACACCCGGCACCGAGCAGGGCCACGTGCACCGCGCCGTCGAGGTCCACCGAGGGGAGGTCGACGCCGAGCAGCGCGGTACCCGCGTCCAGCAGCGCAGTGGCCGCGTCCAGGGCCAGGCAGGGGGCCTGGCCGAAGTACTCGGCCGGGCCCAGGCCGCGGGCCGGCCAGCCCGTGTCCACCAGCACCCGGCGGCCGGTCACCGGCCCGAGCCGGGCTGCGGTGATGACCTCCCCCGGCGCCACCCCGGCCAGGTGGATGACCTGCGCCGGGCCCATCAGCACGGCCAGGTCGACCTGGTCCACGGTGGGCGTGCCCGCCACGAAGTGCGACGGGGCATCCAGGTGGGTGCCGAGATGGGAGTCCAGCACCAGCCGCCGCGCCTCCCAGCCGTGGCTGTCCAGCGTGGCGTAGGTGGTGATCTCCGGTGGGAAGTGGTCTGGGTTGGCCAGCATGCCCGGCCAGATGGGCATGGTCAGGTCGGCGAGTCGCTGCGTCATCGTCTCTTCCTAGGAGGCCAGCTCGCCTTCGGCCGGCTCGGTCTCGAAGACCTGGCTGCGCCGCTTGAACAGCTGCGGCGAGCGGCGGCGCAGCACCGCGGTCCACGCTATGCCCAGCAGCAGCCACACGATGACCGCGACCTGCACGCTGCGGCCGTAGGTCCAGCCCGCGTCCCACAGCGAGGCGAAGTACGACTTGTACAGGATGTAGAGGACGACGGCGATGCCGACCACCGGGACGATGCCGTTCAGCACGATGTTGAACCGGTCCCGCCGGTAGCGCAGGAAGAAGATGATGTTGGCCGCGTTGACGCAGAAGTAGGTCAGCAGGCCGAGGAACGAGGACATCGTGCCGGTCCACGCGTACTGGTTGGCCAGGCCCAGGACCTTGCCCAGCACCAGCGTGACGATAGTGGTCAGGATGATGCCCACGGTCATCGCGTTCCACGGCAGCCGGTAGCGCTGGTTCAGCTGGCCGAACACGGCCGGGATCGAGCGCTCGCGGCCCATCGCGTACATGACCCGGCTGGTGCCGACGGTCTGTGCGATGTAGATGCCGGTGATCGAGGTCATCGCGGAAATGATGATGATGATGTCGCCCGAGCTCCAGTAGTGCTTGGCGATCGGCACGATCGGGGTGAAGCCCTGGCTGAGCAGGTTGTCGATCTCGGCCACCGGTGCGGCCTGGGAGAACGCCCAGGACACCACGATCCAGTAGATGCCCACGGTGACCACGGCCGCGATCGTGGCCAGCGGGATGAACCGCTTCGGCGTCCGGGTCTCCTCGGCCAGGGTGGGGATCGCGTCGTAACCCACGTTGGACTGGATGCCGAAGATCAGCGCGCCGAAGATGGCTGCGCTGCCGCCGAGCGCGGCGGCCGGGTTGAACGGCTGGGTGCTGATGTGGCCGGCGTAGCCGCCCTGGGCGAAGATCGTGAGGGCCAGCGCGAGCAGCACGGCGGACTCGAAGATCATGAAGATGATCGTCGCCTTGACCGTGATCTTGATGCCGAGGTAGTCCACCAGCACCACCGCGATCGTGGTCAGGATGACCCCGGCGGCCCATGTCCCGTACCCGGTGCTGACCCCGAAGAAGTTCAGGAACTCGTTGAAGAACAGCGCGAAGATGCCGGGCAGCACGATCATGGCCAGCAGGTAGAAGCCCATCAGGATCCAGCCGACGAACAGCCCGAGGCTGGGCCGGGTCGCGTTCCAGATCCAGGTGTACACGCTGCCCGCGGACGGCATCTCCCGGGCGACCATGGCGAACGACAGCGCGGTGGGCAGCGAGGCGAGCAGCGCGATGAAGAAGATGAACGGCACGACCACGCCGGCCTTCTGCACCATCGGCCCGAAGTTGAAGTAGATGCCGCCCGCGGGCGACATGATGATGGCGCCGATGGCCGCGGCGGCGATCCAGCCCATCGAGTTGGCCCGCAGCCGGGTCCGGCTGTCCGGGGAGGTGGCGGGCACCGCGCCCGGCTGTCCTTCGACTCTGCTCATCGCTACTCCCGGGGGATATTACGGGGCCGGGCGGGCGCCGGGGGTGACGCCGCCGGGAAGCTCTCCGTTGATGGCCAGCTGGCCGCCGTCGCAGACCAGCACGCTGCCGGTGCAGTAGCTGGCCTCGTCCGAGGCGAGGAATGCGATACAGGCGGCGATCTCCTCGGGCTGGCCGACCCGGCCGGCCGGGATCGCGCCGAAGTGTTCCGCGCTCTGCTCGGCGAGGATGTGCTCGATCAGCGGGGTGCGGATGACACCGGGAGCGACCGCGTTGACCCGGATCCGCAGCGGGGCCAGGTCGATGGCCATCGACCTGGTCAGCATGACCAGGCCGCCTTTGGACGTGTTGTAGTGCGCCAGCCGCGGCTCGGCGACCAGCCCGTTGGTGGACGCGGTGTTCACGATCGCCCCGGACCCGCTGGCCGCCAGCTGCCCGGCCAGTGCCTGCGAGCACAGGAACGGCCCGGTCAGGTTGACCTGGATGATCCGCTGCCAGTTGTCGAACTCGATGTCGGTGAAGTCGCGCTCGTTCCAGATACCGGCGTTGTTGACCAGGATGTCGGCGCCGCCGAGGGCCGCGGTCTGCCCGGCCAGCGCGGCCACCTGGGCCGGGTCGGCCACGTCGCAGACCACCGGGGTGATCTGGCCCAGCTCGCCGAGCTCGGCTGCGGTGCGGGCCAGCTCGGCGTCCCGGTCGGACACCGCGACCACGGCCGCGCCGCCGGCCAGGAACGCGGCCGCGGTGGCCTTGCCGATCCCGGAGCTGGCCCCGGTCACCACGGCCGTCCGGCCCGCGAACCTATCCTGGCTGGTCACTGAGGGAATCCCATCGTCGTGTAGAGGGCGAAGCTGGGCACGGCCTCCAGCCGGCCGTACTGGCAGATCACCGGGATGTCGCTGCGTAGCCGGAGCGCGTACTGCTCGCGGACCGGGATGCCGGCCCGGGCCGCGTCGGCCGGGTCGTCGTGCCAGGGCACCCGCAGCCCGCGGACCCGCTCGCCGGGCACCACGACCCGGATGCCGAGCACCGGCGGCCGGTCGGTCCAGTACAGGTCGATGTCGATGGTGGCCGGGCGGGTGCAGACGTTCAGGATCATCAGCGACTCGTGCGCCTCCGGTCCGCTGGCCGGCCCGGCCGGCGGGCGGTCCCCGTCCGGGAAGTACCAGGTGCGCCGGCCCGCGCCGTGCTCGGCGTCATGGGCGGCGACGGAGCCGGGGTCAGCCACCGCAGACCGCCCCGGCCGCCTGGCTGTCGGTGACCAGCACGTTGACCAGGCCGCCGGCCAGCGCGCCGGTGATCGCGGTGGCTTTGGCCTTGCCGGTGGCCACCGCGATCCGGTGCGGCACCGCGAGCAGCTGCTGCGGGCTGATCGCAATCATCCGGTCGTTGGCGGCGCTGTCCAGGATCGCACCGCCGCGGTCGTAAACGTAGGACAGCACGTCGCCGACCGCGCCCTGGGCCAGCAGGCCGGCCCGGCTGTCCTCGTCGATCAGCCCGCCGTACAGCAGCCGGGAGGTCTCGCCCTGGGCCAGCGAACCGATGCCGAGCAGGGCGATGGTCAGCTTGCCGAACAACGAGAATGTCTCCTTGATCTCGCTGTCCTCGAGCAGCGCGCGGCGGACCGAGCCGGCCGCGACCGCGGCCGGGGCGAACAGCAGGTGCGGCGCGCAGCGGAACCGGCGGGCCAGGCCGGCGGTGAGGATCATCGAGTTGAGCTCGGTCGCCACCCGGCTGCTGCCGCCGATCAGCTGGACCACCTCGACCCGCCGGTCGATCCGGTCGGGCAGCTGGTCGACCACGCTCTGCACGGTGCGGCCCAGCGAGATGCCCAGCACGTCCCCGTCGGCCAGCACCTCGCCCAGGTAGCGGCCGGCCGCGTCGGCCGCGCGCAGCCGGGCTTCCCCGTCGCTGATGTCCTCGCTGTCCACGACGATCGCGGCGCGCAGCCCGAACCGTTCTTCCAGCTGCCGCTCCAGCCCGGAGTGCCAGCGGTCCGGTTCCAGGATCTTGACCGTCACGTAGCCGTCGTCCAGCGCCGTGCGCAGCAGCCGGGCGACCTGGAACCGGCTGAGCCGCAGCCGGCTGGCGATCTCGGTGTGGCTGAGCCCGGACCGGTAGAACAGCTGGCTGACCTTGAGGATCAGCCGGCGCTCGTGGTCAGCCGCGCTCATATGAGCCTCCATGCTCGAATGAGCGAAATCATCAACGCTGGCTGACCCCGTGTCAAGGGTCCCGGTACGCCGGATTTGCCAGTTGTTGACCACGACGTGGCGGTCATCCGGTGGACCGGGCCGCAGCTGGGGCCCGGCCCGGTGGAGTCAGCTGGTCAGCAGGCGGGCGGCAGCGCGGCCAGCCGCTGGCTGATCCGCAGGTAGCGCTCGTACGCGGCCTGGTACGCGGCGGCGTGCGCCGGGACCGGCTCGGTCACTTCCGGCGGGTCCGGCCGCACCCGGGCGGCCCCGGCGGCCAGCGAGCCGAACAGCCCGGTGGCCGTGCCCGCGATGATCGCCGCGCCCAGCGCCGAGGCATCCGGAGGTGGAGCGCTACCCTGAGCTGGGTAGTACCGGACCGGCACGCCATGCGCGCCGGCCTGGATAGCCCGCCACAGCGCGCTGCGCGCCCCGCCGCCCGCGGTGACGATGGACCCGGCTGGGCCGCCCAGCCCAGCCAGCACATCCGCCGACTCGCGCTGGGCGAACACCACGCCCTCCATGACCGCCCGGGCCAGGTGGCCGGCGGTGTGGCCGACCGACAGCCCGGCGAACGCGCCGCGGGCGTCCGGGTCGTAGGCCGGGGCCCGCCGGCCGTTCAGGTGCGGCAGGAACGTGACCCCGCCGCTGCCCGGGCCGGCCTGGCTGGCCAGCGCGGTCAGGCCGCCGTAGCTGATCTCCGGCCGGCCCGGCCCGGCCGGCGACACGAATCCGCGCAGCCACTGCAGGGCCAGGCCGGCCGCCTGCTGAACGCCGGTCGTGATCCAGCTGCCCGGGGTGGCGTGGCAGCCCGTGTGCACCCGGCCCGCCGGGTCGATCAGCGGCCGCCCGAACACCGCGCTGACGTTGCCCGCCGACCCGAGGACGGTGAGCAGCGGGCCGCCCGGCGCCAGCGAGCTGGCCACCGCCGCGGTGATCGAGTCGCCCGCCCCGGCTACCACCGGCACCCCGGCGGCCAGCCCGGTGGCGGCCGCCGCGTCTGCGGTCACGTGCCCGGTGACCGTGGCCGACTCGGCCACGTCGGGCAGGATCCGGGCCGGGATGCCCAGTTCGGCGGCGATGTCCAGGGCCCAGCCGCGGCGGGTCACGTCGAACAGCAGTGTGTTGGCGGCGTCGGACGGATCGGTGGCCGCCACCCCGGCCAGCCGCCAGCGCAGGTAGTCCTTGGGCAGCAGGACCTGGCGGGCGGCGGCGAACCGGCCCGGCTCGTGCGCCTTGAGCCATAGCAGCTTGGCCGCGGTGTAGGCGGGCACGGCCGGCTTGCCGGCCACCGCGATCAGCCGCTCCGCGCCCACCAGCGCGGTGATCTGGGCGCATTCGGCGGTGGCCCGGGAGTCGGCCCAGATGTGGCAGCGGCCCACGACCTGGCCGTCCGCGCCGAGCAGCACCGGCCCGTCCATCTGCCCGGACAGGCCCACGGCCAGCGGTGCCGGGCCGGCCTGCCCGGTGACCGAGCGCAGGCAGCGGGCCGCCGACCGCCACCAGTGAGCCGGGTCCTGCTCGATCCGGCCCGGCCCGGTGAGCTGAGCCGGATGGGCCGCGGCCGCCACGGCCAGCACCCGGCCGTCCGCGGTGACCGCCACCGCCCGCGACCCGGCGGTGCCCACGTCCAGCCCGATCACGAAGTCCATGGCCCCCGACGGTGACACAGCCCGGGCACCGCGCTCAACTTGCCGCGAGCAGGTGTCCATCCCGGGTGGGCCTGTACGTCGTCTTGACGACGAACCGATCAACCGGCCCGAGGAGTGCAGACCCATGACCCCGTACATCGCTTTCCAGCTGGCCCAGGCCGAGCGCGACTACCTGGCCCGGACCCGGGTGGCGCACGCGGAGCAGCGCGCCGCCAGTCGCTATGCCGATGCCCAGCTCGGCGCGGTCGCTGCCACCGTGACCCGGCGGTTCGCCCGGCTCACCCGGGCCGTGCGCGCGGCGGCGCGACGCAGCGGCTTCGCTGGTGGCCTGGCCCAGTGAGATGATCGGCCGGAACCCCGGGGCGGGCCCCGCCCTGAGGCCACCGCCCGCGAGGGGAGGCCGTGCTGGCCGCGAAGTCCGAGGTCGAGGCCGCCATCGCCGAGGCGTTCCACCAGGAGTGGGGGCGGGTGGTGGCGGTCTTGATCCGGCTGTCGGGGGACTGGGACCTGGCCGAGGACTGCGCCCAGGACGCGTTCGCCCAGGCGGTGCGCAGCTGGCCGCGGGATGGCATCCCGCAGCGGCCTGGGGCGTGGCTGACCACGGTGGCCCGCAACCGGGCCCTGGACCGGCTGCGGCGCGGCAGCACCGAGACGGCCAAGATGCGCGAGGCGGCCACCCTGTGGCCGCCTCGCGATCCTGACGCCACTAGCGAGGCTGCCTTGGCCAGCGAGGACATCCCGGATGACCGGCTCCGGCTGATCTTCACCTGCTGCCATCCGGCGCTCGCCCTGGACGCCCGGGTCGCGCTCACGCTGCGCACCCTGGCCGGGCTGACCACCGCCGAGATCGCCCGGGCGTTCCTGGTGCCAGAACCGACCATGGCTAAGCGCCTGGTCCGGGCCAAGCACAAGATCCGCGATGCGGGTATCCCGTACCAGGTGCCGCCCCCGCACCTGCTCGCGCAGCGGCTATCCGGCGTACTGGGCGTGCTGTACCTGCTGTTCAACGAGGGCTACGCGGCCAGCGGCGGGGAGAACCTGGTCCGCGAGGGGCTGAGCGCCGAAGCTATCCGGCTGGCCCGGGCCCTGGCCCAGCTGATGCCCGCCGAGGGTGAAGCCCGCGGCCTGCTGGCCCTGATGCTGTTCCACGACGCCCGGCGGCTGACCCGGGTGGATGACAGCGGCGACCTGGTGACGCTCGACCACCAGGACCGGGCCCGCTGGGATCGGGCCGAGATCGGCGAGGCCAGCGGGGTGCTGCGGGCGGCCGCGGAACTCAGCCCGCCGGGGCCGTATCAACTGCAGGCGGCAATCGCTGGCTGCCACGCCACCGCGGCCGAGCCGGCCGCCACCGACTGGCCCATGATCGCGCACCTGTACCAGCAGCTGGCCGGGGTCGCACCGTCACCGGTCGTCGAGCTGAACCGGGCCGTCGCGGTGGCCATGGCCGACGGCCCAGCCGCCGGGCTGGCGCTGGTCGCGGCGCTGGACCGATCGGGTGACCTGGCGGGTTACTACCTGCTGCCGGCCACCCGGGCCGACCTGCTGCGGCGGCTGGACCGCCGGGCCGAGGCCGCGGCCAGCTACCGCGAGGCCCTGGCCCTGGCCCCGTCCCCGGCCGAGCAGCGCTTCCTCGGCAGGCGGCTGGACGAGGTGGCAGGCGGGACCTGACCGCCGTCCCGCCCGCCATCGCCGGTCAGTCTGTCCAGAACGGCCGGACGTCCAGGGTGCCGATCCGGGCGACCGGGTGCTTCCCGGCGATCTCGATCGCCTCGTCCAGGTCGGCGCACTCCAGGATGTCGAAGCCCGCGATCTGCTCCTTGGTCTCGGCGAACGGGCCGTCGCTGACCAGCACCTCGCCTTCGCGCTTGCGCACCGTGGTGGCGTCGCTGACCGGGCAGAGCTGGTTGCCCTGCAGCCGCACGCCGCGGCTGTCCATCTCGCGCACCCAGGCGTCGGTGTCTGGCCCCATCGCCGCCTGTTCTTCCGGGCTGAGCTGAACGTCGTCGCCCACGCAGACCAGCATCAGGTACTTCATCGGATCCTCCTTCGTGAGTGCCCACCATCACGACGAACCCGGCCGGCCGCGATGGACACCCTGGCCCGGAAATCGCGCTCAGGACTGGAGGTACTGGGTGGCGAGCCGGGCCGGGACGCAGGCCAGCCAGCCGTCGGTCACCGCTTCACGCAGGGCTGGGCCGGAGACTTTCCGCAGCTGGATGAGCACGGCCGAGTACCCATCGAAGTGCGGGATCGTGAAGAAGGCGGCCGGGTGCGCAGCCAGCAGCGCTTCCTTTTCGCCGAGATCCTCGGTGCGGACCGCGAGGATCGGCCCGGCGGGCGGGGTCTCGTCACCGAACCGCCGCACGTCGGCTTTGCTGAACGGCCGTTCCCAGGCGAACGCCTGGCCCGCTACGAACCAGGTCCGGTTCCCGTGCCGTTCACCCTCGGTGGCCTCGGGCAGTTCCGAGGCCAGCCGGGCAACATCATCGAGGCTGGCCATCCAGCCACGGTAGGCCAGCGGCTGGCCGGCCGGTCAGGCGACCCGCCGCCAGCCCAGCTCCCCTGCCTTCCAGCGGGCGATCGCGGTGTGCTGGCTGACCACCTTGACCTCCCGCAGCCGCAGGCCGGGGCGGTGCATGGCTTCCTGCGCCTCGATCATCCCGCTGTCCGGCGACTCCTGGGGGATCTGCCGCTTGGCGCCGGACTGCTCGATCAGTATGAGATTGGCCGGCCGCTTCCTGGCCGCCTCGTTGCGTGCACTCACATCTCTTACGACGGCCGGGCGAAGCCGGCTATTCCCGGTTGAGACATGAGATCTTAACTAGATCTTAGATTTGAGGCCGGCCGGTCTCGCTTACCGCGCCGCGGCGCGCTGCGCGGCCAGCAACGGGATGGCCGCGATCTTCTCCTCGGTCAGGTCGGCCCAGCTGATCGCGGCCGCCGGCCGCGGGCCGCGCCCGGGCCGGCTGTCGATGACCCGTTCCGGGGTAACGATGAGGTCGACTGGCACGTCGTGCCCGGTGACCGGGATACCGCCGGCCGGCCGGACCTGGAGTTCGTGCACGGTGGTGACGGTTACGGTATCCGGCCCGATCAGCCCGGCCGCGCTGGCCAGGGCGAATTCCAGATCGGCGAACCCGCCGCCCTTGCCCAGCCGGGCGCCGTCCTCGCTGACCGCCACGCTGCCCATCACCACCAGCCCGACCGGGGACAGCCCGGCTAGCGTGACCCGCCGGGCGGAGCGGGCCGCCCCGCTGATCGAGGCGGCCTTGCGCGGCGGCTCGGTCAGGTGGTCCGGGTCCAGCGCGAAGAACGGTTCCGGCCCGGCCAGCCGCGGCACCGCCATGTACACGGTCTTGCCGTCTTCCAGCGCGCGCTGGCGCACCGGCCACTGCGCCGCATCCGGATTGGCCTTCAGCGTGTGCGCCGCCTGCCAGGCGGCCGTGCCGCGCAGCCGCTCCGCGGCCGCCTCGGCGCCGGTGAAATTGGGGATGCGCCCGTCCGCGCCGGGGAACCGGGCCACCCGGGCCGCCCGCATCGCGGACCACACCTCCTGGCGCAGGGTGGCCTTGGCCGCCAGCACCTCGGCCGGGCCGCCGGCATCACGATCGTGCCGGGGCGCGGGACGGGGCATGCCCTTATCCTGCCGCGCCGCCGCCCCGCCGGACTGACGGAGGGTGCTGATAACCTCCGGGCCGGGATGAGATGGCCAGGGGGCCTGGAGGTGATGGCATGGCGGCGCAGCCCGGATTCCCGGAGCTTTGGCAGGTAGTGCTGGACACCACCGACGCGCGCGGCCTGGCCGAGTTCTACTGTCAGCTGCTGGGTTTCGGGTACCGCCCCGGGGATGAGCCACCCGCCCCGGGCCAGCCCGACCCGGCCGGCCAGGACTGGCTGGTACTCAAGGATCCCGGCGGCACCGCCCGGGTCGCGTTCCAGCAGGTGCCACAGCTCACGCAGTCGACGTGGCCCGACGGGACGGTGCCGCAGCAGCTGCACCTGGATCTCACCGTGACCACGGTCGCGGACCTCGACGCCCAGCACGAGCGGGCGCTGGCCCTCGGCGCCCGGCTGCGCTACGACCGGTCCGGCGACCCGGAGGAACCGCTGCGCGTCTACGCCGACCCGTCCGGGCATCCGTTCTGCATCTTCGTGGCACATCCCCCGAAGCCTGAGCAGCCCGTCAGCTGACCACCGGGCCGGAGCGCCGGGCCGGGACCGGGATGCGGTCCAGGTCGCGGGCGAGCACGACCTCGCCGCCGAAGACCGCGGCCGCCTCCCCGGCCAGCCGCTGGCCGTCATCGGCGGCGTAGCGCTGCGAGAAGTGGGTGAGCACGAGCAGCCGGGCCCCGGACTCGGCCGCGATGCGGCCCGCCTCACCGGCGGTCAGGTGCCCGTACGCGCGGGCCAGCTCGGCCTCGCTGGCGGCGAAGGTGGACTCGCAGACCAGCATGTCGGCCTGGTCGGCGAGCGCGAACGCGGCGTCGCACAGCCCGGTGTCCATGATGAACGCGAACCGCTGGCCCGGCCGCGGCTCGCTCACCTCGGCCAGCGTCACCCGGCGGCCGCCGGCCACCAGGCTGCCCTCGCGCTGCAGCCGCCCGATGTCCGGGCCGGTGATGCCCCGGGCGGCCAGCCGGGCCGGGAGCATCCGCCGCCCGTCCGGCTCCACGATCCGGTAGCCGATGGCCGGCACGCTGTGCGCCAGGGGCTGGGCGTCCAGGCGGAACGAGGGCGCCTGCAGCACCATTCCCCCGCTGGCCGGGTGTTCCTCCAGCCGTACCGAGTCGCGGAACAGTGCGGCATGCCGCAGCCGCCGGAACACGTCGGCGCTCGCGGCCGGATAGCAGGCGTGCACGAGGTGCGGCACCCGGTCCAGGCTCATCCGGGACAGCACCCCCGGCAGGCCCAGGCAGTGGTCCCCGTGGAAATGGGTGATGCAGATGAACGTGATCTGGCTCGCGGTCACCCCGGCGAACAGCATCTGCCGCTGGGTTCCCTCGCCTGGGTCGAACAGGAACCCGTCGCTCTCCCAGCGCAGCAGGTACCCGTTGTGGTTGCGGGCACGGGTGGGCGCCTGGCTCGCCGTGCCCAGGACCACCAGTTCGCGATTGGCCACGGGGCGCGATCCTACGCTGGCCGCCACGCCAGCAGCCGCCCGGCCAGCAGCATTTCGGCCGCCAGTGGCAGCGAGACCGCGGCCCGCTGCACGGCCGGGGTGGCCGGCCCGGCCGCCTGGGACGCGAACAGCGCCAGGGCGGCCGCGCTGGCCACCGCGAGGGCGGCCAGGATCGGGCTCAGCGGCCGCCAGCCGGGGTCGCGGCGCAGCCGCCCGGCCAGCACCAGCGGCGCGGCGATCATCGCCGCGTAGGCCACCCCGCTGACCAGGTCGTGCACCTGGTTGTGCCATGATTCGCCCGCCCAGCCCGGCCCGGTCAGCAGCAGGTGGTCGCGCCGGAACAGGCCCGCGGCCACCGCGGCCACCCCCGCCGCCTGGATCAGCCACGGTCCGGCCGAGCCGGCCGCCGGGACCCGGCGCAGCGCCGCGCCGAACGCCACCGAGCACACGCCCAGCCCGGCGAACCCGGCCATCATGATCTGCGGGTCCCGGGCATCCATCGCGGCCAGCCCGCTCAGCTGCACCTGCGCCGCGGAGTGGCCGGCCTGCCGCAGCGAGCCAGCCACCCAGGCCGCGGTGAACAGCACCGGCCCGGCCAGCCCACAGCCGGCCGCCACGGCCCAGCCGGCCCGCCGCAGCCGGATTCCGGCCGTCACCGGTCCGGGGGGGCAGGCGTGAGCAGCCCCCGGTTGAACGCCTCGGCCACGGCGGCGGCCCGGTCGCTGACCCCGAGCTTGGCGTAGATGTGCAGCAGGTGGGTCTTGACCGTGGCCTCGCTGATGAACAGCCGGGCGGCGGCCTCCCGGTTGGTGGTCCCGGCCGCAACCAGCTCCAGGATCTCCAGCTCACGCTGGCTGAGCGGCTCGGCGCCGGGCGCCCGGACCCGGCTCATCAGCCGGGTGGCCACCGCGGGCGACAGCACGGCCTGGCCTTGCGCGGCGGCCCGGACCGCGCGCAGCAGCTCGCCGCGGGGCGCGTCCTTGAGCAGGTAGCCGGTGGCGCCCGCCTCGATCGCGGGCAGCACATGACTGTCGGTGTCATAGGTGGTCAGCACCAGGACGCGCGCGGTGCTGCCGCGCCGGGCCAGCTCGGTGATCGCGGCCACCCCGTCCATGCCCGGCATCCGCAGGTCCATCAGGATCACGTCGGGCTGCCGGGCCTGGGCCAGCCGGACCGCTTCGGCGCCGTCACCGGCCTGGCCGACGACCTCGAACCCGGGATCGGGCTCGAACATGCCGCTCAGCCCGTCCCTGACCACCGGATGATCATCCACGATCAGCAGCTTGATCGGCGCGCTGGTCACCGGCCGGCCTCCGCGGCCACGGCCGGGACGCACGCCGAGATCGCGGTGCCACCGCCAGGTTCCGATTCGACCTGGACCGTTCCGGACAGTCCCTCGATCCGCTGCCGCATCGCGACCAGGCCGAAGCCGTCCGCGGCCACACCGGCGGGGGCCGGGTCGAAGCCGCGGCCGTCGTCCCGCACGTCCAGCGCGACCTCGTGCGGCATGTAGGACAGGGTCAGCCCGACCCGGGTCGCCTGTGCGTGCCTGGCCACGTTGGCCAGCGCCTCCTGAGCGGTGCGCAGCAGCGCGGACTCCGCCTCGGTGGGCAGCGGCCGGGCCGTGCCGGTGGTGGTGACCTGGACCGCGATCCCGTGCAGCGCGGACCAGCGCTCGGCCACGCTGGTCAAAGCGTCGCTGAGCCGGGCCGTTTCCAGCGGCTCCGGCCGCAGCGCGTCCACCGACCGGCGGGCTTCGGACAGGCTCTCCCGGGCCAGCCTGATCGCGGCGGCCACGCGCCGGCGCCACCCAGCCGGGTCCGCGCTGGCCTGCTCGGCCGCCTGCAGCTGGGTGATGATCCCGGTCAGCCCCTGGGCCAGGGTGTCGTGAATCTCCCGGGCCATCCGCTGCCGCTCATCCAGGATCCCGGCCTCCCGCGCCTGGGCCAGCAGCTGCTCGTGCAGGCCCGCGTTCTCGGCCAGCGTCGCCTCCAGCCTCCGGTTGGCGTCCCGCAGCTCATCCACCATCCGCCCGCGCTCGTCATGCTGCGTTTCGATGCGGTGCAGGAACCAGGTGACGGTGGATATGGCGATCACATTCCCGGCGATAACGCCCGCGTAGGCGGCCAGGCCGACCGGAGTGGCCCGGTCCAGGCCCGCCGTCTGCGACGTCGCCGCCGCGACGGCCGTGGCCGCGACGCCGGCCAGCTGCCACGGCCAGGCCAGCAGCAGAATGGAGTAGGTATAGCCGGCGTACGCGTAGAACCCGAACCACGGATCCCTGATCACCAGCACGAACAGCAGGGCGATGACCCCGGCGACGAATACCGCCATCACCGGTGGGCGCTGCCGCAGAGCCGGCACCAGCACCACCAGGGCCCATGCCGCCGCCGCCAGGCAGAGCACCAGGTTGATCCAGGCTGAGCCCCAGCTGCCGCTGAGCGCGGAGGGGATCAGGGCGGCGAGGATGACGTACCCCACCATCGTCGCCCGGACGGGCGCGCCCCGCCGCCACGTGTCCAGCCGGACGCGCGATCCCAGACTGCTCATCCTCATCCTCCGGCCGAATCTACTCCCAGCGGAAGAATCTGGCCGCGGCCAGCCCGAACGCCGCCGCGTAGGCCGCCATGGTCAGCAGCGGCAGCCAGGCCGGCCACTGCCCCTGGGTCGCGTTCTGCAGCGCGGGCACCGCCGCGCCCAGCGGGGTGGCGTGGCTGATGTGCTGGAGCACCTTGGGCATGTCCGGGATCGGCAGCCACAGCCCGGCGAAGAACATCATCAGGTAGAACAGGATCGCCCCGATCCCCCGGGCCGCGCCCGCGCTCGGTGCCACCGCGGCGACAAACAGGCCGGTCGCCATCAGCGCGGCGGCGGCCAGCAGGCCGGCCACGATGAACCCGCCGATCTGGCGTGGGGCCGCCACGTCGTACCCGAACCTGGCCACGGCGACGATCACCACCACCGTGACCGCGGCCACGGCCAGCTTGACCGCGAGTTCGGCGGCCAGCACCCGGGCCGGGCCCGCCGGAGTGGTCTTCAGCCTGCGCAGGTAGCCCAGCTCCCGGTAGCTGGCCAGCGTGGCCGGCATGGCCACCAGCGACAGCAGGGCTATCGCGAAGACCAGCAGGATGGGGATGTACACGTCCAGCGTGGTGAGTCCGCCGAACGCCTTAACCGGGGTGCTGAAGCTGTGGATGCTGCCGAAGATGATCAGCAGCAGCAGCGGGAATCCCACGCTCAGGCCGAGCCCGACGCCCGCCCGGCCGCGGGTGAACAGCCTCAGCTCGGTCATCGTGAGCTGTGTCATCGCGGAACGCCTGGCCGGCGGGGGCGCGGTGGTAACTGCCATCGTTCAGGCCTCCTGGTTCTCTGTGCTGCCTGGATGCCGGCCGGTGAGCGCGAGGAACGCATCCTCCAGGCTCGCCTGATCCACCCGCAGCTGGCGGGCGATGATGCCGCGCCGCGCCAGCACGGAGGTGACGGCGTTCAGCGCGTTGCTGTTGCCGGTGACCACCACGACATCGCCCCGGTGGATGACGCTGGTCACCTCGGGCAGGCTCTCGAGCAGCCCGTGATCAAGCGGAACGGACGGGCGGAACTGGATCCGCTGCTCGGTCTCCACCCGCTCGGCCAGCGCGGCCGGGGTGTCCAGCGCCACGACCCGGGCAGCGTCGATCAGCGCCACCCGGTCGCACAGCCGCTCGGCCTCCTCCATGAAGTGGGTGACGAGCACGATCGTGACGCCCCGGTCGCGCACGCGCTCGATCAGCTCCCAGGTGTCCCGCCGGGCCTGTGGGTCCAGGCCGGTGGTGAGCTCGTCCAGCACCGCCACGCGTGGGTTGCCGACGAGGGCCAGCCCGATCGACAGCCGCTGCTGCTGGCCGCCGGAGAGCTTGCCGAACGGCGTCCTGGCCTTGGCCGTGATACCCAGGACCTCCATCAGCTGCCGCCAGTCAGCCGGGGCCTGGTAGAAGGAGCTGTACAGCTCCAGAGCCTCGGCCACCCGGAGCCGGTCGGGCAGCCGGCTTTCCTGCAGCTGGGCCCCGAGCCGCTGGGTCAGCTGGGCCCGGTCCCGCTGCGGGTCGAGCCCGAGCACGCTGATCTGGCCGCGATCCGGTGTCCGCAGCCCCTCGATGCACTCCACGGTCGTGGTCTTGCCCGCCCCGTTGGGGCCGAGGATGCCGAAGATCTCCCCTTCCTGAACGGTGAACGAGACGTCGTCCACGGCCACCGTGTCCTGGTAGCTCTTGTGCAGCTGCTGCACATCGATTACCGCTGGCATGATGTGCCCTTCCCGGCTCTGGTCGTCATGACCATCAGCCTGGCAACGCCGGGCCCGCGCCCGCATCGCCCGGCCAGCCACACCTGGCCGGTGACGGGCTGAGCCGGCGGATCGGCCGGCCGGCCCAGCGGCATCCACCGATCGGCTGATGGGGCGCCCGCCGGTCACCCGGCCGGGGACGGGAGGGTGCGGCGCAGGCCGTCGTGGCCGGCGGTCGTGATCCCGGAGAAGCCCTGCCCGGCGCGGCCGGCCCACTGCGCGGGTGAGATCGCGTCCGGCTCGGCCGGGAGGTAGTGGTTGAGGATGAGCTCGCCGACCCCGGCGCGCTCGGCCACCGCGCCGACCTGGCTGACGTCGGTGTGCAGCGCCGCCATCCGGGCCAGCGCCGCCCCGGTGAAGCCATGCTGTTCCAGGTAGCCCAGGTCAGCGACCTGGTGGACCAGGATGTCGGCCCCGCGCGCCAGGGCGATCAGGTCCTCGTTCACGGTCGTGTCACCGGAAAACACCACCGAGCCGTCCGGGGTGTCGAACCGGTAGCCCAGCGCCGGAACCGCCCGGCCGTGCATCACCCGGACCGCGGTGACCCGGACCCCGCGCTCATCGAGCACGACCACCGGGACCTGGGCCGCCCCCGGGGGCGGGAGCGCGATGTCGGTGGCCCGCACCAGCGACCCCGCGTCCGGCATCAGGGCATCCAGCGGCATGACGTTCAGGTGGTAGGCGTAGCCGGCCAGGATGCTGGCCACCAGGTCCGCGGTGCCGGGAGCGGGCTGCTGCGGGTGGATCGTGGTCTGCCGGTGGAACGTGGCATCCCCGGCAGGCAGCATGTCCGGCCGCGGCGGCCCGTAGACGCGGACCGGCGGGAGCGGCCCGTCGGCACCCTCCCGGACACCCCACGGGTAGAGGAGCAGGCCCGGCAGGTCACCGGCATGGTCGGCATGCAGGTGGGTGAGGAACACCGCGGTCAGCTGGCTGAAGTCGAGTCCCGCGTTGGCATAGGCGGACGGCGACCCACGGCCGCAGTCGACCACGAAGACCCGGTCCCCGGCGATCAGCGCCGACGACGTGCCACCGCGGCCCGCCACCGGCAGCGGCGCGCCCGCCGTGCCCAGCAGCACCAGTTCCGTTGCCATGTTCGCCCTTCCGCCCCGCCGGCCCTGACCATCATCGGGCATGCGGTGCGCGGGTACCGGCCGGGCCGGCTACCGCGCCGTCACCGGCCCAGCAGGTCGAACGGGCGCAGGTAGGCCGGCGGCCGGTAACGCACGAACGCCGCCGGGGTGGGCACTGCGGCTTTCCCGCTGGCGAAGATGTTGTAGTCCGGGCCGAGCCCGTTGGCCTGGGCGTTGAGGCTGGCCGGGGCCAGCGCCCCGACGTCCCAGCGACCCGTGTGCAGCCGGTTGAGCAGGACCTGGGCCGCGGTGATGGTCTCGGCCGGGGTGAACGCGCAGTGCCCGGCCCGGTCCACGAAGATCTGCTGCAGCAGCCGCCCGTCGCCGGCCCGGTCCACCACGCTCCGGTAGGCCTGCTCGTTCTCCGGCACGACCAGCCCGTCACCCGTGGTGTGCATGGTGAGCACCGGCATCGTCAGGCGGCCGTTGAACGCGATGTTGTCGGCCAGGTACTTCACCGCGGCCGGGCTGGCGCTGATCCGGGTGGCCTGGTTCAGCTTGTGCAGGTCGCCGGCCAGGCTCAGCCCGGCGGCGTGATACAGCGCAACGACTTCACCCAGGTCCGCCGACTTGGCCAGCTGCGCGACGTAGTTCACGCCGGTGTTCCAGGACGGGTTCCCGCCCGCCCGGGCCTCGAGCTCAGCCCGGAACGCGAAGATGAACGGGAAGTCGACCTGGGTGTCCCACAGGAACTGGTTGGCTTCCTGGCCGGCGAAGTCGCCCGCGGCCGGTTCCGGGGAGAGCGGGGTGAACCAGCCCGGCGTGTCACCGAGCGCGGCGGCCAGGGCCAGCCGGGCCCGGCCCGCCGCGCTGCTCTGCGCGGTGGTGGCGGCGGTCTCGGCATTGCTCAGGTTGCCGGCCGGATTCGTGATGCCGGTCACCTGCACCGACGGATCGAGCAGCTGCTGGAAGGCGAACGCCGAGTCCAGCGCGGTGTTCCAGGTGGCGACGCCGCCGGACAGCACGCCGCACATGGGCAGCGCGGCGCTGAACCGGCCCGGGTAGCGCTGGATCAGGCCCGCGGTGATGATGCCGCCCAGTGAGTGACCCCACGCGATCGTCCGGCCCGGGGTGCGGTAGGCCTGATCGAACGCGTCGAGCGTGCCGATCTGATCCGGCAGCGCCTGCTGGATGGCCCAGCCGGTCGATGCGTAGGAGGAGCCGGCCAGCGCATACCCGTGGCTGAGCAGCCAGCTTGCGGTGACCGGGTCACCAGCATCCTGCGCCGGGTTGGGCGATCCCGGCGTGACGTAGCCGTGGCTGTAGAGGAACAGCGTCCCGTTCCACGCCCCGCCGGGGCACTGGATCAGGTAGGCCGCGCCATCAGCCAGCGAGCCAGTCAGCGAACTGGGCGAGCCCGACCCACCGCAGGTCTGGGCGGCGGCTGCGGACGCGGCTGGAACCAGCGCGGTGGTCAGCAGGGCTGCGGACAGGGCAACTAATGCGAGCCGGCTTCGCCGCATGACACACGCTCCATTGCGCCGGAAGGGTAGGCAATCAGGGAGGACGATATCCCGGTTGGCCTCGTTTGCGAAGTACCTAGCGGATCTTCGCGAACAGCCAGAAAGCCGTGCCGGTGCTCGCGCCGTACGCCAGGTGCCCGGCCAGGTCCCCGGCCAGGGTCTTCGCGTCGTACTCCCAGATCGGCTTGTACAGCCCGCCCTCGGGGAGGATGACGTAGCCGCTGAGCCAGGCGGTGGCGCCGAGCGCCAGACCGTAGCCCGGGTGCGGCCGGCGCAGCGACCCGGCCACGATCCCGTACGCCGCTCCCCACGCCGATCCGTAACCCCAGTGCATCACCGTGCTGGTGAGGAACGCCCAGCGGTCCGGGAGCGGGCGCTGGGTGAAGCCCTCGATCACGCGCTTGGCCACCTGCCCCGGCACCGGGGCCTGCTCCCAGCCCTTGACCGGCGCGAATTCCCAGGCCAGCGCGCTTTCCTTACCGCCCTTGCGGCGATAACGCAGGTACTGGACGGCGTCCAGGCCGACGGTTCCCACCGCCCCGGCCACCAGGCCGCCAACGACGGCGGCGAGCGGTGTCATGGGATGCTTTCCGAAGGTCATCTTTGTGTCCAATCGCTCGACATCGCCGGCGCGCGGCATTTCACGTGGGCTGACGCCAGAAAGAGGATCGCATGAGCGAGTCACTCACCTACCCGGGTGTCGGGGCGCCATCCCGCGATCAGGCCCACACCCTGTTCGCGCAGACCATGGCCTTCGTCGCGGGCACGGCGGGCTGTTTCGCGCTCGGCGCCTACCTGGGCCGCAACCTGAGCAGTGGCACCAGCATCATCGCCTTCATCGCCGCGTTTGCCTGCCTGATCGCCATGCGGTTCGCCGCCCGCCGGTCGCGGGGCCTGACCATCGTGCTGCTGGGCGCGTTCGGCCTGCTGATCGGGCTGGCCCTGTCGATGACGCTGGTCTACTACGCAAGCGTCAACCCGCGTGCGCTCTGGCAGGCGGGCGGGGCGACCGCGCTGTTCATCGCCGCGTTCGGGACCGCCGGTTACGCCACCCGGCGGGATCTGGCGGTGGTCGCCCGGATCTGCTTCTGGGCGCTGCTGGCCCTGATCGTGTTCGGCATCGTGCTGATCTTCGTGCGCATCCCGGGCGGCGACCTGCTCTACTCCGTGCTGGGCCTGGTCATCTTCGCCGGCTTCACCATGGTCGACTTCCAGCGGGTGCGGCGCTCCACGGACATCAACTCGGCGCCCTTCCTGGCCGCGTCGATCTTCCTGGACGTGCTCAACGTGTTCCTGTTCTTCCTGAACATCTTCTCGCGCGGGCAGTGACCAGGCGCCGCCCGGCCTGGCGGTCACGATCCGTCCAGCGCCAGCCAGGCCAGCGCGGCGGCGACCAGCGCCTCGGTGCCGGTGCGCAACGTGGGCTGCAGCGGCGGCAGGAATTTCGGTGAGTGGTTGGAGATCAGATCCTGCAGGCGCCCGGCCTTCTCCGCGGCACGGTAGGTCTTCTCCTCGGTGTACCCGAGCGCCCAGTAGGTGTAGGGCACGCCGGCGGCGTTGGGAATGTTGCTGAAGTCCTCGCTGACCGTCTGCCGGGCGATTTCACCGGCGTGGTCGCCGAAGTAAGCGGCGAACGCGTTGGCCACCTGGTCCGTGGTGGCCGGATCGTTGACGGTGAGCGGGAAGCTGCCGATGGTGTCGAAGTCCGGGTCCTGGGGTGAGCCCGAGGCCTGGCTCTCGGCCCGCACGATCCGCTGGACCGACCCGAGCATGCGCTCGTGGGTCTGCTCGGAGTAGCTGCGCAGGTTCAGCTCCAGCCGGGCGTGATCGGGAATGAGGTTGCTTCTGGTGCCGGCCTGGACACTGCCGACGGTCACCACCGCGATCTCGCCGGGCGCGACCTCGCGGGACACGATGGTCTGCAGCCGGGTGATGGCCATGGCGGCGATCACCACCGGGTCGATGGTGTGCTGCGGTATAGCGCCGTGGCCCCCCTTCCCGTACACGGTGACGTTGATGCTGTCTTCCGTCGCCATGAACGGCCCGGACCGGGTCAGGACGGTCCCAGCGGCGCCGGACAGCAGATGCTGGGCCAGGGCCACATCAGGAACGGGAATCCGCTTGAACAGGCCGTCGTCGACCATCGCCTGCGCCCCGTCGCCGGTTTCCTCGGCCGGCTGGAACAGCGGCAGCAGGGTCCCGCGCCACTGGTCACGGTGATCGGCCATCAGCTTGACCATGCCGAGCAGGCAGGACATGTGCATGTCATGACCGCAGGCGTGGGCCACCGGGACCTCGTGGCCCTGGGCGTCCTGCGCGGTCGCGGTGCTCGCGTAGTCCGCGCCGGTGTCCTCCTTGACCGGCAGCGCGTCCAGCTCGGCCCGGAGCAGCACCGTGGGCCCGGCGCCATTGGCCAGGACGCCCACGACCCCCGTCCCGCCGATGCCCGTCTGGACCGTGCAGCCATATTCCTGCAGCTTCCCGGCGACCCGCTCGGCCGTGCGGTGCTCCTGGTGGGACAGCTCGGGGTGCTGGTGCAGGTCCTTGTAGAAGGCTTCCTGGCCGGCTTGCAGGGCGCTGTAGCTGGCCAGGACGTCCGTGACAGTGCTCATCTCCGCCGTCCCCGCCTTACTCGACGTCCAGGTCCCGCAGGTTGGTCTTGGTCAGCTCGAGGAGCTCCTTCCCCTCCCCGGACAGGATGGTCCTGGTCGCGTAGAGGGTGAAGCCCTTGACCTCGCCGTAGCTGAGCTTGGGCGGCAGCGCCAGCTCGTAGCGGTCGGTGCGCACGTCGACCAGGGCCGGCCCGTCGTGCCCGAACGCCGCGCGCAGCGCGTCCTCCAGCTCAGCCGGTTTCTCCACCCGCGCGCCGAACAGCCCGGCGGCGGTGGCGATCCCGGCGAAGTCGGGGTTGTCGAGGTCGGTGCCGTAGGTGACGATCCCGCCCGCCTTCATTTCCAGCTCCACGAAGGACAGCGCGCCGTTGTTGAACACCACCACCTTCACCGGGAGCCGCATCTGGCGCAGGGTGATGAGCTCGCCGAGGAGCATGGCCACGCCCCCGTCGCCGGACAGCGTGACCACCTGCCGGCCCGGCTGGCTGGCCTGCGCGCCAATGGCCTGCGGCAGGGCGTTGGCCATGGATCCGTGGTTGAACGAGCCGACCAGCCGGCGCCTGCCGTTCATCCGCAGGTAGCGGGCGGCCCAGATGCAGGGCGTGCCGACGTCCGCGGTAAAGATCGCGTCGCTGGCGGCGAGCCGGTCGATGGTGGCCGCGACGAACTGCGGATGCAGCGGCGAGCGGCCCCGGCCCTCACTGGCCAGCCGGTCCAGCCGGGCCCGGGCCCGCCGGTAGTGGGCGGTCATCCGGTCCAGGTGCGATGAGTCAGACTTGGCGCTGATCAGCGGGAGCAGGGCATCGACCGTGTCCTTGACCGTGCCCACCAGCGGGACGTCCACCCGCACCCGGCGGCCGATATGCTCACCGCGCATGTCGACCTGGATCACCGGAACCCCGGGTGGATAGAACGGGCGGTAGGGGAAGTCGGTGCCGAGCATGAGCAGCGCGTCGCAGTGCTCCATCGCCCGGTAGCCCGAGCTGAACCCGATCAGCCCGGTCATGCCCACGTCGTACGGGTTGTCGTACTCGACGAACTCCTTGCCGCGGAACGCGTGCAGCACCGGCGCCTGGAGGGCCGCGGCGATGCTGATGAGCTGGTCGTGCGCGCCGGCGCAGCCCGCTCCGGCCAGGATCGTCACCCGCTCGGCCGAGTTCAGCACCTCGGCCGCGGCCGCCAGCGAATCTTCGTCCGGCCGGATGACGGATGTGACCGGCCGGATCGATGTGGGCCTGGTCCCGGCCGGGGCGTCGGCGAAGAACACGCCGCCCGGGATGACCACGACCGCGGCCCCGCCCCGGGCCAGCGCCGTGCGCATCGCGATCTCCAGGACCCGCGGGATCTGCTCCGGCTCGCTGACCAGCTCGCAGTACACGCTGCATTCACGGAACAGATCCTGGGGACGCGTCTCCTGGAAATACTCCGAGCCGATCTCGTCCTCGGGGATGTGCGCGGCGATGGCCAGCACCGGCACCCGGCTGCGGTTCGCGTCGAACAGGCCGTTGATCAGGTGCAGGTTGCCCGGCCCGCAGCTGGCCGCGCACACGGCCAGCTCGCCGGTCAGCGCCGCCTCGCCCGCGGCGGCGAACGCCGCCGCCTCCTCGTGCCGCACGTGCTGCCAGGAGATGGCGCCATCGCGGCGCAGCGCGTCGGTGAACCCGTTCAGCGAGTCACCCGGAATCCCGTACACCCGGCGAACGCCCGACGCCTTCAGGATCGACACGATCACGTCTGCCACGCTGGAAGCCATATGTGCTCCCTTTCCGCGCCGGCGGCGCTCCCGGTCAGGCTAACAAAACGGGTCAGGCCCCCCCGGTTTTGGCTAGGTCAGCAAAGGGGTAACCAATGGCAATGAATGACGGGACCCGGGGCGAACTGGTGCCGCCACCGGGGACCGAGCCTCCCCGGCGGCACCGGCCGAAGCTGCGGTACGAGCTGATCGGCTGCGGCCTGCACGGCCACGCACTGCTCGGCACCGACGCCGCCCGGCTGCGCCCCGGGGACGGCCTGTTCGCCCGGGAAGCCGGTGGCCTGCGCTGGTACCGCTGCCTGCGCTGCGACTCATGGGTGGCGCTGCCCCCGCCCGGCCAGACCAGCGCCGGGTACCCACCGCGCCGGGAGGACGTGGTACTGCCGCTGCGCGGCCGCGCGCTGCGGGACCGGTACGTGCTGCGGCTGATCGCCCTGGACCGGGTGCTGCACTTCCTGGTGCTGACCTCACTGGCCGTGGCGCTGCTGCTGTTCGCCCGCAACCGGGCCATGCTCAACGCGGACTTCACCCGCATCCTCAAGGACCTGCAGGGTGGGCTGGGCGGCCCGGTCAACAACAGCTCGCACGGGGTCGTGCACGACCTGCAGCGGCTGTTCGCGGTCAGCCTCAGCAACCTGTACCTGGTCGCGGCGGCGGCCGCCGCCTACGCGGCGCTGGAAGGCACCGAGGCGGTCGGGCTGTGGCTGGCCCGCCGGTGGGCCGAATACCTGACCCTCATCGCGACCGTCGTCTTCGTGCCCTATGAGATCTACGAGCTGACCAAGGGCATCTCCTGGCTGAAGCTGCTGACGCTGGCCATCAACCTGCTCATCGTGATCTACCTGCTGCTGGCCAAGCGGCTGTTCGGGCTGCGCGGCGGCGGCGCGGCCGAGCAGGCCGAACGGGCGCAGGACAACGGCTGGCCCGCGATCGAGCGGGCCACCCCCGGGCGCGGCACCCCGATTGCGCCCGCGCCGGACGACCCGGCCTTGCCCGCAGACTGAACCGCGCTTTGCCGGTACGTAACCTTTGGCAGCGGCTGAAGCGTCACACCTGTGACTGGATCTGCTCTGGCCCGAGCGTCTCCGCGCCACTCATGGTGCCTGCCGGCTCGTGTCGCGGGCATCCGCAGGAGAGTGCGCCATGCCCACACGCCGGCTGATCGAAAGCACCAGGGGCGGCGCGGCCGCGGTTATTCGCGCGGCTGGGCGGCGGACGTCGTGGCCAGGCCGGTCGCTCGGCGGCTTAACGATTGCCGCTCTCGTGGTGGGCGCGGGTGGTGGCGTTCCCGGCGGCGCCGCGCCGGGCGGAGCCGCCGGGGCCGGCGCCATGCGGCTGGTCAGCCACGTCCAGGCAGGCAAGACCGCCGGGCGGGCCTGCGGCTGGGCCGTGGTTCAGACCCCGAGCCCGCCGGCCGACAGCCTGCTCAACGGCGTCGCCACCCGGTCGTCCGCTGACGCGTGGGCGGTGGGTGGGTCCCGGAGCGCCGAAGGTGACAGCCTCACTGCGCTGATCGAGCACTGGAACGGGACGGCCTGGCGCGTGGTGCCGAGGCCAACCCCGGGGCAGTCCAGCGTGCTCGGCGGGGTGGCCATCGCGTCGGCCAGCAACGCCTGGGCGGTGGGCTCTTACGAGGGGAATACGGCTCCCCGGCATGACCAGACCCTCATCGAGCACTGGAACGGCCGGTCCTGGAACCGGGTGCCGAGCCCGCACCCCGGCGGGGTGAGCTGGCTGACCGCGGTGGCCGTCGTCTCAGCGCGCAACGCGTGGGCGGTGGGCGCGTACGCGAATCAGGTGGGTGGCCGGAACAAACTCTTCACCGTGCACTGGAACGGCACGGCGTGGCGGCAGGTGCCGGTTCCTGTTGCCGACAGCGGCGTCCTGTCCGCGGTGACCGCCACCTCCTGGAGCGACGTCTGGGCGGTGGGCTACGCGGTGCATGGCGTAACCCAGGTCGCGATCTTGCACTGGAACGGCCGGGGCTGGACGCGGGCACCGTACCGGGGCCCCACGGGCAGCAGCTATCTCACTGGTGTGGCGGCCACCTCAACCGGCGATGCCTGGGCGGTGGGCACCACCATTCGCGGGACCGATGCTGGCCCGGCCTTCACCGTGCGCTGGACCGGCCGGAAATGGCAGCGGGTGCCGATCCCGGACGCTGGCACCACTCAGCTGTCCGCGGTGACCGCGCTCTCCTCCCGCGACGCCTGGGCGGCCGGCGGCAGTGCCGACCGTACCGTCATCGAGCACTGGGACGGCACGAACTGGGCGAGCGTGCCAGGCCCCGCGCCCGGCGTGTCCAGGAGTCTGACCAGCGTGGCGGCCAGTTCGGCCAGCAACGTCTGGGCAGTGGGCAGCTACCACGTCGTGCCCAGCGACCTGACGTTCGCCCTGCACTGCACCTAGGGCAGCAGGCCGCCGGCCCGGCGGATGACCTCGCGGCACAGCCGGCCCACGTCGTGCGGGTCATCGGTGAACTGGGATGGCTTGAGGCAGAACGTGGTGAAGCCGGCCTCGGCCTGGGCCGGGATCGTGGCCAGGGCCTGGCCCAGGTCGGCCACACTCCCCCGGTCCGGGAACACGGCCCGGGTCCCGCCGACCAGTTCCAGTTCCCCCGGGTCGCGCCCGGCGGCGCGCAGTGCGACGGCCAGCCGCGCCAGTTCGGCCGGGGTGGGCCGGCCGAGTGGGTTGAACCCGCTGCCGTAGCGGACCAGGCGGTCCAGCAGCCGGCGGTGCAGGGTGGCCCCGCCCAGCCACAGCGCCGGCCCGCCTGGCCGGAACGCCTTGGGCTCGAAGTACACGTCGCGGAAGGAGTAGTGCCGCCCCTGGTAGCTGGCCGGGGTGTCACGCCACAGCACGGCCCACGCGGCCAGGTGCTCGTCGAGCAGGTCGCCACGCTGGCGGAACGGCACGCCCAGCGCGGCGTACTCGTCTTCCAGCCAGGACACGGTGGGCTGCACGACCAGGCGGCCGCCGCTGACCAGGTCGAGGGTGCCCAGCTCGCGGGCGAGCAGCAGCGGGTGGCGCAGTGGCGCGATGACCGCGCTGGCCACCAGGCGGACCCGCCGGGTCACCGCGGCGATCGCGGCCAGCAGGACCAGCGAGCTGGGCCAGGGCGTGGCCGGGTCCTGGTTGCCAGGCAGCGCGTACTCGCGGGGGTTGGCCATCACCCCGCGGGCGGCCGCGGCCGGGCCCAGCACCACGTGCTCGCTGATCATCACCGCGTCGAAGCCGGCGTCCTCGGCCTCGCGGGCCCAGCGGACCAGCGCGGGCAGGTCACGGCCCGAGGTCATGGTCCAGTTCTCGGACAGGATCAGGCACATTCTCGGCGCGGCCATGTCAGGGCCGCCTCAACCGCGCCGGCGAGGTCATGTCAGCCGCGCCGGGGCGGGCGGATGCCGCGGAACTCCCAGTCGCCGCCGAGCGCGGTGGAGGTGACCTCCTCGCTCTCGGCCGGCTGCGCGCCCACCTCCGTCCCGGCTGGCGGCCCGGTGACGACGTGGCTGGTCAGCGTGCCGAGCCCGTCGACCGACACCTCGACCACGTCGCCCGGCTGCACCGGGCGGGAGTTGGCCGGCGTGCCGGACAGCAGCACGTCCCCCGGGACCAGGGTGATCGTCCGGGCGATGTCGGCCACCAGGTAGTGCATGTCCCACTGCATCTCGTCGGTCGACCCGTCCTGGGCCAGCTCGCCGTTGACGTAGGTGCGCAGCCGCTTGCCGTGGAAATCCCAGCCGGTGACCAGCCCCGGGCCAAGCGGCGCCATTGTGTCCGAGCCCTTGACCCGCAGCATCGACCCGGCGTCGGTATCACGGAAGTCGTGCAGCCCGAAGTCGTTGCCGATCGTGTACCCGGCGATGTAGTCACCGGCTTCCTCCCGGGGCACGTTCCGGCAGGTCTGGCCGATGACGATGGCCACCTCGCCCTCGTAGTTGAGGTACTTGCAGTTGGCCGGGCGGATCACCGCGCCGCCGTGCCCGACCAGCGCGGAGACCGGCTTGTGGAAGTAGGTGGGCGCGGGCGGCAGCCGGGCGCCGAACTCGGCCACCCGGCTGCTGTGGTTGAGATGCACGGCGATGATCTTGGTGGGGATGACCGGCGGCAGGTGCATGGCGCCGGCCGCAGCCACCCGGCGCCCGTCGCCGGTGACCAGCTCCGCACCGTCGCGGCGGACCTGGACCACGGCGCCATCCAGCAGGATGCGGCGGTACTCGGCCATCCCTGGCTACCCGGCCGCCGGGGCGCACCAGCCGCCGGGCGGCCGGTCGAACCAGATGTGCATCTGCCCGGTGCCCACCGAGTTCTCGTAGTCGCTGTACGCGCGGCCCGGCGCGGTCAGCTCCCCCTCCCCCAGTGCCGCCGCCATCATCAGGTAGTGGGCGAACTTGGCTTCCGGCCGGACCCGCAGGTACTCGGGCATCGTGTCGATCACCTTGGCGTGCTGGCCCGCCTCCAGCCAGCCGATCCGCTGGTAGTCCGCGTCCCGGGCGGCCTCGCTCCGGATATGCGCCGGGTCGCTGGCCTCGTGCGCGCGCAGCTCACGCAGCGGCCAGAACGTGTGCGACATCGCGCCCGAGGCGAGCAGCAGCACCCGCCGGCCGCTGGCCGCGATGGCCTGGCCGAGGGCCCGGCCCGCGCGCAGGAAGTCCTCGGTGTCGCCGGTCTCGGCGGTGTTGCTCATCGTGATCCACCGCCGGTCCAGGCCGCGGCCGAGGTAGGACCACAGGTTCACGGTGGCGTAGTGCAGCGGCAGGTACGGGTCGTCGATGGCGGTGATCCAGGTGCCGTGCGCCTCCCCGCGGGCCGCGGTGGCGTGGGCCAGTTCCGGGTCACCGCGCCAGTCGTAGGGCACCCGGCACATGCCGCGGGGCAGCTCGTCCGAGGTGAACAAGCCGGCCCGCACGTCGTGGGCGGCGATGACGAACTCGACCGTGGTGAACCAGTGTGAGTCGAGCACCACGACCGTGTCGTAGTCGAGCGTCTCGAACACCTCGGCCCGCAGCCGCTCCAGCCCGGTGACCAGGCTGATCTCCTTGCCCTCGTTCAGGTCCAGGCGCTCGGCATAGGGGAGCATGATCGTGGGCACATGGGCGAGCAGGCCCGCCCCGACGACCTCACCCATGGCTGTCATCCATGAGGGCGCCATCCCTTCGGGGCGTAGACGGTGTTCTTGACGTCGCTGTAGAAGTCGAAGCTCCAGGTGCCGCCCTCGCGGCCGATACCGGACTGCCCGGCCCCGCCGAACGGGGCCCGCAGGTCACGGACGAAGAAGCAGTTGACCCAGACGGTGCCCGCGGTCAGCCGGGCGGAGACCCGCTGCGCCCGGGCCTCGTCCCCGGTGAACAGCGTGGCGGCCAGCCCGTACCGGGTGCTGTTGGCCAGCGCCACCGCCTCGTCGTCGCCGGTGAACGTCTGCACGGTGAGCACCGGCCCGAACACCTCCTCGGTGAGGATCTCCGCGCCCGGCGCCGCGCCCGCCAGCAGCGTCGGCTGGTAGTACAGCCCGCCGAGATCCGGGTTGACCCGGGCGCCGAGCAGCGGGCGCGCGCCGGCCTCGACCGCGCGGCGGACGAACCCGGCCACCCGGTCCAGGTGCGCGCGGGTGATGTTCGGCCCGATGTCGGTGGCCTCCTCGCGCGGGTCGCCCTGGCGCAGCGCGGCGGCCCGCTCGGTGACGGCGGCGGTGAACTCCGCGGCCACCGGTTCCTCGACCAGCAGCCGGGTGCCGGCCAGGCAGACCTGCCCGGCGTTGTCGTACTGGCCGGCCGCGGTGGCCACGGCCAGGTCCAGGTCGGCGTCCGCGAACACCAGCAGCGGGGACTTGCCGCCCAGTTCCAGGGACACCGGGGTGAGCTGCGCCCCGGCCGCCGCGGCGACCTGACGGCCGGTGGCCACCGAGCCGGTGAAGCTGACCCGGGCCACGTCCGGGTGGGCGGCCAGCGGCGCGCCTGCCTCCCGGCCCAGGCCGTGCACCACGTTGAACACCCCGTCCGGCAGCCCGGCCGCGCGGGTGATGTCGGCCAGCAGGCTGGCGGTCAGCGGCGCCCACTCCGGCGGCTTGGCCACCACGCTGTTGCCGGCCGCGAGCGCGGGCGCGATCCGCCAGGTGGCCAGCATCAGCGGGGCGTTCCACGGGGTGATCACCGCGGTGACCCCGGACGGGTCCCAGGACACCTGCTCCCGGTGCCCGGAGATCTCCAGGCCGCCCGGGCCGAGCTGGCCGAGCCAGCCGGCGAAGAACCGGAAGTTGTCCGCGGCCCGGGGCATCACGCTGCGCCGGTGCGAGCGGAGCAGTGCGCCGTTGTCCCGGGTCTCCACCTGGGCCAGGTCCCCGGTCCGGCGCTCGATGCCGTCGGCGATCGCGCGCAGCACCTCAGCCCGCTGCCCGGGGGGCGTGGCGGCCCAGCCGGGGAACGCGGCCCGGGCCGCGGCGACCGCCGCCGTCACCTCGGCCTGGCCGCCGCGCGCGATCTCCGCGATGGGCTGCTCGTCGATGGGCGAGATGTCGGTGAACGTGCCGGCCGAGGCCACCCGCTGGCCGCCGATCCAGTGCCGGGTGTCCACGTCCACGCCCGCCACGTGCGCCGTGCTCGGTGCCGTTCCGGTGGTCATGGCCGTCCCAGCGCTCCTGGCACGCGCCCGTGGGCTGGCCGGCCCGACGTGGGTGGCCAGCCACGTGCCGTGCGTAATGCATATCGTTTGGTTCCAAACTATGTGCCTGGCCGGCCCGCCGTCAAGGGCCCGCTGGCCAGCGTGCGCCCGCCGTCCCAGGTCACCCCGACCTGGCGGTAGTAGCCGCCGATGATCTCGTGGACGGCCAGGCTGGCCAGTTCCTCGGTGGGCGAGGTGAACAGCTCCAGGGTGGCGTCGCCGCGCCAGGCCGGGCCGGCCTCGACGGCCGCGCTGCCGGAGGCGATCAGCTCGCTGACCGAGTCCGGCGCGCCCTTCTCGATCGACGGCAGCCACCGGTGGTGCGCCATCGGGTGCGCGTTGACGAACCCGTTGCCCGGCGCTTCCTCGCGCAGGGTGACCACGGCCTGGGCCAGCCGGCGGTCGGCCGCGGCCAGCGTGCCCGCGAACGTGCCGCCCGGCCCGATCCGCGGCGCGGCCTGCCCGTAGGGGTGCGGCCGGGTCTGGTGGATCGAGCCGAGCTTCTTCGGGTAGCCCTGGTGCAGGCCGCGGACCAGGGCAAAGTCGGTGTCCACCCAGATGTAGACGCAGCGCGAGTAGATCGTGCCCTGGTAGCGGCACCGGACGACCGCGAAGCACTCCCGGTACTGGGCCCGTACCGGGTCGAGCAGCTCGGCCCGGCTGTCGCCGCAGGACTGCCAGTCGGCCCAGATCAGCGCGACCGCGCCGGGGTCCTCCGGGGCCGGCTCCAGCGGGGCGGGCAGCAGCTCGGCCACCCGCGCCGGGTCGGTCCGGTACTCGACGGTGAGCAGGTCACCGGAGTAGTGCCAGGGCGGCGGGGGCAGCAGGGAGGACCGCCCGGTGGCCGTCCGCGGGTAGAAGAACCCGGCTACCTCGCTCATCCGCGCACCTGCCCGGCCAGATCGTTTGTGCCCGTACGACTTGGATGCTAGACGGCGGGGAACATTCCCGCCAGGATCTTGCCTGCACCAACCTTGCCTGGACCACCGGGCGTGGTTACGCTGCGGAAAAATCGTTTGTTTCCTAACGATAGCCCCGGGGAGCTGCCGTGTCGCACGCAGGGGACGTTGCCTCGGTCACCGAGCGCCTGCGGGCCGAGGGCGTGGACGTGATCCGGGTGTCCTACCCCGACCTGATCGGCGTGGACCGCGGCCGCGATGTGCTGCTCGATGAGCTGGCCACGGCGATGGACCACGGGCTGGCGTTCTGCCGCGCGGTCTACCACACCTCGCCGATGGGCGACGTGGTGCCGGTGCAGGGCGGCCTGGAAGCCGGGCTGCCGGACATCCTGGTCCGCCCCGACCTGGCCACGCTGACCCCGCTGCCGTGGGAGCCGAACGCGGCCTGGTGCCTGGGCGAGGCCGCCGTGCCGGACGGCGCGCCCGCGCCCGAGTCACCGCGCAGCGTCACCCGGCGGGTGGCCAGCCGGCTCGGCGAGCTGGGGTACACCCTGGTGTGCGGCCCGGAGCTGGAGTTCTTCGTGTGCGAACCGGGCCCGGACGGGACCTGGCGCCGGTACGCCAACGACCTGGGCAACGTGTACGTGGTCGGCCGCAAGGGCGACCCGCAGGGGCTGCTCGTGCACATGCTCCGCCAGCTGCGGGACGCCGGGCTGCGGGTGACCGCGGCCAACCACGAGTTCTCCCCCGGCCAGTTCGAGATCAACCTGGGCCACTCGGACCTGCTCGATGCGGCCGACCGGTCGTTCCGGCTCAAGTCCGCGGTGCAGGAGATCGCCCGGCACCGCGACCTGCTGGCCACGTTCATGGCCAAGCCGTTCAACGACGAGGGCGGTTCCGGGTTCCACGTGCACGTGTCGGTGAACGACGAGTCGGGCCGCAACGTGTTCGGCGACCCGGCCGGTGCGGACGGGCTGTCCGGGCTGGGCCGGCACGCGATCGGCGGCGTGCTGCGGCATGCCCCCGCGCTGAGCGCGCTGCTCAACCCGACCATCAACTCCTACAAGCGGTTCGGCCCGGACACGCTGGCGCCGTGGCTGATCGACTGGGGCCTGGACAACCGCAGCGCGATGGTGCGGGTGCCGCCGGAACGCGGCCCGGCCGCCCGGATGGAGATCCGGCTGGGCGACGCCACCGCCAACCCCTACCTGGCCATGGCGGCCGTCGGCGCGGCGGTCTGCCTGGGCATCCAGGACAAGGCCGAGCCACCGGCCAAGCTGGAGGGATACGGCTACGACCCGGACCAGGCCGCGCTGCTGCCGCAGCGGCTGGGCGACGCGCTGGACGCGCTGGAGGCCGACCGCGAGCTGGCCGGGGTGCTCGGCGAGTACTTCGTCACCTCATTCCTGAGCTACAAGCGCAACGAGATCGAGCGGTTCGAGCGGTTCGTCACCGACTGGGAGTTCCGCGAGTACGCCTATCACCTCTGAGCGGGCGAGGCCGCTTCCGGGCCGGGCCCGCCCGCCTGCTCGCTCAGGTCGGCGAGCTGGCGGCTGGCCGGCCGCCGGGCACGGAACACGAAGGTAGACAGAAAGCCGACCACGAGCAGGCCCAGCGCGAACCACGGGGCCAGGATGGTCGGGCTGGTCACCTTGTAGAACGACCCGAAGATGGCGCCCGCGGTGATCAGGATGCCGATGATGGCCGACACGATGATCGAGACCCGGCGCCCGTGCTGGGCGAAGCTGCGCAGCGAGCCGGCCGACATCAGCAGGTACACCACGACCAGGGCGAAGCCGCCGAAGGTGGAGCCCCAGGCGAACATCGCGAAGTAGTGCGGGGTGCCGGGCAGCGCGAACAGGCCGGTCCAGAACTGGTTGACGAGCAGGGTGATCACGGCGGTGGCGACGATGATCGCGCCCGCGCCCAGCGGGGAACCGTGCTTCTTCGACACCACCGCCAGCGAGGCCGGCACTCGCCGGTCGCGGGCCATGGCGAAGACACCGCGGGACGCGGACACCGCGCAGCCGATCGCCACGGCCAGCATGTCGAGCAGCACGACCAGCTCCAGCAGCCGGTCGATCCAGGTCCCGCCGTAGCCGCCCGCGCTGGCCGGCCCGCCCAGCGCGAACAGCGGCGCGGCCGCCGCCGCGGTCAGCGTCTTGAGGCTGTAGTGGAAGCCGGCCACCTCCACGTACGCGGCCAGCACGAAGAACACGGTGGCGATGCCGGCCGAGGCCAGCACCGCGATCGGGATCTCCCGGCGCGGGTTGGGCGTCTCCTCGGCCAGGTTGGCCGCGGTCTCGAAGCCGACGAACAGCAGCACGCCGTACAGCACGCCGAAGAAGATCCCGGACCAGCCGTCCGCGGCCGAGGAGGGATTGAACGGCTTGAGGCTGTTGGCCGAGCCCAGCTTGGCGATGACCGTGATGAAGAAGATGGTGACGACCACGATGGAGACCAGCGCCAGGGCCAGCTGGCTGCGGGTGGACAGCCGGACCCCGAAGTACAGGATGACCGCGATCAGCGCGATCAGCAGCAGCGTCCAGGCCCAGGACGGCAGCGGGTTCACCTTGAACTCGGCGGCGATCGTGCTCTGCAGGTAGCCGCCGATGAGCAGCAGCAGCCCGTTCAGCAGCACGATCACCCCGCCGTAGTACAGCCAGCCCGCGGCCGTGCCCACCCGCTCGCCGAGCCCGCGGGTCACGTAGTCATACAGCGAGCCAGCCGCGTGGATCTCCCGGGCGTAGCTGGACACGATCCAGCCCAGCGCGAACACGCCGACCGCGGCGATCAGCACCGACAGCGGCGACGCGACCCCGCCGCCCTTGCCGGACGCGCTGATCACCCCGACGACCAGCGGGATGACGAAGGCCGAGGAGAACACCGGGCCGATGAACCCGACGGACTGGGCGATGACATCGGGGAGCGAGAGGATCTTCGCCCCGAGGCGCTCGTACTGTGGCTCGGAACTCGCCATCGTGCCCTCCTTATGGTGCGAGCGGGGGGATCCGCAGCACCCTGGCCGCGTTCCCGGCGAAGATCGCGGCGGTCTCGGCCTCGGGCAGGCCGAGCGCCTCGATGTCGGCGATCGTGTCCGCGATGACGGTCGGCCCGCCGAGCGGCATGTCGGTGCCGAACAGCAGGTGACCGGCGCCGAAGAAGCCCAGCGCGCAGCGCACCGCGTGTGCCGCGCCGAACAGCGCGGTGTCGGTGTAGAACCGGCGGAAGTAATCCATCGGCTCGTGACCCAGGCCGGCCAGGATCGCGGCCCGGTCCGGGTCCTCCAGCGGCGCGGCCAGCCGCGCGGAGAAGTGCGGCACCATGGCCCCGGCGTGATGGGCGATCACCCGCAGCCCGGGATGCCGGTCGAAGCAGCCCGAGTAGACCAGCCGGGCCATGGCCACCGACGTCTCGTAGGGCCAGCCCAGCGACCACCAGATGCCGTACCGCGACCGGGTCTCCGCCGGGTAGTCGGCCCACGCTTCGCTGCGGGTGGGGTGCAGCCACAGCGCGCCGTCCAGCCGGGCGACGGTCTCGAAGACCGGCTCGAACCGGAGCGCGTCCAGCGGCTGCCCGCGCACGTTGGTGTGCAGCTGCGCCCCGAGCGCGCCCAGCTCGGTCATGGCCCGGCTCAGCTCCGCGGCGGCCGCGCCGGGGTCGCTCATCGGCAGCGCGGCGGAAAAGCCGGCGAACCGGTCCGGGAACCGGGCGACCAGCCCGGCCACCTCGTCGTTGGCCGCCCGGGCCAGGTCGCCGGCCAGGGCCGGGCCGCCCAGCTCGTCCAGCGGCGGCACGGCCAGCGTCAGCACCTGGCGGTAGTCACCGAACTTGTCCAGCGTGCGCCACCGGGCGTCCAGGTCGGTCAGCGCCGGGTCCTCGCGGATCCATGGCCGGTACCCGAGGATCCGGTCGCTGACCGGGCCCGCGGTCAGCGACTCCAGGCGCTGCGCGTAGCGCGGCGGGAGGATGTGCGCGAACGCGTCGATCTTCGTCACTGGCGCTCCCGCGGCGGGGCCAGGTGGGCGCGGACCGGCAGCTCGCGCAGGCCGTTGGTGAAGTTGGACCGGATCCGCCGGGGCGGGCCGGCCAGCTCGAACGCGGCCACCCGGCGGGCCAGCGCGGCCAGCATCACCCGGACCTCCAGCCGGGCCAGGTGCGCGCCCAGGCACAGGTGCGGCCCGCCGCGGCCGAAGCTGAGGTGCCGGTTCGGCGCCCGGGCCACGTCGAAGGTGTCCGGGCTGGGGAACTCGGACTCGTCCCGGTTCCCGGACACGTACCAGAGCACGACCTTGTCGCCGGCCCGGATCCGCGCCCCGCCCAGCTCGGTGGCCACGGTGGCGGTGCGCCGCATGAAATGCGTAGGGCAGCTCCACCGGAGCACCTCGTCGGTGGCGGTGCCGAGCAGCTGCGGGTCGGCGCGCAGCCGGTCCCACTGGTCCGGGTACTGGCAGAAGGCCAGCACGCCGTGCGCGATCGCGATCCGGGTCGTCTCGTTCCCGGCGATGACCATGATCGAGAAGAAGTTGTCCAGGTCGGTCTCGGTCAGCCGGTCGCCGTCCACCTCCGCGCGCAGCAGGGTGGACAGCAGGTCGTCGCCGGGTTCGGCGAGCCGTTCGCGGATGACTTCGCGGCCGAGATCCCACAGCTGCTTGCCGTACGGGCTGCGGAACGGGAAACGGCGGTAGGCGTCGGTGTCATCGCGGCCCCACACCACGTCGGTGATGTCCGGGTCGGTGTTGGCGATCAGCCGGTCGCCGAGGTCGATGAACTGGTCCAGCTGGTCCCCGGGGAGGCCCATGATCCGGGCCAGCACCCGGATCGGCACCTCCTTGGCTACCGCGTCCACGAAGTCGAACGCGGTGCCGCCGGCCGCGGGCAGCCCGTCGTCCAGCACCTGCTCGGTGAGCCCCTCGACGAAGTGCTGGTACACGGCCACCGCGCGCTGCGAGAAGCTGCCCGACACTATCTTGCGGAGTTTGGTGTGCTCCGGCGGGTCGGTGTCGATGATCGTCCGGCGGGCGGCCATGTCCTCGTCGGTCGGCTCCTCGAACGAGATGCCCCGGGACGAGGAGAACGTCCTGGTGTCCCGGCTGGCGGTGACGATGTCCTGGTAGCCGCTGACCGACCAGAAGCCGGAGTTCGGCGCGGGTTCGCCGTGCCAGCTGACCGGGGCCTCGCGGCGCAGCCTGGTGAACTCGGCGTAGGGCACGCCGCGCGCCCACATGTCGAGATCATTGAGGTCGGCAGCCGCGGCCATGGCAATTAGTTTGGCACCAAACGAGCAGCTGGGCAATGGCCCGGCGGCGGCCGGGGCGCCGGGGGGCTGGGCCTGTCCCCCGGCCGGTCAGCTGTCCTCGACGGACCGGATGATCTTGCGCAGCAGCGCGGCGAGCTGGTTCTTCTCGTCCTCGGTCAGGCTGGCGCTGACGAACGTCTCGCCCATGTTGAACGCGGGGAACAGCCGCTCGATCACGCCGACGCCCTTGGGCTCCAGGCTGACCAGCACCAGCCGTCCATCGGCGTCGTGCGCCCGCCGCCGGGCCAGGCCGCGCTTTTCCAGCGTCTTCAGCACGCCGGTCAGCGTCCCCTTGGTCACCCCGGCCTCCTCGGCCAGGTGCCGGGTCTGCTGATCACCCCAGATCCACAGCACGAACAGCACGGTGAACGCGGCCCACGACAGGTCCTCACCGGCCAGCACCTTGCGCTCCATGTGGTTCCGGACCACGTTGGCCGCGCGGTAGATGTTGGACACCGCGGCCATGGCCGCGAAGTCGAGGGGCTGGTCGCCGATCCGGTTCCGGATGTCGCGCTCGGCCCGCACCAGATCGCGGGCGCTGCCAGCGGCGAGGCGACGGGGCATGGCTCGATGGTACGTGCCCGGCCGCCGGTGATCACCCGGTCAGCCGGCGGCCGGCGACCCGGGCGGGTCGAAGGCGATGGTCGGCAGGTCCACCGCGGTCGCGCCGCAGTCGACCGTGATCACCGCGCCGGTCACCGCGGACGCCTGGCCGCTGGCCAGGAACGCCACCACCGCGGCCACCTCGTCCGGGTGGGCGGGCCGGCGCAGCGGCACCTGCGCGGTGGCCAGGGCGTAGGCGGCCTCCCGGCCGGCCAGCCCGTGCAGCCCGGCCAGCTCGTCCATTTCCGCATCGGCCATCGGGGTGCGGACCCACCCCGGGCAGACCGTGTTGACCCGGACTCCGCGTGGGCCGTAGTCCCGGGCCATCGACCGGGCCAGGCCGATCAGCCCGTGCTTGGCGGTGACGTAGCCTACCGTCTCGGGCGAGGCGGCCAGGCCGGCGATGGAGGAGATCACCACCACCGACCCGCGCCGCCGGATCAGCCCGGGCAGGCAGGCCCGCGCCGAGACCAGGCAGGTGGTCAGGTTGACCCGCAGGCTCAGCGCCCAGGCCTCGTCGGTGACGTCCGCCGCGGTCCCCGAGCCCGGGCCGCCCGCGTTGGCCACCAGCGTGCTGATGCCGCCGAAGCGGGTGGCGGCGGTCTCGGCCACGGCGGCCATGCCCGCCGCCGAGGCCGCGTCCGCGGGCACGGCCACGGCCCGCTCCCCCAGCTCCGCCGCCAGGTCGTGCAGCGGCTGCGGCCGCCGCCCGGTCAGCACCACCGCCGTCCCGCCCGCTACCAGCCGGCGGGCCACCGCCGCACCGATCCCGGTCCCCGCGCCGGTGATCACGGCGACCTGCTGCTCCGGCCCGGCGGCCTGCTCGCTCATCAAGCGCCTCCCGTCCCGGGACACCCACCCGGCGGCCGTGCGGCAGCTGCCCAGGTGCCGCTGCTCAGTAACCGGCGGGGTGGTTCAGGATAACGATCAGGCTGACGATCTTGCCGTCACGGACGCTGAAGTAGTTCGACAGAATGAGCTCGTCGGGCAGGCCGGTCTTGTCGAAGGTGCCGTCGTAGGCGCCGCGGACGATGGTGTCGCCGTAGTGGTCCAGGACCTCGCGGACGTCGATGCTGACCTTGTCGCCCACCATCTCTTTAGCCACCCAGCGGCGGATGGCGGCGGTCCCGGCGAACTCACGCCGGGCGTCGTTCACGTAGGCGTCCGGGGCGAACGTGGCCACGATCGCGTCGGTGTCCAATGCGTTGACGGCGGCGATGTGCTCGGCCACGACGCCAGTCAGCTCGGTGGGGTTCATCGTGTGATTCCTCTCCCTCGGTACTGGCCAGCCAGTCCCCGGCCAGGTGGTGTGACCCCACCCAGGCTGCGGGCTGCCGCAGGGGGACAGGCAAGGCCGGCCCGGCACCTTTTATCTCCCCCTGGGGGAGGTATCAGACTGGGGCCATGGCACCTTCGCTGGCGATCGGTGACTTCTCCCGCGCCACCCACATGACAGTCAAGACGCTGCGGCACTACCACCGCGTCGGGCTGCTCGAACCGGCCGACGTGGACCAGTTCACCGGGCACCGGCGCTACACCACCGACCAGATCCCGGCCGCGCAGATCATCCGCCGGTTCCGGGAGCTGGACATGCCGATCGAGGACATCAGGGGGATCCTCACCGCACCCGACGTCCCGGCCCGCAACGAACTGATCGCCGCCCACCTCAGCCGACTGGAGGAGGGGCTGACCCGCACCCAGCACGCGGTAGCCGCGCTGCAGGACCTGCTCGGCCCGCCGCCGGACCCGGCGGGCAGTGACATCAGCCACCGCAGCGTCGCCGCGGCCCCCGCCGCCGCCATCACCGCCATCATCGACATCGAGGATGCGGGCGCCTGGTACCAGGGGGCGCTCGGCGAACTCCACGCCACGCTCGGCGCGCAGCAATTGCCCGCCAGCGGCACTCCCGGGGGCATCTACGCCACCGGCCTGTTCGCCGACGCGCGCGGCCAGGCCACGCTGTTCATCCCGTGTACCGGGCCGGTCCGCCCAGTCGGCCGGGTCGAGCCGGTGACCGTGCCCCCGGCCGAGCTGGCGATCATCGAGCACAACGGCCCTCAGGACGGCATCGACCGGGCCTACGGGGCGCTCGCCACGCACGTGGCCGAGCACGCGCTGGCCGTGGACGGGCCGATCCGCGAGTACTACCTGTGCGGCCGGCATGACACACCTGACGAGTCGGCCTGGCGCACCGAGATCGGCTGGCCGATCTTCCAGACCGCGCCATAACCGTCCCGGCGGCGTCCGGTCAGGCGGTACCCAGCTGGACGCGGACGGCCAGGGTGGACAGGAGGTGGCCGAAGCCGCGTGGTGCGCGGGCCTGGCGCCGGGCGGAGGTCAGCACGCCGAGTTCGGTGGTGCGCAGGATCCGGCGGCCCGCGGCGGTGAGCGATTCGACCAGGCGTGGTCCCCGGCGGCGTGGGGCTGGCCCGCGGATGCCGGTGCGCCGCCAAGGGACTGGGGGCTCATGGAAACAAGGCGTCCCACCCGCCCGGGTTTGCGGTGAGGCTGAGCGGGCAGAGCGAGCGGGTGTCCGGCGACCCGCCGTAGTCCAGCGTCAGCATGTGTTTCCTGGCACGACAGGCGCCGGCCGGACGACGCAGGCCGGATCCTGGCCAGAAGCATAGAGAGGTGCCCGATGGCTACAGCCCAGCAAGACGCCGCACCTGAGCCGGATGTCATGCGCCCGCCCGTGGCCGCCAGGTCCCGCGGAGGCACTAAGAACTCGCGCGACACCCGCCGCGCAACCTCATCCGCGCCTAGGAAGACCGCGAGAGCCCGGGGCAGCGCGGCCGGCTCACAGGCAACGAAGCCGACCGCGGCAACGGCTGGTGAGGCACTGGACCATGCGCGGGATGCGCTCGATCAGGCTGCGAAGACAGAGAAAAGGTTGACGGCTCGATTGAAGAAGCACAGCGAAGCCGTCAGCGCGGCCAAACAGGATCTCGCCAGGCACAGCCGCGATCTTGAGGAAATGAAGTCGCAGCTCAAGGTGGCTAAGAAATCGCGCAAGCGCGCCGCCAAGGAATTCAGCCGGTCCCCCAGGCAGACTGCTGGCACGAAGTAGCGCCACCGCGCACGGTGTCAGTCCCGCGGCTACGGCGAATCAAGCACCTCCCGTCCCGGGACGCGGCTTATTGTCCAGGCAGCAGCGGACGAAGTCCCGGACGACGGGGTCGGCGTCGTTGGCGGGCGGCCAGGCGACTCCGGCCTGGCTGGGGCTGACACCGGTGACCGGCCGGTAGGTAATGCCGGGGCGTGCGTAGTAGCGGGCGGCGGATTCGGGGGCCAGGGCAATGCCGTAACCGTTGGCGATCGCGGTCAGCCAGGCGTCGGGCTGGTCGGTGACGTATCCGATGCGGACCGGGTGGCCCTGGCGTTCCCCGCTGGCCAGCCAGTAGTCGCGCCACCAGCCGGTTTCCACCGGGGCGGCGACGAACGGCTCGTCCCACAGCTGCTCGAAGGAGATCTGATCACGGGCGGCGAGCGGATGGGCGGCGGGGAGCGCGACCCAGCGGGGCTCGGTGAGCAGCACCTCGATCCGCACGTCGTCCTGGCCGGGGAAGGGCAGCCGCAGCAAGGCCGCATCGACGTCGCCGCTGGCCAGCCCGGCGGTAGGGTCCGACCAGGCGGCCTGCTGCATGTCCACCCGCCAGTCCGGCCGGCGGCGGGCGAACGCCGCGATGATCTGCTGGGTGGCCTCGTTGGCGGCGCTGGACATGAATCCAACCCGTAGCACCCGGGCCGCGCGGCTGGCGGTGGCCTTGGTCTCCCGCATCGCCTGGTCCCAGCCGGCCAGCACGGCGGGAGTCCGGTCAGCCAGCGCCTGGCCGGCCAGGGTGAGGGTCATCCCGGCCCGGGACCGGGTGAACAGCCGCACCCCCAGCTGGCTCTCCAGCTGTTTGATCTGCTTGGTCAGCGCCGGCTGGGACACAAACAGCCGCTCCGCCGCCCGGGTGAGGTTTCCCTCGGCAGCGACGGCGGCAAAGTAGCGCAGCAGCCGGGTGTCGGCATCCATGCCGACAGGTTATGACCGCATGTATTGGACGCGGGGCTGGCCGCCAGCAAGGCTCGATCTGCCCGGACTGCTAGCAAGGAAAAGGTTCACAGGGAGTTCTGATGAGGCGAGTGGTCTTGCAGATGGGTGTCACCCTGGACGGGTACGTCGCGGGGCGGGGCGGCGAAGGTGACTGGGGGCTCCCGGCCGAGCATCCAGACGTGCGCGCGTGGAAGGTTGCGTCCCTGCGCAAGGCCGGAACCCACATCATGGGACGCGTCACCTACGAGCAGATGGCCGGGCACTGGCCGAACGCGACTGGGGAGTACGCAGACTTCATGAACAAGCTGCCCAAGGTCGCCTTCTCCAAGACATTGCCCGCCGCCGAATGGGCCGGCTCCCGGATTGCCCGCGGCGACCTCACCGAGGAGATAGCCGCCCTGAAGAGCGAATCCGGCGGCGAGGTCATGGCGCACGGCGGCGCCGCGTTCGTTCAGGCACTATCCAGGCTCGGCTTGATCGACGAGTACCGCCTGGTCATCCTCCCCGTCGCCCTGGGCAGCGGGCTGCCGCTGTTCAAGGATCTGGCCAAGCCGCTGCGCGTGGATCTCACCGAGGCCAGGAGTTTTCCTGACGGCACGGTCATCCACGTTTACCAGCCGATCACAGCCACCAGGTAACAGACTCCGGGTTTGAGGCCTGCCGCCCACGCTCGTGTTCGGGCCTGCTGCAGAGCCCAGAGCGGCCAGTTAGCAGGTGGTGGCAGCGGCAGCGGCGTCGGCCACGCGGCGCAGGTGGTTACCCTTGCGGTAGGCGTTGCGCTGGAAGACGGCCCCGTTGCCGCGAGCCCGCACCGCGGCCAGCAGTTCAGTGACGATGCCGGTATCCCCCGCCTCCGCCAGCGCGTCCCCGACGTGTTCGAGCAGTGCGTTCGTGACGGCTGCGGCCGGTTCGGGCAAGCCGGTGCCCGGATTGACCAGGACGTCACCGAGGCCGGAGCGGCTGGCCCGCCACGAGGCCAGGCGCAGCAGCTCGGCGCGCTCGTGCCGGACCGGGCCGCCCGCCCGCCAGTGGCGCACTTCGGTATCCACCAGAGCCCGCGCCAGCGCGGCCAGCAGTACTGCGTCGTCGGCGTGCAGGCATACGTCGGCGACGCGTATCTCCAGGGTTGGGTACTTTTCCGACAGGCGGGCATCGAAGTACACCATCCCGGTATCGAGCAAGGTGCCGGTGCCGACCATCTGGCGTACCGTCTGCCGGTAGGCCTCCGCGGTACCGAACACACCCGTGGGCCCCGAGCATGGCCAGCGGCCCCAGGCCTGATACCGGAAGCTCGCGTAGGCGCTGTCGCGTCCCTGCCAAAACGGCGAGTTGGCGCTGAGCGCGAGCAAGACTGCCAGCCATGGCCCGATCCGGTCGAGCGCGGCCACCCCTTCCTCAGCCGAGGAAGTCTCCACATGGACATGACACCCGCAGGTGAGCTGCTCAGCGGCGGTCAGCCCGAACTCGCGAGCCATTTCCAGGTAGCGGCTCTTGCGCACCACCTCCGGCTCGACCGGTACCGGCGAAGTCGCCAGCGCAGCCACCTGGACACCCACCCGGCCCGCGGCCTCAGCGGCCAGCCCCCGGCACCGGCGCACCTCACGGCCGAGGTCATCAAGCCCGTGGCACGGCCGCGTATTGGTTTCCAGTTGCTGCAGCTGCAGCTCAAAGTCGAGGGCCTGCACGGCGTCACTGGCCAGACGGCCGGAGTCTCCCGACTGGCCCCCATCGCTGGCCGTCTGCTGCACGGCTCGCAGCGCCGTCTCCGCCACCGCCCGCGGTCGACCCGTGCCCGGCTCGACAAGCAGCAACTCTTCCTCAACCCCCACGCTGCGCACGGTCATTGCCACACCATGCCCACCACTGCCGCTCTCATCCCGGCGGCTGGCTGCCGGCTGGGCGGGTACTCGCTACCGGCTGGCCGGGCCGACGTGCGATCCAGGGAACCGGCTTGGCGGTCAGCCCTGCCGCTGCGCTTTGCGTTGCTTTTTCCGCAGCTTGCGGTCGTCCCGCAGCTCCGCAAAGGGCTCCTGGTCAGCCGGGTGGCCGCCGGCCACCGCGCGGCTGCGCTCAAGCTCGGCGTTGAATTCGGCGCCGAGCAGGATGGCCACGTTGGAGATCCACATCCAGATCAGGAAGATGATGATCCCGGCCAGGCTGCCATAGATCTTGTTGTAGTGGCTGAAGTTGGCGACGTAAATCGCGAACAGACCCGAGGCGATCAGCCATAGCACGACGGCGATGAAACCGCCGGGGCTGACCCACTGGAAGCCGTGCTTGGCGTTCGGGCTGGCCCAGAACAGGATCGCCAGGATCAAGCCAATGATTATCAGCAGCACCGGCCACTTGGCGATGTCCCAGACGGTCACCGCCGTCGAGCCGAGGCCGAGGACGTTGCCGACCTTCTGCGCCAGGCCGCCGGTGACCACCACGATGACGGCCGCCGCCACGAGCAGGATCATCGTCACCACGGTGACGCCCACCCGGATCGGCGCGGTCTTCCAGATGGGGCGGCCCTCGGGCACGTCATAAATGGCATTGGAGGCGCGCATGAAGGCGGCCACATAGTTCGACGCCGACCACAGCGCGAGCGCGATCGCGACGATACCGACGATCCCCGAGGCGGTGTGGCTCTGCTGCAGGTGCGTCACATTGTCGGTAATGATCGTGCGCACGGAGGCCGGCGCCGCCTTGCCCAGGTTGTTGATGAGCGGCTGGGTGACCGACTTGCCGAGCAGGCCGAGCAGGGAGACGAGGACCAGCAATCCCGGGAAGATTGACTGGATGCCGAAGTAGGTCAGCGCGGCCGCGCGGTCCTGCAGGTCGTCATCTTTATACTCTTTCAGCGTCCGCTTGGCCGCCTGGAGCCATGAGCCGCCGCTCAGATCCGTCGGGTCGTCCGGCACGTTGCCGTTGCTGGCTGTGGTGTCGCGGGCTCTGCTGCCCGCATCTTGCGGCCTGGTCATGGGCGGCCACCTTTCCTAACTCGTCGTCGTTCGGGTGTCCCGGCTGCGCCGGCCTGGCCGGGATTTCCGGCCCGTATCAGGCCGGATATCCAGCGCCCGGACCGGCCAGCCGGGAACACCCGGGCGGCTGTGGTTACTGGCGGCTCTCGGTCACGGTGTCGCGGGCGCTCTGCGCCTGATCCCGGACGTCATGCGCCGCGCTGGCCGACTCGTCCTTGACGGTCGCGGCAGCGTCGGCCGCGGTGGCCTTGACCGACTCGGCGGCCTGCTGGGCTGAGTCCTTCAGGCTGGCCGCGGCATCCTGGGCCGCGCCGGTGACGGCTGGCGCCGCGGTGTCCTTGACCTTCGCCGCGGCCCGCTGCTCGGCGCTGCTGGCCGGCAGCAGCGACCCGACGAGCCAGCCGACGCCAACCGCGATCAGGCCGACGGCCAGCGGGTTACCGGCGGTCTGGCGGCGTATCTGGGCTGGAGTCTCTGACATCCGGCCCGCCGCCGACGACATCGTGTGCTCACCCGACGCCACCTTGTCGTGGACCGCCGATGCTGTGTCTCTCGCGGTGGACGTCGTGCTGGAGACGGACTGCGAGGCAGTACCCATCATCCTGTCCTTCACGCCGAGCACGGCCGAGCGTGCGCTGGCGGCCCGGCGTTTGGCCGCATGGGCCGGATTGACCGTGTCGGCCAGCGTATTGACGTCCTCGCTCAGGCTGGTGCGGGTTTCCTCGATCTGCTCGCGGATCTGGTCCGGATTGCCGGTCATGATCTGCCCTCGTTTCCTCGTACTGCATCAGGGATCTTCTTCACCGTGTGGGTGGTCTGCGCGACGCCCGGCACGGCGCTGATCTCCCGGCGCCCCATCAGCCCGAGCACGGCGCCAATGATCAGCCAGGCAGCCGCCACGATCAGCGCTGACCAGCCACGGCCAGTGGCATCACCGATCGCCCACCAGGCGGCGACTGACGCGAACACCAGGACCAGGTGGCCGCTGATCCCGGCCCCCGCCAGCAGCCCGGCGCCCTTGCCGGCCCGGAGGGCTGACTGCCGGACCTCCGCCTTGGCCAGCTCGACCTCCTGGTGCATGAGCGTGCTGAAGTCCGCAGTCAGATCCGAGAACACCTCGCCGACCGATGGCCGCGAATCAGGCGGCGGCACCGCGGGATCGAACGCGGCGCTCACCGCGTGCCCTGACGGCCCGGCTGGTCGCCGGCGACCAGAGGACCCGGGTAGCCGGCCAGATCAGAACGCTGGGACCACTGTGCGCCCACCCCTGGCCCATTCGGTCCGCGCCCATTCGCAGGCGCCGGGGAATCGTCGTCATGTGCCGCCTTCAGTCCCCGGGTGAGCCGGCCCGCCACCAGACCCGCCCCAACGGCCAGGGCCAGGAAAACGGCTGGCCTGCGCCGCGCGAAGGACTGCATCTCGTCCGCCACTTCGCGGGGACGGCGGTCGTCCAGCCACTGTCCGGCACGATGCACCCGGGTGGCTGCCTGCTGGGCCAGGTCGGCGGCCATGCCGCTCTGGCTGGTGGCATCTGCCATCGAGTGAAGCTCATCGCTGAGCGACAGCAGCTGCTTGGCCAGCCGCTGCTGTCCCTGAGCTGTCTGGACCTCCAGCTGATGCTGAGCCTGCTGGAGCAGATCCCGGCCCTGGCGCCCGGCCTCGGCCGCTACATCTGCGGCCTGCTCCCGGGCCACCCCGGCCACGTGCTTGCCTGCCTGAGCGCTGCCGTGACTCAGGTCAGCAGCCTGGTCTTTGACGACGTCGGCCGTGCTCTGGTCTTCCGCCGGCGATCCGCCGTGCTGGGACGGCGTATATGCGGGCATGTAGTTTTCTGTCATCCGGGTCATCTCCTTCGGGTGAGCGCCCTCATCTACCCGCGCCCGGACGGCTTACACATGAAGCTTACATAAGAAGTTTATAGGGGAAGCTTATGGCGTCCCCTTGGCCAGGCCGTGCTGCGGCCGGTGCTACCGGCGGTGTCGCCGACAGCATGCCGGGTCCGGGCGCAGGCCAGGAAGATCAGGCCGCCGAGCATGCGACCCCGGCTGGCTAGGCGCGTCAATCGTGGCTGCGGCCAGGGTTGTCGGCCACGAACCCAGCGATGCGGTCGAGCATGTCCTCCAGGCCGCGCTGGAACTCCCCTTCCCAGCGATCCTCGGCGAGGCCTGCGGCCAAGCGGCGCACCGTCGGGAAACGCCTGACGTCAATTTCATCCGACGGATCGAGCCGCTCGCGCGAGCTGCCCGCGTCCTCGAGTGCCTCTCGCTGCTCAGCCGAGCGGGTCGGGCTCAAGCCGCCGAGGACCGGATTCGCGGCGGCGGCCTGCTCCCCGGGGCGGCCGCCACCATTGGCGGAAATGTCGGTACCGGTGAACGATCCGTCGCCCGGCTTAGGGTCCCGCAGTGTCATGGCGCTGGTTTCCAGGAGCAGGTAACCAAGCAGGAAACTATTGAACGTCCGGTAGGTGAACAGCACCTGCTCATCGCTGAAGCCCTCGTCGGCCAGTCCGGCCAGCATCGCCTCGACCCAGCGCAGCGACCGGAGCGGCGGGTTCACCCACGGAGCCGAGGGCGGCCGGGTAGCCACCAGCGGGAACGCGTGTGGATGAGCACGGGCGTAGCGGCGCACCCCCTGCGCCATGCCGGTCAGGTACGGCCGCCACCCCTCCACCGGCCGCGGCTGGACCTCAGGATCATCGGAGAGCTCGTTGACGATCCGCTCCACGACCACGTCGAACAGCTCGTCTCGATCCTGCACATACCGGTACAGCGACATGGAGCGGACGCCCAGGCGCGCCGCGATCGCGCGCATCGACGCGGCTCCGATGCCCTGTTCGTCCATGAGCTCCAGGGTGGTGGTGACGATCCGGTCCAGCGACAGGCCACGGCCTGGGCGGCTACGGCGGCCGCGTTCGGCCCGTGCTCGTGTCACTGGTACCTCACCTTGCGACGACTGCAGTGGTGTGAGCGGTCACCTTGCGATCATCATCTTAGGGTTTTCCGGCCTGATTGAGCGTTCGCCCGGTTCGGCGGGACCTTTGTGACCTGGCTGTGCGGGACAAGCCGGGTTCGCGGCATGCCTGGCAGCGATCCTGCTACAGCAGAGCGTTCTCACCGGGGAGGCGCAGCCAGCGGAACCCGTGACCGCCCATCGTGATGTCCTGGCCGGAAGGCGGTGCGGACTGGTCGTCGCCCAGAACCTGCCGCACCTCGCTGGCCTGCCCGTGGCCGCCCAGGCCGGCGGGCAGGCGGATGACCGCTGGCTCGGCGGACAGGTTGTGCAGTGTCACCAGGTGGCCGGCGCGCCACTTAGTCTCGATGGCCAGCACGCGCCCATCGCCAACGTCCAGCGTCCGCCATTCTCCCCACCCCAGTTCCGGGCATTCGCGGCGCACCCGGATCGCGTGGGCCACCCACGAGTACAGCGAGCCTGGCTGGTGGCGCTGGTCGAGCACGTTGACCGTGCGGTAGCCGTACGGGCCGTCGGCGCAGGCCGGCCGGTACAGCTCGGTGGCCGTGGAGAATCCGCCGGCATGCCGTGGCAACCATTGCATCGGGCCACGGACGGCGATGCGCCCCGGCAGCGACAGGTTTTCGCCCATCCCGATCTCGTCGCCGTACATCAGCACGGGCGTGCCGGGCAGCGCCATGGTCAGGGCAAGAGCGAGCCTGATCCGCCGCATGTCATTGCCGAGCATCGGCGCCAGCCGGCGCCGGATTCCCCGTCCGTAGACCCGGTGCTCCGGCTCGGGCGCGAACGCGGCAAAGACTTCGTCACGCTCGGTGTCGCCGAGCATGCCGATGTTCAGCTCGTCGTGATGGCGGCAGAAGTTCGCGAACTGCGCCTGCTGGGGAATGCGGGGCCTGCTGTTCAGGGCCTGGACGAGAGGCTCGGCGCTGCCGCGGGCATGCGCGAGCCACTGCGCGGCACAGGTGCGGAAGTCGAACAGCATTTGCACGCCGTCTCCACCGTCCAGCTCGAAGTACTGCTGCTGCTCGGCCGGGCTGACGTTGGCCTCGCCGAGGAAGATGGCATCGCCGCGCCGCCGTTCGACAAACTCAACCAGTGACCGCAGATAGGAGACCGGCTTGTCCTTGGCAGAAGTTCCGACCGTTTCGATCATGAACTGAAGTGAGTCGACCCGGAATCCGGAGATGCCCAGCTCGAGCCAGAACCCCAGGACCTTGTTCATCTCGTCCCGGACGTTCGGTTCAGTGATGTTCAGTTCCGGCATGAAGTCGAAGTACCGGTGCATATACCACTGCCCGGCTACGTCGTCGTAGGTCCAGGTGCTCTTCTGCTCGCCGGGGAATGCCACCTCGCTGGGCTCGCTCTGCTTCTGGTCGCTCCAGCGGTAGTAGTCGCGGTACCGGGAGTTGCGGTCCCGGCGGGCCTGCTGGAACCACGGATGCTGGCTGCTCGTATGGTTCAGCACGAGATCGACCAGCACGCGGATGCCCAGGTTGCCGGCCGTGCGGATCATCTCAACGAAGTCGCCAAGCGTGCCGAACCGCGGGTCGACGGCGTAGTAGTCGGTAATGTCATAACCGTCATCGCCCAGCGGGGACGGGTAGAACGGCATCATCCACAGCGTGGTGATGCCCAGCCCGGATAGGTAGTCCAGCCGCCTGGTCAGGCCGGCCAGGTCACCGGTGCCGTCGCCGTCAGAATCCACCCACGTCGCGACGTCAGCGCAGTAAATGACTCCGTCTTTCCACCACAGGTCGCTCGTTGCCTTGTCTGTCATGACGGCCGAACTTCCCCCCGTGGCTGACCCGTAACGCCCGGGCCCGGCCGGGCGGGCAGGCGTGCCGCGCCGCCCGGTGCGGCACCGGCACTTGCGCGAAGCCCACGGCGGCCCGCGATCCCCCGGTCGGCCGCCGGGTGGGTGACTGTCCCTGGCATGTGCTGGACTGGGCGGCATGGAGTACTCCCGGTTCCTGGACTGCCTGGCGGCCGACTTCACCCGCCTGCGGGCCGTCGTGCCCTCCGGCCTCACCGCGGCAGTGCCGACCTGCCCCGGCTGGACGGTTGCCGATCTGGCCCGCCACGTCGGCGAGGTATACCTGCACAAGACCCTGGCCATGCAGGAGGGCGCCGAGCCCGATCCGTGGCCACCCGAGGAACTCACCAGCGAGGAGCCGCTCGCGCTGCTCGACCGGGCCTACGCCGGGCTGCGCGCCCAGTTCGCGGCCCGCGCGCCCGAAGATCCGGCCGGTTCCTGGTACGCGCCGGACCAGACCGTCGGGTTCTGGATCCGGCGGATGGCGCAGGAGACGGTCATCCACCGTATCGACGCCGAGCTCGGTACCGGGCAGCCGGTTGTGCCGGTCCCGGCCGACCTGGCCGTCGATGGCATCGACGAACTGCTCAGGGTGTTCGTGGCCTACAGCGTCGCCGAGTGGGGCGAGTACTTCACCGGCATCCTGGCAGGCTCGCCGGGCCGGACGTACACGGTGCGGACCGATGGTGCGGCGTGGCGGGTGCAGACCGTCCCGGGCCGGTTTACCGTCGAGGACGGCCCCGGCAGCGGTACGGCCGATGTGACGGTGAACGGACCGCCAGCGGCCGTGCTGCGCTGGGTGTGGAACCGTGAGAGCCCAGGCGAGCCGAGCGTCGTCGTGGTCGAGGGCGCCGGGGAGGCGGTCGAGGAGCTGCGGCGCTGCATCGTCACCGCGACGCAGTGAAAATCGGGGCCGGGCTGACGGCAACGGCCAGCGTGGACAGCAGGTGGCCGAAACCACGTGGCGCGCGGGCGTGGTGCCGGGCCGACGTCTGCACGCTGATCTCGGTGGTGCGCAGGATCCGGTGGCCCGTGACGCTGAGCGCCTCGACGAGGGCGCAGTCCTCGGCTGTGCGGCGCAGCTGGAAGCCGCCCGCCGCGAGGTAGGCACTCGCGCTGAACCCGAGGTTGGCCCCGTGGACGTGCGGATGGGTGCCCCAGCCGGTGCGGTACTGCTGGTGAAATAGGGGTGGCAGCCCGGGCGGGTGCTCACTCCAGTCGGCGACCGCTACGGTGCCGACGACCGCGTCCCAGCCAGCGGCGGCGTGGCGGAGGTGCTGGCCGAGCCACCCCGGGGGGACGAGGGTGTCAGCGTCGGTGGTGGCCAGCCAGACGGCGCCCGGGTCGAGGTGCCGGGTCCGGCTGAGCACCTCCCCCATGCCTGCCCGGCGTGCCGCGCCGACACACCGCGCGTGGATCGGCAGGACCCCGGCCCCGCCCCGCTGGGCATAGTCCGCGGTCCGGTCGGTGCACGCGTCCGCGACCACGACGAGGTGGACCGGTATCGGGGGCAGCATCCGGATCGCCTGCCGGATGGCGGCCAGGCAGGAGGGCAGCAGGTCCTCTTCGTTGTGCGCGGGGATCACTACACCGACGGCCTTGATCATGCCAGCCCGCCGGTCTGGGCCACCGAGAGCGGCTCGCCATCGGTGCGGATGTAGACCTCGGCCAGGAAATCCGGCTCGCGGTGCTCGACCAGCCGGGCCAGCCCGGCCTGGCCGGCCAGGACCTGGTGCACCTCGTCGCCAGTGCGCGGGTAGTCAGCCACCGGGTGCCTCCAGTGCACGGCGAGCAGGGTGCCTCCTGGGCGCAGGGTGGCCGTGACCCGGTCGAGCACCTTGGGCAGGTCGTCACCGGCGAAGTAGTACAGCAACTCGGACAGCACGATGAGGTCGAAGTCACCGGCGGGCCAGCCGGCGGGGATGACCAGGCGCTGTACCCGCACATTCGGCCGCCGGGCCGTCCGCGCCGCCGCCTGGCGCACGGCCGCGGCTGACCCGTCGCAGGCCAGCAGGCGGTCACAGCGCGGCGCCAGCTGCTCGGTCAGCACCCCGACCGAGCACCCGGGCTCGAAAGCGTCGCCATAGTGCTCGGCCGGCAGCAAGGCCACGCTGATCGCGTACTTGCGGGCCTCGTACCACCGGGTCCCGAATCCCCACGGGTCGGCCGAGGTGGCGTACATCTGATCGAAGTACTCGGTGCCCAGGGTCATGCGCGTCACCGGAACAGCACCTCCAGGTCACGGGTGAAGTGCGCGATAGTGCCGGGTGACAGCACCGGCCCGAGCCCGCCACCACGGCTCTCCAGCTGGCTGGTGAAGCACGCGATCGCGGCGCGTTTGCGGGCCCCCACCGCGGCCGGCAGGCTGACCCGCAGCGCCTGGTGCCAGGGCACGCGCGGATCGCCGGGCACCGCCCAGTGCCACATCCACACCGGGTAACTCAGCGTGCGCTCACTGACCTGGCGGGCGGCCCGGCCTGCCGCTTCATGATCGGCGTGCACATCCCGCGACCAGGGCGCCAGGCAGACGTCGAACCCGGCCGTCAGCTCACCCAGGCGGGCGGTGACCTTATCCTCGCAGGCGGCCAGCCCAGTGTCGGGCAGCCCCAGCCGGATCACCTCGGCCTGCTGAGCACCGAGAGCGCGCAACGCCCGGGCGGTCTCGGCCACCCGGCGGCGGGCCAGCGCCGCGGGATCGGCGGCATCCGGGTGAGATGCCTCCCCATCGGTGATAGCGACTAGCCGCAGCCGCGCACCGGCGGCGGCCAGGACCGACATGATCCCGCCGGCCCCGAGCACCTCGTCGTCGGGATGAGCCGCGACGATGACCGCACTGGACCAGCTGCTGATGTCAGCGGCGGGCAGCTGGCCCAGCCCGGGCCAGGCCTGCCAGAGTTCCTCGCGCGTGCCTGGTGCCTGGATCGGGTCGCGGGGTGGCGCTGTCACCACTGTGCCCCTCGCTCGGCGGTGAGCGCACCGAGCGCGGCGAGGTCCCGTTCGGCGTGATGCTGGCGCAGGTAGACGGTCAGGTCGGCGACGGTGCGGGCGTGCGCCGCATCGTGGCCGAGTGGTCCGGCCCCCAGCGCCCGGCCGACCCGGCCCAGCACATCGGTGGCGGCCGACTCGACCAGCGCCCGGACCCGCAGGGCCCGGCCGGGGCCGGCCTTCCCCCGATCGCCGGGGTCCGCGTCGATCTCCATGGCCGCCCCGCGGAGCGCTGTCCGGGCGGTCCCCAGCGCGATGTCCACCGCGCCCAGGTGGGCCAGCGCATGCGGCCCGACGTCCCGCTTGGCCGCGGCGGCCAGCAGGGTGCGGCCGACCGCGCGGGCACCTCCATACCAGCACGCGGCTACCCCGATGCCGCCGTGACTGAATCCAGGGCGCCCGGTGTAGGCGCCGGGTGCGCCGAGCGGCTCGGCGGGAACGTCGGGGAAGCTGACGTCCAGGGTGTCGCTCGCGGCCATGCCAATGGCGGGCCAGGTGCCCGCGCGGGGACTCAGTGCCCTCGTGCTGACCGTGAACAGCCGCATGCCATCCACTGCGGCCGCCGTGACCACAGCATGGGTGCAGCTTTGTGCGCCGGAGCAATACTGCTTGGTGCCACGCAGCCGCCAGCCGGCCCCAGCCTTGACCGCCTCCAGGCTAGGGCCGGGCGGGTTGGCCGCCCACACTCCCCACCGGCTGCCTGATGCGGGCGCCGGACCGCTCAGCTCGGCCAGGATTGCGATGGCGTCGGCGTGCCCCTCACCCAGCCGCGCCAGCGACAGATCCTCCCCGGCCAGGTCCGCGAACGCCGCCCAGCGGTCCCAGGTCCGGCCGCTCCCGGGCAGTGGCACGTCCAGCCGCCCGGACTCGACTGCGGCACAGAAGGCCCGAGCGGCCAGCACCCACTGAGCCGGCTCAGCTGGCTCAGGCCCCGCGCCGGGAACTATGCCCGTGTCCGGTGCTGCGTCCGTCATGTCCCCCCTCCGGGCTAGTTGGGCTGGCCCGGTACCGCCCGCATCCGGATGCGGGCGGGCTACCGGGCCCGCTGCCAGTTGCCCCAGAGGAATTGACCTAAACGCGGGCCACCACCAGCGTGGCCATCGGGCCGGCGCCGAGTTCAACGCCGAACTCGAGCGCAGCCGGGCCATCGCCGGCGGCCGCCCGCCCGGTCAGGAGCCGTTCGCCGAACTGCGCGATACCGCAAGCTGGACAAGGGCGCCCGGCGGTCCGCAGCGGGCCCGGACTGACCGGCTCCGCCGCGGCTCAATGGACCCGGGTAACGTCACCCGGCTTGAAGGCGTGGGCGGTCTGGGTGACCGCACCGGCCCACTCGCCTTTCTCGCTAGCTGGGTAGGTCCAGCTCATGGTGTCGATCGCACCCGGGCCGACGACATCCCGCCGGTACACGATGGTCTGCCTGTTGTGGATATAGCCACTTACGGTGACCACATTGCCCTCGATAGTGCGCAGGGTGACCAGCCAGCCGCGCGAGGCGGCCACTGCGTCCTGCTCCGGTGAATAATGCGAGAGGTTGTTAGCTCCATATACGGAAAGAATGGCCTGGCCATTGGGCGAGACCCACGTTTCGCCCTGACTGTCCGCCGGCGGAGGTTCTGCCCTGAAAGATGCGGGCCACAGCGCAGCGATACCGAACCGCTGGTTGAAGTATGTCTTAAAGGTGAGCGCCGCCCCTGGCTGCGTGCGGCCCACATCGCCAGGCCGGAACGCGTGTGCGGTCCGCGTAACGGCGGGATCCCACCGGGCTCGCGCACTGGTGGGGTACGACCAGTAGAGGGTGTCGATCGCGTCCGGTCCCACGATGTCCCGCCGGTAGACAATGGTGCGCCCATTATGGGTGTAGCCACTTACTGTGACGACGTTCCCCTTAATCGGGTGGTATGTCACCCGCAGGCCTTGCGAATCAGCCAGTTCGTCCGCTGCTGGCAAGTATCCGTGGACATTTTCTCTCCCGTACGCAGAAAGCACCACCATGCCGTCCGGTGAAACCCAGGTGACGCCCTGGCCGTCCGGCAGCCGCGATTTCACCGTGAACGATGCGGGCCGCAGGGCAGTGAACCCGAAACGCTGGTTGGTGTACGTACGGTAGGTAAGCGGGGCCGGCGCCTGGCTGCTGCTCCCGCTCGCCGGGGCGGACGGCCTGGGCGTGCTGGGCGTGCTGGGGCTGGCCAGCGACTGGCTGGCAGCGTCTGGTGTGGGCGCCCGGCCGCCGCTGATGAGAGCTATTCCCGTGAGGACGGCCGCGGCCAGCAGGGTGGCCGCGCCGGCCAGCCAGTACTTCCGGCGCCGCTTGGGCACCAGCGCCAGGGCCGCTGGTTTCACCCGGGTGATCGCACCATTTGCGGCAAGGCGCCACCCCCACGGCCGACCACGATGGCTACCCCGACTGTGAGCCTGTGCCTGCCTCAAGTCAACCCGCGGCTGCGCCAGCGGCCCAGGAAGGGTGAACGCCCGCCGGGCTCCGGGCGGCGATGCCCGTGCGGTGCATGAAGCCCCATACGGTGTGCTCGGGCTGCCCGGCAACCAGTTCGATGTGGTTGAGCCCGATGCCACAGCGCCAGTAGAGGTCGCGCACCAGCCGCTCGGTGAGCGGGACCGGCTCCGGGAAACGCTGCCAGATGGGACCGCCGGCTGGCACCTGGGCCGGTGCATCCACCACGACGGTGACCGACCCAACGTGGCGCCGGTTACCCGGGTTGCGGCGTTCGGTAACCAGGTCCTCGAGCGCTGACAGCGGGAAGCGCTCGGCGCGACCGTCAGCGAAA
>Ga0207665_10000096_pt1 | contig 57067 bp, 53 predicted proteins | sample LARL112metaG_FD_184351 | JGI IMG/M metagenome (GOLD analysis project Ga0207665, IMG submission 184351) | Corn, switchgrass and miscanthus rhizosphere microbial communities from Kellogg Biological Station, Michigan, USA - LAR L11-2 metaG... | ecosystem: Host-associated > Plants > Roots >... | reverse complement strand
AACCGCCGGTCGTCACCATGCCCACAAACGTGAGAATCAGCCCCGCGCATGCAACCCCGAGCACGACCTTCCGGTTCCGGGCCAGGCGACCGACCACCGTCCGCAGCCGCGCGACGAGAGCCCGGCGCTCGAGCAGTAGGAGATCGGCCGCGGCGCTCATATCAGCCCGCCTCTCCGCGCTCATCTGCGTCCGCTTCCCCGTCTCGGCCGAACGCAATCAGGAAAAAGGCGCCGAACGACGCGAAAAGGCCGAGCAGTACGGGCATGTGCAGGATGCGGAGGACGACCCAGGCGTCCGGGATCCGAACCAGCTTGCTGCCGATGACGTCGTGGTTCGTGGGGTACCAGAGATCCGGGGCGGTGCGATTGTCCCCCTTCATTCTCCAGCCGGTTCGGCTGTTGCCGCCGACGATCCGGTGGATGACGACGTGGCCCGCGCCGACCTGTCCCTTGGGGATGCGGTAGGCGACGACCTCGCCGACGTGGTAGCTCGACCGGTGCTCGACGAGGACCAGGTCACCGGTGTGTAGGTGCGGCAGCATGCTCGTGCCGCTCACGAGCACCCAGCCGGCGCGGCCGCCGAGCGCCTGGGGCAGGCAGAACCAGAGCAGAGCTGCGACGAAGGCGAGCTGGGTGGCGATGAGCGCAACCGTCCGCGCATGAGCGAGCCGCGGGTGAACTGCGGCGCGGGGCGGGATCGTGACGACGCTACTTCTCATAGCTGAGGGTCATCGAAGGCCTCTTCATCGAAGACGCGTTTTCCGCCGACGCGAAGGCGGAGGTGGCCGTGCCGCTCGTATCGCGGAGCTCCCAACCCCAGAGGGTGCCGGCCTTGATCGCCGCGTCGACGTCCGCGGTGACGGGGACGGTGAGCGCACCGGTGGACGACGGCACGAAGGTGGTCGTCGCGGTCGCACCGATGGTGAGGCCGCCGAGGGTGTTCCAGGTCAGCGTCGCGGAGCTCCAGCTGGAGTAGACGGGAAAGACGGAGATCGTGTCGCTCGACTTCGTCGTCACGGTCAGGGTCAGCACGGCGCTGTCCGCGCCCCCCGTGGTGGGGAGGCTGCAACCGCTCAAGTCGAAGCGGACGAAGGCGTAGTCCTGTGAGCCTGCGGCTCCGCCGATCGTGAGGTTCGTGTCGGTACCGCCGGTGGTGCTGTTGGGGCTCCCCTGCTGCACGTACGTGTCATCGGCAGTCGCGGACGTCTGGTTGCACGTTCCCTTCGTCAGCGTCTGGCTCCAGACGTGCAGCTTCTTGGAGCTGAGCCCGAGGCTCGCCGCGTAGGCGATGCCGGCGGACGCCAGGACGCCGACGACGGCGAGGGCGGCGAGGCGGAGAAGGGTGCGGCCGGGCATCGTCTTCCTACTCGGTGAGTGAGAGTGCGTAGGCCGTGACGTTCGCGGCGGAGACGGTGCCGAAGCCCGTGACGCTGGCGGTGCAGCCGCCGGTGCACGTGCCGACGATCGCCGAGGCGTTGCCGAGGCTCGTGTGCGAGCTGTTCTCGAGGGTCACTGCGAGGATCTCGCCGGCGCACGCCTGGGGAACGCTCAAGACGTTGATCTGGGTGACGTTGCCGCTGTTGTCGACGTTCCGGGTGGCGGTGAGCGACGACGACGTGCAGCCGCTGACGGTCGCACTGCCCGCCCCGAGCTTCCCGGTGGTGAGGCCGAGGCTTGCAGCCGAGGCGACCCCGACCGACAGAACCGCTGCGGTCAGGGCGAGCCCGAAGATGTTGGTCAGCCGCTTCATTCCTCATCACCTCCCGGCCGAGCCGAGCGGGGCACCGGGATCGGGCCCCGCTCGCTAAGCCGCCGGTACGACGATTCGGTACTAGGAGACGACGACCGAGATGCCGGTGACGAGGCTCGCGTCGGGCGTGCCCGCGGTCGCGATGTTCGCCGTCGTGCCGGACGCGGGCAGCGTGCCCGTCATCTCCGAGCCGACAGCCACGCCGGCAGCACCCGTCAGCTGGACCTTGTACGACTTGCTGAGGCAGCCGGCCGGGATGCTGGCGAGGTTGACCTGGCTGACGGAGTAGCCCGGAATCGACGCCGCGTACGCCGTCGTGTAAGAGGCCTGGATTCCGCTGCCGCAGGCCGCGACGACGCTGCTGCCGGCGCCGAGCCCAGACGAGCTCAGGCCGAGCGACGCGGCGAAACCGTAGACGCCGGCGAAAACGATGCAGGCCACAACCGCAGCGAGAACGAGCTTTGTCGCCCTCGTGGTGTTACGGATCTTGCGCATGTCGAAAACTCCTTTTGGTCTCGTTCGTACCGGCCGGACTTGCTGCCCGGTGACCTGACAGTCGTCGACGGCCCTATGAATCCGAGTTGCGCTGGGGTATGCGTCCCGTATGAGCCGGCGTCCCCCGAAAGGGGGCCGACGGTTCAGACAGCGACGGGCGAATACCGCGCGCGGACGTCGTCGACGAACGCAGCGAGGCGGTCGGCGAGTTCCGCATCTTCGAGCTCGAGCACGTTCTCGGCGTTTTCCTCGCCGGAGTGGGAGAGGTTGAAGCTGCCTACGAAGATGCGATCGTCGGCGACCGTGACCTTCGCGTGCATGTAATCGTGGACCGAACCCGGCGCGTAGGGCGTGGAGACTTTCCCCGTGAACGGCGCGCGGGTGAGCGTCGTCCGCAGGAGCGGCGCCTTCCATTCCGCGTTTCCGTCCGCATGCCACTGCGAGAGCACCTCTTCGATCTGGGTGGCGTCGACCACGCCCGCGAGGTCGACCTTCCCGTCGGAGGCGACCTGCGCGAGCGTCGCGAGGATCGGCGCGGAGCTGATCACCGGCGACGCGATGCGCACGCGCCGGCTAGCCGAGCCGATCGCCTTCGCGATCCGGTGCGCGAGCCGGTTTCCGCGGCCCGGGCAGAACCAGGCGCGGATACCGTCGACAGGAGCGACGTCGACGTGGCCGCTCCGCGAGACCTCGCGCGTCGTCCAGAGCTGCTCGAAATCGGTGCGGTACCGCGCGGCCACCGCAGGAGAGTCGACGGTGATGATGACGTTCTCCTCCCGTGTCCACGAGTCCGCCGTCCAGTTCGTCGAGCCCGTCCAGACGGAGGCGGCGTCACGAACGACGTACTTGTGGTGCATGAGGTCGGGGACACCCGGAATCGCGGCGGTGGGGAAGGGCAGTGCCTCGATTGCGTTGAGATCCGTGCGCGGCGGTGGCGAGGCGGCCGGCTTGTTCGGGTGGTCGATGTTGAACGCGAGGCGGACGGCGACTCCGCGCTCGTGGGCCGCGAGGAGCGGGTCTCGGACGATCGCGACGAGGTCCGGCGGCAGATGGAGGTCGTAGACCGCGATCTCGAGGGAATGCTGCGCCGCGGAGAGGAAGTCCGCGAGCGCGTGGGCGGTCTGCTCGGCCGGCTGGCCGCCGTCCGTCAGCGTGCGGACTTCGACGCCAGCCACTCGGCCTTGTGTGCCTTCTTCGCGGCCTGGTAGTCCGCGAGCGCCTGCGGCGAGTCGACGTCACCCAGGGTGGGATGGTTCGGCACGAGATTCTGAGCGACCTCGACGTCGAAGCGCTTCGCCAGCACCGCCCCGAGCGACTTGACCTTCATCTCGCCGAAGCCGGGCAGTCCTGAGATGCGGCGGCGGAGGTCGGCGCCGTCCTCCGCCTCGGTCCAGAGGCGGGATGCATCGCCGCCGTATTCGTCTGCCACGGTCTCGGCGAGGTCCTGCACGCGCTGGGCCATCGAGCCGGGGAAGCGGTGGATGGCGGGCTTTTCGCGAAAGAGCGGCTCGAGGTTCGAGCTCGCAACCGCCCGGGGGTCGAGCGTGCCGAGCCGCTCCTTCAGCCGGAGCGGGCCGAGGAACGCCTGCTGGACGGTGACCTGCTGGTCGAGCGCAAAGCCGACGAGGAGCGCGAACGGATCGTCCGCGAGGAGCCGGCACGCCTCCTCGTCGTCGGTGAACCAGAGAGCCTCGGGCATGCCTCGATCCTACGCAGAGGCCTGCATCAGAGCGCGGCAGCGCTGGACGTACGGCGTCGCCCGCTGCTCCTCGAAGTAGGCGAGCGCACTCTCGAGCCGCGACGTGTCGCCGCCCTCGGCCGCGAGCAGCGCCGCCCACGCCTCGGCGAAGCGAGCGCCGATCTTCCCGTAGAGCTCGGAGGCGCGCACGAGCTCGCCGGAGGCGGCTGCGCGCCCGGCCGCAAGCCAGCGGAAGCCCCGCTCTCCCTCGGTCAGCGCGAGATAGTCGTTCGCACGGTCGAGCTCGATGAGGTACAGCGTCAGGTCGTAATTCAACTCGTGCGCCGGGGCGTCGAGGGCCTCGGCGAGCAGCGCTTCAGACTCGTCCCGTCTGCCGGCAACTCGGAAGCAGCGTGAGGCGGTGGCGAGGATATAGCTCGAGGTCTGCGCATCAGGCCCGGCCTCGCGCAGGCCGGCGACCGCCCGCTCGGCATCGGCGACGGCGTCAGCTACCTGGTCTCGGGCCAGGAAGGCACGCGCCCTCGTTACCAACAGCGGCCGCGTTTGATAGGTCTCGGCGGCCTCTGACGAGAGGTACCGGTCCGCGGCGTCGAGAACCCCGTCGAGGTCGCCGTGGAGGTCGCGGTCGTAGACCTCCTCGGCCAGGTTCCACACGATTCCCGCCGTGTTGCCGTAGCGCGTGACATGGGCGCCTGCCTCGGCGATCCGGGCCGAGCCTTCTTCGAGCCGGCCGACCTGCCAGAGGCAGTTCGCCAGGTTGTTGAGCGCAGTGCCCTGCTCGGAGACCGCGGCCGCGGCCTCCGCGCGACGGACTGCTTCCTCGAGATCCTCGATCCCGGCCTCGTCGCCGAGGTGCACTCGCGCCAGGCCGATCGTGTTGAGCGCGTCGACGGCGAGCCTTTCGTCTCCGCTCTCGTTGGCGAATTCGAGCGCCTCGCTCGCCGCCTCGATCGCACCCGCTTGATCTCCCTCGACGATCTGGAGCTGGCGTGCCGCGCGGGCGAGCGCTCGCGCCGTGGGAGTGGAAAGAGGCTCCTGCCGTACCAGCTCTGCAGCCCGTGCCCTCGCGGCCCGCGCCCGCGCGAGGTCGCCTAGGTAGAAGAACGCTCGTACCAGCATCGACGACGCCTCGGCGGCGTGAGCCGCGTCACCGTTGGCGATGAATCCCTCGGTCGCCTCCTCGAGTAGCGGAATGGTGTCGATCTCGACCAGATCTCGACCCGCATAGCCGGCAAGGAGCTGCAGCGACGGCCGGTCGGGGTCGCCGGGCTCCGTGAGCCCGAGCGCCTCGATCGCGAGCTCGTAAGCCGTAGCGTTCGCGTTGAGCGAGAGGGCGCGCCGAGCGCCCTCAGCGAGCGCCCGCCGCGCCGGCTCGCGAAGGGAGGCCGTGTCGAGCCCGGCCGCCTCGCCGAGGGACAACGCCTCGCGGTAGTGATGGGCCAGCATCTCGGCATGGTCCTCGGAGCGGTCCCCGGCGAGTGACGCGAGCCACTCGGCGGCCATGCGGTGCTTCTCGGCCCGTTCCGCGCGCGGGATCTGGCCATACGCGACGTCGCGCACGAGGGCATGGAGGAAGGCGTACTGCGTCTGGCCGGCGATCGAGGAGCGGCGGTCGCGGCGTGTGAATTCCTTCCGCTCGAGAGCATGGAGGGCGGTCGCGTCGGCACCGGACAGCGCGCCCGGCCAGAAGACCTTCCCGACGACCGACGCCTCCTGAAGAAGCGCCTTCTCTGCCGGCGCCAGCCCGTCGATGCGCGCGGCGATCAGCCCCTGCACGGTCTCGGGTAGCGGCAGGTCGCCTCCGTCACGCTCGGCGAGCATCCGGGCGTACTCCTCGGCATAGAGCGGGTTTCCCTCGGCGCGCTGCAGGACCGCTTGCTGGACGTCGGCGTCGAGCACCGCCCGGTCGAGCAGCCGCGCCAGTAGCTGTGCGGTCTCATCGTTTGTCAGCGCGCCGATCGAGAGCGTGAAGGCGTTGCGCTTGCCGCCGCCCCAGCTCGGGCGACGGTCGAGCAGTTCCGGTCGCGCCGTGCCGACGATCAGGATGGGAACGGTCGTCGCCCAGTCGGCGAGGTGGTCGACGAAGTCGAGCAGCCCGTCGTCGGCCCAGTGGAGGTCCTCGAAGACGAGCACGAGCGGCCGCTGCTCGGCTGCAGCCTCGAGCAGGCGGCGCCAGGCGGCGAACGCCTCCTCGCGCTCGGTGCGCTCTGCCCCCTCCAGCCCGACGAGGGGGCGCGTATGGCGATCTAACCATTCGCGTTCGCGCTCGTCCTCACCGAGCAGCTCGACCATTGCAGCGAGCTTCTCCTCGGCGGTCGCGACGTCGTCCGACTCGAGGATCCCCGCGTGCGCCTTGACGATCTCGCCGAGCGCCCAGAAGCTCACGCGCTCGCCGTACGGAAGGGAGCGGCCCTGTCGCCAGTTGATGATCTCCTCGTCCGCGTCGGTGATCTGGAACAGCTCCGCGACGAGGCGGCTCTTGCCGATCCCCGGGACTCCGACGAGTGTGACGAGTTGCGCGGACTGCTCCCGGCGTGCGCGCTCGAGGCTGTCTGCGAGCAGGCTTCGCTCGCGCTCGCGCCCGACGAGCGGGGTCCGCAGCTTCTGCTCGACGTCGCTGCCGAAGCGGGAGCGGGCGGCCACTGCCTCCCAGACCTGGACCGGCTCGGCCTTCCCCTTCGCCTCGACCGGCGGCGCCTCGCGGTAATCGATGACGTGGCTCGTCGCGCGATAAGTCCCCTCGCCGACGAGGATGCCGTTGACTGGCGCAGCGCTCTGGAGGCGTGCCGCCGTGTTGACGACGTCGCCCGAGACCATCGCGTCCCCCGCTGCCGGGATCGCGCCGAGTGCGACGAGCGCCTCGCCGGTGTTGACGGATGTGCGGATCTCGAGGTCATCGCCGACGGTGTCCCGAATCGCGAGCGCCGCCCGCACGGCGCGCTCGGGATCGTCCTCGTGAGAGACCGGAGCGCCGAAAACGGCCATCACGGCGTCGCCGATGAACTTCTCGACCGTGCCGCCGTGGCGCTCGAGCTCCGCGCGCAGCCGGGCATAGTAGGGGGAGAGGGTCGCGCGGACGTCCTCTGGGTCGAGCCCCTCGGCGCGAGCGGTCGAGCCGACGAGGTCGGTAAAGAGAATCGTGACGACCTTCCGCTCCTCACGCGCCGGCGCGGCCGCTGGTGTAAGCGACGCGCCGCACATCCCGCAAAGGCGGAAGCCGTCGGGATTCTCCTGCCCGCAGGATGAACAGGTGACCATGTCCGTACCGTAAACCTGCTAGCTGAGCCGGTCGAGGACGCCCCGCGGCATGTGGCCGAGCCGGACGTAGCGCTCGAGCGTCTCGCGCCAACGCGGATCGGACTCGCCGATCGGACGCAACCGCTCCGCCGCCACGTCGAGGTCGCCGTGTGCGACAGCCACGATCGCCGCCGTGAAGGCGATCTGGTCGGGCGGGAGGCCCGCTTCCTGGGCTATCTCGACCTCGTCGTCCAGGCTCGTCCGTTCGTCGAAGTCGCGCCGTCGCCGGTACGCGGCGGCGATCCCGTGCAAGCGGCGCAGCTCGCCCAGCGGGTCGGCGTGGTTGTCGACATGGAGGTCGAAGACGCGCTGCCACGGCTCCTCGGCCGGGTCGCCCGAGACGACGACGAGCGCCGCCGACTCACGGCCGCGGAAATCGCCGCCGGCCTCCTCGGCGGCGTCGAGGGCCGCAAGGAGACGCTCCGCGAGGCTGCCTTGCGTGGACTCGAACGTGTCCGCCGCAGCGAACCAGACAGCGGGAGAGGCGAGCATGTTCCCCTGCGCCGAGACGCCCTCGCGGTGGACGTGGCCGCAGTCAGGGATGCAGGCGGCGCCGGTGTGGGCTGCCGTCCTCCCGTCGGCGGCGAGGAACGCGACCTGGCGGAACTCCTGCTGCTCGTCCGTTGCGACAAGCTCGGCGAGCGCAGCCTCGGGCGACTCGCTGGCGCCGAGTCGATCGAGCCCCCGCGGCCCGTATCCGCGCTCGGTGAACGCCTGCGTCGCCACCGCGCCGACGCCCGGGCGAGCCCACGCGCAGAGCGCGACGCCGAAGGCGCGCGACTGCACCGCGACGCCGAGCTCGCCGTTCGCCTCGTCCCGACCGACGATCGAGTACGTCACATGACCGAGCCTAGCTAGGCTCGAAGCATGGACTCGCTCGACGTCTTTCGGCCGGAAACGCGCGCATGGTTCGAGCGGAACTTCGCCGCGCCGACGCCCGCGCAGGACAAAGGCTGGCCCGCGATCGCCGGCGGCGGCCACGTCCTCATCCAGGCGCCGACCGGCTCGGGGAAGACGCTCGCCGCCTTCCTCTCGGCGATCGACCGCTTGACCACCGAGCCGGGCCACGGCCTCCGGCTCCTCTACGTCTCACCGCTCAAGGCTCTCAACTACGACGTCGAGCGGAACCTCCGCGGCCCGCTCGCCGGCCTCCGCTCGGAGCTGCGCGTCGCGGTGCGCACCGGGGATACGCCGCAGAAGGAGCGCGCGGCGATGCTCCGGGAGCCGCCCGACATCCTGATCACGACTCCAGAGTCGCTGTTCCTCCTGCTCACGTCGCGGGCGCGCGAGCTACTCCGTAGTGTCGACACGCTGATCCTCGACGAGGTGCACGCCGTCGCGGGCACCAAGCGCGGCGCCCACCTTGCGCTCTCGGTCGAGCGGCTCGAGGCGTTGACGACGCAACCTCCGCAGCGCATCGGTCTCTCGGCGACGCAGCGCCCGCTCGAGGAGATCGGCAAGTTCGTGTCCGGAGGCCGCCCGATCGAGCTCGTCGACGCCGGGGTGGCGAAGGAGCTCGACCTCGAGGTCGTCGTGCCGGTCGAGGACATGCGCGAGCCGGGGGGCGAGACCCGCGAGGAAGGCTGGGAGACGCGCTCGATCTGGCCGTCCATCTATCCGGCGCTGGTCGAGCTCGTCAAGGCCCACCGCTCCACGATCGTCTTCGTCAACAACCGGCGCCTCGCCGAGCGGCTCGCGCTGCGCCTCAACGAGGCGGCGCAGGAGGAGATTGCCCGCGCGCATCACGGGTCCCTCGCGCGCGAGCAGCGGACGCAGATCGAGGAGGACCTGAAAGCGGGCCGCATCCCGTGCCTCGTGGCGACCTCGTCGCTGGAGCTGGGAATCGACATGGGCGCGGTCGACCTCGTCGTCCAGGTCGAGTCGCCGAAGTCGGTGGCGCGCGGGCTACAGCGGATCGGCCGCGCCGGCCACTCGCTCGGCGAGGTCTCGCGCGGCCGGATCTTCCCGAAGTTCCGGGCCGACCTGCTCGAGTCGGCCGTCGTCGCGCAACGGATGCGGGCGGGGCTGATCGAGGAGACGCAGATCCCCCGCAACCCGCTCGACGTCCTCGCGCAGCAGATCGTCGCGATCTGCGCCGACGAGGAGATCGAGGTCACGGAGCTGCACGGGCTCGTGGGCCGCGCGTATCCGTTCGCCGACCTTTCGCGTGCGCAGCTCGAGAACGTGCTCGACATGCTCGCGGGCCGCTACCCGTCGGACGAGTTCGCCGAGCTGCGGCCGCGCATAGTCTGGGACCGCACCGCGGGCGTCGTTCGCGGCCGGCCGGGCGCGAGGCGGCTCGCGGTGACGAATGCCGGCACGATCCCGGACCGCGGCCTCTTCGGCGTCTTCATCGCCGGCTCCGAGCCCGCGAGCCGCGTGGGGGAGCTCGACGAGGAGATGGTCTACGAGGCGCGCGCCGGCCAGGTGATCGTGCTCGGCGCCTCCTCGTGGCGGATCGAGGAGATCACGCGCGACCGCGTCCTCGTCTCGCCCGCGCCGGGCGTGCCTGGTGCGGTGCCGTTCTGGAAGGGCGAGGGCATCGGGCGGCCGTACGAGCTCGGCGAGGCGATCGGCAAGTTCGCGCGCGAGCTGCTCGCGCAGAAGGAGCCGAAGGTCGCCGACCTCGACGAGCGTGCCGAGCGGAACCTCGTCACCTTCCTCCGCGAGCAGGAGAAGGCCACCGGCGCGCTGCCCTCGGACAGGACTGTCGTCGTCGAGCGCTTCCGCGACGAGATCGGCGACTGGCGCATCTGCATCCTCACGCCGTTCGGCGCGCGAGTCCACGCGCCGTGGGCGATGGCGGTCGGTGCGCGGCTCCGCGAATCGCTCGGCCTCGAGGTGCAGTCGATCTGGTCGGATGACGGCATCGCCTTCCACCTGCCCGACGCGGACACGCCACCGGCGACCGACCTGCTGATGCTCGACCCGGACGAGCTCGAGGAGCTCGTGCTCGCCGAGGTGGGGCAGTCTGCGCTGTTCGGCGCCCGCTTCCGCGAGAACGCGGCGCGCGCGCTGCTTATCCCGCGCCGTCGGCCCGGCGAGCGAACGCCGCTCTGGCAGCAGCGGCTCAAGGCCCAAGGACTCCTCCAGGTCGCGCGGAAGTACGCGAGCTTCCCGATCGTGCTCGAGACCTACCGCGAGTGCCTGCAGGACGTGTTCGACCTGCCGGCGCTGAAGCGGCTGCTCGGCCGGGTGCGCGCCCGCGAGATCGACCTCGTGGACGTCGAGACCCAGAGCGCGTCGCCCTACGCGTCGTCGCTCCTCTTCGACTACATCGCGACGTACATGTACGAGGACGACACGCCGCCTGCGGAGCGGCGTGCCCAGGCGCTGTCGCTCGACCGCGACCTGTTGCGGGAGCTGCTCGGCCAGGAGGAGCTGCGCGAGCTGATCGACCCGGCGGCGCTCGCAGAGGTCGAGACTTCGCTGCGTCCCTTCCCGCAGGACCCCGAGCGGCTGTATGACCTGTTGCGCCTGCGGGGCGACCTGCGCAGCGGCGAGTTCGACGAGGCGCACGCCGCGATCCTGGAGGCGGAACGGCGCGCCGTTCGCGTCCGGATCGCAGGGGAGGAGCGGCTCGCCGCCGCCGAGGACGCGGGCCGCTACCGCGACGCGCTCGGCGTCGTCCCGCCGTCAGGTTTGCCCGCCGTGTTCCTCGAGCCGGTGGCCGACGCGCTGCGCTCACTCGTCGCGCGCTGGGCGCGCGGCCGCGGGCCGTTCACCACCGCGGAGGCGTCGGCCTGGTTCGGAGTCGACGTCCAGGAGGAGCTTCGGGAGCTCGAGCGCGAGGAGAAGCTCGTACGAGGGGAGCTGCGCCCCGGCGGCAGCGAGCGAGAGTGGTGCGACCCGGAGGTCCTCCGGCGGCTGCGCCGGGCCTCGCTCGCGGCCCTCAGGCGCGAGGTCGAGCCCGTGGAACAGGCCGCGCTGGGCCGCTTCCTCCCGAGCTGGCACGGCATCGACCGGCGCGCGTCGCTGCGTGAGGCGCTCATCCCGCTACAGGGCCTCGCGCTCCCGGTGCCGCTCTGGGAGGGGGAGGTGCTGCCACGGCGGGTGCCCGACTACCGGCCCGAGCAGCTCGACCAGCTCTGCGCCTCGGGCGAGCTCGTCTGGGTGGGGGCCGGGCTCGACCGCGTCGCTCTCTTCTTCCGCGACGATGCGGCATTGCTCGGACATCCGCCCGCGGCGACGCCGCCGGAAAGCGAGGCGCACGATGCGATCCGCGCCGCGCTCTCCGGAGGCGCGCTTTTCTGGGACGGCCTCCTGGGCGCCACGGGGCTCGACGCCGAGACCGCGCTGCCCGCGCTCTGGGATCTCGTCTGGAGCGGAGAGGTAACGAACGACTCGTGGTCGCCGCTCCGCGCGGAGCGGCGCTATCAGCCTCCGCGGCCCGACCGCCGTGCCCGCCGCTTCTCGCGGGGCCGGGCGCAGCGTCCCACGGCGACGCAGGGACGCTGGTCGCTCGCGGCGCAACTCTTCACCGGCGGCGAGCCCGACCGCCGCGCCCTCGCCGAGCTACTGCTCGAGCGGCACGGCATCGTGACGCGCGACTCCGTCCGTGCCGAGGGGATCCCCGGTGGCTACAGCGCCGTCTACGGTGAGCTGCGCGCCCTGGAGACGCTCGGCTCCTGTCGGCGCGGCTACTTCGTGGAAGGACTCGGCGGCGCACAGTTCGCGCTCGGCGTAGCCGTCGAGCGCCTGCGGGAGCTGCGGCCGCGCGACGGTGACGAGCCGGAACCGCTCGTCCTCGCGGCCGCGGATCCGGCACAGCCGTACGGGGCCGTCATCCCGTGGCCGAAGCGCGCGGGAGCGCGGGCCGCTCGCGTAGCGGGAGCCCACGTCGTGCTGCTCGGTGGCGAGCCCGCGCTGTTCGTCGAGCGCGGCGGCCGCTCCCTCGTCCCGCTTCGCGAGCCGGAAGAGGAGTGGCTGCGGCCGGCGCTCGCAGCGCTGGTCGGTTTCGTCAAGCGCGGAGGAGCGAAGAGGCTCGCGGTCGAGCGCTTCGACGGCGAGCCGGTCGCCGAGACGCTGGCTATGCCGCTGCTCGTGGAGGCCGGCTTCCTCGCCGGCCCTCGGCGCGCCGTCCTACGCGCCTAGAACGCGTTCCCCCCCGAGGTCGTCTCGTGCCGCAGCCGGAGCCGCCGCCGGGCCGGCGGGAACCACGAAGTCTCGCGGTCGCACCAGCACATAGCCGGCAACGGCGCCCACCGCCGCCACGGCGACGCTCACCATCGCGATCGTGTTGAAGCCCGTCACGAACGCGTGGTGCGCGGCGTGCACCACCCTGTCGCGGTCGGCGGGCGGCACCGCCCGTAAGGCGCGGCCGGTCCCGCCCGACGCCACCGCCCGCGCGAGCTCGTGAACATGCGACGACGCCGGCGTACCCCCGACCAGCCCGGCGAGCGTCGATTGGATTTTCGCCTGGAAGATCGAGCCCAGGCCCGCGATCCCGGTGGCGAGCCCGAGCTGGCGAGCCGTGTTGTTCGTGCCCGACGCCATGCCGCTCAGCTGCGGGCGGACCACGCCGACGGCGGTCGAGGCCAACGCGGGGGTGGCCATGCCTATCCCGATGCCGGCCAGGATCTGGCCCGGCAGCAACGCTGTCCAGCCGGACGAGTCCGAGAGGTTCCCGATGAGAACCAGCCCGACCGTCACGAACGCAAGCCCCGTCCCGAGCAGCAGCCGAACCGGCACGTGCGCTGTCAGGCGACCGCTCAACGGCGAGACGAGCAGGATCGGACCGGTGACCGGCAGCGTCCGAAGCCCCGCCTCGAAGGGCGAGAAGCCGAGCACGTTCTGGAAGAACAGCGTGATGTAGAGGAACATCGAGAAGATCGATGCCCCCAGCGCGAAGGCGACGATCGTGGCGCCCGTGAAGGCGGGCTTGCGGAACAGCGAGAGGTCGAGCAGCGGGCTTGTCGCGCGGCGCTCCACCAGCACGAACGACAGGAGCAGCAGCGCGGAGGCCGCGAAGCAGCTGACGATGAGGGCACTTCCCCAGCCCTCTTCGTTGCCGCGGATCAGCGCGTAGACGAGCAGGAAGAGCGCGGAGGACAGGACCGCCGCGCCGCGAACGTCGACCCCACCGGCGGCCGGAGCGCGCGTCTCGCGCAACCGCAACCGCGCGACCACGAGCGCGGCCAGGCCGATCGGCACGTTGACGAGGAAGATCCAGCGCCATGACAGCCCGTCGACGAGCGCACCGCCCACGAGTGGCCCGATCGAGACGGCCGCCGCCGTGGTCCCGCCCCAGATGCCGAGCGCCGTCCCGCGTTCGCGACCCTGGAACTCCTGCGCGATCAGCGCCAGCGACGTGCCGAACATCATCGCCGCGCCGACCCCCTGGGCCCCGCGCGAGATAGTCAGGAAGAGCGGGTCGGGAGCCAGCCCACAGGCGAGCGACGAAGCGGTGAAGACCGCCAGTCCGAGCGAGAAGACGAGCCTCCTGCCGACCATGTCGGCCAGCGACCCCGCCGCCAGCACGAAGCCCGCAAGGGTCAAGGCGTAGGCGTCGATCACCCACTGAAGGTCGGTGAAGTTGGCGCCGAGGTCGCGTTCGATCGAGGGCAGCGCGACGTTCACGATCGTCACGTCGAGCAGCAACATGAAGATGGCGATGCAGCTCGCGAGCAGCGTCCACCACTTGCGTTCCATCGTGCTCCGAGCCTACACCGGAGATCGTTTCGTCAGGCCGACGCGACGACCTTCGGAGGGGTCCCTGGAGCGGCGAGCTTACGTCCGCCCGTGGCGGCTAGTGGATCACTCCTCGTCCAGCTCTTCGCATTCGAGGCAGACCCAGTCGCCCTGGTGGTCACCGTCGGCGCTGAGCACAGCAGGCACCATGGTCACGCCGCAGCGCGGACAGATCGGCGGGCGGTCGTCGTCATCCACGCTGTGAGTATTGCGGGCTCCAGAGGATGGTGGACCCGCGCGGAGGAAAGGGACAAGGCATGCGATATCTCGAGAGGGCGGCGCTGGCTGGCATCGCGACTGGTATGCGCTCCACGAGCGCCGTTGCAGCGTTGATCGTCACCGAAGCGCCAGGTCTGCCGGAACTCGTGAGGGGACCAGTCACCGAGGCCGTGGCAGAGCTCGGCGTCATCAGCGAGCTCATACTGGACAAGCTGCCGTCGACGCCCTCCCGCCTCGAGCCCCCTGGACTCGCCGGACGCGCGGCCTTCGCGAGCATCGCCGGACTCGTGATCGCCCGCGGGGCGAAGCGCGCCGCATTCCCGGCGGTGTTCGTAGCCTCGGTCGCGGCGCTCGTCAGCGCGCGGGTCTTCCATGACATCCGACAAGCCGCCGCAACTCACCTCCCGCCGTCGCATGTGGCGATGGTCGAGGATGCATTGGCGCTTCGCCTCGCCGCCGCCAGCGCTCGCACTTAACGGAACGGCAGCAGCGTCGCCGTCGATTTCTCAGGCCGGGACGAGCTTGTACCCGGAGCCGCGCACCGTCACGAGCCGCTCCGGCTGGGACGGGTTGCGCTCGATCTTCCGCCGCAGGTTCGAGATGTGCACCTCGCAGGCGTGCTCGTCCCCGACGTGCTCGCTCGCCCAGAGGTGCTGCATGAGCTCGCGGCGTGAGACGACCGAGTCCGGCTGCTCGGCGAGGAGGGAGAGCACCTTGAACTCGGACAGCGTCAGGTGGATGCGCTCGCCGTCGACGAGCACCTCGTGCCGGCTGAGGTCGATCTGGAGGCCGCCGAGCTTCCGCACGATCGAGGCGCCGCCCGCGCGGTCGAGCTCCCGCCGGCGCAGGATCGCGCGCACGCGGCTGAGCAGCTCGGCGCTCGAGAACGGCTTTGTCACATAGTCGTCCGCGCCGAGCTCGAGCCCGAGCACGCGGTCGGACTCCGCGTCTCGCGCCGTCAGCATGAGGATCGGGACGTCGCTCTCGGCCCGTAGCGCCCGGCAGACCTCGACGCCTGAGAGCCCGGGCAGCATCACGTCGAGCACGACGAGCGAGTAACGGCCCGAGCGGCCCTCCTCGAGCGCCGACGGCCCATCCCGCTCCTCGTCAACCTCGAAGCCCTCGCGGCGCAGCGTGAACGCGACCACGTCGCGCACGCCTGCGTCGTCGTCGACGAGCAGGATCCGCTCGTTCACGCCGCGGGCACCTCCTCCCGCACCTGCGCCGGAGTGAGGAGGATGCGGAAGACCGTGCCGGCGCCGGGCGAGGAGTCGAGCTCGATCCGGCCGCCGAGCGTACGCACCGACTCGCGGACGATCGCGAGCCCGAGGCCGAAGCCGTGCGGGTCGCGCTCGCCGCGGTAGAAGCGGTCGAAGACGTGCCGCTGCACCTCGGGGCGGATGCCGGGCCCGGAGTCCTCGACCTCCACGGTGACCGTGCTCGCGTCGCCGTAGGCGCGGAGGACGACAGAGCCGCGTGTCGTGTGCTTCGCGGCGTTCTCGCCGAGGTTGCGGAGCGCCTGCTCGAGCAGGTCGCGGTTCGCGTCGACCGCCAGCCCGTCGGGAGCCTCGACGTCCAGGGAGACGCCGCCGTGGAGCTGCAGGCCCGCGGCCACCTCGCGCAGAAGCGGTGCAAGCTCGACGACCTCCGCGCGGGGCTGCTCCTGCCCCGAGTGCGCGCGGGCCAGCGTCAGCATCGCGCGCGCGAGCCGCGCCAGCCTGCCGGCCTCGCGCTCGATGTGGGTGAGGAAGCGGTCACGCGCGACGGGATCCTCCTTTGCGCCGGCCTGGAGCACCTCGATCGCTCCGATGATGGTGGTGAGCGGCGTCCGGAGCTCGTGCGCGGCGTTCGAGACGAACTCGCGCTCGGCGAGCTCCCGCCGCTCCTGCTCGGTGAGGTCGTCGACGACGAGCAGCGCCCAGTCGGTCTCGGGCTGGGAAGGGATGCCGGTGACGTTGTAGGCATGGGTCTCGTCCGGCGTCACGTGCACCTGCGTGACGGTCGCACGCTCGTCGAACAGCCGGTGGGCGAACTCGCGGAGCGGGAACCCTTCCCACGGCTCCGGCAACTCGTCTCCCTCCCGCAGCCGGCCGCCGAGCAGGCGGCGAGCCTCGGTGTTCGCGAAGTGGACGACGAGGTCCTGGTCGATCGTCAGCACGCCCTCGTGGAGCCGTTCGAGCAGGAGTCGCAAGCGATCGCGCTCTGCCTCGATCCGGCGGAACGAGCGCCGGAGCTGGCGACGCATCCGGTCGAGGTTGTGGGCCAGGACGCCGAACTCGTCGCGGAAGCGGTAGCGGAGGGGTGTCTCGAAGTCGCCCTGCGCGATGCCCTCCGCCGCGACGCTGAGGCGGCGCAGGCGCAGAGCGATCAGCTGCGCGAGCAGCAGCCCGACGATCACGCCGATCACGCCGGCGATCACACCCGCGCGAAGCGACTCGCCGTTGACGGTGTCGATCGCCGCCGCCACGTCGGGGCGCTCGCTGATCGCGACGAGCGCCTCGCCGCGATAGGGGATCGCGGCGACGAACGTTCCTCCGTCGGCGGATCCGCGGACGTACTCCTTGCCGGCGAACGCGGCTTGCGCTGCCGTGCGCTCCAGGCTCGTCGCTCCCGACCCGGCGCTTGCTGGACCGACGAGCCGAAGCTGCACGTTCCCGTTCAGCTGCTTCGCGACGCGGCTCAGGCTCGCCGGCGTGACGTGTTTCGTCGCAGCCTTCTTCGCGTCGGCGAGCGCCGCATTCTCCCCGTGGTGCCGGAATGCGTGCTCGGAGTGGTCCGAGAACTGCGAGACAACGATCGCCGTCGAGGTCGCCGCGACGACGGCGAAAGCCACCCCGAGCCACCAGCGGACGCCGATCGAGGGTCTGATCACGCCTGAATCGTAGGCTTCCTGCGATGCCGGAAGGCGATTCGCTGCATCGCGCCGCCCGCCGGCTGCAGGTTCTCGTCGGCGAGCGGGTGGAGGTCGAGACGCCGCATCCGCGCGCCGCGGTGAAGCGGCTGCCCGAGCGGCTCGACGGCCGGAGGCTCGAGCAGGTCGAAGCGGTCGGGAAGAACCTCCTCCTGCGCTTCGAGGGCGGGCTCGTCCTCCGCAGCCACCTGCGGATGAACGGCCGCTGGCGCGTCGAGCGGCGGGGAGCGGCCCGGGTAGGGAAGCCGTGGCTCGTCCTGCGCGGCGGCGAGCACGAGGCCGTCCTCTGGAACGGCCCGGTCCTCGAGCTTGTAACAGACTCTTACTTGCGAACCTCAGGCCCCGACATCCTCGGCCAACCTCCCGACTTCGAGGAGATGCTGGCACGACTGCGGGCAGAGCGCGAGCGTGCGATCGGCGACGCGCTCCTCGACCAGCGGCTCGTGGCGGGCATCGGCAACCTCTGGAAGGCCGAGGCGCTGTGGGAGGCGCGCGTCTCGCCGTGGCGCGGCGTCGGCGAACTCGGCGGCGGCGAGCTGCGCGCCGTCCTCGAGGACGCGCACAGGCTGATGCGCACGGCGCTCGATGGGCCACGGCCCCTTCGTCACGTCTACCGCCGCGCAGGTCGCGCCTGCCCGCGCTGCGGCGGCGTCATCCGCTCGGCGCCGCAGGGCGACAACGCACGCATGGCGTACTGGTGTGCGGGCTGCCAGGTAGGAGGCAACGCGCCGCCGTCGTAGTCGTGACTTCGGCATGCGCTCGCCGCACCTCCACGACACACTCCGCCGCTTCTGCCTCGGCGCCTTCGCGGTCTTCACGCGCGATCTCGAGGACGGAGGGGAGCTTCCGTTCGCCTTCGAGGAGCACGGCTCCTACGGCCGGCCGACGCTGTACGAGTACCGGCCACTCGTCCGTGGCTTCGTCGAGGCGCGGGCCGAGCGGCTCTACGCGCGGGTCGACGTCCAGGACGCCGTAGCCGATCTCCTCCGCGAGCCCGCGGCGCGGATCTTCGCCCACGCGCACGAAGGAGAGGTGCGCGACGAGAAACGGGCCGTGTACCGGAGTGTCCTCATGCCGCTCCTCGTCCGCACCGCCGAGGGCTGCGGCGGCTTCGACTGGGACGACAGCGCGTTCGCGCGCGCGTACGAGGAGCTAGAGGGCTCGCTCTACGGCGAGGGGCATTCCTACGGCGCCGTCGCGCCGCTCGTCGGGCTCTCCGTCGGCACGCAGATCGAGCTCGGCGACGGGATCCGGGTCCGCGTGGCCGCAACCGGCGAGGTGGCGGCGATGTGGCCGGAGGCGGCGGGGTTGCTGCCAAGGAACTTCGGGCGCGAGGTGGACCGGATCTGCGTGCTCGAGCTCGAGCGCTCGCTTCCCGGCGGAGCTGCCGAGGCCCCCGATGCGCCGGGTGAGCTCGCCGACGCGGTGACGGCGATCCGGCTCGCCACTGCGGCGCCGGTGGCCGCGGGCCCGGTCATCTTCGAGCGACTCGACTGGCGGCCGTACGGGATCAGGCCCGTGCTCCCGATTGCCGCGACCGCGCCGCCGGGCGAGCCGACGCGGCTCGACCCGTTCCGCGCCTCGGTCGCGAGCGACGTGCGGCTCCGGCTCGGCGACGCGGACGACGACGCGCGTCTCGGCGACGCGCTCGACCGCTGGGAGCTCTCGCTCTTCCAGTCCGAGCCGTTCCGCGGCGAGCAGCTTCGGCACGCGCTCGAGTCTGCGCTCGGCGAGGAAGACGGAGCCTGGGCGGCCGCGATGCGCGGCGCGGCGCTGCTCGGGGCGACGCCGCAGGAGCGCGCTGATCTCGCCGAGAAGCTGCGCCAGCCGAGCTGCGAGCTGCTGCGGCGCATCCTCGTCGCCGTTCTCCTGCACGAAGACCGTCGCGGGCTCGTCGGCGAGCTCGACGAGACGCTGCTCGGCAGTCCCGCGCGGGCAAGTCTCCAGCAACGCGCCAGCTAACCGCGACAGACACGTCACGGCTTGCCTCGTACCGTCGGGGCATGTTGGAAGCACGGGCCGTCCTGCGGAGGCTGGAGCGGATCGAAGTCCTCGAGCGAGAGGGCGCGGACGTCCAACGGCTGCTGCCGGAGCTGCAGGAGCTCGTCCATGAAGCGACCGCCTGGGCCAAGCGCGAGCGCGACCCGCGGGCGCTCAAGGCTGCGGCCGCGCTCGAGCAGGCGCGCGGGGCCCGGGTCACCACAAGAGCGGCGTGTTGATGCGACTCCTCGCGTGCGCACTCGTGCTGTCCGCCGCCCTCGTCCTTCCGGCGGAAGCGGGCGCCTCCCCGACGCCGGTGACTGCCTGGTACATGTACGGCGACTCGGCGAGCGCGCTGCGCTCGTACGCCTACTCGCACGGCTGCAGCTTCGCCCAGGAACAGCCGAACGCGAGCCTCCGCGTGCTGCTGCTCGACTTCGGAGCGGCGCGGAAGCTCGACTCGAGCACCTGGGGCGCGGTCGACTTCAGCAACACGAGGTTCTCCAATGCGGAAATCCTGGCCGCGCTCGAGCGGGCGGCCGACGGCTACCACAACTGCCACGTGAGGGGCGCCGTGGACGTCGTCTACGGGACGAGCAACTACCACCTCTCCGACTCCGGGATGTCCACGACCGACGCGTGGCATGCCGGCTACCACCAGAGCGAGCGCGCGGAGGATCTCCACGACTACCAGGTCTCGCGGGGGTACTCGAGCCAGACCTCGGACGCCGCCGGCGACATGGAGCCGAGCTGGGACGGACCGCTGATCACGAAGCAGCTCGTGAACGGCAACCAGGGCCAGGGCTGGGCGCTTTACTACGACTTCGGCTCGGCCGACGGCTGCCCTCAGAGCGGTAGCGCCGACGGCGGCTGCAACAACGGCTGGCGGGTGAGCGACGTCGGCTACGTCTCCTTCCACGGGCTGGCCGTGCCGCTGCCGGAGGTCTACTACGGCGTCAACGCGAGCCAGTGGACCGTCGTGCGGAAGTGGTGGGACGGCGCCCAGAGCAGCGACTACTTCTTCGGAGGAGTGACCGCGTCGACCGGAGTCGGGTTGACGCCGGCCGCGGCGTGGAACGCACTCGAGTCTCTGAACGGCGGGCTCGTCGACCCGGAGCTGGTCTGCTTCGGATGCTGAGCCTGCGACTTGCCGCTGCCGTCGTCGCCGGCCTCGCCGTGGGGGCGGGAGGCGGCTTCGCACTCGCCGGTGCGGTCCGGGGCGGTGCGCCGGAGAAGGCTGGGGCGCTGGCGCGTCTCGCTTCAGTCGCGACGACCGACTCGAGTGCCGAGCCGGCCCCGGTGCCGAGCTCCGAGCCGCAGCCGATTCCGGGGCGGATGCTCGGCTCCAACGTGCCCGTGCCGATCTCGCCCTCGATCCTCCGCGAGCGGAACGGCTGGCTCGTCAGCGACGGCAGGACGCTCGTCGCCGTCTACGCCGGCGCCGCCGGCAGCGATCCGGAGCTGGGGCGCGTCGTGGTCGTCCGCCAGAACCTTGCCGCCGGGAAGCAGGCGATCCGGATCGTCGATGCCGGACGGACCGGTGCGCTGACGATCGCGAGCGCCCCCCTCGGCGCCTCGATCGAAACGTCTGCGCAGTCGGGAGAGCTCCGCCTCGAGACGGCCGGCGGCGGCCAGATATTGCTCGACCTCGCGACGGCCAAGGTCTCACACATTGCTCACGGAGTGGCGTTACCGTGAGCCGTCGCCGCCAGGCCCCGAACGAGTGACTCAGCTTCCCATTCCATACGCCGATAGCCCGGTTGCGACTGCGGTGAGGCGACTTCTCTCAAATCGGAAGGTTCAGCTCCTGCTGAACGGCGGCTTCGGGATCATCCTGCTCGGGGTGGCGATCCTCAGCGTCCGGCACTTCGTGGGCGGGGGCTGGCCGATCCACCACGCCGACCCGGTGCTCGTGTCCGGCTCGGCGCTCCTCTTCCTCGCCGCCTACGCCTTCAAGGCGTGGGGCTGGCAGCGGCTCTTCCACGCGCACGAGCGGCCGACCGCGGGCGCGCTCGCCTTCGCGGGCGGCGCCGCGTGCGTCGGCGGGATCGCGCTGCCCGGCCGCGTCGACGACGCCCTCCGGATCGCGGTCGTGAGGCGCTTCCCCGGAACGAAGACGGGCCTCGGGACGCTCGGGCTGAGCCTGATCGTGCTCGGGATGCTCGACAACGCGGCCCTGACGCCGATGGCGTCGGTCGCCGCCGCCGGCTCGAGCCACTGGACAGCGCGCGCCGGCTTCGCGGTCGTCGCCGTCGCCGGGATCGCCGCGGCTGCCGTCGTCGCCTTCCTGCCCCAGCTCGCCCGCCATGCCTTCGTGACGCGGTGGCGCGCAGGCCGCTGGCTCGCCGAGCACACGCATTGCACGAAGGAGGCGTGGGCCGCCTGGCTGCTCATCTCCGTCTCGTGGAGCCTGCGGGGGCTCGCGGTCTTCCTGCTCCTGAACGCGCTGTCGATGCCGGGCTCGTTCGTGCTGGCGCTCGCCTTCCTCGTCGCCTCGGCCGCTTCGGCTGCACTGCCGATCGCTCCCGCCGGGGCAGCTACGCAGGCCGGCGCGGGCGCCGCGATCCTCGCCCTCAGCGGCGTCGGCACCGCGAACGCCGTCGCCTTCTCGATCGCCGCGCAGGCGCTCGTCATCGTCACCGGCGCCGCCGTGATCCTCCTGATCGCGGCCTGGCAGCTGGCGCTCCGCTTCCGCCCGCGCCCCGCGCGCGCGGCCCCCGCGGCCTAGTCGGCCTCTACGGCGACCGGCGCGCTGCTTGCGACGAAATCTCGCTGCCGCACGAGCGCGAACGCAAGTACGGCTCCCGCGAACAGCACGACCGCGGCGACGACGAGGATCCCGTTCAGGCCGCTGATGAAGGCCGAGTCGGCGAGCGTCTTGGCGTCGGACCGGAACGGCGCCGGAACGATCTGCAGCGCCTGCTGTGTGGCGCCCGAGCTCACCGCCTGCGCGAACGGGTGGACGACCTGCCGGGGCAAGCCGGACGCGGCGATGTGCGACGTGATCCGGCTCTGGAAGATCGCGCCCAACGCGGCGATGCCGGTGGCAATCCCGATCTGCCGGAACGTGTTGTTGATCCCGGATGCCATTCCCGCGCGCTGCGGCTCGACCACGCTCACCGACGTCGAGGCGAGCGGAGCGTTGACGAGGCCGATGCCGACGCCGGCGACGAGGAACCCGGGGAGGAGGGTCGTCCAGCCCGAGTCGACGTCGATGCCCCACATCAGCAGCAGCGCGACGCCGCAGAGTGCGAGCCCTCCGCTGAGCAGGAACCGCACGGGAATCCGTGTCGAGAGGCGCCCCGAGAGCGGCGCGACGCCGAACGCGAGTAACGAGAGCGGCAGGAACCGCACACCGGTCGCCACGGCCGAGTAGCCGAGTACGTTCTCGAGGTAGAGCGGCAGGAAGAGGAACTGGGCGAACATCCCGGACGAGATCGAGAACGCGGTGATCTGGGCGCCGGTGAAGGTCGGAACCTTGAAGAGGCGGAAGTCGAGCATCGGCGATTCCTGTCGCAGCTCGATCGCGGCAAACGCCCCGAGCAGGACGGCCGCCGCTACGAAAAGACCGATCACACGCCCGCTCGACCAGCCCCAGTCGTTCCCGCGGAGCAGCCCGAGGACGAACGCGAACAGCCCTGCCGTCAGCGTGAGCAGCCCCGGGAGGTCGAAGCCGCCGTGCTCCTCGTTGCGCGTCTCGCGCAGCACGCGCATGCCGACGGCGACGCACGCGATGCCGATCGGGACGTTGACGAAGAAGATCCAGCGCCAGCCCACGTACGTCGTGAGCGCGCCGCCGACGAGCGGGCCGATCGCCACCGCCAGGCCGACCGTCGCGCCCCAGATCCCGAACGCGGTGCCCCGCTCGCGGCCGAAGAACTCCTGGGAGATGATCGCGAGCGAGACGGCGAACATCCCTGCGCCACCGATCCCCTGCGCGCCGCGCGCCAGGATCAGCCAGAGCGGGGACTGCGCCGCGCCGCACAGTGCCGAGGCGATCGTGAACAGGCCGATCGCAATCAGGAAGACCCGCTTGCGGCCGAGCAGGTCGCCGAGCGAGCCGGCGTTGAGCATCGTCGCAGCGAGGGTAAGCGCGTACGCATCCACCACCCACTGCAGGTCCGTGAACGAGGTATTCAGCTCGTTCGCGATATCGGGCAGCGCCACGTTGACTACCGTGATGTCGAGGAGCAGCATGAACACCGCCACGCACACCACGATGAGAACGCGCCATTTCCGCTCCACGAACTGGAAACTAACGAAGCAGGAGTCGACTACGGGGCTACGAAAGGTCAGCCGGGATGGCGTTGACGCGGTTGCTACCGCGCTCGCGCGAGCGAGCGGAAGATAAGGGTCCGGAAATGGCCGTGGTCCTCGCCTTCGCGAACCAGAAGGGCGGCGTCGCGAAGACGACGACGACGCTCAACCTCGGGGTGGCGCTCGCGGAGCAGGGGCTGCGCGTGCTCCTCGTCGACCTCGACCCGCAGGGCAACCTGACGATGTCGCAGGGCTGGAACCCCGACGAGATCGACCGCTCGATGTTCGACGTCCTCGTCCACCGGCTGCCGATCACCGAGATCGTGCGCCAGAACGAGCTCGACGTCGCCGTCTCGTCCATCGACCTCGCCGGCGCCGAGCTCGCGCTCGCCTCGATGATCGGCCGCGAGCGCGCGCTCGAGAAGGCGCTCGCCCCGGTGCGCGAGAACTACGACTGGATCCTCATCGACACGCCGCCGTCGTTGGGGCTGCTGACGATCAACGCGCTCGTCGCGGCGGACGGCGTGATCGTTCCCGTCCAGTGCGAGTACCTGTCGCTCCGCGGGCTCGTCCAGCTCGAGAACACGCTGTCCATGATCCGCGAGAACCTCAACCCGAACGTCGGGATCCAGGGCATCCTCGCGACGATGTTCGACCGGCGTCTGCTGCACTCGCGGGAGGCGGTCGAGATCCTGAAGGAGAATTTCGGCGACCTGGTGCTCAACACGAAGATCCGCAAGACGGTGCGCTACGCGGAGGCTCCCGTAAAGGGACAGTCGATCTTCAAGTACGACCCGACCGGCGAGGCCGCGTCGATGTACCGTGACCTGGCGAAGGAGGTGCTCGATGGCGCGTCGGCGCGCCAGCATGCGTGAAGGCCCGCTAGCGGAGCTGTTCCGTGCGACCGAAGCGGCACAGAAGCAGGCGGAGCAGCGCGGCGAGGGTGAGCAGCCTCCGCCCGAGGACGCTGCGACCGCTGCTCCTGAGGCGCCCGCCGAGCCGGACGAGCGGACGGTCGAGCACGTCCCGAGCTGGGAGGAGTCGGGCGTCGAGACGCCGACCCCGCCGACTCCGACGCCCGAGCCGGGCCCGCCGCTGCCAGATCCGCAGCCGCCCCCTCCGTCACCCGACCCGGATCCACTGCCGCCTCCGGCGCCCGATCTTCGCGAGCCGGTCGAGCTGCCTCCCGCCACGCGCTACCTCGAGCCGCTGCCCGAGTCGCCGGCGCGGCTGAACCGTCAGGGCGGGGATGCAGGCGCCTACCTCGCGGTGATCAAGGTCGTCGGCGTCGGCGGCGCCGGCATCAACGCCGTCAACCGGATGATCGACGCAGGGATCAGCCAGGTCGAGTTCATCGCGGTCAACACGGACATGCAGGCGCTCCACACGAGCGACGCGCCGGTGAAGATCCACATCGGCCGCGAGCTCACGCAGGGGCTCGGCTCCGGCTCCGACCCGGACGTCGGCCGCCGCGCCGCCGACGAATCGTACGACGAGCTGAAGCAGGAGCTGCGGGGCGCGGACATGGTCTTCGTCGCCGCCGGAGAGGGCGGTGGCACCGGCTCCGGCGCGGCGCCCATCGTCGCCCGGATCGCGCGGGAGATCGGCGCCCTCACGGTCGGCATCGTCACGACGCCGTTCCGCTTCGAAGGTACGAAGCGGCGCAGCCAGGCGGAGCGGGGGATCGTCGACCTTCGCACGGCGTGCGACACGACGATCGTGATCCCGAACGACCGGCTGCTCGAGGTGCTCGAGAAGTCGACGTCGATGCTCGACGCGTTCAAGGTGGCCGACGACGTCCTCCGCCAGGGCGTGCAGGGGATCTGCGACCTGATCACGATGCCCGGGCTGATCAACCTCGACTTTGCGGACGTGCGGACGATCATGTCCGACTCCGACACGGCGCTGATGGGGATCGGGTTCTCGTCCACGGAGGGAGAGGGCCGTGCGCGGGAAGCGGCGGAGCGGGCATTGCGCTCGCCGCTCATCGACGCCGAGATCACCGGCGCGCGCGGGATCCTGCTCTCGATCGCGGGCGGGGACGACCTGTCGCTCGTCGAGGTGAACGACGCCGCCGAAGTGATCCGCGCGGCGGCGACCGACGACACGAACATCATCTTCGGTGCGACCGTCGACGACCGGCTGAACGGGCAGGTCTGGGTCACGGTCGTCGCGACCGGCTTCGGCGGTCGCGGCCGCCGTCCGCGCGGCGCCGAGTACAGCGGCGAGCGGCAGCCGCAGGCCGAGCAGCCGCGCCCGCAGCAGGGCGACAGCCAGCTCGACGTTCCGTCGTTCCTCCGCGAGTAGCGCGTTTCCGGCGGTGCTGGATCCCTATCTCGCCATCGCCTCGAAGCGCGACGAGCGTCACTACACGGACGCGCCCGTCGACGAGGACGTGCGCCAGCGGATCCTCGACGCCGGCCGGCTGAGCGGCAGCTCCAAGAACCGGCAGCGCTGGGAGTTCGTGGTCGTCTCCGGCGAAGCTCGCGAGCGCCTGGCCGAGGTGGTTCACGCGCCGGAGAACGTTCAGACGGCGGCACTGGTCGTGGCCGTTGTTGGCGAGGCGAGCGGCTTCGACGCCGGGCGCTGCGTCCAAAACATGATGCTCGCCGCGTGGGGAGACCGAGTCGTCTCGTGTCCGAACGGCGTGCGCGACGCCGACGCGGCGGCCGCGATCTGCGGCGGCGAGGTGCGGGCGATCGTCTCGTTCGGCTATCCGGCTCGGCCGCGCGACCCCGAGAGCCGCAGCGCCGAGGAGTGGTCGGCGCGGGCCAACCGCAAGCCGCTCTCCGAGCTCGTGCGCGAAGTCAGCTAGCGCAGGTCCGCCGCGTGCCGGCAAAGGCGTGGAACAGGCTGCGCGCATCGACGTCGAAGGCGATCCGCACCGTCGCCGCGGCGTGCGTCTGCAGCCGCACCATGCCGTCGCTTGTGCGCGTGAGGCACCCGGTCGACGCGCGCCAGTACGGCGACCAGCGAACAGCCACCCGGTACGTTCCGCCGCGCGTGACGCGGACCACGAGCCGCGACTGCCGCAGCGCGAGAACCTTGGGATGTCCAGGCCCGGTCACGATCGACCGCGCCCGCGGCACTGCGTAGATGGAGATCTTCGATGTCGCGAACACGAGTGACAGCCCGACGCGGCCGCTCCGCACGAGGGCTGCTTCGCGCCGAGAGCTGTAGTCCGGCGGCGACCGCGTCAGCACGACGTAGGCGACACCGAGCTTCCGCAACCAGCGAACGTACGCCGTCGGCGAGATGCGCCGGTAGAGGAGGGCGGCGAGTGGGAAGTCGTCCTGCCGGAACCATCCGCGCACGAGCGGGATGCGTGCCTCCGCGAGGTAGAAGGCCGGCCAGTGGTCCGTGGTGTCCACGGCCTCGACGCGGAAGCCCGGGCGCAAGTTGGCATGGAGGTACTCCAGTGGTGCCTTCCACATGGCTGCGCGTGAGCTCAGATCAGCGTCGCCCCGAGCCCAGCTCGCCGTGAGCGGGGTCACGTTCCACGATAAGGCGAGCGCGACGACCCCGAGCGCGACCGGCAACGGCCGCCAGCGGCGCAGGCCCACGACGAGGACAGCGAGCGGCAGTGCGAAGTAGCGGAACCTTGCAACGTTCTCGCCGAGCTGCGAGGGGACCAGGTAGACGGCCACGATCACGATGGCGTAAGCGGCGAAGATGAACCCGAGAATGCGCGCTCGTTCGATTCGCCAGGTGCTCGCCAGGCCGAGTGCGCAGAAACCGAGCGCCGCTCCTGCCTCTGAGGCTGGGAATGGATAGTGGCCGGTGCCGGGGAATAGTCGCAGGATGACGAGTTCCGCAACGATCGCGGCGCCGAGCGCAAGAGCCGGAACGATGCCGTTGCGCAACGTCGAGCGCCGGGCAAGAGCGAGCCCGGCGAGGACGACTCCGAGCAGGACGAGTGCAACCGGACTGGCGGCAAGCGTCAGCAGCGTCAACGCTGCGGAACGCCAGCGATGGCCCGCCTGGAGCGCCACGAGTGCGAGCAGGGCCAGTGTTATGCCGAGCGCAAAGGGAAACTCCGCGCTGATGAACACTCCCGCCCAGAAGAGTGCGAAGGCGCGGCTCGCCCAGCGTGCTTGAGCGCCCCACTCGCGCTCGAGAAGGAGCGCGAACGAACCGGCGGCAACCGCGACCGTGAGAACGGCGAGGAGCCTGATTCCGAGGAGAGCGGCGAGGGGGTAATAAAGGACGCTGTAGCCGACGAACGCGTAGCGGCCGGCATACCAGAAGTTGTCCCAGAGCGTGAATCCGTGGACGAGGAAGAGCGAGCGCTGGTACTCGTGCGCCGCGAGGTCGCCGCCCGGCGGGGCGAGCCACACGAGCAGCGAGGCTGCGACTGCGGCGATGCCCGTGCACAGCACGGCTTCCCGCACGCCAGGCAGCCGCAACCGCCACGCCGCGCGTTCGGCGGCTGCGAAGGACGCGTCGGCCATTCGGCGAAGCGTACGCTCGCCCCCATGAAAGGTGCGTTAGGAGCCGGTCATCCGCTCACCGCCCAGGCGGGAGCCGACGTTCTGCGCTCGGGCGGCAGCGCCGTCGACGCCTGCGTCGCCGCCGCCGCGGTGTCCTGGGTCTGCGAGAGCTCGCTCACCGGCCCCGGCGGCGGCGGCTTCCTGCTCGTGCACCTGTCCGGTGAGGCGCGTACGCATCTGCTCGACTTCTTCGTCGCTCTCCCTCGGGAATCGGCCGACCCTTCCGAGCTGGTCGAGCTGCCGGTGGACTTCGACGACGACACGCGTCAGCTCTTCCACACCGGCGGCGCGGCCGTCGCCGTGCCGGGAACCGTGCTCGGGCTCTGGGAGGCGCACGAGCGCTTCGGCAGCGTTCCATGGCGGGAGCTCCTCGCGCCGGCCGCTCGGCTGGCCCGCGAGGGGGTCGTCCTCAACGAGGAGCAGGCCTACCTGCACCGGATCCTCGATCCGCTCCTCCGGTCGACACCCGAGGGCGATGCGCTGTTCGGGCCGGGTCGCGCGCTCGGAGCGGGTGAGCGCTTCGTCGTGCCGGAGCTGGCGGACACGATCGAGCAGCTGGCAGCCGAGGGAGCCGACTGCCTCTACCACGGCGAGCTCGGGGAGCGAATCGCGGCGTACGTCCCCATAACCACGGAGGATCTCGCCTCCTACCGGGTGATCGAGCGCGAGCCGCTCGAGGTGCACTACCGGGGCGGTGAGCTGCGGACGAACCCGCCGCCGTCGAGCGGGGGCCGGCTGGTCGCGGTCGGCCTCGAGGCGCTGGGCGACGCCGAGCCCGCGCCGCTTGCGGTGGCACGGGCGATGGAGGCGATGGCGAGACAGCGCGCGGCGGACGCCGTCGGCGGGACGACGCACATCAGCGTCGTGGACGCGCACGGGGATGCCGCTTCCCTGTCGTGCTCGCTCGGTTCGGGCAGCGGACTCGTCGTCCCCGGCACCGGCATCCACCTCAACAACATGCTGGGCGAGACGCACCTGGCGAGCGAAGTGCAACCGGGCGCGCGGCTGATGTCCCTGATGACGCCGTCCGTGCTGGTGCGGGAAGGCCGGCCGCGGTTCGTGGTCGGCTCCGCCGGGAGCTCGCGGCTCCACGGCGCCATCCTCCAGGTCGTGGCGAACGTGGTCGCGGGCGGGCTCGAGGTTGCAGAGGCGGTTGCTGCCCCGCGGATCCATGTCGAAGCGGGACTCGTCCACTGCGAGGACCCGGCGGCAGCGGACGAGCTCGAGGGGGCCGGCTACACCGTCGTCCGCTGGCGGGAGCGGAACCTCTTCTTCGGCGGCGTATCGGCGGTCGAGATACGCGAGGACGGCTCGCTCTCGGCGGCCGGCGATCCTCGGCGTGGCGGTGCAGGGGTGGTCGTTGCTTGATGGAGTACCGGATCCGCAGCGCGGAGCCGTCCGATGCCGAGCAGCTGACGCGGCTTGCCGCCGCGGTGAGCGCCGAGCCCCAGGGCTGGCTGATCAGCGTCGCGGGCGAGTGGCGGAGCGCCGGCGACGAGCGCCGCTATCTGAAGGCGCTGCGCCGGTATCCGCACGCGGCGGTCTTCGTCGCGGAGCGCGAGGACGGCACGATCGTGGGCCGCCTCTCGATCGGGCGCGACCCGCATCCCGCGAGCACGCACGTCGCCGACGTCGGCCTGATGGTGGCCTCCGACGCGCGCCGGCAGGGAGTGGGGACGGCGATGCTGCGGGCGGCCATCGGCTGGGCCCGCGAGGCCGGAGTGCGCAAGATCGAGCTGCACGTCTTCCCGTGGAACGAGGCGGCGATCAAGCTCTACGAGGCGTTCGGCTTCGAGCGGGAGGGCTTCCGCAAGGGCCACTACCGCCGCGGGAACGACTACGTCGACGCGATCCTGATGGCCTACGAGCTGGAGTAGGAGAACTCCAGGGGAACGCCGCCGACGAGGGTCTGCCCGACGACGCAGTAGCGCTCGGTACGCTCCATCAGCTTCTCGAGCTCCTCCTCGCCGGCACCGGACTCGAGCTCGAAGCGGAGCCGGATCGCGGTGAAGCCGACCGCCGCATCCCGGTCGACGCCCAGCGTGCCGCGGAAGTCGAGATCGCCCTCGGCGTGGACGCGGCCGGCGACGTCGAGCTCCATCGAGGTCGCGACCGAGCGGAGCGTGACGCCGGCGCAGGCAACGAGCGCCTCGAGCAGCATGTCGCCCGAGCAGGCGAGCGCTCCGGTACCGCCGGTCGCGGGATGGAGCCCGGCTTCGACGAGCGCGCGACCGGTCGCGACCTTGCAGGCAATCTGCGCTTCGTCGAGTTCGCCGTCCGCCCGGAGTGTGACGAGCGCCGAGTCCGGCTCCTCGCGATAGCGATCCTTGAGCGGCTTCTGCGCCGCCTGCAGCTCGGCCTTGTCCACGATCTGGATCCTAGACCGCGTGTCGTGCGCGGATCGGCGTGGTCAGTCGCGGCAGCCGCGTCCACCGCTTCTGACGCAGATATCAGACCGATGAGTCGTGTGCATCCGGTGAGTCTCTGTACACACGGCGTTGGACCGCGACTTGGAGGCTGCATTGAGACTTCTTCTTACGTCCGCCGGCATCAAGAACGCAAGCATCGAGGACGCTCTGGTCGAGCTGCTGGGCAAGCCGATCGCCGAATCCGATGCCCTCTGCGTTCCCACGGCGTTGTACGGGCATCCCTGGGCCGGCCCTCACCAAGCGTGGCGGTGCATCAGCGGGGAGGAGACCGGCACTCCCACGGTCGGGGTCGGCTGGAAGTCGGTTGGAGTCCTGGAGCTCACCGCCCTCCCGAGCCTCGACGCGGAGCGCTGGGTCCCGCTGGTCCGAGAGACGGACGTCCTGCTCGTCGAGGGCGGCGATGCTGCGTATCTGTGCCACTGGATGCGAGAGTCCGGCCTCGTAGATCTCCTGCCGTCGCTGGACGAGACGGTCTGGGTCGGCGTGAGCGCCGGGAGCATGGTGATGACGCCTCGAGTAGGGGAGGACTTCGTCAACTGGCATTCGCCGGCCGGCGACACCACGCTGGGCGTAGTCGATTTCTCGATCTTCCCGCACCTCGACAATCCGGACCTGTCGAGCAACACCATGGCCGCCGCCGAACAATGGGCCGCCGGCTTGTCGGGGCCTGCGTATGCGATCGACGACGAGACCGCGATCAGAGTCGTCGACGGCGCCGTCGACGTCATCTCCGAGGGGCACTGGAAGCTGCTTACTCCGTAATGCTCAGGAGGCGCGGTCAGGCCAGCGCGCGTTGGAGCGCGGCACGGTCATGCGGACCGCCGTGGGTCGCGAGAACGTGCTCCACGGGTAGATCCAAGAGCGGGCGCAGCTGCTTGACGACCTGCTCGCGTGTCGTCGAGAGCCACGGCTCGTGAATCGTGAGCCCGTCGCCGAAGTCGACGAGCGTGTCGCCGGCCACCACCGCTCGCCGGCTCGGGACCCAGAGAACGAGGTCGTTCGGCTCCCGGCCCGGAAGCGCCGCCCCGACCCCGGGAGGCAGATCGCCCCCGGCCGAGTAGAGATACGGCTCACCGGCTTCTCCCGTGAGCAGCCACTCGACGTCGGGGCTGCCCTTGCCCGGATCCGTGACGAACACCGGCGGATTGTGCTGCTCGACGAGGACGCGCGTATCGCGCTCGTGCCATGGACTCGTCAGCACGACCACGAGCTCGCGCCCCTCCGTGCCCGTCACAAGCTCGTCGGGCGGCGCGATCGGGTCGAACAGGAGCAGCCGCTCGCCGTCGTCGATCGCATACGACGAGACGAGCTGCGGCCAGACGCTGTCGTCCCACTCCGGATGCGGAGCCTGCCAGTGCCACACACCCGTCGCGACCTCGACCACGGCGCGATCGTACTGTGCGTTCGCGGGCAGCGAGTCGGGGCGTCGTCGGGCGAGGGGGCTAAGCTCGACCTCCCGTGCCCGACGCGCCCTTCGTCCACCTTCACGTTCACTCCGAGTACTCGATCCTCGACGGCGCCTGCCGGATCCCCGACCTCGCCAAGCGGGCTGCCGAGCTCGAGATGCCCGCCGTCGGGCTCACCGATCACGGCTCTCTCGCCGGCGCCGTGGACCTGTTCAAGGCCGCCGGGGCGGAGGGTGTCAAGCCGCTCGTCGGCTGCGAGGTCTACGTCACCGACGACCGGCACGTCCAGCAAAAGGGCCAGGCGCACCTCACCCTCCTCGCCGAGACGAACGAGGGCTACGGCAACCTGATCAAGCTTTCGTCGCTCGGCTACCTCGAGGGCTACTACTACAAGCCGCGCGTCGACTGGGAGCTGCTCGAGCGGCACCGCGGCGGGCTGATCGCGCTCTCCGGCTGCCTCTCCGGCCGCGTCTGCAAGGCGCTCGAGGAGAACCGACCTGCCGACGCCGAGGCCGAGCTCGACCGGCTCGAGCAGGTCTTCGGGCGCGACCGCGTCTACGTCGAGCTCCAGAACGCGCACCTCGACGTGCAGCAGCGGATCAACCCCGAGCTCGCCGCGCTCGCCGAGAAGCGGGGCCTGCCGACGGTCGCGACCGGCGACGTCCACTACCTGCGCCACCAGGACGCGCGCGCCCACGAGGCGCTGCTCTGCATCCAGTCCGGCGACTCGCTCAAGAACCCGAACCGCTGGCGCTTCGAGACCGACCACTTCTACTTCAAGACGCCCGAGGAGATGGCCGCCGACTTCCCCGGTCGTGAGGACGCGCTGCGCCGTACGCTCGAGGTCGCCGAGCGCTGCAACGTCGAGATCGAGCTCGGACGGATCCTGCTCCCGAAATTCGACACGCCCGAGGGCCGTGACGCGTTTGAATACCTCGTCGAGCTCGTCGAGGCCGGGGCGGCGAAGCGCTACGGGACGGTCACTCCGGAATTGCGCGAGCGCCTTCAGCTCGAGCTGAAGACGATCAGGGAGATGGGCTTCAGCGACTACTTCCTGATCGTCGCCGACCTCATCGCGTTCGCCCGCCGGAACGGGGTCAGCGTCGGCCCGGGGCGCGGCTCGTCGGCGGGGAGCCTCGTCGCGTACTGCCTCGAGATCACCGACGTCGACCCGATCGCGTACGGGCTTCTGTTCGAGCGCATGCTCAATCCCGGGCGCAAGTCGATGCCGGACATGGATCTGGACTTCGCCGTGGAGGGCCGGGAACGCGTAATCAATTACGCACGCGAGAAGTACGGGCGCGACCGCGTCGCCCAGATCATCACCTTCGGGACCATGGCCGCGCGCGCCGCCGTCCGCGACGCCGGCCGCGTCCTCGAGCATCCGTACGGCGTCGTCGACCGGATCGCGAAGCTCATCCCCGAAGGCCCCGGCCAGACCCTCGACGAGTGCCTCAAGCCGGGCGCCGAACTGAAGAAGGCCTACGACTCCGAGGACGCCGCAAAGGAGATCGTCGACCTCGCCCGCCCGCTCGAGGGCCTGACCCGCCAGGACGGGATCCACGCCGCCGCGGTCGTGATCGGCGCAGAGCCGCTCGTGAATCTCGTGCCCCTGCAGCAGAAGGGCGCCGACCAGGAGGTTGTGACCCAGTTCTCCGGGACCGTGATCGAGGCGATCGGGCTGCTCAAGATCGACTTCCTCGGCCTCCGGAACCTCGACGTGATCGACAAGGCCTGTCGTCTCGCCGACGTCGACATCTCGACGATCCCGCTCGACGACCGCAAGACCTACGAGATGCTCGCCCGCGGAGAGGCGATCGGCGTGTTCCAGTTCGAGGGGTCCGGGATGCGCGAGGCGCTGCGGCAGATCAAGCCGACCGAGTTCGATGACCTGATCGCGATCGGCGCGCTCTACCGGCCGGGCCCGATGGCTTACATACCGGTCTACGCGCGTCGCAAGAACCGCCAGGAACCTGTCACGTTCCCGGACGAGCGGCTCAAGGCCATCACCGCCTCCACGTACGGCATCTGCATCTACCAGGAGCAGTACATGGAGATCGCGAAGCAGCTCGCCGGCTTCTCTCCCGCCGAGGCGGACGACCTCCGCAAGGCGATCGGCAAGAAGATCCACTCGCTCATGGCGTCCCTCAAGAGCAAGTTCCTCGAGGGATGTGCGGCGAGCGGTACGTCGGAGAGTGTCGCCCGGCAGCTCTGGGCCGACATGGAGCAGGCGCAGGACTATTCCTTCAACAAGTCACACGCCGCCTGTTACGCGCTGATCTCCTACCGCACGGCCTGGCTGCGGGCGAACCATCCGCGCGAGTACATGGCTGCGCTCATCTCGTCGGTGATGAACACGAAGGACAAGGTGCCGTTCTACGTCGCCGCCTGTGACGAGCTCGGGATCGAGGTGCTGCCGCCCGACGTGAACGAGTCCCAGGTCGACTTCGCAGTCGTCGAGGGCAAAATCCGGTTCGGGCTCAACGCCGTGAAGAACGTCGGCGAGGCGACGTGCCGCGCGATCGTCGCGGCCCGGGAGGAGGGCGGCCAATTTGCATCGATCTGGGACTTCACCGAGCGCGTGGACCCAGCCGTCGCGAACAAGCGCGCGCTCGAGTCGCTCGTCAGCTGCGGGGGGCTCGACTCGACGGGAGCGTCACGCAAGGGGATGCTCCACGTCCTCGAAGACGCGCTTTCCTACGGGCAGAAGCAGCAGCAGGACAGGCTGCTCGGCCAGGCGTCGATCTTCGACCTCGGCGACTCGCCTGCAGCGTCGTCGCGTCACCACGCCTCGGTTCCGACGGACGAGTTCGAGAAGGCCGATCTGCTGCGGCTCGAGAAGGAGAGCCTGGGCCTCTACGTCTCCGAGCATCCGCTCAGCGCGATCCGCGACCAGTTGCGGCGCCGCACCGACTGCACGCTCGTCGAGCTCGAGCGTCGCCGTGAGGGCGAGACCGTCGTCGCCGGCGGCATCGTCGCGTCGCTCCGGACGACGACGACGAAGAAGGGCGAGCCGATGGCGTTCGTTCAGCTCGAGGACGTGACGGGCTCGGTCGAGGTCGTCGTCTTCAACTCGACGTACGCCGCCGCGCGCGACTTGCTCGTCGAGGACGCCGTTCTCGTGGTCAAGGGCCGCGTCGACCACAAGCAGCAGGGGGAGACGAAGCTCGTCGCGCTCGAGGTCACGCGCTTCGAGGCGACGCCCGAGCGGCGGGAGGTGCGGCTCCAGGTCGATGCGCGCAGCGCGCCCGCCGGCGTGATCCGCGAGCTCGCCCTCGTGGTGCGCGATTTCCCGGGCGAAGCGCCTGTTTACGTGGATCTCGTCACGTCTGTGGGGCCGAGGCTGCTGGAGCTGGGCCCCGACTACCGCGTCGACCCGCAACCGGACTTCTTCGCCTCCGTGCGGCACCTTCTGGGCGCAGCCTCCGTCCAATAGAGCTGGAAGATCCCCCCGGAGGGGGAGATCCAATCGCCGTCTTTTCCCGAAAGTGTGTGACGGAGCACACTGCGGATATGCCAGCGGCACACGAAGAAATCGTCGAGACCGAGCTGGAGCGCGTCGAGCGTTGGCGCACCGCCGAGCTCATGCGTGTCGGCCTTGCCGGGGACGACGCGGTAGCGCTCGCGGGGCGGTTCGAGGTCGACCTGCACGAGGCGATCTCCCTCGTCCAGCGGGGCTGCCCGCCCGAGCTCGTAGCGCGCATCCTCGGTTAGGGACACGCTCGCCGCGCGCGGCGGGCAAAATGAGCGGCGTCCATGGCCGGCGTTCTCGCCTTCATCCCCTCTCCCTCCAGCGGCACGTTCCATCTCGGCCCGCTGACGCTGCACATGTACGGCGTCATGCTGCTGCTGGGCATCGCCGCCTGCATCTGGCTGACCGGCAAGCGCTGGGTCAGCTGGGGAGGCGACTGGGACCTCGTGTTCCGCGTGGCGCTCTGGGGCGTGATCGCCGGAGTCATCGGCGCGCGCCTCTACCACGACATCACCAGCTGGAACCAGGATCCGACGATCCACGCGCACTGGTGGGGCTTCGCGGCGGTGTGGGACGGTGGGCTGGGCATCTGGGGGGCGATCCCGTTCGGCGTCCTTGCGGGGGCGTGGGTCGTGCACCGCTCCGGCAACAGCATCCCGCTCATGATGGACGCTGTCGCCCCGGGCCTCCTGCTCGCGCAGGGGATCGGGCGCTGGGGCAACTACTGGAACCAGGAGCTGTACGGCAAGCCCACGACGCTGCCGTGGGGGCTCAAGATCGATCCCGCGCACCGAGTGGCGGGCTACGAGCAGTACTCGACCTTCCATCCGACCTTCCTCTACGAATTCACGTGGGACCTGATCGGCGTCGGCGTCCTGCTCTGGGTCGACCGCCGCTTCACGCTGCGCCGGCCTGCGCTGTTCGCGCTCTACGTCATCTGGTACACGACCTTCCGCACGTACGAGGAGATCCTTCGGATCGACCCGTCCAACCACTTCGCGGGGCAGCGCGTCAACTTCTGGGTCTCGCTCGGAGTCTGGGTGCTGGCGGTCGCTTTCTTCATCTGGTGGCAGTTCTTCCACGCGCGCTCGAAGGATCAGCCCACCCCGCGGCAGCGGCCTGTGCCGACCGGGCCGCGCATGGCCGTCCCCAAGGGCCGCGTCCGGTAACGGCACTAGGGTCCGGGCAGTGATCGTCCGGGAGCTCGAGCTAGACCTCGACGCCTTCGAGGGGCCGTTCGACCTGCTGCTCGCACTCGTCCTCAAGGAGGAGCTCGACCTGCGGGACGTCGACCTCGCGGGCATCGTCACGGCGTTCCTCGAGCGGCTCGCCGAGCGGGAGGAGCTCGATCTCGAGGCGTGCGGCGAGTTCCTCGTCCTCATCTCGGCCCTGCTGGAGCTGAAGGCCCGCGCCCTCTTCCCCGACGAGGCGGCCGAGCTCGCCGAGCTCGATCCCGAGGAGGCAGCCGAGGAGCTTGCGCGGCGCCTCGCGGAGTACCGGCGCGCCAAGGAGGCGGCCGCGTGGTTGCGCGAGCGCCTCGCCGCGGAGGGCGACCGCTTCTTCCGCCTCGGTCCGGCGCCGCTTGCGCCGAAGGTCGAGACGCCGCTCGCGCCGCAACAGCCCGAGACGCTCGCGGGCGCCCTCCGGGTGCTCTCGCAGGACCCGCCGCAGGTCTCGCTCGCGCACATGGCGCTGCGCTTTCCGCCCGTCTCGCAGTTCCTCGAGCGCTTCCGGTCGGTGCTGCGCCGCCGGTCGCGCTTCGACTTCGACGCCGAGGTGGCGGAGCTCACGCGGCTCGAGCAGGCGTCCGCCTTCCTGGCGGTGCTCGAGCTCCGCCGAGCGGGCGAGCTTGCGATCGAGCAAGCGGCGCCGTTCGCGCCGATCCGTATCACCAGAGACACGCAGGAGAACGCCCTCTCGAAGGAAAGGACCGCAGAATGGACCGTCCGCTCCGCCTGATCCCGACAGACCCGCTCGACCGCCTCGCGCGGACGCTCGAGGCGCTGCTCGTCGTCGCCTCCGCGCCGCTGTCGGTCGACGAGCTCGCCGAGGCGGCGGACGACGACTCGGAACGGATCGAGGAGGCGCTGCGCCTCGTCGCCGACCGTTTCGCCGAGGGCCGGAGCGGGATCGTGCTCGAGCACGTCGCCGGCGGATGGGCCTTCCGCGCCGCGCGCGAGGAGGCCGCCGCGTGCGCGCGGCTGTTCGAGCGGCCGGCACAGCGGAACATCTCCCAAGCGGCGCTCGAAACCCTTGCGATCGTGGCGTACATTGGACCCTGCTCGCGACCCGACATCGCTCGCATCCGCGGCGTCGCCGCCGACTCCGCCGTCGCGAATCTCCTCGAGCGCGGCCTGATCGCGGAAGCCGGCCGCGACGGTGCCGCCGGCGCCGTCCGCTACCGGACGACGCCGCTCTTCGAGCGCGTCTTCGGCCTGGAAAGCCTCTCCGAGCTGCCGCGCCTCGACGACGTCGGCGCCGACGCGAACGAGATCCGCGACCGCCTGCACGCGGTCGCCGAGAAGCGCTCCGCCTAGCTAGAGCTTCCGGATGATCTGCTCCGCCTCGTCGCGCGTGAACGCCCGCAGCGTCTCGGTCTGCTCAGCGCCGTGGTGGCTGAGCTTCGTGACGATCTCGAGCGCCGTGTCGTCGTCCGGAGCCTCGAACACCTCGACGACGTCGTAACGCCCCAGCGTCACCCAGACGCCGACGAGCTTCCCGCCCGCTTCCTCGATCTCCCGCTCGCCGTCCTCGACCCGGTCGCGCCAGGCGGGAAGGCCCATCCGTCCCTGCGACGTCCAGCGGATGAGCGAGATGTAGTGCGGCACGGCCGTATCTTCTCAGGATGCGATTGAACGCGTACCTCGCCCGCGCAGGCGTCGCGTCGCGCCGGCGCGCTGACGAGCTGATCAAAGCCGGCCGCGTCACCGTCAACGGCGAGCCGGGACGGCTGAACACCGTTGTCGGAGCGCGCGACCGAGTCGAGGTGGACGGGGAGGAGGTGGCGCGGCAACGGCTCGCCTACGTCCTCCTCCACAAGCCGGCCGGCGTCGTCACGACTGCGCGCGACCCGCAGGGGCGGCCGACCGTCGTCGGCCTCGTGCCTCACGAGCCGCGCGTCGTGCCGGTGGGCCGACTCGACGTCGACACGACCGGCGTGCTCCTGCTCACGAACGACGGGCAGCTCGCGCACCGGCTCGCCCACCCGCGTTACGGGGTGGAGAAGACGTACGTCGCGGAGGTCGAGCGCGACCCGGACGAGGACGCGTTGCGGCGGCTGCGCGAGGGAATCGAGCTCGAGGACGGTTGGACGGCTCCAGCCGGCGCACGCCGTCTCGGCCCGGGGCGCGTCGAGCTCGTACTCCACGAGGGGCGAAAGCATCAGGTGAAGCGGATGCTTTCCGCGGTCGGTTACCCCGTAACGCGGCTGCACCGCTCGGCCTACGCCGGGTTGACGCTCGAAGGGCTCGAGCCGGCCCGGTGGCGCGAGCTCGACGCCGACGAGGTGGACCAACTGCGGCGCGCTGTGAACACGCCGTAACAGCGGCGTGACAACCCGACGGTTCCCCGTGGCGTGCTTGCGGGTGGAGGTAGTAGCGTCCGCGCGTCTCAGTGACCAATCGAGGGGGAGGGAATGAGAACGGGAATGCGCAAAGCCGCGCTCGCGGCTTCGATCGTGGCCGCGGTGGCCGCGGCGGCCGTCATCGCGACATTGGGTGCCTCCGCGTCCGCCGCGGCGGCGAAAGACACACCGGCCGCGTCGTCGTGCCAGCTAGGAAATGGCGTCAAACACGTGGTCGAGATCCTCTTCGACAACACGCACTACAACCGGGACAACCCGAACGTGCTGTCGGATCTCGAGCAGATGCCGGCCCTCAAGAACTTCATCACCGATAACGGCACGCTGCTCTCCAACATGCATACGCCCCTGATCGCCCACACGGCTGACGACTCGCTGACGGGCTATACGGGCCTCTACGGCGATCGGCACGGCCAGGGCCTTACGAACACGTATGAGACGTACCAGCCGGATGGCACGGTCGTTCCGCACTCGTCGTTCGCCTACTGGACAAGCCAGTACTTGGGCGCCCAGTTCCCGAACATGCCGTATTCGGCGAACGTGCCGGCCGCAGGCTCGCCGGTCTCGACGCCACCGGCGCCGTGGGTTCCGTTCACGCGCGCAGGGTGCAACGTCGGCGACGTCTCGACGGCGAACATGGTGCTCGAGAACACCAACCCCGACCTAGCGAACTTCTTCGGCGCGAACTCGCCGGAGGTGCAACAGCTCAACGCCGACTCGGATTCGTTCAAGCAACAGGAGACGAACGACTATGTCGGTGTCGGGGTCCACTGCGCGCAGGGCGCCTCGTTCTGCGCCGACGCACAGGCGGTCAAGTTCGGCCAGACCACGCCGTCGCACACCGCTGTCACGGATTCGCTCCCCGACGAGCCGGGGCCGAACGGAGAGCCTGGACCGGGCCACTACGTCGGCTTCCAGGCGCTCTTCGGGCACAAGTACCTGACGCCGGTCCTGTCCGGCGCCGCGACCGCGGGCGGTAATCGCGTCGTCAACGGCCACAGCTATCCGGTCCTCGACGCACAGGGCAACCTGACCGACCTCAACGGCAGCACGATGCGCGGGAACTTCAAGACCCCGTCGGTCAACGCCTTCACGCCGGGCTTCCCGGGCTTCGGCCCGATCAGCGCTGCGCAGACGCTCGCCTACACAGCGGACATGCTCGAGACCGGTGTGCCGGTGGTCTACGGCTACATCTCGGACGCCCACGAGAGGAAGGGACAGGGGCCGACGCCGCAGTCCGGATGCACGAACCCGAGTGGCAGCTCCACTGCCGCCCAGGGACCGGCCGACCCGTGCTACAAGGCCACGCTGGCCTCCTACAACGCCGCGTTCGCGAAGTTCTTCCAGCGGCTCGCCGACGACGGCATCACGCCGGCGAACACCGTGTTCATGTTCAGTGCCGAGGAGGGTGACCACTTCGCCGGCGCAAACGTCGGCCGCTCAGTCCAGCCGAATTGCACCGGAACGCCGGGCACGATCGACTACACGTGCTCGTATGCGACCGGGGCGCAAGGCCCGGCGATCGGCGAGCAGTTCGTCAACATCCATGGACTGCTGAAGAACCAGCTCGGCAACACGACGCCGTTCTACAACGAGCCTCAGGGGAACTCCATCTTCATCACGGGGAACCCGGGTCCGACGGATCCGGTGACGCGGCAGCTCGAGCGGGACTTCGGCAACGCGCAGCTCTTCGACAGCTACGACAACGCGACGGAGAACCTCACGCAATACGAGGTCGACCCGGAAGTCGAGCAGTTACTCCATTTCGTGAACGCTGATTCGAACCGGACACCGTCCTTCACTGTCTGGCCGAAGGGCGACTTTTTCCTGACGTCAGGTGTGAACGACATCGCCGCGACGCCGACGAAACCAGCCGTGTTCGACGGTTGCCTCGCGGGGACGACGGCGGCGAACGCCAGCACGAAGTGTGTCTCCGTCAGCAACGGGTTCGCGTGGGATCACGGGTACTACCTGCCCGAGATCGACAACACGTGGCTCGGGATCGTCGGTCCCGGCGTCGCGAACAAGGGAGTCGACGGCCGGTCCGCCGCAGACGGGCCGAACTCGGCCGGGGACGCCAACTCCAACCCGAAGCTGCTGACGCAGCTCGTGGATCCGGGCACGTGGGGCGACGAGACGGACATGCGTCCGACGCTGCTCGCGCTCGTCGGCCTGAAGGACGACTACGTCGAGGACGGCCGGATCCTCACCGAGGACCTCACGAACCCGCCGGATAAGGCCGGCCAGCCGAAGTATCAGCGGCTAGCCGTCTGCTACAAGCAGCTCAACTCCAGCGTCGGCGAGTTCGGCACCGACATGATCGTCGCCGACACCGCCGCGCTTAAGACGGGCTCGAGCAGTGACGACTCGGCGTACGAGTCGAAACTGGGGACGATCAAGACGCTCGGCGCCGCACGAGACGCGCTGGCAACGAAGATCAAGAACGACCTCTTCAACGCAGGGTTCGACAACACGCCGATCCCAGGAGCAAACGATCTGAAGGACTGCCAAGACATCCTGGCGCAGGCGAACGCTCTGGCCGGACAGGGCTGACGAGCTAGAGGCCACGTGGGCGGGCCGCCCCGAACAGGCGGCCCGCCTCGGCCTTGACGAACCCCATGCGGTCGTACATCGCCTCGAGCGTAGGCTCGCTGGCCCGCCGCGCCTTCTCGGCGCCTACGGCGAGCAGGCGCTGCAGCTCGCGTTCGTCCGAGCGAAGCTCGTAGTAGCGCTCCTGGATCGGCACGAGCAGTGTCACGACGGCCTCGCCCACGTCCTCCTTGAACTGTCCATAGCCGACGCCGTCGTAGTGGCGCTCGAGATCCGCGACCGGTTCCCCCGTCGCGACCGACATGATCTCGAGCAGGTTCGCGATGCCGGGCTTGGTCGTCGGGTCGTGGAGGATCTCCGCCCCGGAGTCCGTAACCGCAGACTTGAACTTCTTCCGGATCACGTCGGGCTCGTCGACCATGCGCACGACCCCCTGCGGCGCGCCCCGCGTCGTCGACATGAGGCGCTCCGGCTCCTGGAGGTTCCTGATCCGTGCACCCTCCTCGGGAAAGACGCCGTGCGGGATCGTGAACGTCTCGCCGAAGCGATGGTTGAAGCGTTCCCCGACGTCACGGGTCAGCTCGACGTGCTGGCGCTGGTCGTCGCCGATCGGGACGATCTCGGTCTGGTAGAGGAGGATGTCGCCGGCCATCAGCACCGGGTAGGTGAACAGGCCGGCCGAGACAAAGTCCTGGCCCTCCGACTTCTCCTTGAACTGCGTCATCCGGCGCAGCTCGCCGAAGCTCGTCACGGCGCTCAGCAGCCACGCGGCTTCGGCGTGCGCCGTCACATGGCTCTGCGCGAAGACCGTCGAGCGGTCGGGATCGAGGCCGGTCGCGAAGAGCATCGCGGCGCCTGCCAGGGTGTACTCCCGCAGCTCCTCGGGCTTGAAGTCCGTCGTGATCGAGTGGAGGTCGACGATGCAGAAGAACGCGTCGCCCTCCGCCTGCGTGGCGACGTACTGGCGGTAGCCACCCGAGTAGTTCCCGAGCGTCTTGTCACCGGAGGCGCGGATGCCCGAGAAGACGCGCGGCCTGGCAGGTTCGGTGGCGGGCTCGGGATCGGCCATGGACGGTGATTCTGCCTAAGCTGTCCGCGATGGCGATCACCGGCGCACCCGAGCTGCTCATCGTGATGGGCGCGAGCGCCACCCAGGACCAGGTGGACGAGGTCGTCGCCCGCCTCGACGAGGCCGGCTGCTCGGCGCTCGTCACGCCCGGGCGCGAGGCGACGGTGATCGGCGCGATCGGCGAGCGCGAGCTGCTCGCGACCCTGCCGCTCGAGGGCTTCGCCGGCGTCGAGCAGGTGCTGCCGATCCTCAAGCCGTACAAGCTCGTCTCGCGCGAGCTGTCTCCCGATCCGACCGTGATCGAGGTGCGCGGCCGCCGCATCGGCGACGGCTACTTCGGCTTCATCGCCGGCCCGTGCACGGTCGAGACGCGGGAGCAGACACTCGAGACGGCGCGCGCGGTCGCGGCCGAGGGCGTGACGATGCTGCGGGGCGGCGCCTTCAAGCCGCGTACCTCCCCGTACGCGTTCCAGGGGCTCGGGGACGAGGCGCTCGTCATCCTCAAGGAGGCACGCGCCGAGACAGGTCTGCCGCTGGTGACGGAGCTGATGGACCCGCGCCATGTCGAGCAGGTCGTAGAGGCCGCAGACGTGATCCAGATCGGCGCGCGCAACATGTCGAACTTCTCGCTGCTCTCCGAAGTGGGGCGGGCGCCGAAGCCGGTCCTGCTCAAGCGTGGCCTCTCCTCGACGGTCGAGGACCTGCTGATGGCGGCCGAGTACATCGTCAAGGAGGGGAACTCCGAGGTCATCCTCTGCGAGCGCGGGATCAAGACGTTCGAGACCGCGACGCGCTTCACGCTCGACATCGGCGCGATTCCCGTGCTGAAGCAGGAGACGCACCTGCCCGTGATCGTCGACCCGTCCCATCCGGCGGGCCGCCGCGACCTGGTGCTGCCGCTCGCGCGGGCGGCCGTCGCGGCCGGCGCCGACGGGATCATCGTGGAGGTGCACCCGCGGCCGGAGGAGGCGCTGTGCGACGCCGCGCAGCAGATCCCCACCTCCGAGTTCGGCGACTTTGCGGATGAGATCCGCGCACTCGCGTCCCTCATGGGACGCACGATCGGCTAGTCACATGAGGATCGAGCCGGCCGTCTCGCTCGTCGGGCACGTCGTCGTGCCCGGTGACAAGTCGATCTCGCACCGCGCCGTCCTGATCGGGGCACTCGGCGAGGGGGAGACGCAGGTCAGTGGCTTCGGCCGCTCAGGCGACACGCAGGCCACCGTGGACGCTGTGCGGGGACTCGGCGTGGAGGTCGAGGACGTCGCGGACGACCAGCTCGTCGTGCACGGCGTCGGCCTGCGCGGTCTGCGGGCCGGCAGCGTCGACTGTGCGAACGCCGGCACCCTCATGCGGCTCCTCACCGGGGTCGTCGCGGGCCAGGAGGGCGAGTTCGTCCTCACCGGGGACGAATCCCTGACCCCACGGCCGATGGAGCGGGTCGCCGCGCCGCTGCGCAGGATGGGGGCGGAGGTCGAGACCACCGACGGTCACGCGCCGCTCACAGTGCGCGGCTCAGACGGGCTCCGCGGGATCGAGGTCGAGCCGGAGGTGGCGAGCGCGCAGGTGAAGTCCGCGATCCTCCTCGCCGGGCTGAACGCGAATGGGCCGACGACGGTTGTCGAGCGGATCCCGACCCGCGACCACACGGAGCTGATGCTCGAGGCGGCCGGGGCGCGGGTCCGGCGCAGCACGATCTCGGTGACGATCGAGCCCGCCGGAGCTCTGCGTCTCGGGGAGGTGGCCGTTCCCGGTGACTTCTCGTCCGCTGCGCCGCTCCTCGTCGCCGCCGCCCTCGTCCCGGGCAGCGATCTCACCATCCACGACCTGGGCGTAAATCCGCGCCGGACCGGGCTGCTCACCGTGCTCGAGCGGATGGGCGCCCGGGTCTCGGTCTTCGACCGGAGGCGAGAGGCCGGGGAGCCGGTCGCGTCGGTGCAGGTTCAGCCCGGCGAGCTCGTCGCAACCGAGATCGGAGCCGGGGAGGTGCCGGGCCTCGTCGACGAGCTGCCCCTGGTCGCCCTCCTCGCTTCCCACGCCCGCGGCGAGACTCGCGTCACCGGCGCCGGCGAGCTGCGCGTGAAGGAGACCGATCGCATCGAGGCGGTCACCGACGGGCTGCGCCCTCTCGGCGCGCGGATCCGTTCGCAGGACGACGGATGGACGGTCAGAGGCGTCCCCACCCGGCTGCGTGGCGGTCGGGTCGATGCGCGGGGCGACCACCGGATTGCCATGCTCGGAGCGGTCGCCGGGCTTGCGTCACGAGAGGGTGTCGACATCGAGGGCGCCGACACGGCAGCTATAAGCTTCCCCGGCTTTTACGACCTTCTCGAGTCGGTGACGAGGCGGTGAGACGAGAGTGATCGTGGCGATCGACGGGCCCGCGGGAGCGGGGAAGAGCACGGTGGCGCGCGCGCTCGCGGAGCGTCTCGGCTTCCGCTACCTCGACACGGGCGCGATGTACCGCGCGCTGACGTGGCTCGCCATGCAGCGCAGCCTCGACCTCGGCGATGCGGCGGGGCTCGCGCAGCTCGCACGCGAGAACCCGGTCCTCTTCTCGCGGGACGACCGGGTCTCGATCGCCGGTACCGACGTCACTTCCTCAATCCGCGAGACCCGCGTCGACCGGATGGTTCCCGTCGTGGCGCGCCATTCCGCCGTGCGCGAGGTGATGCGAGAGCGGCAGCGCCAGCTCGGCCGCGATGGCGACGTCGTGATCGAAGGCCGGGACATCGGCACCGTGGTCGTGCCGGACGCCGAGGTGAAGATCTTCCTCGTAGCCGACCGGGACGAGCGTGCGAAGCGGCGCGTCGCCGAGCGGCCCGGCATCGGCGCCGACGCCCTCGCCACCGACCTGCGGCTCCGCGACGAGAGTGACGCGGCGCGGATGCGCCCGGCGCCGGACGCGACCGAGATCGACACGACGAGCCTGGAGGTCGAGGACGTCGTCGACCGGATCGAGACGCTCGTGCACGAACGTTCGGCCACGGCGTGAAGTCCGAAGACGTCGTCTGGTCGTTCGGGCGGCCGATCCTCGGCGGCGCCGCCGCGCTCGCGACGCGGCTCCGCTCCTACGGGACCGAGCGGATCCCGCAGACCGGCGGTCTCGTTGTCGCGCTCAACCACTTCCACTGGATCGACATCCCGTGCGTCGGCTTCGCGTGCAAGCGGAATCTCTACTTCCTCGCCAAGGTCGAGGCGCACCGGGCGCCCGGCCTCGGCCATTTCATCCGCGGCTTCGGCACCATCTCGGTGCGGCGCGGCGAGTCCGACCGGGAGGCGGTGCGGCGGATGCGGGAGGTCGTACAAGACGGCCACGTGCTGGGCGTCTTCGTCGAGGGAACGCGGCAGCGGACCGGCGTCCCCGGGCACGTGCAGCCGGGGGCCGCGATGGCGGCGATTCAAGGCGATGTCCCGGTGATCTGCGCCGCAATCCACGGCTCTCAGGACTGGCGGCCGGTCAACTTCGCGCCGGTCTCGATGGCGTGGAGCGAACCGATGCGGTTTGAAGGCCTGCCGCGCGGCGCCAAGGGGTACCGCGAGGCGTCCCAGCAGATCGAGGACGAGCTGAACCGCCTCTGGCGCTGGCTCCGTGACCTGCACGAGGCTGGACGGCCTCGCCACGCGGTGCCGCCGACGCGGGAGGACGCCGCACCGGTCACGCTTCCGGCGTGAACGACGACACGGAGCTCCTCGAAGGTGCCCCGCCGCCTCCGCTGATCGGCGCCGTGGCGATCGTCGGCTTCCCGAACGTCGGCAAGTCGACGCTCGTCAACCGCCTGACCGAGACTCGGGCGGCGGTCGTGCACGAGATGCCCGGCGTGACGCGCGACCGGAAGGAGCTCGTCTGCGAATGGACGGGAAAGCGCTTCGTGCTCGTCGACACGGGCGGCGTGGACATCGCCGACCCGGCGCCGCTCACCCGTGCGATCGCGCAGCAGGCGCGGGAGGCGGTCGACGAGGCGGATCTCGTCCTCTTCGTCGTCGACGCCCGCGCCGGGGTGACCCCGGGTGACGAAGAGGTGGCGCAGATCCTGCGCGAGTCGCACAAGCCGGTGCTGGTGCTCGCGAACAAGATCGACGACCCGAGCCAGGAGCCGTTCGCGCTCGAGCTGCACCGGCTGGGCCTTGGCGACCCCATCCCGATCTCGGGCCTCCACGGGACGGGCAGCGGCGATCTGCTCGACCGCATCGTCGAGGAGCTCGAGCGGATCGCGCCAGCCGGACGCCCCTCGCTGAGCGACGACGCGATCCGCGTCGCCATCCTCGGCCGCCCGAACGTCGGCAAGTCGAGCCTCGTCAACGCGCTCCTCGGCCGCGAACGCCTGATCGTGAGCGAGATCCCGGGCACGACCCGCGACGCCGTCGACACCGTGCTCGAGCGCGGCGAGCGGACGTTCGTTCTGATCGACACCGCCGGCCTGCGGCGCAAGCGGCGGCACCGGAAGGGAGTCGAGTACTACTCGGAGCTGCGCTCGCTCGAGGCCGCCGAGCGCGCCGACGTCGCCCTCGTCCTGGTCGACTCCTCGGAGGGGATCGTCGAACAGGACATCGCGGTTGCCGACGTCGCGCGGCACGCGGACTGCTCGACGCTCGTCGTGCTGTCGAAGTGGGACGAGACGACGATCGGCGTGGACGACGTGCGCGGCGAGTTGCGCCGCCGGCTGCGGCAGAGGCCGCCCTTCGTAGCGGTCTCGTCCCACACGGGCCGCGGCCTCGAGCGGCTGCTCGACGGAATCGCCGAGCTCTTCGACCGGCATATGACGCGGATCCCGACTCCGGAGCTGAACCGAGCGCTCGCCGAGCTGCGAGAAGCGCGCCAGCCGCCGAGCGGGCCGCGCGGCCGCCGGCTCAACCTCCTCTACGGCGCGCAGATCCGGGTGCGGCCGCCGCGGTTCCGCTTCTTCGTCAACGACCCCGGACTCGTCACGCGCGATTACGGCTACTGGGTCGAGAACCGCCTCCGCGAGCGCTTCGGCCTCGACGGCGTCCCGGTCTCGATCGACTTCGTGAGACGATCCTGACGATGCGGTTCCTCGTCGTCGGCGCGGGCTCGTGGGGAACGGCGTTCACACGCGTGTTGCTCGACCGGGGCCACGACGTCGTCCTCGCGTGCCGCACTGCCGAACAGGCGGAGGCGATCGCGCAGACCGGCTGGAATCCCCGCTACCTGCAGGGCGTCGACCTGAGCGCGGCGCAGACAGTCGCGCTCGCGGATGCGCCCGAGGACGTCGACGTCGTGGCCGCCGCCGTGCCGAGCCGTTCCTTCGCGGAGGTCGTCGAGGCACTTCCCGGAGCCGCGCCGGTGCTCTGCCTCGCCAAGGGGCTCGACCCGGAGACGGGGGAGCGCCTCTCGACCCGCGTCACCGGTCGCTCCGTTGCCGTCCTTTCCGGCCCGAACATCGCAGAGGAGATCGCGGCGGGCTTGCCGACAGCGGCGGTGATCGCGAGCGAGGACGGGTTCCTCGCAGGCCAGCTCCAGCACGCGATCAACTCCGGCGTCTTCCGGGCCTACCTCAATCCAGACCTCGTCGGGGTCGAGCTCTGTGCCGCGGCGAAGAACGTAATCGCTCTCGCCGCCGGCGGCGTGGACGGGCTCGGGCTCGGCGACAACGCGAAGGCGTCGCTCATCGCGCGCGGCCTCGCAGAGATGACGCGGCTCGGTGAGGCTGCGGGCGCCAGACCCGAGACGTTCGCCGGCCTCGCCGGCATCGGTGATCTTGTCGTCAGCTGCTGCAGCTCGAAAACGCGGAACCGTCACGCCGGCGAGCTGATCGCGCAGGGCCTGACACCGGAGCGCGCCGTTGCCGAGATCGGCCAGACCGTGGAGGGCCTGACGACGGCGCCGGTCCTGCGCGACCTCTCGCGCAGGCTCGGCGTCGAGTTGCCGATCACCGAAGGCGTGTGCGCAGTCCTCTCCGGGCAAGACCTGCCCGAACTCGCCGCCGGCCTGATGGGGCGCGAGCCAACCGAGGAGTAGCCCGCGCGGTTCGGTAGCCTGCCGCTCTATGTCTAGTCGCTCCTTCTCCTTCACCTCCGAGTCGGTGACCGAGGGCCATCCGGACAAGATGGCCGACCAGATCTCCGACTCCGTGCTCGACGCCGTCCTCACCGACGATCCTCAGGGACGCGTCGCCTGCGAGACCCTGATCACCACCGGCCTCGCCGTCGTCGCCGGCGAGATCACGACGAACACGTACGTCGACATCCCGAGGCTCGTCCGCGAGCGGATCCGCGAGATCGGCTACACCCGGGCTAAGTTCGGCTTCGACGCCGAGACCTGCGGCGTCGTCGTGGCGATCGACGAGCAGTCGCCCGACATCGCGCAGGGCGTCGACCAGTCCTACGAGCACCAGCACGGCGACACCGACCCGCTCGACCTCGAAGGTGCGGGAGACCAGGGGATGATGTTCGGCTACGCGTCGAATGAGACCGACGAGCTGATGCCGCTGCCGATCATGCTGGCGCACCGGCTCGCACGCAGGCTTGCGGAGGTGCGCAAGGCCGACGTCCTGCCCTACCTGCGTCCCGACGGCAAGACGCAGGTGACCGTGCGGTACGAGACGGACGAGCATGGCCGTCAGCGGCCGGTCGAGATCGAGCGGGTGCTCATCTCGACCCAGCACCGCGACGGGCTCGACTGCGACACCCTGCTCAAGCCCGACCTGATCGAGCACGTGATCGAGCCGATCCTCCCGAAGGATCTTTACGAGGCGCGGCGGCTCGAGCACGACCGCGACTTCGTCTACTGCAACCCGACCGGGAAGTTCGTGATCGGCGGCCCGATGGGGGACACCGGCCTGACGGGACGGAAGATCATCGTGGACACGTATGGTGGCGCGGCTCCGCACGGCGGCGGCGCGTTCTCCGGCAAGGACCCGACCAAGGTCGATCGCTCGGCCGCGTACGCCGCCCGCTGGGTGGCGAAGAACATCGTGGCCGCGGGGCTCGCCGACCGCTGCCAGATCCAGGTGGCCTACGCGATTGGCGTCGCGCATCCGCTCTCGATCCTCGTCGACACGTTCGCGACGGAGGCGATCCCGGTGCCGCGGATCGAGGAGCTCGTGCGCGAGCACTTCGACCTCCGCCCGGCCGCGATCCTGCGCGATCTCGACCTGCGGCGGCCGATCTACTCGAAGACGGCCGCGTACGGGCACTTCGGCCGCGAGGACGCCGGCTTCACGTGGGAGAGCACCGACCGCGCCGACGCGTTGCGCGCGGCGGCGGGGCTCGCGGAACCTACGAAGGTCTGACGAAGAGCCCGGCGGCGGCCTTCTCCGAGATCGCCCGCTCGCCGACCTTCTCGATCGCGACCGTGAACTGATCCGCCGCAGGTTCGGCGCTGCGGACGAGAACGCTCGTGCCGGGCACGAGGCCCTGGTCGTAGAACCAGTGCAGGAGGTCGCCGTCGTGCTCCGCGAGGCGGATGATCGTCGCCCGCGCGCCGGTCTCCAGTGTCGCGAGCGGCGCGAGCTCGGCGTTCTCTGCCTGCTCGACCTCGGGATCGACCGGCCAGCCGTGCGGGCAGCGCTGCGGATGGCCGAGCTTGTCGTCGATCCGCTCGATCATGTCGTCGTCGAACGTGTCGCCGAGCTCGTCGGCGCGCTCGTGCGACTCGTAAGCGGTGTAGCCCATGAAATCGGTGAGGAGCCGCTCGATGATCCGGTGCTTGCGGACGACACGCTCGGCGCGCTCGCGGCCGGTCTCGGTGAGGAGCGCCTCCTTCTTCTTGCCTCGCTCGATCAGGCCCTCGGCCTCGAGCCGCTTCAACATCTCGCCCGCGGAGGCCCTCGAGACGTGGAGCATCTCGGCGACGCGCGACGCGAGTGGGGGCGAGCCGGCGCCGTACGGCGTGTACTCGCCGATCGGGAAGGCGAGGAAGTAGATCGTCTCGAGGTACTCGTCTACGGAATGGCCGGCGGCAGGCACGCGGCTATATTGCCGAACATGGCCTGTAAGGGCACCCTTACAAGATGAGCACCAGCGAGATCCTGCTGCTCGGCGCGATCGCCGGCGGCACCATCTTCCTCGGCCTCCCGATCGGGCGGATGCAGCTAGGCCCGAACGCGCGCTCGGGGCTCTCGGCGCTCGCGACCGGCATCCTCGTCTTCCTCCTCTGGGATGTGCTCTCGGGCGCCGTCGACCCGATCGACACGTCGCTGCAAGCGCATCACTGGGGGCGGTTCGCCGAGCTGAGCACCCTGGGCGCCCTCGGCTTCACGGCCGGACTGATGAGCCTCGTCTACTACGAGTCCTGGATGAAGCAGCGCGCCGACCGGCGTTCTTCCTCGCTCGTCGGGCCGGGCGCCGCGGCGGTGGACGAGTTCCTCGAGCGCCAGCGGCTCGACCTGACGAACCCGGCTATCCGGCTCTCGTTCCTGATCGCGATCGGGATCGGCGTCCACAACCTTGCCGAGGGGCTCGCGATTGGCCAGGCCGCGGCCGCGAGCCAGATCGCGCTCGCGGTGACGCTGATCATCGGGTTCGGCCTGCACAACGCCACGGAGGGATTCGGCATCTGCGGGCCGTTGAGCGGCGCGGGAATCGTCCCGAGCTGGCGGCTGCTGGGACTGCTCGGCCTGATCGGAGGCGCCCCCACATTCTTCGGCACGGTCGTGGGGCAGGCGTGGACGAGCGAGGCCCTCTCGGTGGTCTTCCTCACCGTCGCGGGCGGCTCGATCCTCTACGTCGTCCGCGAGCTGTTCGCGGTCAACCGCAAGTACGGGCATCCAGTGCTCGTCAGCTGGCTACTGCTCACCGGGATCCTGCTCGGCTTCGCGACGGACTTCGTCGTGACGGCCGCCGGCGTCTAGCCGGCGGCCGCCGACGCAATCCCTTCCAGGTCTACGCCCCCGGGCCGAAGGATCTGCTTACCGCACGACGTGGTGGAGGTCGTAGAAGCCATCCCGCGTCGGCATCGTGAAGTTGTCGGGATTCGGGAATGCCTGCGGGCCCTGCTCCACCATCGGCTGGACGTTCTCGGCCAGAAACCGCTCGGCGGCCTCGCGGCTCTCCCACACGTCGAGGATCCGGAACACGCCTGCGTCGTCGTCGAACCCGGCCGTATGTGCGATTAGGCCCTCGAATGGGCCGTCGCCGATCTTCTCCGCCACGAAGTCGTAGTTCGTCGTGCTGCGATCTCCGATCGGGAACTCCTGGATGTAGACAACTGCCACAACAGTCTCCTTTCGCGATTGGATCGATCATCCCACCCGCGGACAGAAGTTGCGGTCCGGTCAGTGATGCCGACCAGGGGCGAGGCTACGCTCGCTGTCCGTGTCCCGCCTCGCCTCCGTCTATCCGATCGTCAGCGCCCGCTCGCTCGCGAGGCTGTTCACCTACGAGATCGGCGACGAGGTGGGGAAGGGGGCAGTCCTCGCGATCCCGTTCGGAAACGCGCGGCGGCGCGGGGTCGTCGTGGACGCCGATGCCGAGGCTCCTCCGGACGTCGCGCCCGTTCTTGCCGAGCGGGTGCTCGAGACGCTGCCGCCGGCGCTCGTCGACCTCGCCCTCTGGCTCGCCGACTACTACGGCTCGACTCCCGCCCGCGCGCTCGCGCTGATCGCGCCGCAGCAGCCAAAGCGGCGCGGCGAGCGGCGAACGGTGGCCGCAACGGCCGGGATGGCCGCGGAGCCTGCACCGACACGTCTTTCTGATCCCCAGGAGCACGCGCTCCAGCGGATCGAAGGGCTTCTTGGGAACGGCGGCGGCAACGTCCTCCTCGCCGGTGCCACAGGCAGCGGCAAGACCGAGATCTACATCCGTGCCTGCGAGGCTGCGGTCGCAGCCGGCCGTGGAGCGATCGTGCTCGTGCCCGAGATCGCGCTCACGCCGCAGACGCTCAGTCGCTTCCGGGCGCGCTTCGGCGATCGTGTCGCGATCATCCACTCGGGTCTTTCGGAGGCCGAGCGGCGTGACGAGCGCGAGCGGATCGTGGCCGGCGAGGCGCCGGTCGTGGTCGGGGCTCGCTCCGCCGTGTTCGCGCCGCTTCCCTCGCTCGGGGTCATCTGCGTGGACGAGGAGCACGACGCCTCGTACAAGCAGGAGTCGGATCCGCGCTACGACGCCCGTACGGTTGCCGCCAAGCGCGCGACCCTCGAAGGCGCGGTTGCGATCTTCGGCTCGGCGACGCCACGGCCCGAGTCGTGGCAGGCGCTCGAGCGGCTCGAGCTCGGCGGCCGTATCGCTACGCCGCTTCCCAGGGTGCAGGTCGTCGACCTCCGGCTCGAGACCGGCTACCCGCTGTCCACGCCGCTGCTCGCCGAGCTCGGCGGGCTCGCGGAACGCGGCGGCAAGGCGATCCTCCTGCTCAACCGCCGCGGGGTCGCGCCCGCGCTCCACTGCCGCGCGTGCGGCGTCACGCGCCGCTGCCCGAACTGCGACGTCGCGTTCACGCTCCACAGCGATGGATCGCTGCGCTGCCACCACTGCGGAGCGCGCGAGCCGGCGGGGGAGACGTGCCGCGCATGCGGCTCGCCCGAGCTTGCCCGGATCGGGGCGGGGACGCAGCGGCTCGAGCGGGAGCTGGAGCGTCACGTCCCCGAGCTCGAGCGGATCCGGCTCGACGCGGATGCAGTGGCGAAGCCCGACGAGCTGCGCGCGGCGCTCGAGCGCTTTGCGCGCGCGGAGCGCGCCGTCCTCGTCGGGACACAGATGGTCGCCAAGGGCCACCACTTCGCGGGCGTCGAGCTCGCCGCCGTGGTCGACGCAGACACAGGCCTCGGCCTGCCGGACTTTCGCGCCGAGGAGCGGACGTTCCAGCTGCTCACCCAGCTCGCCGGCAGGAGCGGCCGCGACGCGCCCGGCCGCGTGATCATCCAGACGTTCCAGCCGGAATCGCGCGCGGTCCAGCACGCCGCACGCCACGACGTCGCCGGCTTTCTCGCCGGAGAGCTCGAGCGTCGGCGGGCGCTCGGCTACCCGCCCTTCCAACATCTTGTCCGCGTCCTCGTCTCCGGCCCGGACCTCGCGGACGCGACCCGCGCGCTCGAAGAGCTGAAAACGGGCCTGCCGGAGTTCGAGCTACTCGGGCCCGCACCGCTGCTGCGGCTGCGCGGCCGCCATCGCGCGCAGCTCGTCGGCAAGACCGACCGGCCCCGCGCCCTCGCCTCGCGCGCGGCGGCGCTGCTGGCGGCCGCGGCTCCGGCGATGCGCCGCGCCGGCCTCGCCGCAGTCGTCGACGTCGATCCGCAGTCCGTCTAATCGGACAGACGCTGGAACAGGAAGAAGTCCTGCCAGTCGCCGGCGATGCGGAGATAGCCGCGCGCGAGGCCGATCCGCTCGAAGCCGTTCTTCTCGAGGACGCGCTGCGACGGGATGTTGTCGACGAGCGTCGCCGCCTCCACCCGGTGCAGGCCCAGCTCGCCGAATGCGTACTCGAGGATCTCCCCGACGGCGCCGGTCGCGAGGCCGCGGCGGTTCCGGGCGCCGTCCACCCAGTAGCCGATCGTGGCGCTCTCGGGGCCGTCGCGCACGATTCCGAACAGGTTGATCGTCCCCGCGATCGTGTCGCCGTCGAGGATTGCGAAGGGATGTGTGTCGTCGGCGAGCTGGCGCCGCAGCCGCGCCGCCTGCCCGTCGGGCGTGAAGAATTGGGGAGGCCGGACGGGCTCGAACGGAGCGAGGAAGTCCCGATTCGTCCGGTAGAGCGCGGCGAGCTCGCCGGCGTCCTCCGGCCGAACGCGACGGATCACGGGAGGGCGGCCTCACGGTCGGGCGGGAAGCGGCCGAGGATCCACCTCGCGTCGAGCTGCTCCCGCGCGTACGGGCGGCCGTTGAGGCGCACGAAGTCGCGGGTGCGCGGATCCATCGGCAGCCGGGCCTCGGTCGGAAAGTTGCGGTTGTGCCTCTCGATCAGGTCGTTCACCTCGACGAAGCTCCAGTTGCCGGCGAGCTCGCGCCATGCGGCGGCGAACTCGGCGGGATCCTCGAGCTCCTCGGCGAGCGTGCGCCACGCCTCTGACAGCTGGCGGTCGTGCTGGTCGATCCCGTCCTCGATCGCGCGGAGCCTTCGCATCCAGGCCGTCGGCCCGCCGATCGCCCGCACGGCGGACTCCGCATCGGGGCGGAAGTTGCGGACTCGCTGCCGGAGCGGCGTTCCGCGCACGGGGCTCGACTCGAGATCCGCCTCGAGTGCCTCCCGCTCGCGTCGCTCACGCGGAGTCTCCGGCCGGGTCGCGCCCTGTCCCATGAGGTCTTTCAACGTCCTGGGATCCACTGCCGCGAGGGTACAGTCCGGCTCACGAGCGTAGGCTCGACGGAGCTCGACAAATAGCGGAAGCGCCGGCTTTGCCGGCGCTGGGAGCGGAAATGGCTGAGATCGGGGGACAGGTCAAGGAGGAGGAGCTCGACCCCGAGCAGCAGGCGCGGCGGCGGGTGGCGCTCGCCCAGATACGGCAATACCCGGACTCGGCCCTGAAGCTGGCCGCCCGCCCGGTGGAGGAGTTCGACGACAACCTCCGGCTGCTCGCCGAGCGGATGAAGCAGCTGATGGTCGACGCCAGCGGGATCGGGCTCGCCGCGACGCAGGTCGGAGTCCTGCAGCGGCTGTTCGTCTTCCAGGTCTCCGAGGACGAGATCGTCGCGCTCGCGAATCCCGAGATCGTCGAGCGCAGCGAGATGACGACCGTCGACGACGAGGGCTGCCTCTCGATCCAGGGTGTCCTCTTGCCCGTCGAGCGCTCCGTCACGATCGCGATCGCCGGCCAGGACGAGAACGGAGCCGACGTGCGGTACGAGCTCGAGGAGCCGTACTCGCGCGTCGCCCAGCACGAGACGGACCATCTCGACGGTGTCCTGATCCTCGACCGGACCACGCCCGAGGCGCGGCGCGAAGCGCTCGCGAGCCTGCGCCCGCGGATCGTCCTGAGCTAGGCGGCATGACCGACCGGCGGATCGCGGTCGCGGCGACCGCGCCGTTCGGCGCCGACGTGCTCGCGCGGCTTTCTGCCGAGCACGACGTCGTTCAGTTGCTGACACGGCCGGACTCGCCGAGCGGCAGAGGCCGACGCGTCGCGCCGCCCGCGGCGAAGGAGGTGGCTGGGCGGCTCGGCATCCCGGTGACGCAGCCGGAGCGGCTCGACGAGTCTGTTGAGCTAGCGGCCGACACCGTCGTGGTCTGCGCCTACGGCCTGCTGATCCCGAACGAGCTTCTCGGGCGCGCGCTGTGGCTCAACGTGCACCCGTCCCTGCTTCCGCGCTGGCGCGGCGCCGCACCGGTCGAGCGCGCGCTCATGGCGGGGGACGATGAGACGGGAGTGACGATCCACCGCACGGTCGAGGCGCTCGATGCCGGACCGGTCGCGGCACGGCTCGCATTCCCGATCGGGCCGGACGACGACGCCGGCACCGTCTACGCGCGGGCCGCGGAGGTCGCGGCGGAGCTGCTCCGCGAGGTGCTCGCGCAGGACGACCCGCATTTCGAGGCGCAGCCCGAGGACGGTGTGACATACGCGGACAAGATCCGCCCTGAGGACCGCGAGCTCGACCCCGGCGCGCCGGCCCAGGAGCTCGTGAACCGCGTGCGGGCTCTCTCGCCGCACATTGGCGCGCGGCGCGGCGACCTGATCGTCTGGCGCGCTCGGGTGGGGGAGGACGGCGCCTTCGAGCCTCTCGAAGTGCAGCCCGCGGGCGGCCGCCGCATGGCGTACGACGCGTATCTCCGTGGCAAGCGTTAGCCCGGCCCGGGCCGCGGCCTACGAGGTTCTGCTACGCGTCTTCGAGCAGGACGCGTACGCCGACCGCGCCTTTCGGAGCGCAGCGGAGGGGCTCGACGAGCGGGAGCGGGCCTTCGCGCAACTACTCGCGTACGGCTCCGTCCAGCGCGTGCGGACGCTGGACCATGCGATCGAGACGCTCGGGCGACGGCCGGTGCGGAAGCTCGACCCGCCCGTGCGCGCGGCCCTCCGGCTCGGTGCGTACCAGCTCGGTTGGACCGAGACGGCGCCACACGCCGCCGTGAACGAGTCGGTCGAGCTCGTCCGCCGCGCCCGGCTGGAGCGGGCCGTCCCGTTCACGAACGCCGTGATGCGGCGGCTCGCGGACGGGATCCGGCCGCTTCTCGAGGCGCTACCGGACGGCGCGTTGAAGGAGTCGTATCCCGACTGGATCTACGAGACGTTCGTGCGCGTGCTCGGCGCGGAGGGTGCTCTGGAGCTCATGCGGGCGATGAACGCGCCGCTGGAGACGGTCGTCCGCCTCGTGGACGGGGATCTTCCCGCAGGTGCCGAGACCACTGACATACCAGGCGCATATCGCGTCGAGCGCGTGGACGAGAACCTCGTGGCGTCAGGGCGGATCTGGCCACAGAGCCGTGGCTCGCAGCTGGCCGGTCTCTGCGTCGACTCAGTGGACGGCGAGCGGGTGCTCGATCTATGTGCGGCGCCTGGCGGCAAGACCGGCCAGCTCCGCGGCGAGGTCACCGCGGTCGAGATCGACGCCGGCCGCGCGCGCGAGCTGCGTGACAACCTGGCCACGATGGGCCAACGCGACGTGACGGTCGTGGAGGCGGACGGCACGGCGCTTCCGCCGGGGCTCGACGGCTTCGACCGAGCGCTCGTGGACGCTCCCTGCTCCGGCCTAGGCGTCCTCGCCCAGCGACCCGACCTGCGCTGGCGTGCGACCCCCCTACCGGATCTCCAGCTTGCGCTGCTTCGTTCCGCTTCCGAGCGCGTGAAGCCCGGCGGCTCGATCGTCTACTCCGTCTGCACGCTCAACCCGGACGAGTGCGAGGCGGTCGTCGTCGCGAGCGGGCTCCGCATCGAGCCCCTCGGCG
>Ga0207665_10000094_pt1 | contig 57524 bp, 53 predicted proteins | sample LARL112metaG_FD_184351 | JGI IMG/M metagenome (GOLD analysis project Ga0207665, IMG submission 184351) | Corn, switchgrass and miscanthus rhizosphere microbial communities from Kellogg Biological Station, Michigan, USA - LAR L11-2 metaG... | ecosystem: Host-associated > Plants > Roots >... | reverse complement strand
ATCGGCGCGTGCAATCGCCTCCATGAGGTGGAAGAACGACTGGCCCGCTGGATTCTGATGAGCCAGGATCGGATTCAATCCGACCACCTGCCTCTCACCCAGGAATTTCTGTCCCAGATGTTGGGAACACGACGCGCCAGCGTGACCGTGTCTGCGGGGATTTTGCAGAAAGCGGGATTGATTTCTCAAACCAGGGGAAGCGTAACCATCTTGGATAGGCAAAGACTCGAAGCCGCAGCCTGCGACTGCTATGGAATCGTAAAGCGACAGCTAAATGATTGGGAGGCGGAAACCGGTCAAGACGCTGGCCTGTAGCTGTCTGCGACGTTCTCCAAGGCCGGTGCGAAGACCGGTGCCCCAGGTTCTCGTCCGTTTTGTGGACGCTAACCTGGGCCTATCCCAACCCGGGCGCCATCGATAATCAACGGCTGAGCCAACCCCGCCTTCGCCGCAAGTAAACTCCGAGCCCTCTGTGGCCCTTCTCTGCGCCCTCTGCGTTTTAAGATTTTTCGCCGCGACATTTCCCGACAGGGACCGCGCACAAGAAAATGGCGCCCCCTGACTTCGCACAACGAACGTTGGACCCCAGTAGCCGGATCTAGCTAAATTCGTTGATCATCCAGTACAGCCAACCCAGCGCTCCCAAGGCCAACAGATACGCCAGGAACAGGATTTCGAGGCTTTCCATAGGATCACCTCTGCTTCCAGTAGAAAGCCATGCGCGTAAATGCACAAGACCACGGATCACCTCGAACCGTGATACACCATCTAGTCTGCGATCGCGTGGACACGAGACTCGCCTGACGCTTCCACAAATCTCCCGCGTCTCCCGGATTTTCAACCAATAGGAGTGCTAGACTTCCCGGAATTCAGGTTCACTCCAACCGTGGAGGAATTCAATGCGGAGATTGCTCTCTGTTTTAATCGCTGCGCTGGCAGCATTGCCCACCTTCGCCTCGGCGAGTCCACAAAAAGACGCGGTGATTCGATTCTATGAGCTGCGCGAGAAAACCCTAGACCAGCGTGGAACAACTCGAGATGTTGATGGACTTCTTTCGTTACTGACGGACCAAGCGAGATTCGAGCATCCAACAGCGTCGGTAACGATGACGAAGGCTCAAGCACGGTCAGGGATGCTCGCCCACCTGCGGGAAGGACGGAACGCAACTTACACGCTGCGCCGAGCTCGCTTTGCAAGTGATTTTGCGGTCGTGGAATTTGTTTTGGAATACACGGTCGAAGGCAAGAAAATTGCCCATGCAGGCGTGGCCACGTTCGAGTTCAGCGGAGACAAAATCTCACGCGTGGCGGAATACTGATTGACTGCCGAACTGCCCCCTTTCATGCGCGCAATTTGAAAATTGAGTGGCCTCGCAACACAGCGAGCGTTCCCGGTCTGGCCCGGCAACTCTCACTCAAACTGGACCCGCTCAAAACCCAGCCCTTGCAGCAAACTCGTCAAGGTCGCCCGTGCATTCGTGTTCGCCGTTTTCAGAATCCCATCCAGCAAGGCCGCCTGCTGCAATTGCCGCTCCGCTTCTTGCCGCACCTGCGTTTCCAAGTTCGGATCCACAGGCACCAGCAACCCGGTCTGCCGCGAATACACTTTCGTGCGCGCGTTATCAATGCGCGTCGAAAACACTTGCGCCGACGGCAGCCGCAAAACCACCTTCTTCTCTTCCACGGCCACGTCGCCGCTTTCCAGTCCGCTGAAGTCCACACCGGCCACCACTTCTCCGTGCACCACCATCAGCAGCCGGTCACCCGCCAGAAAGTTCGGCAGAATCGTGCTCTCCTTCTCCCCACTCACCACTTTGTCCATGGTGTAAACCACTGTTTCCAGCCGCTGCAGTTGCTGGATCTTGTTCACGACAGTCGGCTGGCTGACGTCCACCTGCGTGCTGCGCCCCAGCAACCTCCCAGCCCACCCGTTCCAAAACGACGGCGACGCCTGCCGCCCAATCACCATCAGCCCCAGCACGCCGATTACAACACCGAGCAGCAGCGCCCCAAGATTCCTGCGCGCACCCGGCAAATCATTCCGCCCCAGTTCTGAATCAGCCATCCGTCCTCACCGACGTAGCCTTTCTCTGGGGAACATAACACAAGCTGTGTTGATGATTTTGGAATAGAGGCAACAACGTGGCGGGACAAGCGTACAGAGTGCGGCGAGGCTAGCCGCAGCGTCCAACATATTTCTGGAAGAGGGATCGCAAGAGCGGCACACCGGACGGCTACTGTGCCGTCCGGCGCCGCAAATGGTCTTAGGCTACGTTGCGTTTCGGCGCATCCGTCTTGTCGCCACGCGATTCGCCGGTGGACGAAACATCTTGGGCACCGGTGCGCTCCAGGATTTCTTTCGCGTTCTTAATTTCGTCCGAAGTGTCGGAATGAACGGACAGCAGAATACCGCCTTCCTTCACCCTGCCTTCATAGCGCTTCGCTTCGTACTCCGGAATGCCCATGCCGATCAGCGCTCCCGTGAGACCCCCAACCGCTCCGCCGACGCCCGCGCCAGCCAGTGCCGCCATGATCGGACCGGCCGCAATGAACGGTCCCAGACCCGGAATTGCGAGAGCACCGATACCTGCCAGCCAACCCAAGCCGCCTCCCAACACTGCTCCAGTGCCGGCGCCTGCAGTCGCGCCCTCAGGCGCTTTGGTGTTCTTCTCATGCGCGAAATCTTTTGTTCCCTGCTTGTCCGGAAACAAGGCTGAAATATCGTTGTTGGAAAAACCGGCGGCCTTCAGAGCTTCAACCGCACGCTCTGCGCTCGCTGAGTCCGTATAAATGCCAAAAACCGATGTATTTTTGCCCACGATGGTGTTCTCCTTTTTTCTCTGGTGTTGTCGCGATGGATGTTATTGCTGAGGTTTAACTTCAAGCTGGTTGGTCACTTTTTCCTTGCCGACGATCTCCGCCGCCTTGGCTTCAATCGCGCTCTTCTCTTCTTCCGACCGCACCGGCCCCTTCAGCGTGACCGCACCATTTTGAGAGATGACCTTCACATTGTGGGCGTAGCTCGAGAGTGATTTGTCCTGCATGATGGCCCGGCGTACGTCGCGCGTGATGTCGCGGTCCGGGCGATTTTCCTTTTGCTGATCGGCGGTCGCTTGCGACGGATTGCGATCCCGCTCATTGGTTTTCGTGTTATCCGACGATGGGGACTGCGGGGCATCTTGCGCGATCGCCACGCTACCTGCCACGAGCACAAACGAAAGTGCAAGTGGTCCAAACAAACCTGTGAGAAAACTCTTCAAATGAGACTCCTTCTGTCCGATGTAAACGGAACATCCTGAGCCTACTGGGGCGAGGCACGAGAGTATGTAACGTTCATCCTGTACCGGGCGGGATGAAAGAAGGTAGGGGCGATACGCTTTCGGAGGTCGAGGAGTGTTCCGGTGCGTTACTTACAATCAGATCGGGTTAGATGAGGCTAATCATGGAGGTAAGGGATCGTAGACCGCAGCACGCTAAAGGAAAATTCGGCGTCGGGCTTCCACGTACTTTCTCCAAACAATCCCAATCAATCCAGTGCCCAGCAACAGAAGCCCACCGGGCTCTGGGACCGCCGACTGATAACGGAAATCGTACGTTTCCGTCACTCCATTCAGCGTCAACGACAACGTGCCCCGAACCATCTTGTAGCTCATCGGTACGAGAAAGCCGTAGCCCACACCACATGTCGCCGAGCACTGAATCGCTATCGGATCCAACGTGTATTGCGAACCCATGAGATTGATAGTGGATGAGAACACCGCGGACCCGATCGGCCCCAGCGAAGTATCAAAAACCAACCCTCGCTGCCCATCGTGAATGACCATAGGCGCCAGCACAGGGTCCAAGCCTGGCCCCAGAGCCTCCAGCCGTATGGGATTCTCCTGCAATGCAAAAGTATTAACGATGATGGAATCCGCACACGCAGGAAGCGCGGCGAACAGCAGGATGACCAGCACAGCAACGTATTTCATGACCGCATCATCCATGGAGCCTGTTTGCGAGCTCTCTGATGATGTTACTCCATGTCGGCTTCACTCAATACAGTATTCACATCACCGGCGAAAGGACGGACGCCCTAGTCGGCTGGGCGGCTAGTCACTTCACAGGAGCACTCTTCGCTTAAGTAGGACAGCGAGGCTGCCTCCGATTTCACGTCTTCCTCTTGAACGAGTAGCTACGAAAACTGGAGGATGCCCCATCCTAAACCTCGTGTCTTTTGCGAGGTTTAGGGTGGGGATTTTTGCGACACCGTGAAAGGTTGCGCATACAACTCGGGACGGTGAAGGTTGGGTGCCTCCCGAGGATGAAAATCGATCGCCTTTAATCGCTCGTCGGAGGAGCCAGTACGAGATTTCCCCAGTCCCGTTCCGCAAAAACGTACCAGCCGTCGCTTCGACCATCCCACGCGGTGAAGCTGTCGGTATGCGCTGCGGGTTCGGAGCGCAGATAGCTGGGCCCGCCGTTGTCATCGTCTCCGACCGCGATGTTGAAGCCGATAAGGTCGCCGGGCTGTGGACGCCGAAATCCGCTAGCAGGAAAAAGGTTGCTGAACCAACTCGTGTCGAGCGTGTTGATGGAATCAAGCGGAATCCTCGCCTCTACCACAAATCCTCGTGGCCGGCGCCCAGCTTTCGATTCCCACACGATGCTCGGATTGTTGCTCGGGTCCGTGAGCGTGTCGCCGCACGCCGAAGTGGTGAGCTTGAACCCCTCGTTGTTCACCACGGGATTTGGACAATCCGGATTGCCGGGGCCACAGACAATCGCCATGTGCACATCCCCTGGCTGGCGATCCCCGTCCACCATGATCTCGACATCGTCATCGAGGTACGGGACGGGGCCGTCGCAGATCACAATGTCATCCACCACGTCGACCGCGACGTAGAGATTGTTGGCATCGTAAAGCGTATAGATGGTAAAGCTCGAATCGGCAGGGCTGTCGGGTGGGAACAGAAACGGAAGGCCGATGTTGGGCACGACACCCGGCGCGGTTGCGGGCGTACTGCCGTCAACGTATACGGGTTTGGCGCCGCGCCACTCACTCGGGCTGAAAACTCCATCGATCACTGGTGGATGCCGCGTGTAGTGGGCCACCATCACCTGTTTGCCAGGAATTTTGGTCTCGTTCTGTGCGAGACCATTTGTGGAAAGTGCAAGTACCAGTCCGAACATGACAACACCGGCTATGCGGTTTCTCACTGGGTCCATAGAAGTCTCCTCGGATCAGATTTGACGGAAGCCTTCCCTGGTTCGGCCCTGAAAGCGCGGCAATTCTACTCTGGATGTCAATCGGGGCGCGGGTTTCGGTGGAAAGCGCCCAATTGATGGTCGGGCTGACGGGTCGGGCTCAGCCATCCGTCTAAGAAGAATGGTGCAGGCCGGCCTTAATTCGAATCAGCAATTCACGATGGTTTTCCACGGTGGGGCGTGGCACGAAACCAAAGGGTGCCCCATCCTAAACCTCGCGCCGGTTTCGAGGTTTAGGGTGGAGATTTTCCCACCACAGTGGGTGGTCACTCGGAATCATCACCCTCAGACTCGCGGCGCGGAAAGCCATGCTGCCGCAATCAAGCACGCTGTAATCACCCCAGAGAAGGCGATGGGCAGGATAAACAGGTATCTCCAGCTCACAACCGCGATGGCGGCAAAACAAGCCGCGAACGCCCAGGCCGTGCCGCGCAAGGATGCTAGAGTGTCTGCCCGAAGACCACCGAGTTGCCACGCAAGTATCGCCGCGAAAAAATAAAACACGCCGACCGAGAATCCAGCCGCAACAAAAAGGTCCCAATAGGTCCGGCTGAATCCCTGCACGTCAAAGTGAATCGACCGCATCGACCCAAGAAGCGGATCAACTCCCCAACTCGGATCGGACTGGCGAAAACCAAGCGTGTGTCCAATAGCAAACAACAGCAGAAGCACAGCGGCAATTCGGTAAAACAGAGCGGCCTTCATTCGTGCCTCCAGAATTAGCGGCTGGAGTGTACCACCGTGGCGGGTTCCTAATTCAATCGCGCCCGCTCCAGTGCCCACTCCACGCCGCATTCCAGCTCCCGATGCCCTAACTGCACTTTGCTTTCCTGGCCGAGTCGTGGTCCAATTTTTATATCGAGAGCCTGCGCGTTCCGACGCCAGCCGTGTCGGCTCCGATTGTGAAACGCGCGCCTTCGGGTACCGCCTGCCCGCGCCCGCCTCGTTCGAAATCGAAGGAGATTCCGTCTCATGAAGTTCGCGACCCTGCTCCGGATTAGCACCCTGCTGCTCGCACTCACACTGTGTGCCCAACGCCCCACACTCTCCGTCAAGGCAGCCGCCGCTGATGTCCAGGTGAAACATGTTTACCTCGTCGTCCTCGAGAACCACTCCTACTCGAGCATCATCGGGAACAAGAGCATGCCCTGGCTGAATGCCCTGGCGAAAAAATATGCGTACGCCACCGCGTACTACGCCAACACACATCCTTCGATTGGAAATTATTTTGAGTTGACTACCGGAAGGGTCATCACCAACAACGACGCCTACAAGACCACAGTCACCGCCGACAACATTGTGCGCCACCTGCTAACTGCGGGTAAAACCTGGAAGGAATATACCGAAGGACTCCCGAGTGTCGGCTATACGGGCGGCGACTCCGGCGAGTACACCCAGCATCACAATCCGCTTTCCTATTTTTCTGACGTGCGCAACAGTTCCAACGAAAAAATCAACCTTGTACCTTTCACGCAATTCGCCACCGACCGTCGCAACGCCACCCTGCCCAACTACTCCTTCATCGTCCCCGACAATGACAACAATGGCCACGACTGTCCCGACGCGATTCCCAACTGCACCGACAGTCAGCGTCTCGCCAACGTCGACACCTGGCTAAAAACCAATCTAGGCCCGCTCGTGGGAAGCGCAGGCTTTAACGCTGCCCACGGTGGACTGCTAGTGATCGTCTTTGATGAATCCGACGGCGACAACACACACGGAGGCGGTCATGTCTCCTGGGTCGTGGCCGGTCCCGACGTGAAGAAAGCCTACGTCTCCACCACGCTGTATCAGCACCAAAGCACCCTGCGCTTCCTCTCGGAGGCCCTGGGACTCACGTCGTTCCCCGGCGCTGCCGCCACCGCCCCCGACATGGAAGAGTTCATCATCGGCGACTGAGGGGTCTTCGCCAGCAATCAAATCCGCGACCTGCGGCGGCACTGGCGACGATATTCTTTGACTGGGCCTTGAGTGTAAACGCGACATTTAGCCAATTGACGGAGGACACCCGCGGCTGTGCCGTCAAAAGACGAAGGGCAGACATTGTTGCCTGCTCGAATTGCATCCAGCGACTCGGCCTTTCCCGGAATCACGGCCCCGTGCTGTCGAGGGTGGGCACGCGAATTCTCTCATGGCCAGGCGGAGGGCTTCAGTCCCAGCCGTGCACTGGCGTCACCTCGGCGACGCGGCCATCGGGTCCAAAGATCACGCTGAACGAAACGTGCATCGGAGTCATGTTGACGTACACGCAATTGGAGCGCCAGTTGTAGCCGTTGTGCAGTTTTGCTTGCAGGCGCTCCGCGGCTTGCGTTTCGGTCAGAGCAACCCCGTTGACCCGGTAGGTCCCATCCCGGTTCCGGCTGAGGCTCATTGTGGGGACGCTGTCATCGACGGCATGGTCGTCGCTAACTGATTCGGAGGCCGCACCAAAAAGGTCGCAATCCCGAGACGCATCAACCACTTCTGGCAACGTCATGCCGACGCGGATGGAGTCATGAATTTTGCGAGCGCGTCCCATGCTGTGCGCGATCGGCGCCATCATCATCCCCGGAAGTAGCACCATCACTGTGACGATGCCGAGCATACCGAGCGCCCCGCGTCCGAGAAGGGGCCAGAAACCGGGCTTCGGAGCAGACGAAACCGTGTCAGATTGGGCCTTCACCTTCCACGACTCCGGCAGCGGCAGTCGGCGGCTCAATGCAGGCCATCCGTAATACAGGGCAATCCAAATCAGCGGCCCCAACATAGCAGAGAAATCCCCGACCGGAAGCAGCGCGATCCCAAACGCGACCAAACCTGTGACGATGACCCGTCCCCACGCCGTCGAGCGCCTCGGATGCGGCCGTCGCGCTTTTGAAACATTGATATTGAAGTTCAGCTTCCGGCTTAGATATTGCCAGCCGAAGAACAAGGATGCCCACGACGGGAGGAACAGAACTCCGGCAGCCCCTCGGTCGAAACAGGCGGTCACAGACGCCAGGAGAATCGCGAGCGCCAGCGTCGCAACCAGGCGCCGCAAGATCAGAGACACCTTTGCATAGTCCGCCATACCCCGCTTTTCACCAGAATGAGGCCTGACGGATAAGATTCAAGTTACCGTAGTGCACGGAGTCACCGCTGGATCACACAGGAACAGCACCGCTGGTGAGAGTCTGGCTCTCAATGGCGTAACCAGGTGTTTACACTGGTAACCTGACGGTTGCGAGTTAAGTAGGCGCTTACACGCAGCCCCCGACCCGTCAGCAAGTGCACCAATGACATTCACTACGATCGGCGTCTCCGCTAGAACCTAAAAGCAGTTTCCCGGTGCTAGAGTTGGCCTCATGCCTGACCCCAACAATGCCGAGACCTTCGAGACAATCGTGGAGTGGGCGTACAGCACCTTGCCGCAGAAGATCAGGGACCTGCCAGACTTCCCCGGCATTCAAGTGGTTGACGAGCCCCCTGCGGACGTATTCGCGGACATGGCGAACAAACGAAAATGGGGGCGTGGAGCTGAGTTGCTGGGGTTGTACAGCGGCGTTTATAGAACCGAACAGCGAAACAACGTTCTCCGGATTGCTCCCGACCTGATATTTGTCTTTCGCGGCCCAATTCTGCGCTGTTCAGAAGGAGATTTGCGAGCCGAGGTGAAACGGGTGGTTAGGCATGAGGTCGCACGCTGGCTCGGCCACAATGAGGAGGAGGTTAAGGAATTGGGTCTCTCATAAAGAAAAGTGACCGCCTCAACAATTCCGGTTCACATCCGCAATCTCACTTCTCGCCGCTCGCAGGTCGGAGTTTCGCCGAAGGTACTCGAGCCTGTCCCGACTTTTGCAGATCGGCGTCCGCCCGCAGCGTAGCTTCCAGTCTGTGTAAGGTGCCCAGGGAGTGGGCCACGGATCGGTGCTCCACTGCACCCGTATCGTTCTTCAGTAGTTCGCCGAGATGCCCGATCGCAACTTGCTTCACTTCCCGAATTCGGTCAGGAAATTCGTCCGGCGCAATCTCTACCAAGTGAGCCTCGGCCAGCGACCTGCGAACTCGCTGACTCCGATCTTCTTCTTCCACCATCGATGCCTCAATCAAACAGCGCTGCGCGACTGCCGCTGCCCAGCGGTCTCACTTCTTTTGTTCGCTGCGCTGAAACTTTAAATAGATGTATGCCAGGTACTGGTTGAGCTCAGCCCAGAAAGTCTGTTCGCGATTCCGCGGATCGACTCCGCTCTCCACCATCGAAACCAGCCGTTCTTCCCAGGTTTCGCGCTCCTCCTGCGAAACTTCGTCGGCGCTGCGCCAGGTCGGAGACTCCGGACATCCCTCCACCCTGTGCTCCGGAATCACCCGGCCATCCTCGAGAACGAAGTCGCGCCACACCAATCCCCAGCGCACTTCCCTGAGCACGCCAGACTTCATGCCAGCCGCGGAGCTGAAGTGGACAATCTCCCCTGCCCTCGGCGGCCAAGTCTCTTCGGTGTGTACTCTCTGTATCGAGGTGTGCATGCTGGGCGTTCCCGGACGGGAGCCGTGCTAGTTGTTCTCTCCAGGGCCGGGCTCGCGCCCAACAATATTAGGGCCGTTCGTGCCGGGTCTCGGCCACGGATTGCGGGAAATGACGTCCTCGACCGCGCGCTCCACCATGGAGAGGAAAGCTCCGGTACTGGCCGCAGGATCAGCCAGAACCAGGTCGAGACGCGGCGCCATTTCCACCGCCGGGATCGAATGAGCCTGCTGGGCGAGATAGCCAATCCAAAGAATCGTGACCGCGTTGTAGGCAAAGCTTTTCAACATGCTGATGGTCACACCGGCGGCGCCGCCGTACCGCATCGCAACGCTAACCAGAATCACCTCAATGCTGGCAAAGACACCAAATCCCAGCGCGATGCCGAACACCTGCTGGCGCCAGCAGTTTTTGAGCAGCCGGCAGAGAATCATCAGCAGGCAGAAGAGTCCGCACTGCATCACGCGAACGCTGCGGTCGAAGGTAAGCACCACGGCCACCACTCGATCGGCGCTGCCTTCCTGACTCGTAAAGGCGGTCACGATGGCCAGCACAAGTAGCAGCCCGCAAGCCCAGCGGAAAATGACGGAACCCAGATTCTGCGCACCCCCGTACTCCTTGAAGACGTGTTGCAGTATCTCGTCCATCACCGCGACCGTGAGGATCACGCTGATGGCATTTCCCGTCCAGTAGGCGTCGAAGTAGTTCTCTTCGTAATAGCGGTAGGTGAAGAAAAGGATGCCCGACTTCAGAATCTGGAAGGCGATGTAGGAAAAGAACCGCGGAAACACCAGATGCAGCTTGCGACGAACCATGCAAGCGAGAAGGGCGAGTTCCAGCACAGGTCCCGCCACCCAACTCAAATACATGATCCAATTCATCACTTGGCAGGCCCCGGAGGCGAGAAGCATACCTCTCCCTCCACCGGACATGCAACATTTTTTCTCGGCGGGTTACGCGCTTCTCAAAGTCCAAGGGCTCCGGCTTATAGGTTCAGCCTAGAAGCACCTCTTCCTGCGGCAAATCGGCATGGGATCACTGCCGTCAGCGACCACGACGGAATGCTGTGTCGAGAGCTTAATGGGAGCGTTTTTAGAAGCACAGAACAATCCGACCAGGGCTAGAACGGTCAGCAGGACCTCAGCTGTTTTGTTCATTGGGGGAAAGCCTCAGCGTGCTGGATTTTGATGCGGGCGGAAGTATATGCCCCGCTTTAGGGATTGCAACTGTAAGGTTCTGTGGAAAAGGATTATTTCTTTGGTGCACTCGCGGGCAACTCGCATATCCGCGCAGAAGATGTCATCCACAAACAATAGTGTTGGGGAGATCCGTATCCCATGCGCGAAAAGAACATGCTTCCGTGAGCAGGAGTCTCAAGCGGGAGCCCCGCACGGCGGGTGCCCCGTCCAAGCTCCGCTTGGGCGGGGTTTTCTTCGCGGTCTGCACTCTTTGAAATTCCGGGAACAGGCCGGACGGGGGTGCAGCCTGAGGCTAAGAATGAAATCATAACCACAGGCTCTATTTCACAGCGACGAGCACCGAGCGAAGTTCTTGGTTGGTCATGACCGCGGCGATCTTGTCCTTCATGTACTTCATCGAAATATCATGGTGCTCTCGGTGGTAGGAATCGACGCAGTCAGCTGCCAGAACCACTCTCCAGTCTCGCTGATACGCATCAATCGCCGTCATGCGGACGCAGGCATGTGTGTTGATCCCCGCCAGAATCAGAGCGTCAGGCTTCCATTCGTCAAGCACCGGTTCGAGCTCGGTTCCAAAGAACGCGCTGTACCGCTTCTTGACCAGGACCGGATCTGACGGAGCGCTGGCAAGGTCCGAAGCAATCTCGCAGCCCGCCGTCCGCTTGATCGTGATTCGAATCCCCTTCTCTTTCATCTGCGGGAAGGCATCTCGAAGATCAGGCTCGAACTCCTGGCGAACCCAAATGATCGGCCCGGCCAAGCTGCCGCATAAGCCCGACCAGTTCGTTGATGGATCGGACCAGCTCTTGCCTTCGCGACGGCGCCCATTTCTCCAGAAAATCATTCAACATGTCAATGACGATTAGGACCGGTCGTTGCATGGCTGGAAAAGTTAGCACACTGCATTCCTGAATCGCCGGGCGACTTCGGAAAGCCAATTGCCGTTAAAGGGCGCCTACACTCACGACGGACGGGATCGTCTGGGCCTGGTATATCGTTCAGTAAACTCGCTCGGGGTCGTCCTTTTTTCTTGCGCAATCCCCTCCAAAGCTCTGGGTTGTTGATTTGAGCTCCTACGCCGGCTGGTGCCCGCGCACTCGTCCCCAACTTGCGAGACAATAGGCGCGTATCCGACATGCGCGCTTGCTCCCTCTTAGTCCCCGGCCTCGCTCTGCTTGTGGCGCTCGCGCATGGGGCCCAGACTGGAAGCCGGCTGTCGGTAATCGTGCTCGATGAAAATGGGGTCGCCGTTTCCACCGCCCACGTTACCCTCCAGCCTCCGTCGCCAGCCCTGGCTCTCCGCTGTGAGACCGGGATTTCCGGCTTCTGCGAATTTCTGCGCGTCCCGCAAGAATCTGTCCAGCTCCGCGTCGAGAAGGAGGGATACTATTCCGCCACCTCTGCCATCGATTCCGCGGCCTCGTCCGAAGTCGAAGTGACTCTCCATCATCTGAAAGAGATCAAGGAAACGGTCGACGTTCGCGAGTCGCCGCCCGTAATCGAGAGTTCGCAAACCGCGTCCCAGGAGCGGCTCACGGGCATGGACATCATCAACGTCCCCTACCCGTCCAGCCACGACTACCGCAACGCCCTCAATTACATTCCCACGGTGTTCGTCGATCCCTACGCCCAGGTGCACGTGGCGGGCTCGCAAACTTATCAGACGGTCACGGTGCTCGATGGGCTCAACGTTACTCAGCCTTCGAATGGACAACTTCTGCTGCACGTTTCCACCGATGCGTTTCGCTCCATTCGGGTGGAACCGAGCCGTTACTCCGCGGAGTTTGGCAAAGGCTCAGGAGGCGCGATTCTACTGGAGACCGGAATTGGCGACGATCACTACCGCTTCATTGCCACCGACTTCATTCCTTCCTGGCAGAACAAGAAGGGATGGAAGTTCGATCAGTTCAACCCGCGGCTTACCCTGTCGGGCCCGATCGTGAAAGGAAAAATCTGGTTCTTCGACGCTCTCGACGGCGTCTACCAGAACTTAATCGTTACCGAGTTGCCCGACGACCAGAATCAGGACGTGGTGACTCGTCTTGGAAATCTCGCCAAGGTTCAGGCCAATCTCTCTTCCCGCAATATCCTCACCACCACTTTCAACCTCAACGAATATCACGACCAGCACGCCGGGCTCTCACCGCAAAATCCCCAGGCCTCGACCCCGGCCGTCGGTCAGCCTGCTTACCAAGGGGGAATGAAGGATCAGCACTACTTCTCTGGGGGCACTCTGTTTGAAGTGGCGTTCGGTTTCAATCGCTACGATCTCAACCAGATTTCGCGGGGCATCGATCCGTACTTCGTTTCGCCGGAAACCGCGGACGGCAGCTACTATCTCACCGCGCACACGCGGGCGGATCGCTGGCAGGTCGTCTCCAATCTCTACCTGCGCCCTCGCGAATGGCATGGCCGGCACGACTTTAAAGTCGGCATTGATCTGGACCGGCTGCGCTACGACGCCAATTACTTGCGAAACCCGATCTCTTATCTGCGCGAAGGCCAGCCGCAGGGCGACTGCCTTGCGGCCGATCCCTCGCCCTGCTCACGCTATTCAGTTTTTCCGGGTGCCCCCGCGCTAACCCAGTTCAACACTGAGCTCAGCGGATATTTTCAGGATCGCTGGCTCCTCACTTCGGGTCTCTTGCTCGAGGCCGGGCTTCGCCTGGACTGGGATCAGATCGAGCGACACTCCCGTTTTTCCCCGCGTCTGGCAGCCACCTGGGTCCTCGACAACAGTGGCAACACCAAGCTCTCCGCCGGATTCGGAGTCTTCTACGACGCGACAGCGATCTTTTTGATAGCCCGTCCTAGAGCGGGCACGCGCATCGATTACTTTTTCGATGAGGACGGTCACCCAACGAAAGACTCGAATGGCGTTGCGATCGGGCCAGTCCTCTCGTCATTTACCGCCGATGTTCATCACTTGCAAGCGCCACGCGTCCTCAACTCAAGCATTGCCCTTGAACGCAAGCTGCCCGCCGACATTTATGTGAAAGTGGAATACATCCGGAAGCGCGGCAGTCACGGTTTTGTTTACGAGCTCACCGATCCCTCCACCTTCAACGGAAACTTTGAGCTCACCAACACGCGACAAGATCATTACGACGGGGTTCAGATTAGCGGACGCCACGCCTTTCGCAATGGCCACATGGTCGCGGCCTCCTACGTCCGCTCTCACACCCGGAGCAATCAGGTCCTCGACTTCAACATCGACAACCCTCAATTCAGTCCCCAGCAGCCCGGCCCGTATCCCTGGGATACCCCGAACCGTTTTCTCTCCTACGGCCTGCTGCCGCTGGTGAGAGGATTCGACTTGGCTTATTCCACCGAGGTTCACACCGGGGTGCCCTTCAATGTCGTCACCGATCAGCAGCAACTCTACGGTCCCCCCGGCTCGCGCCGCTTTCCTACCTGGTTCACGCTAAACACACACGTTGAAAAGCGATTCCACGCTCTGGGCTACTATTGGGCCATTCGCGGCGGCTTCAACAACGTGACCGGCAGGAAAAACTGGATTTTCGTCAACAATGAACACGACTCCCCTGACTTCCTTACCTACAGCGTTTACAACGGCCGTGCTTTCACAGGGCGAATCCGTTTTCTCGGCCGCAAATGAACGTCCACCGCGACGTGCTCATGGGGATCGACTGTGCCTTGACTATTACTTTTGCCACGCGCACTACCGATAAGCTCGACCTAACCGCATGGAGTCAAATGTGGATTTCTCGAGCGACTCGGCAGCAACTGTTGTAAACAGAGGATTTGCCGCGATCCATATCGCGTCGATCCGCCACAAACTGCTTTCCCTTGACATCCTCCTATATTTCTGCAATTATCGAAATATGCCCTCCACCCCCGACGTCGCCCGCTACGCCGATATGTTCGCCGCCATGGGCGCGGAGTCCCGCCTGCGCATCATGCAACTCCTTCTGCAGGCTCATCCCGAAGGCCTGGTCGTCAACGAGATCCAGCAGGAACTCAACATCCCTAACTCCACCCTCTCCCACCATCTCGATAAGCTGCGCAACGAAGACCTGGTTGCCGTCACCCGCGAGAGCACGTTTCTTCGCTACACCGCTAACGCCGACGCCCTGCAGGAAGTCTTGCAGTTCCTTTATGCCGAATGCTGCACGCGCAACCGCGCCGTTCGCCCGCGCGACGTCGTGCAGATCGCGAAAGCGAAATAGGAGACCCCCGCCATGCCATCGACCGATACGCCCGCCAACGTAAAAGATGTGGTCAAGGAAAAATACGGACAAGCTGCCCTGCGCGTGAAGTCGGGCGGCAGCGCCTGCTGCGGGGCGACGCCCGCGCGCGAATGCTGCGATCCGATCAGCGCCAATCTCTATGACTCCACTCAGGCCGCGCAAATTCCGGAAGAAGCTATGCTCGCCTCGCTCGGCTGCGGTAATCCCACGGCCCTCGCCCAACTCCATCCCGGCGAAGTCGTTCTCGACCTCGGCTCCGGCGGCGGCATCGACGTGCTGCTCTCCGCCCGCCGCGTCGGCCCCACCGGCAAAGCCTACGGACTCGACATGACGGACGAGATGCTCGCGCTCGCTAACGCCAACAAGCAGAAAGCCGGCGCCACCAACGTCGAATTCCTGAAAGGCGAAATCGAAAACATCCCGCTACCCGATAACTCGGTCGATGTCATCCTCTCCAACTGCGTCATCAATCTCTCCGCCGACAAAGACCGCGTCCTGCGCGAAGCCTTGCGCGTCCTGAAGCCGGGAGGCCGCTTCGCCGTCTCCGATGTCGTCACGCGCGGCGACATTGCGCCGCAGATCCGCGAGAGCCTTCTGTTGTGGGTGGGCTGCATTGGAGGAGCGCTCGAAGAGAATGACTATCGCGCCAAGCTGCAAGCTGCCGGCTTCGAACAGGTCGACATCGAGCCCACGCGCATCTACCGCGTGGCAGACGCCCGCGAATTCCTCGCCGGCCAAGGCCTCGACGTAGACGCCCTGGCCCGCGAAGCCGACGAAAAATTCATGAGCGCCTTCATCCGCGCCGTGAAGCCGGCGCTACATAAGTAGCGCAGCAATAGTAGGCAACAATGCGAACGCTCACTCCCGACTTGTCATCCCGAGCGGAGTGAGGCGCAGCCGAACGCAGTCGAGGGACCTTGTGTTGTGCTCGCATCTGCACGCAGTAGATCTGTCCCTCAAAGTTACGGCAAATGATTGAGCTTCCCGAGAGTTGCTTGGAGAAAAACCATGCCTAACAACGTCCTCTTCCTCTGCACGGGCAACTCGGCGCGCTCCATCATGGCTGAAGGCATTCTCAACTTCAAAGGGCGCCCCAATTTCACGGCTTACAGCGCCGGCAGCCACCCTTCCGGCGCAGTTCGCCCCGAAGCCTTGCACCAGCTTGAAATCGCGCACATCCCCATCGGCGGTCTGCGCAGCAAGTCCTGGGACGAATTCGCGCAACCCGGCTCTCCCACACTCGATTTCGCCTTTACCGTCTGCGACAATGCCGCGAAAGAGGTCTGCCCCATTTGGCCAGGACAGCCGATCACGGCGCACTGGGGCGTGCCTGATCCGGCCGCCGTTCGCGGCAGCACCGCCGACATCGAGCGCGCGTTCCGGGAAGCATTTTTCCTTCTCGATCGCCGGATCAGCCTGTTCCTGTCCCTGCCGTTGAAGAGTCTCAAGGGTCTCGCCCTCCAGCACGAACTCGACAACATCGGCCGGGCCATGGCGCCCGTCGATCACAAGTAGCGCACGGCGCGATCTCAACCGCGTCACGTGAGGTCAATACAACGTGAGCACAAGCCACCGTCTCAGCTTCCTCGATAGCTATCTCACCGGCTGGATCTTCGCTGCCATGGCTACTGGCGTTCTGCTGGGCTGGCTGGTGCCGGGAACCGTGCCCTTCCTCAATCGTTTCAGCGTGGGTACTACATCTGTTCCGATTGCGATTGGCCTGATCCTCATGATGTACCCGCCCTTCGTCAAAGTTCGCTACGAGGAGTTGCACGAAGTCTTCCGCAACAAACGCATCTTGGGTCTCTCGCTTCTGCAGAACTGGGTCGTCGGTCCAATCTTGATGTTCGTATTGGCCATCGTGTTCCTGCACTCTTACCCGGAGTACATGGCGGGACTCATCATGATCGGCCTGGCCCGCTGCATCGCCATGGTCATTGTCTGGAACGAACTAGCCAAGGGCGACACGCAGTACGCCGCCGGCCTCGTCGCCTTCAACTCGCTCTTCCAGGTCTTCTTCTACTCGGTGTATGCATGGGTGTTCATCACCGTATTGCCCCGCATGCTCGGCCTGCGCGGGGCGGTGGTAAATGTCTCGATCGCACAGATTGCACAGAGCGTTTTCATCTACCTTGGAATCCCGTTCCTCGCGGGCTTTGCCCACCCGTACCCTTCTGCTGCGCGCGAAAGGCCGCGAATGGTATGAGCACACCTTCATCCCGCGTGTAAGCCCGCTCACGCTGGTCGCCTTGCTGTTCACGATCGTGGTGATGTTCTCCCTGAAAGGCGAGTACATCGTCCGTCTACCGCTCGATGTGCTGAGGATCGCGGTGCCGCTGCTCATCTATTTCGTGGTGATGTTCTTGGTGTCGTTCTATATGGGCAGGAAGGTAGGTGCGGACTATTCGAAGACGACCACGCTGGCCTTTACGGCAGCCTCCAACAACTTCGAACTCGCCATCGCCGTAGCGGTCTCGGTCTTCGGCATCAACTCAGGAGCCGCGTTCGCAGCAGTGATCGGCCCGCTGGTGGAAGTCCCGGTGATGATTGCGTTGGTAAACGTCGCGTTCTATTTCCAGCGGACGGCGTTCCCACCCGCGTCGGATCTCGCGACGCAAGTGTCAAGCGCCTCCACTCAGCATTAAGTAAAACAAAACGAGACCGCGCGGTGCCCCAGGTTCGCGTCCGCACTTTGGACGCTAACCTGGGCCTCCACTACTGACGGCCATTGTGCAGAAACGGCGAGTTCGCAGCGAACGGGAAGGGCACGACTTCAGTCGTGCCCTAAAAGCTCAACAGGACCGGGGGCTTCAGCCCCTGAGGTGAGCTGCTGCAGAGCGAGGACCACCCGACATCACAACAAGAACGTTCGCTCGGAGCTCTAGCTCAAGGCCCGCACCTGCTAAGCCGCTACTTCCTCTTCCTCCAAATCTCCATTGGTCTCCGGCTCGTGTTCATCGCGCTGCCCCGCATTCACCAATCCCACGCCGACCAGAATGATCAGCATCGCGAGAATCGTAAACACTCCCATCGGCTCGCTCGCCAACAACCAACCCAGCAACACCGCCACCACCGGGTTCACATACGCATACGTCGCCACCCGCGATGGCGACGCCACCATGTGCAGCCAGCTGTATGCCGTGAATGCGATGATCGATCCGAACACCGCCAGGTACGCCAGCGCCAGCCACGAGCGTTCCGACACTGCACTCCAATGAAATCCTGCGGTCTCGCGCGTCAGCGTCGCGGCAATCATCAGCGCCACGCCGCCGCCGAGCATCTGCATCGCCGACGAGAGCACCGGCGACTCCGGCATCTTCACGCTGCGCATCCAGATGGTGCCCGCCGCCCAAATGAATGTTCCGAACAGAACCGCAAACGCCCCGAGCAGATTCACTTCCCCGCCGTGCCGCAAAATATCCGGACCGAATAGAACCGCGACACCAACGAAGCCCATAGCCAATCCGGCAAGCGCACGGCTGGTAAACTTGCGCTCCGTTCCCTTCGCGCGCGCCAGTACGACGATCCACATGGGTAGCGTCGCCACCAGCAACGCCGCAATGCCGGAAGGCACGCGCTGCTCGGCCCACGCCAAACTTCCGTGCCCGCCCAGAAACAGCAGCGCTCCAATCAGTGCCGGCTGCACCCACTCGCGCAGCTTCGGCGCGGGCGTCCCTCGCCACCGCGTCCACGCATACAAGGCCGCGCCTGCCGACAGGTGCCGCATGCCCATCATCAAAAGGGGCGGCAGCGTTTCGATCGCGTAGCGAATTGCTAAATACGTCGAGCCCCAAATGAGGTAGATTGCTGCGAACGCAGCGACCAGCGACGCGGTCGTCGGCCGGGGAGTCTGCCGAATTCGGCGGCCGCCCCCGATCTCGAGAGCGTTCCCGCTGCGGAGCAAAGAGCGAATTTCCGAAATCTCGTCAGGCATGATATTCTAACCATCGAAAGCGGTTTAACTGGTTATGTGGCAGCATAGTTCACCTTCTATAACCAGTCAAGTCGATTTTGATGGTTAGATTTAACGGGTTACAGCTTCTTTGATGTCGCACCCCTCAAGCAAGTCACATTTCGATCTGAGTGGTGGAAATCTCGCCCTCGATTTCGTCAACACGGTGAGCAATCGTCCCGCCGCCGAACCCATCGAGCGCCTCACCGACTACAACCATCTCGTCTCCTTCGGACTGGAATCGAACCTATATCCGCACGCCATGGTCAACGACCTTTACATCCGCGCGGGGCGTCTGCCCGGCATGGCGAAGAACGCGTTGCTGAAGGCGATCCAGTTTCGTGAAGCGCTGTTCGCGATCTTCTCGGCAGTCGTGGAACGCCGCGCCATTCCAGGAAGTGCGCTCCAGCAACTGACGCTGATGCTGCAGGAAGGGGTGGCCTACGGACGCCTGGTGCACACCGGCCATCGCTTCGCCTGGGAGTGGACGTCGATGAACATTCATCTCGAGTCCGCGCTGTGGCCGGTAGCGCGCTCGGCCGCGGACTTGCTCCTCTCCGATGAACTCGAGCACGTTCGCATGTGCGCCTCCGACGAGTGCGCGTGGCTCTTCATCGACAAAACCAAGAACCAGCGCCGCCGCTGGTGCGACATGAAGACCTGCGGCAACCGTGTGAAAGCGCGCAGGCACTACCAGAGAATGAACAGTAAGTGAGTTCGTCGAAATTATCTCTGTCGATCCGGCCGTTTCTCTACCTGGTTACGAAGATAACCTGACGATTCTGCAAGGAACCATCGACAATATCGAACGAAAGCCCCGTGTGCATGACGCTTCGGAAAAGTTGAGGCTGCTATGACTGAACGCAGAGTTGACTTCACCACTCGCAAGCGCGTGTCTGAGATGTCTCCGGAAGAAATGCGACGTGCGCTACTCGTCTCTGAGAAGACCGGCCTCCCCAACCGGCGGGCGTTTGATGAAGGAGAACCCAGCCCTTTCGTGGCGATGAGCGATCTTGATGGCCTGAAGTCGATGAACGATCAGTATGGTTATTCGACTGGAGATGTACTGATCCGCACGTTTGCCGAAGTGTTAGCGGCGGCTGAGTTGGACGCCTATCACGACAAGGGTGACGAGTTCCTGTGCAAGGGCGCATCGTTTCAGGAACTCAACTCGAAACTCTGCAGGGCACAGCAATTGATGAAGCAACAGACTTTCGTTGCGGAAAGCGTAAACGGCCTGGTCGCCACGATCGTGGGCGCGGAGTTTTGCTTCGGCATCGGAGCGAATCTGCAGGAAGCCGAGCGTTCCTTGAAACTGCAGAAGGAGTTGCGCCGGCACAACCGAAACAGTTGGCCGGGGAACTTCAGTAGCGGCAGATAAATCGACCGCAATCCTAACGAATCGAAAAAGCTAGCGCTGTTCACCACAGCGGGCACTATTCTTTGGGCGCGGCCTTGATGGCCGCGCTCTTTGTTTTTCATGGGGTGGCGGCGTGTCGTCCCTGAAGGGAGTCTTCATTGATTTCGTTTCCTCTTCCCCGCACTTACGTGCGGGGCTTGCTTCTGGCGTCCCTGCGGAACTCTGACAAGAGCCTGCCTGCACTGCGGCTAAAGCCGCCCCTTCCCTTGTTGCGCTTACGGCGCGCCTGAAGGCGCGCCCTGATGCGAATCTATTCTGAATTGCAGCGGGCCGGCCTCAGCGGCTAAAGCCGATTGCGTGGTGCGCTTTTCGGCACGGCTGAAGCGTGCCCTTCCCGTTCGTGCTCCTATTCAGCGTGCCCTACCGAATTAGCAGACCTCGCATCAAGCGGAATGCTTGCCCACACAACGATAGGCGCATGTATCCGGTAAAGTAGGGTTCATGACGCCTTCGGCCAAGAAGAAAACGTTTCTGCATCAGCATTCGTTGAGTCTGGGAGCACTGGGTGTGGTGCTCTTGTTGATTTTTCTATACAGCCGCGCCAATCCGCAGACGCATGTGGGATCGTTTTTTGGAAACGCGATCGCAGATTGGACCGGCGTCTTTGTGACCGTGGTGCTAACGAAGTTCCTTTACGAAAAAGGCTCGAAGGAGAGCAAGCAGCCGAAGGGGATCTTGCCCGACAAAGTGCTGGAGATTTTGCGCGAGCATTCCCTGACGATTTTTCTCGTCATCACGGGGATTGGATGGGTAGTGGCGTTTGGGGCGATGGATCCGCAGAGTAAGTGGGGGGAGGTGGTGGGGAATATTGTTTCCGAGTGGACGCAGATTCTGGGGCTGGTGTTGCTGACGAAGAAGCTGATTGAGGTGGGGACGAAGGCGTAGGGGCTTTTTGCTGATGGCGGGTGGCTAATGGCTCGTAGCTGGGCCTGGCCGCTTGATGGACATTGTCTCGGATTCGTTGACTTGGGTTTCTGGGGACCGTAAGATTCGCGCTGGTTTTCTGGCATTCCGACAATCTCAAATAGATTTGTACAGTGATTCTCATCTTCGGGAGGCATCGTGCTTCGATTGCTGCGTCGATCGTTCGTCATGGCTGACCTGCCTTTACTGAGTGCTGTGTCTTGTTGGGCTCTGCTCTCCCTTGCCCTGCTTATGATGGCTTTTCCTTGTTCTCCGGTCTGGGCACAGGAGTCGTCCATCAGCGAGCAGGCTCCGGCGGCGCCACTGTTCACCTTGCAGGAGGTCATGATTCCGGTGCGCGATGGCGTGCACCTGCAGACGGCGATTCTTACTCCGGTCAATCAGACCGCGCCGCTGCCGATTCTTTTTCGGCGCACGCCTTACGGCGTTCCGGACAAGCCGTACACCAAGATCCCCGCGCATCTGAAAGAGCTGATGCAGGATGGCTACATCATCGTGGTGCAGAATCTGCGCGGGCGGTTCAAGTCGGAAGGTCAGTTCTTGCTCTCGTCGTGGGTGGACTTGAAAGACCCGAAGGCGACCAACGAGACTACCGATGCGTATGACTCGATTGAGTGGCTGGTGAAGAACGTTCCCAACAATAACGGGAGGGTCGGAATGTGGGGCGTGTCGTATGACGGGCTGACGACGGCGTTGACGCTGCTGCATCCGCATCCGGCGCTGAAGGCGATCAGCGAGCAGGCTTCGCCAGTCGACCAGTGGATGAACGATGACGATCATCGCTATGGTGCGCTGCGCGAAAGTTATAACTTCGAATACGACGTGATGGAGCAGGCGGACAAGAACAAGAACACGAACTTCGCATTCGAGACGTACGACACGTACCAGTGGTACCTCGATCTGGGGCCGGTGTCGAATATCAACGACAAGTATCTGCATGGCTCGATTCCCTACTGGAATTCGAACGTGGAGCATCCGGACTACGACGAGTTCTGGAAGAAGGAAGCGTGGGTGAGGCAACTGCATTCATCGTCGGTGCCGAACCTGAATGTGGCGGGATTCTGGGATCAGGAAGATCCGTGGGGGCCGTGGCAGATTTTTCGGCACTCACTGGAAAGCGATCCGGAGCACACCAGCCTGATGGTGGCCGGGCCATGGTTTCACGGGCAGTGGCAATCGCCTAAGGGCGACTACATCGGTCAGGTTAAATTTGGCGGACACGAGACGGCGCGCGAGTTCCGCGAGAACCTGGAGGCGCCGTTCTTCCGCTACTACCTGCATGGCAAGGGCGAGAAACCGCAATGGCAAGCGACCATGTTTCAGAGTGGATCGAACCAGTGGCGGACGTATGCGGTGTGGCCGCCGAAGGAAGCAAAGCCGACGAAGCTGTATCTGAATGCGGATGGGACGCTGTCGTTCAAGGCGCCTGTGCCGGGCGGGGCTTCGGCCGGGAAGGGCGGATATCGTGAGTATGTGTCGGACCCTGCGAACCCGGTGCCGTACCGCACGCGGCCGATTTCGCCGACGTATCCGGGAGGCGACTGGCGGACGTGGGAAATGGCGGACCAGCGTTTTGTGGATCACCGGCCGGACGTGCTGTCGTTCGTGAGCGAACCGCTCGATCATGATGTGACCGTGACCGGGCAGCTTTCGGCGACGCTGATCGCGTCGACGTCAGGGACGGACAGCGACTTTATGGTGAAGCTGATCGATGTGTATCCGGAGAACGCGCAGAAGAATACGTGGGACGAAGAGGACGGGCCGAAGCCGGGCGAGTATGCGCAGTCCCTGAACGGATACCAGTTGCCGGTGGCGATGGAGGTGCGGCGCGGACGGTATTTGACGAGCTATGAGAAGCCGCACGCGCTGGTGCCGAACAAGCCGACGGAGTGGAAAGTGCCGCTGCGCGATCATGATCACGTGTTTCTGAAGGGGCATCGGATCATGGTGCAGGTCCAGTCGACGTGGTTTCCGATTATTGATCGCAATCCGCAGAAGTTTGTGCCCAGCATTTATAAGGCTGCGGCTGGCGATTTCGTGAAAGCTACGCAGCGGGTATATTGCTCGCCGGGGATGGCGTCGTATGTGGAGCTGCCGGTGGTGGAGTGAATGGACATCGGAGTGTCGTCCCTGAAGGGACTTTCTTGATTCGTTCGACTCCTCCCCGCACTTACGTGCGGGGCTTTCTTCTGACGTCCCTGCGGGACTTTCGCCGCTGACGCAGTCTGGATCACAGCAGAGCGTGCGGACGGTGGGTGGTGGTCCAACGTTAGCGCACTGTACGCGCGCACGTGGGGCACCATCGCGGTCCTTCTGACGGCGGTTGAGCTTCGACGGGAGCGCGCTGGAGTTGTGGGGCTGAATCGACGGGCGGGGACGCCCGTCGCTCCATTTTCATTTATGCCAGTTCCACACTGGCTTGCCCTTGTCGTCGCGCAGCATGAGGGTGTCGGTGCCTTTGACGACTTCGCGCGCGAGGACGAGGTCGGCTCCGTCCTGCTTGATTTTTGATCCTGTGACGGTGACTTCATCTCCCTTCGCGAAGGTTGCGCCCATGTCGTCGAGGAACGATTTGGGGCAGAGATAGATGTCGATGCTATCGTCACCACTTTTCACGAGCAGGTGGGCGACCTCTTTCACGCTGCCCTTGGGGGGCAGCTTCAGGTCCTCAACCGTCACTTTGAACTTGGCTTCGGTGCCCGCGTCGTATTTGGGGGCTACTGCCTGGGCTTGCACAAGGGCCGTGGACGACGCAACCAGCAAGCAAAAGGCCGTGGCGGGCAGACGACGCAAATGGATCGACATGGATCCTCCTCGGGACAGCGTCAGCGATCTTCTTTGAATCCGAAAAAAGTGTGAATGAGTCCTACCGCGCCGGTTTATGAAGAGGAAGGAATGGCGGCCGGCAACGAAGACATTCTAACCCTGCCGGAGGCGAAAAGCTATGACGCGACTGTGCCGATCCTTGAAAACCAGCGGTGATACCACAGTTGAAACGAGGCGGTGACGAAACCGTTGCGCTGATACAGGCGCTGCGCTGCGAGGTTGCGGCCTTGCGTGACAACGGTGGCGCGCTCCGCCCTCTGCTCGCGCGACCAGAACAAGAATTGGTGCACGAGCTTCGTGCCCAGTCCGCCGCCCTGATGCTGCGCACCGACACCCAGAAGGCCAATTTGCGACTCGCCGTCCTTGAGGTGGCAGGTGAGGTAGGCGGCGGGGACGTTTGCGACGTCAGCTACGAGGACCGCCTGCGCGAAACCCCGAAAACTATTCTCGATCCAGGTGGCGTAGAGCTGATCGCACTTGTCGTGGTCGAAATGGCCGTCGAAGTAGAAGCGCGTGTCGCGATGAGTGTTGCGCGCGATTTCTCGCAGGGCAGGCAAGTCTTCTTCGCGGGCGAGTCGGATGGTCGCGTGTGCCGGAAACGTCTCGCTTTGCGCGAGCGGCTTCTCCAAGGTCATGCGCACGTCGGTCAGGTGGAAGCCGTTGTTCTCGGCAAGGAGCGGCGTCGCGGCGTGGTCGGAGTCAGAGAGAAAGTAAAGGCAATCGATGCGATTCGAACCGCACCATTGCAGCGTGGAGGCAAGCGTTTGCTCATTGAGGTGCGCGACGTTCAGGCGCGCGATGCGGACGCCGAAGAAATTGGAGTCCCATTCGAGAAAGGTGCAAAGATGCTGTTCCCTGCTTTCTGCGGCTGCTACGGGTTGATTGTCAGGCGTCACGAGCGGCACACGAAGGAGGTCACAGCGGCAATCACGCGCGATTGCTCGGCTTCGGTCAGGTCGTTGAAGAACGGGAGACGCAGCAGGCGGAGGCTGAGGTCGTCGGTAACCGGACAGGGCGTTTCGCGGGCGGCGCACTTGAGACCCATGGGCGAAGAGTGAAGTGGCACGTAATGAAAGACGCTCAGAATGCCCTGCGACTTGAGATGCGCTATCAGAGCTTGCCGGCACTCGAGCGACGGCATCAGCAGATAGAACATGTGATAGACCTGCTCGCAGTCTTCAGGAATGATGGGCAGACGCACCTTGCGCTCCGTAGCCCAGGGCTCGAGGTGATGGCGATAGGTTTCCCAGATGCGCTGGCGCTTACGCTGGACTTGTTCGCGGGCTTCGAGTTGCGCGAGCAGAAAGGCGGCCAGCAGGTCGGAGGGCAGGTAGCTGGAACCGATGTCAACCCAGGTGTACCTGTCGACTTGCCCGCGGAAAAACTGGCTGCGGTTGGTTCCCTTCTCGCGGATGATGAGCGCCCGCTCGATGAGGTCGGAGTCGTTCACGAGAAGGGCGCCGCCCTCCCCGCAGGTGACGTTCTTGGTTTCGTGAAAGCTCTGCGTGGCGAGAGCGCCGAACGTTCCGGTTAGTTTTCCTTTGTAGCGTGCGAACAATGCGTGCGCGTTGTCTTCGACGATGCGAATGCCGTGACGGGTGGCAATCGCGCCGATGGCACCCATTTCGCAGGCCACCCCGGCGTAATGCACGGGCACGATGGCTTTGGTGCGCGGGGTGATCAGGCTTTCGAGTTTCGATTCGTCGAGGTTGAGGGTGTCGGGGCGAATATCGGCGAAGACGATTTTTGCGCCACGCAGGACGAATGCGTTCGCCGTTGAGACGAAGGTGAAGGACGGAAGGATGACTTCGTCGCCGGGGCCGCAATCGAGAAGCATCGCGGCCATTTCGAGCGCATGCGTGCAGGATGTGGTGAGCAGCGCTTTCGTCACACCCAGTTCCTTCTCGAGCAATTCGTGGCAGCGGCGCGTGAACGGGCCGTCTCCGGAAGCATGGCCATTGGCGATTGCTTCAGCGATGTACTTGTACTCATTGCCGGTAATGCAAGGGCGATTGAACGGAATGCTGATGTTCATGGCCGGGGACTCCGGCCGGAAGTGGTATCGGAGCGCACAACGTAGGGAGGCTTCTGCATGCTGCGGAAGTGCATGCGGGCCAGGTACTCACCCATGATTCCGAGCGCGAACAGTTGCGCGCCGGAGAATAACGCGACGATTGACGCGAGGAATGGGAAGCCGGGGACTGGAGTGCCTTGCAGGAAGTAACGCACCAGCACGTAGACGAGGACGCCGAATCCGAAGAGCGTAAACAAGAAGCCGACCAGGCTGGCGATCTGCAGGGGCTTGGTGCTGAAGCCAGTCATCATGTTCATGGCATGCGTGACCAGCGTGCGGAAGGTGTATCCGGAAATGCCCTGGCTGCGGGGCTCGTGACGGACCGGGGTGGCGGCGAATCGGTTCGTACCCCAGGTGAGCAGGACGTCGATGGAGACGAACGCGCCTTCGTAGTGATTGAAGGCGTTCGCGACTTCAGCGCGGAAGACGCGGAAGGCACTGACCTGGCGGGCGATCTGTGCGCCCATGACGTTTTGTAGAGCTAGCTTGGTGGTGAGTGAAGCGAGGTCGCGCAGGAGGCCGTGTTGTTCTTGCGAGGGCGTGCCGTAGACCACGTCGTATCCCTGATCGAGGACGGCGAGCAGCTTCGGGATTTCCTCGGGGGGATGCTGGAGGTCGTCGTCCATGGTGACGATGATGGCGTACCGGGTGGCGCGAATTCCGCAGAGGAGCGCGTTGTGCTGGCCGTAGTTGCGCATCAGGTTGATGGCGTGGATCCAGGGGTGCTGCGCGGCGAGGCCAGTGATGACGTCCCAACTGTTGTCGGGGCTATTGTCGTTGACGAGGATGAGTTCGTAATTTTCGGCGAGCGTGGGCAGCACTTCGCCCAGGCGGCGGACGAGTTCGGGCAGGATGGCTTCGCTGCGATAGACCGGCACGACTACGGAAATTCCGGGCGCGTGGTCGCGGGCGCCGCGGCTCGCTGGCGAGTCGGGACTTTGCTGGAGCGGGGTCATGACGCGCTATCCACGCGCCACCGTGGTGATGCCGACGATGATGATCACCAGGCCGAGGAGTTTTTGCGTGGAGATTTTTTCGTGCAGGAAATAGAACGCGCCGATGGTGATGAGCATGTACGTGAGGCTCACGAACAGGGGGTAGCAGGTGGAGAGCTTCTGGGTGGCGAGGATGTACAGCCACATGAGAGCCCCGGCGCAGGTTAGAAGGAATCCAGCTAGAAACGCAGGCTGGACCAGCAGGTGCAGGAAGGCAGCCAGCGAGATGCCCATGCCTCCAGCCTGCGCGACACCTGTTTTTAGCAAAACGTTGGCCGCCGCCATGCAGAATGCGGTCAGCAGCAGGAGCAAGAACCCTGCCAGAGTCACGCGTGTCGTCTCCCGTGCAGCATCATCGTAACCACCTTGGCGCAGCCTGATGTCCTAGCGAACGGCTACGTTATCATAAGGTGCTAATGGCATCTAGTTGCGGGAACTTTCACGCTGTGTCGCTCCGAAGAACACCCGACAAAATATTTCAACTGGACAGTCGTGAGTGATCGATCTAGCGAAGATCAGCACAAATCTGGAGCCAGCCCCTGATGGGCAATGGCGATCGAAGACCTCGTCCGCCATCTCGTACCCCGACTGGGGGAATGAAGCATGCTTCCAGGTGGAAGATTCGTCCTTCTGGTTTCGACACCGGAATGCGTGCATCCTCGAAGCAATGAAACAATTCCCTCCGCCGGGGCCGGTGTTCGACGTCGGCGGGGGAAACGGTTTCGTGGCGAAGGGCATGCAGGATGCGGGGCTCGAAGTGGCACTGGTCGAGCCCGGGGTTACGGGCGCGAGAAATGCGCAGCGTCGGGGCGTCCAGTCCGTGATCTGTGCGACCCTGGAGAGTGCCGGCTTCATTCCCGGCAGCCTGACTGCTGTCGGTTTGTTCGACGTGGTGGAACACATTGAGAACGATCATAAATTCATCACCATGATCTGGAATCAACTGCGCCCCGGCGGGCGGGTCTACATAACTGTTCCGGCCTATAACGCGCTGTGGTCCCAGGAGGACTTTGATGCGGGCCATCAGCGTCGCTACGGCCGGCGCGGCCTGCATGATTTGCTTACACAAGCTGGATTCTGGGTGGACTTCCTGACTGGGTTCTTCCAGTTCCTGGGTCCCGCCATCGTTGCAGGAAGAGTCTTGCCTTATCGTCTGGGATTAGCGAAATCCCCCGACCCGACCAGCGTTGGCAGCCACATGAAGCAGCAACACGTCATTCAGAGCAGCGTGGTCGGCAAGGTCTTGACATGGCTGCAGCAACGAGAGACTACGGCAATCAGTGCGAGGAGAGAGTTGCGCTCCGGCGCAAGTTGGCTGCTTGTTGCTCGTAAACCTTAGCCAATCCGCCCTAGAACAGAGTCGCTGCACGCTTCCGGGAGCGAGCGTGCGAAGGGAATCGCAGTCTGATGGATGGCTTCGCTGCAATAGACCGGGACGACTACGGAAATTCCGGGCTCGTGCTCGCGGGGGTGCGGCGCCGCCCGAGGCCATGCGGTTGGGTTCGTTTCGTAATACTCGCCAATGTCTTGCTCAACCCAGTGGGTTCGTTCCGTAATTTTGGCTCAGCGTCCCACTGTTACAATTTCCTGCACGAAACGGGTGGGCCGCGATCGGCTCTATGGGCAATCCTCAGCACGAACACGACTCTCCGAAGCCGGGGATCAACGGAGCGCGGATAGTGTGGAGCTCCGTCGATACATCGCTGCTCGCTGCGAACCGTTCAAGTCTGTCCTCTGTTCAGAAGGGGCCAATCGCCGGGATTTCGTGTCCAGGGAATCGTTGGGCGCAAAATATGCCAACCGTCCCTTGTCGACGACACTCAGCAGTTTCCTAGACTAATGGTTCCCGCAATTGCAAGTACGCCGGGTCCGGTCTGACGTTTTCGTTTTCCGCCCTTCGGTTAGTTCAGTCATCCGTGACGAGCAAGCGGGCAACGGCTCCATCGTCGCAAGCGCCGCCGTGCGGAATTAGACCTCGCCAAGCTCAGCCTCCTCCGAGCAATCACCCGGGCTTTACCTTCGCCGAACGATGCAGCATCTGGTCTGCCGTGATGTAGTTCAAGACGACCGCAACGGCTTCTGCAGGGTCCAAACTTGCGGGCACTGGAATGGACTGGCGTTGCGGCAAGCAAACGTATTGTGCGTAACCGCCACTGATCGGCATGGCCGCAACCATCTGGCCCAGTTCGAAACCGGAGACGCTTTCGCCGATCTCGTCCACAATGCCGACCAGGTCCCAACCGGGCGTATAGGGCAAGCGCGGTGTCTCCGGATGGATCCCCTCGCGCGCCAGTACGTCAGGCAAGCTCACGCCCGCGGCCAGCACTCTCACCCGTACTTCACCAGCATTCGGCTCGGGGCACTCCTCCTCAACAACCTGCAATGCGTCAGGCCCGCCGTAATGGGTGACGATGATTCGCGTTTGTTTCACGAAACGGCCATCCCCCAGATGGGGTCGGATTATCTAGAAGCACGTCACTATGTCTGTGATCAGGCTCACAAACCGGTCTGGTTAGGGACCTCTATCAGGTTGCGCGTGGCAAAAGTCCGACTGATCCGACGGGCGGCCGCCCTCATTGGCAGTGGTGACTACTGGAATGAGAGCCGAATCAGCCCACCCGAGGAATTCCTGAACTTCCGAAAACCTGAGTATTAGGAAGTGTGGCGATGCCCCCACAGCTCGCCGCAACCGAGAACTGAACATTAGGAGATAAAAATGGAAGCTAAAATGACATCGGAAAAATTGCAAGAAATCGTGATCTGGGTCGCTGCCCACGAGGACATCGTGGAATTTACCGCCAAAGTCCGTGACAAGCGGTTAGTTTACCGTCCCATCACCGAGGAGGACGGTCACTGGGGACGGGTTATCGAACAGCGCACGCTGCGCACCACGACTATTGACCTGCTAACGGGTGAAATTCTTGGAACAGGACGCTCCTTGCGTTTTGGGGGAGTCGTGCCAATGTGGATGCGACTACTGTTGTTGCTGTAACGGCGACCACATCGCCAACTCTTGCTGCTGCACCCCGTGCCTGATCTGCGGACTCTGCGAACACGTTTGTGAATGCGACCGAAAGCACTGCGGCTGCCACGAAGCATGGTGCGACTGCTCAGTGGGGGGAATGCGACCGGGACGATTGCTGCGGGCATGCCAACCACAACGACGAGGAATGCGCTTGTCCACGAGAAGGGGCTCGATACCCGTGAGCCGCTGCCTCGTTCGGCTAGTGGCTGCTCCGAGGAAGCCGTCGTCATAGAGGCATTCGCACTGCGTGCCTTCGCTCATCTTAACCAGCTCATAAGAGCTCAGGTCCATTTCCTGGCAGTCGCCGTAGTAGTGGTTGCGGCTGCCAGCGGCACTCTGTCAGATTCATGAGCCGGCCGGAGCACTCCTCGGCCCACAGTTTTTGGTGCAACCCATTCTCTTCCATGAGCTTGTCAAGGTGGAGTGAGTCCACTTGTCAGCCTCGGTTTGTTGGGTGCGATGGCGATCTTAAGTCAACTACAAGCAGGCCAGTCACCTTCTGTTCTGGGATTACAATCAAATCCGTTGCTTGTACTGATCGACTTTGCCCCATTCTGACTAACAGTTCTAGTACAGGCTTCACTACTTCAGCCGGCGGTGGAACTGTCCTCCAAGGGATGCCGGGGAGACCCCGGCATCCCGCCACCGCTTGTCCACAATGCAGAGGGCGTTTGGTTTTACGGAATCGGATCAGTATCACCTGTCAACAGGTTGGCGCACTGTACGGTGGCGGCACCGACGATGTTCGCGCCCCCGGTGATCAGCGATCTGGAATCGCAGACCAGGTCCAAACCGTTGCCAGTGATTTCGGTCAAAGGATTCGTCCCCGTCCCTACCGCGATTGTGGACATGTTGAGAGCGAGCAAGCCACCATGGGCACTCCCCATAATGCTTGACCCGGCGATGCTTGCGTGGGAGCTGTTGCTCACGAAGACACCGTGGCCTTGGCTGGCGGAGACAGTGAGGTTGGCGCCAGCGTTCAGAGTACCGCCGTCAGAAACGAGTACGCCTGCTGTGTTCCCGCCCCACGACTGGCCGGGATTGGTGATGCGGAGTTTGGTGTCACCCAAGTTGAGTAGAGAACCACTCCCAACTGAAACGCCATAGAAGTTGGTCCTGGTGGAATTCTCGATGACCACGTCAGTGGCTGTTGTGATTGGGTAGTAGGAGTTGAAACTCTGTATATCGACACTCCCGCTCCTACCAATGTCGATGCCGACCTGCATGTTGCGAATGGTGGTGGTTTGCATGGTAACGTGCCCCGAGATGACTTCAAGACCCGCATGCCAGAGAGCTCCCGTAGAGTTCTCAAACAGACAACTCTCGATGTGCACGTCGGAGATATCGACGACCCCAACTGTCGCAAAGCCAGGGTCGCGGGCGGTCACTCGCGCGAGCGACGCCTGGCTGCTCTCGAAGACCAAGATTCCAAACGCGCTGGGCCCGTCGATGGTCAAGTTTCGGAGCTGGACGTCGATACTGTTCCGTCCAATCCCGATGTCCCCCAAAGCTGATGGCCCGGAGTGAATCGCGAATCCGTCGATGGTGACGCTTCGGGAGGCCTCGATCAACAAAACGTGGATAGCGAGACCGTTGCTTGGATCCTTGCTGGGTTGTTGTAGAGTGGCGCCCGGCAGTCCTTTCAAGGTTAGTCCCTGGAAGCCATCTACCCGGACGAATTCGGTGCAGGTTCCTTTTACCAGCACGGTTGTTGGTTCAGCCTTGTTTATTTTGGCAAGCGTTCGATTGATCGACTGGCCCTGGTCACAATTCACGACGATGGTATCGGCCATAACCCAAGTCGCGGTTAATCCCAGCAGGGCGGCGACCCACACTACTCTCTGGGTCGTGCGTACCTGCCAGACTCTACGAGCTTTCGAAACAAGACATGTGGTCATATTCTCCTCCCCATGAGCTAAAACTCCTTTTTCGTGCCGAACGTGTGCCGGTCTGAGTTGGGACGGGCGAGCTCACGTCTTGTTGTAGGGCCGCGGTGAAGGTGCTACCGGACACTGGCGCCCTTGTTGTCGTAGAGATTTCGAAATCTGTCTTGCGCCGCCGCATAGCCCCGGTGGTTGAACGGAGACATCTCGTGTGCCAGAGTTCGAAACAACCAATCGAAGACGAAGAACCCGATCCCGAAGTTCTTGTCCATCAACCCGTCGTTATTCAATACGTGATGGTGGATATCGTGCAATCGCCGCGCTTTTAGGAACCAGCGACTGAGGAGCGGAGCACTTGCCATCCAGAATCCATTGATATGCATGCGGTCATGCAGATAACTGAACATCAGGAAGCTCCACACCAATATCGTCGCGATGGAGAGAATCTGATCGGTGAAAGAGACTCTCAGCAAGCGGAGAACGACTACCGCCATGGCTAGAATCACACTGCTCGGCACAATCCATTCCAGGCCGATATTCCCGATGGCGACCTCGCCGGTGGTTGCATCCAGATACTGCTCGCTTGGACGCTGTTTTTGTAGAGGGCCGTAGAGAACGAGGTGATGTTTCATATGGCTCGCGCTAAGCCAGGGAATCCATCCGCTATGCATCAGGCGGTGCAGCAAGTAGCCAAGGAACTCGGCGATCGTGATCGACGTCGCCACGCAAGCCGCGATATGTGTCAACCCACGCATGCTCCCTCCCCGAGTTCGGGAAACCAGGCCAATTCTCTTCGGGCCGCGATTCCAACTGCCCAGAAACCTTTCAACGCCGCCCACATTTCTGACGAACTCGCTGTCAGCCTTACAGCTAAGTTGTTTATTCCTTGATCCGAATGAGTGACCCTTGGCCCAAACTCCCCATGACATAGGCACGCTCTGTACCAAAGATGGGTGGATGAAATTTACGACCAACTAAGCAGGAGGCAAAAACGTCGTGGAGAGAGCTAGAGGCTACTGATCAACAGAGGTCGACAGTCCAAGCTTCTGCATTTTTGTGCGAAGTCCTTCGCGGCTAATTCCGAGAATCTCTGCTGCGTGCGTACGGTTGCTGGAGGTGTACCGAAGAACAGCCACAATGAGTTTTTTTTCCATCTCTGCCAGAGACATTGGCTCGATCTCGATCTCGGTCTGTTTCGGAGAAGCTGACTTGCGTCGTGCGATGCGTTCGTTAAGGGCGCTTGCAGAAATCTCGTCTCCTGGTGAGCACATCGCTACCAGACGAGCCATTTCTCCCTCCAGTTCCCTAACGTTCCCGGGGAAGTGATATGCCGACAGCAAGTGAGTACATTCACCACTGAGACGAGGTGCCGGAAGGGCGCGCTTGGCTGCATAGGTCCGCAGAAAATGATTCGCCAGCAGCACCACGTCGGCCTTACGCTCACGCAATGGTGGGAGTTTCAGAGTGACCGTGGACAAGCGAAAATACAAGTCTTCCCGGAAATGCCGCTGTACAATCTCACTCTCGAGATCACGGTTAGTGGCAGCGATGACGCGAACGTCGACTTGTTCGGAGCGGGCAGACCCGATTCTGTTGAAGTCTCCTGATTGCAGGACGCGCAACAACCGAGACTGGAGATCGAACGGCATTTCCCCGATTTCGTCGAGAAACAAGGTGCCGCGATTTGCAGAGCCGATTAGCCCTACGCGATCGCGATCGGCGCCGTTGTAGGCTCCGCGAACGCAACCGAATAACTCGGACTCAATCAGCGTCGCAGGAATTGCCGCGCAGTTCAAAACAACGAAGGGACCACTGGCCCGGGAACTGCGACGATAAATAGCGCGAGCAATGAGTTCCTTGCCCGTCCCGGTCTCACCCTGGATCAGTACGGTCAACTCCGTGGGAGCAATCTTCGCAAGCGTTTCGAGCACGATCGACATCCCTTGGTCGGCTGTAATGATGCCGTCACTGTCGCCTAGGGCGAGTTCCAGATCGCGAGCTTTCCTGCACGCACTCTCGACGGTGACCGCAGTGTGCAGGCGGGGTGCGGACAAAGCACATATCTCCGACAACAACTGCTCGTGTCGTTCATTGAAGTGGTTGGAAAGTTCCCGGTTCTCGAGGTAGATGACCGCGAAGGCCTCATTGCTGACGATCAGCGGCGCACAGAGAACGGAACGCAACTGAAGTCTACGTACGCTTTTCTTGTCCCGAAGAACTGCCGATACTCGCGCGTCGTGAACCAGGAGCACCCGCCCTTCCTCGACCGCCATGCCGGCGATGGTAGTGCTGATCTCCATTTCCCGCTCCGCCAGCGTCTCGTTGCGAAAGTTGCGGGCCGCAGTAGCGTGAAATTCGCCTTTCTCACGGGCCACAACACATCCGCGGTCCGCACCCAGAGCTTGGATCGTCATGTCGAGAATGTTCGTGATCAACTCGCCGTAGTCGTGCTCTTGGAGCAAATTGCGGGCGATACCGTAGAGTACGTTGGTCGACTCGGGCGAGCCTTGTGTCATCGAAACGCTCCTGCTGGAGGTTCTCATTTCTTGAGTCCCACACGTTCCAGCAACAGGCGGAACCTGGGGTCGTTCCGCAGCGGGTCTGCCATCGGTTCCGTGGGCAGATATACAAGGTATTCGCTACGCTCTTCTACAGCTTTGTCGAGCCATGAGAAGGCCTGGTTCTTGTCCCCAAGACCTATGTAGATCAGGGCAATATAAAGGCTCGGAACGTATGAGTCTTTGCCAGCGGTCATTTGCTGCATCCGCGCAACGATTCCGTGCGCTGCTGCCGGCTGTCCCGAGACAGCAGCGAGATGACCAACGAGGGCCAGCAGGGCAGGGTCGTGGGGTGCGAATGCCAGAATTGACTGGTAGGCCTGCCTCGCCTGCGAATACCTTCGCATCTGCTCGTAAGCACGGCCTGTATTGATCACAGCAACCGCGTAGTGCGGGTCAATCGACAGAGCCTCCTGGTTTGGCGCGATACTGTCGTTGAAGCGTCTCGCCTGGTAGTATGCCTCTCCCAGCGCGGTGTTGAGGAGGGGTGACTTGGGTTCGATCGAAACGGCCCGCTTCCGTTCGGCAATGGCCCTATCCAAGTCGCCAATGGCGGTCAGATAGTAGCCGTAATACTGATGCGCGGTGGCGTAATCGGGCCGCAGTCGGATTGCTTGACTAAGTTCCTTCTCAGCCTCGGCGGAATTCCAGTCGTATACGAGCGCGGAATATCCCAGCGACACATGAGCTTCTGCTAGGTTTTGATCCAATTCGAGCGCTTTTAGAGCATTGGCCTTCGCTTTCGGAAAGGCCTCCCTGGGGCGCAGAGCGGTATAGGGCGCAGACCCCAACAGCGCGTAGCAATCTGCTAACCCAGCATAGGAAGGAGCGTATGTTGGATCGTATTCGATTGCTGTTTGAAAAGAAGAGACACCCTCCTTCAGACTCTGCGTTGTGCGAAGATTCCACTCGAAACGCCCACGCAAGTATGCTTCATACGCCCTGGGGTTTAGCTGGTGCGGAGGCTGTATGTTCCTGGGCAGTGCAGCCAGTATCTCCCGAACAATGTCCTCGATCACAGGACCCATGCCCGAGCCGTCAGCGTTAATTCCGTGTCGATCTCCAAAAATGCTGGTTAGGTCTCTGCAAGATACTAGTTGATCGGTAATTGCCATCTGATCTCCGTCTCGGCGAACCGCTCCCGCGAGGACATAGGTGGCGTTACGGCTTGCGCAAACTTGTTCAAAACTGAGTTCGGAGTCCGCCGTGGAAACTTCCACGACGCCCAGTCTTTCTGGGTGTAGTTTGCTCAATTGTGTAAAAATCTCTTCTCTTACAATTTCGGCCGGGCGGTGCGCATCGGGATCCCCGCCCAGGGTTTTCAGTGGTTGGATAGCTAAGATAGTCCTAGACGGCAACATCCCGTCCCGTCCGCGAATTCCGAAATAGACCGCGATCGCAGCTAGTGCGGCTCCGAGAAGTACCTTCACGCGAAACGACCATGATCGAGGTGCAGGCGGAGGCGGTGGGTCAGGCGTTTGCGAAGTATTCGGCTCGGATTCCACCAACGGGTTAGGATGGGTGACATCGAGCGCGGCATCTCGCTGCAAGCCAACTCGGGTGAGGACTCCGGCGAATCGCGGGTCCGCTCGCAGGTCATCAAATGCCGAGCCAACCTTGAGATAGATCAACAGTCCATCGCGCGAATCGACGGACCTTTCCAGCCAATGAAACGCGTCATCAATCTTACCCAAGCCCGCGTACACGATAGCAAAAGCCACCGGTGGTACATATCCGTGTTTTGAGGCCGCATGCAACTCGTGCAGGATTTCCACCGCTTCCTGAGTCTTTCCGGCTAGCGCACACGCTTGCCCTAGGTAACTTGACCATAGATGTCTTGTGCCCGCGATCCTCAGCGCCTGCGTGAACTCCGAGATTGATTCTTCGAATCTCCCTTTTCTCCCAAACACCAAACCCAGCACAAGGTGGGAGAGGGGAAACTTTGGATCCATTGCCACGGTCTCCTTCAGGTGCTTGATCGCCTGCTCATGCTGACCCGATCCATAAAGGAGCAGTCCAAGGCTGAAATGCATGACTGGCGAGAACGGACTCAGTTGGCGCGCAATCTGGACCTCTTTAAACGCTTCATCGAACCGCTCTAAGACCAGCAAGTAAACCGAGTACCAGTAGTGTGCAGCCGAGTAGCCGTGATTAAGTTCGATCGCGCGCTCGAATTCCCTTTCCGCACCCTCCCAGTCCCAATCGAAACGGAATTTCACCATCGCCAATGACAAGTGCGCTTCCGCAATCGAGTCGTCAATGCTTAAGGCCTGGAGAGCGGCCTCCTTGGCCTTGGGCATGATTTCGTAGGGCGCTCTCAAACCATATTCGCCTGTGCCCATCAGAACGAGACAATGAGCCAAGCCGGCGTAGGTCAGGGCGGACCGCGGATCAATCGCAATTGCTTGTTTGTAACACTCGACGGCCTTCCGGAAATCTTCATCAGTAACCTGGTTGTTCCAAAAATAACGACCCTTGAGGTAGAGATCGTAGGCTCTCGGATTCACCGCGCTTGGTCGGCTGGTGTTGTAACTGGTGGGACCGGCCGTCTCGAAAAGTGAAGGATCCTGCTCAAGGCCGCCTAACGACCCAAACGGTGACGATGCTGTCGAGGAATTTAGCTTAGCTCTTATCTCACTCGCGATCGCGCCAGCGACTTGGGTCTGCACGCTCAGGATGTCGCGCAAGTCTCGGTCGTAGCTCTCCGTCCAAAGATGCTGGTCGGTGCGAGCCTCGATCAACTCCGCGGTGATACGCACCCGATCGCCGTCGCGGCGTACCGAGCCCTCTACAATTGCATCCACACTCAATTCGCGAGCGATCTGCGGCAGTGTCTTTGGGGCGTGCTTATACTGCATGATCGAAGTGCGAGAAATGACGCGCAAACCCCCGATTTTTGCGAGCGCGCTAATAAGCGAATCCGTCAGGCCATCTGCAAAGTATTCCTGCTCGGCAGCACCCGAGAGATTTTCCAACGGCAACACCGCAACCGATCGGATCGGGGGTAGTTGAGGCCTGAGGTTCCATTGCCGACGAGTATCACTCCTCTCGATTGCCTCGAGCGCTGCACCCACCTCGCTGGCACGCTGATAACGCTGAGAAATCTGCTTGCGCAGACAGTGGTAGATAATCTTCAAGAGCGACTCTGGTACACGCTCAGGCAGCGGCAAAGGAGCATCATGCAAGATCGCCGACCCGAGCTCGATGATGGTGGCTCCTTTGAAGGGCATTTGCCCGCTGGCCATCTCGTACAGCAACACACCAAGGCTCCAAATATCGCTACGAGTGTCACTCGCATAGTGCTTCAGCACTTCCGGTGCCCAGTACGGCGGGGTGCCCACAATCGCGTCTGAACTCTCTTTGGCATCTGGGCTCTGAAGTGGGCCAGGAACCTCGTTACGCCGTTGTATTTTCGAAAGGCCGAAATCCAGCAACTTTATGTGACCATCTCGATTGACCATCACATTGCCGCTCTTGAGATCGCGATGGATCACGTCTTGCTCGTGCGCATGAGAAACAGCGCTGGCGATCTGGATGCCGTATTCAATGACAGCGTCGAAAGGGAGTCCGACGTTGGCCGTAATGGCATGAGTGAGAACCTGCCCCTCGACGAACTCCATCACAATGCCGGCCTGACCGGCCTCTTCTATAACATCTTTGATCCTGCATATATTTGGGTGGTTCAGCGAAGACGCGATTTGAGCTTCGGTGTAGAGTTGCCGGCGGGCTGATTCGTCCGGAATGGTGTCTTCGCTGACGAGTTTAATGGCAACGACGCACGCGAGAGTCGGATCCCACGCACGGTAGACCACACCCATGCCACTCACCGCCACCAATTCTCGGAGTTGGTAACGGCCGAAGGTCTTAGCCGGTTGTGGCGCATCGCCGGACAATTCGGCAGATGTTATTCTGGCTTCACCCGCAAGTCAATCCGATCACCTCAGAAAGAGGCGTGATTGGAGTGCGGAAGAGTCTCGCTAAGCAGCTTCTAGCCGGTCATTGGCCGCCTGAATTAGGCAGGCCCTTTTCACGTGTCGCACTGCACGTTGGTAGGCAGGTCGGCAAATTCAGCCGGGTCCACGTTTGCTCGCGATTACTCGCGGAGGGCGGGCAGGGACCGTGGGGTTCGTAGCGCGAGAAACGTCAACACGGGCATCTCTAGGGCGCTCGCCAGTGCAAGTCTGGCCTTAAAGAGCCCATTGGGTGTACGATGCTGCTGCCCTTTTTAGCAAGCGACCGAGTAAGACGGCCTTATCGTTAGCAAGTCCGTAAGGTAAATCCGGGAATCGAAGCTCACCTCTCGGGCCGTGCAGATCGAGCACCTACCCCCGAATTGCGTTCCCGGCCTGCAACGAGGGGGAACCGTGTCACTCGGTCGAAAAAAAAGCTACATCCTACCCCTACGAACACCCCATCCCTTTTCCAGCGCTAGTCCGACACCGATCTGCTTTTGTATGCACGCGAAGCCCAGCCCGCTATGCGATTGGAACAACGGCAGGCATTGCATGGTTGAGGGGAACTCATGAAATTTTCGGACACGATTGAATTGGTGCTGAAGAGCAAAGGTGAGAAGCGAGTCCTTTTTGTCACACCGGATCAGTCTGTATACGAGGCGATTGAGAAAATGGCCGAGGCGGGCGTGGGGGCGCTACTGGTCATAGCAAACGGCAGACTGGACGGCATCCTGTCGGAACGTGATTACGCCCGCAAAGTGGTCCTCAAGGGCCGCTCTTCGAGGGAAGCCCTCGTCAGGGAGATCATGACAAGCCCGGTCGTCTTCGTGACTCGGCAACACACCGTCGATGAGTGTATGGCCATCATGACCCAGCACCATTTTCGCCATCTTCCTGTAGTAGAGGACGGCGACGTGGTGGGGGTGATTTCAATTGGCGATCTGGTGAAATGGATTATCTCCGGTCAGGCACAGGTCATCCAGGAGCTGGAAGGCTACATTGCGGGAAGGTATCCCGGTTAGGAGATTGCTATGAAACAGACCTTCACTATTGCAATTGGAGGCGCCGCCGGTCAGGGAGTGGCGACCCCAGGCGACATCTTTGCGAAGATCTTCAGCCGCCGTGGCCTGCACCTGAATGCATACAACGCCTACCAGTCGATCATCCGGGGTGGTCACACGTTTCTCACGATTCGCACTGGCCCGGAAAAAGTTACCAACATGGGCGACCGTCTTGATTTGTTGATTCCCCTGAATCAGGACGCTATGGATCGTCACCTCGGACTGCTTCGGGATGGGGCTGCCTGTATTTATAACGCCGATACGATCAAACCCGGCGTCACCGCGCATGGGACAGCGCTCTGCCCGCTACCAGTCTCAAAGTTGGCCGATATCGCCCGAAACAAGATTGCCCAAAACACCCTGGCGGTGGGCGCTGGCCTCAACACGATGGGTATTGGCTTCCAGGCGCTCGAAGAGGTCCTCACCGAGCAGTTCAAGAAGAAGGGCGCCGCTGTGGTCGCGGAAAACGTCGAGATCGCGCGCGCCGGTTACGACTACGCAGCGGCCAATTTCAAGCCCTTTGCCTGGCCGCTTCCCATGACCAACAACCGCTACGCAGTGCTCAGCGGCAACATCGCGATGGCCATGGGTGGCGCCGCCGCAGGTGTGAAGTTCTATTGCGCGTACCCGATGAGCCCTTCGACGGGCGTCCTGCACTGGATGGCGGCTCACGCCCGCAAAGCCAACATCATGGTACGCCAGGTAGAAGACGAAATCGGCGTCGTGAATATGGCGATCGGTGCCTCCCATGCCGGCGTTCGCTCGATGTGTGCCACCTCAGGCGGAGGTTTCGCCCTGATGAGTGAAGGACTTGGACTGTCGGCAATGATGGAAACGCCGGTGGTGGTCATCGACTGCCAACGCGCCGGACCGTCCACGGGCGTCCCCACCAAGACCGAACAGGGCGATCTCTGGCAAATGTTAGGCGCAGCTTTCGGCGACTATCCGCGCGCGATCGCGGCTCCTCTGGATATAGGAGACTGCTTCAAGATGATCCCCGAGATCTTCAATATCGCGGATCGCTATCAGTGCCCGGGTATTGTGCTCTGCGATCTGCTGCTTTCGGAGGGCCGACTGAGCGTGGATCCGAAAGACCTTGATTTTGCCCCGGTTGTCGATCGCGGCGAACTGATCACGCAAGCTCCGTCAACAGCAGGAACGAACGGTGACGGAGCCTACAAGCGCTACAAGATCACCGAGAGTGGCATCTCGCCACGAGCCGTCCCTGGCGTTCCCGGCCACACCCACACCGCCGCCAGTGATGAACACGATGAAGATGGCGTGCTGATCAGCGACGAATTCACCAATCCAACCAAGCGCCGCGCCATGATGGAGAAGCGCATGCGCAAGGTTGCCGGCATCGAGGCCGCCGTTCCCCCACCCGAACTATGGGGACCACGGCATGCTGATGTCACTCTGATCGGCTGGGGCTCCACCAAGGGTGTGATCGAAGAAGCCTGCGAAATCCTCACCGAACAAGGCATTCCGGCCAATCAGCTTCAGATCCGCTGGCTTGTGCCGCTGCATGGCGACGCAATTCTCGGCATCTTGAAGGGCACACGCCACACAATCATCGTGGAAAACAACTACAGCGGCCAATTCGCCCGCTACCTGCGCAGCGAAACCAGTTTTGTCCCGAACGGATACATCCGGAAATATGATGGTGAACCGTTCATGCCGCACCACATCGTCGAAGCGGTGAAGGAACAGCTGGGCGGAAAGTCCAGACTGTCCGTGCCCGCGCATGAAATCCTGGTTTAGGAGAACTGAAATGGCGACCGTTTTAGCAGATACCAAGCGTCTGGCGATGGCCGACTTCAAAGGCAAAGTGGACCCCGACTGGTGCCCCGGGTGTGGCGACTTCGGGGTGCTGGCCGCCGTTGAGAAGGCGTTGGTCGACCTTCAGATCCCAAATCACAATGTGGTCACCATTAGCGGCATCGGATGTTCGTCCAACTTTCCTGGGTTCATCAATACGTACGGCATGCACACCTTGCACGGCCGGGCGCTGGCCGTAGCCACCGGAGTAAAGCTCGCGAATCACGATCTGACGGTCTTAGTGACTGGCGGTGACGGCGATGGCTTCGGCATTGGCGGCAATCACTTTGTCCACAGCATGCGTCGGAATGTGGATCTGCTCTACATCGTGATGGATAACCAGATCTACGGCCTGACCACCGGTCAGACATCCCCAACCAGCCGGGTTGGCATGAAGACCAAAAGCATGCCGTTTGGAAACATCGAAGCGCCGGTTAATCCGATTTCGCTGGCGCTTGCGGCCGGTGCTACCTTTGTTGCTCGTGGTTTCAGTGGCGAGCAGAAACACCTCACCGAGCTGATCAAGCAAGGAATCGAGCACAAGGGTTTTTCGTTCCTCGACGTCTTCAGCCCGTGCGTTACTTACAACCACGACAATACCTACCAATGGTTCAGGCCGCGCGTGAAGAAAGTCGAGGACGACAGCGCTTACGATCCGAGCAACTGGCTGTCGGCGATGGAAAAGTCCCTGCTTTGGGGTGACGAGATCCCGATTGGAAAGTTCTTTGAGCGCACCGACGTTCCCAGCTTGCATGGAGCTGAACCGGTATTGAATGCAGGGACTCTTGTGCACGGGGACACGCGGATACCGCCCGACCTGGCTCGCTCGTTCGTTGAGGAGTTAATGTAGGGCGAGATTCTTTCGGCCAGTGCGCCAAGGGCCTCTTGCGTTCCTGCTGAGCTTGGGCACGTTCACACATATTGGTTGAATATTGGAAGCAGCTCACGGATGAGGTTCTTTACGTTCCATATCAGGAAATCGGAGATCGCTTCCCGGAGATCCCCCGGCAAGACTTCGCTGCCGCTGTCCAGTTCGTCCTGCTAAATGGAGAAGCATTTAGCGGTGCTCATGCAGTGTTCCAGTTGCTTGCCCTAGTGCCCGGAAGAAGTGGCCTGCTTTGGCTGTATGAGCGCCTGCCAGGATTCGCATGTGTCACCGACATGAGATACGACGAGATCTCTCGCCATCGCACATTCGCCTACCAACTGAGGAAGTACTTCCGGGGAGACCGACTCGGAGAGACTTTCGGATATGCCAGTTGGGTTTTCCTGCGCCTCCTTGGCCTGATCTACTTGATCGCCTTCTTATCTTTTGGTATGCAAGCCGGCGGCCTGATTGGCGCGCATGGGATCTTGCCGGCAGCCGACTTCCTGAACGCAGTGCGGGAATACTCCGGGACTGCCAGGCTCTGGAGCGTCCCAACATTACTCTGGCTGAATACCAGCGATGCTATGATCCTCACCATCTGGGTTGCCGGTGTGATTTTTTCAGTCCTTCTGGCCGCCGGAATAAACTTTCGAATCGTGCGCGTCGTACTGTTTCTCCTCTACCTTTCCCTCGTAACTACAGGTCAGGGATTCATGACCTACCAATGGGATGCACTGCTGCTTGAAGCCGGATTCCTCACCATCTTTCTTGGATCTTCAACGCTGATCGTGAAGCTCTTCCGCTGGCTCCTCTTTCGCCTGGTGTTTCTTTCTGGCGCGGTGAAACTGTTGAGTCACGATCCTTTGTGGCACAATTTCACCGCACTTCCCGTTCACTACGAAACACAGCCCCTCCCCACGCCTGTGGCTTGGTACTTCTACCAATTTCCTCCAACCTTTCAGCGCGTGTCGGTGGGATTCGTATTTTGCGTCGAACTCCTGATTCCCTTTCTCATTCTGGCGCCCAAGCGGCTGCGTGTATTGGCGGCGTTTGCGATCACATTGCTTCAGATCCTCATCGCCCTCACAGGGAACTACGCCTTCTTTAATCTGCTTACGGTGGCACTCTGCCTTTTCCTACTCGATGATGCCTTCTTCCGGCGCCATATGCCGGGCAGATTAGTGGGCCAAATTCTTCATTCCCTTTCCGAGAGCAGCCCGCGCCCCTTCGTTCAGCGAGCATGCTTCACGTTTTATCTACTGGTCCTTTTCGTCAGTGGCTTCGAATTGGTTGGTATGTTCTCGGGCGTACATTTGGCGGCCGCGGACAAGATCATCGGGGCGGTTGCACCTTTCGAAATCATCAATACCTACGGCTTGTTCGCCGTAATGACGACCACTCGTGCGGAAATTGTCGTGGAGGGATCAAACGATGGAGCAAAGTGGCTGGAGTATGAATTCAAGTACAAGCCTGGGGAACTGGACCAACGTCCGCCCTGGGTTGCGCCATATCAGCCTCGGCTGGACTGGCAGATGTGGTTCGCCGCGCTCGGTGATTATCGGAGTGATCCTTGGGTTCTCCAATTCATGGCGCGCGTACTGGAAGGTTCACCAGAGGTTCTGAAGCTCATGCACCACAATCCCTTCCCCAATGCCTCGCCGCGCTACTTGCGTGCGATGCTTTATCAGTACCATTTCACCACTCCAGCCGAGAGAAAAGCTACAGGCAATTGGTGGAGTCGTGAGCTAAAGGGGGAATACGTTCCAACCGTGTCGTTAGGAAACTTGTCAGAAATCAAGGAATCAGTTTCCCGGTTTCAGATCTCAGGGTTGGGTTCAGCGGTGTCAGTTGATGCCGCTTCTAGCGTGTCACAGGTTGAGCGCGACACGGGGTGTCGGGGCAGGCTTTCTGTGCGAGCTTGAGTTGCAGCAGCAGAACTCTGTGATCGCTCGCTTGTCAGGCAGACTAGGAGCTGATGCAGGAGGGCGAAACGCCCAAACCAAGGTTCGCCCGAGCCGAGCTCTCTCGGAAAGATTTTAGGGACCGCGCTTGAAGAGAGTACGGAATCTCCGAAAAGCATCCTACGAGCTTGGGCGATAGCACCAAAGAAGAAAGATCTCCCCTCTTTCTAACCCCACCGTTACCACCGTAATCTGTCCGATCTGAGCGCTCTACGCCGATAATCACCTTGCTCCCGCGTGTTGTCTCCACAACATAAGGAGCCGTTCAGCCGCACAGCAAGGCCCCGTACAGCGGCGGTTGTTTATCCATGTCCACCGCCGCACCAGCACCGGAGAACAACCAGAAGAAAACCTCAGAAGCTCTGTCGCTTCTCGATAAAGCAGTCCTCGAAATGATCATGGCCAAGCTGCCTCTTGCAGGGGTGCTAGAAACCCTGTGCCTGAAAATCGAGGAAAGTTCGCCCGGCCTCACGTGCTCGGTTTTATTGCTGGATCAGGCGAGTGGCACGCTCCAAGGCGGTATAGGCCCCAGTCTGCCCCAGAGCTATCTGGAGGCTGTGAACGGCGTGAAGATTGGTCCGCAAGTCGGCTCCTGCGGCACCGCCGCGTACCGTCAACAGCCGGTCGTGGTGACCGATATCGCAACCGATCCGCTATGGGCCGACTACAAGCATCTTGCCTTACCGCACGGGTTGCTGGCTTGCTGGTCCATGCCGATCCCCTCGCGCGACGGACGCATCCTCGGCACTTTCGCCTGCTACTATAGCCAGCCCCGCACGCCCGACAGCTACCATCTGACACTGATCAACAGAGCCACTCACCTGGCTGGAATTGCAATCGAGCAGGATCGTACGAGGACCGAACTCTATGCCGCTGAACATCGCTATCGCAATCTGGTGGAACGGTTGCCTGCGATTACCTATATCGCGGATGTAGGGATCCATGGTCGGTGGCACTTTGTGAGCCCCCAAATCGAGTCTATGCTCGGATTCCCTGTTGAGGAGTGGCTAGCGGATCCTAGTATCTGGATGACCCGCATCCACAAAGACGACCGCGAAATTGCTCTTGCGGCGGAGACGCGCGTGCAAGAAACCGGCGCACTCTACCAAGCTGAATATCGAATGTGCGCTCGCGATGGTCGCGTCTTGTGGTTCCGCGATGAAGCAATGCTTCTTGAGGGTTCGGGTGGAGGCACGCCAGTGATGCAGGGCGTGCTCTACGACATCACCGAGCACAAGCGGCTGGAAGACCAACTGCGACAGGCGCAGAAAATGGAAGCGGTAGGACAGCTTGCTGGAGGCATTGCCCATGACTTTAACAACTTGCTGATGGTCATCCAGGCGCACGCTGACCGGATCGGTGGAAGGCTGGCGCCAACCGATCCTTGTTACGCAGACGCGGTTGAGATACACAACGCAATCACCCGGGCGGCTTCGCTCACCACTCACTTGTTGGCATTCAGCCGGAAACAGATTCTGCAACCGAAGGTGCTGGAACTGAGACCGGTCTTGGATGGAGTGGGCAAGATGCTCGAGCGTCTGATCGGAGCGAACATCACGCTGTGCTTCGAGGCGGAGCGCGAACTCGGAAGGGTGAAAGTCGATCGAGGCCAGCTAGAACAGGCGATTGTTAACCTGGCAGTAAACGCACGTGATGCAATGCCCGACGGAGGAACCTTATCAATCCGGGCCAAGAATGTCTATTTTAGCGAGCCACAGTCGTGGCGACATTCGTCTTTGCAGTCCGGTTCCTACGTGGAGTTGGCCTTTCAAGACACTGGTACGGGTATCCCCGTGAACGACCAATCACGAATCTTTGAGCCGTTCTTCACTACGAAAGATCCTGGCAAGGGCACAGGGCTGGGGCTCTCAATGGTGTACGGAGTTGTAAAACAGAGCGACGGAGCAGTTGCGGTGGAGAGCGAACCGGGCCAAGGATCGACATTCAGAATATTCTTGCCACGATGCGACGAAAGAGAAGCGCCTTGCCAAAGTGAGCAGGAGGAATCACGCCAACTCACAGGCACCGAAACGATTCTTCTGGTCGAGGACCAGATCGCCATTCGCGAGGTGACCAGCGACTACCTCATGCGTCTGGGTTATAGCGTTCTGGTGGCACCCGATGGCGAAGCAGCTCTGCGCGTCGCTGCGATCCAGCGAAAGAGCGCCGATCTTGTGGTCACCGACGTTGTGATGCCAAATATGGGCGGACGAGAGTTGGCGGTTAAAATGAATGAACTGCATCCCCTCACAAAAGTTCTCTTCATATCGGGCTATCCCGATCATGCAGTTCGCCACCAGGAAGGTCTACCTGAGGATGTCGAGATCATGCAGAAACCTTTCTCTCTGAAAAGCCTGGCAACAAAAGTGCGGTTCATACTCGACAGTCGTGGCAAGGGCTAGACGTTGCGGATGGGGGTTTTTAGGTGGCGTGACAAACTTTAATTTTCATCCTGTCCCTCAAGGTACGGAGCCCTTCTCATAAGAAACGGGCAAGTGTCAGTGCAAAGACATGGTTGAGATTGAGTACGCAGCCAGCGTGACTTCGGCACTTGATCAGCAAATTCTCAGACGGCCAGTCTTGCGGAGTTTTGGTTCCTTCGTCCACGCCGGTTATTGTTGGTTTGCCCCGTTATCCGCCCGAAAGAGTCGGCCGCGGCATGCCGGTCCACATTCGACCCCGCCCTCCGTCCAAACGCTGGTGGTGTTGCAATTTTTGGCTTTCGTTTTCTACGAATAAGCTTGTCGTTGTATACTCCTCGACACGACGGATAGAGACCTTTCCCCCCTGAGGACCTCGAATGCCGGGCGGCGTAGGCCAAGTATCAGCAGCCCGGCGCGAAGCACTCTATGGTGCCCAAAGACCTTCCTCATCCAGACGATACGGACAAATCGACCGCAAAGGGAGGAATTGCCTCCGGCAGCGGGACTCCAGGAGAACAGTTCGTCCCACCCCGGGAAGAGAGTCCCACTGCTGTAGACATCGGATTCAATCCGGGTTCAAACACCGACTCGTCGCCATCAGACTCGCCAACCCTTATCGACTTCGATAATCCCCACGGCACTCCCCCCGCAGGAGACGTTGCCCAAAGCCGGAGCTCAGGGTCCCGTGCTGCCCAATTTTTATTAATGCCCGGCATCCTGCTGGCCGGCCGCTACGAGATTCTCGGGGTTCTGGGGGAGGGCGGGATGGGCGCGGTCTACAAAGCCAGGGACCGAGAACTGGACCGGCTTGTGGCCTTGAAGGTTATCCGACCCGAACTGGCATCCAATCCCGATATTTTGCAACGCTTCAAGCAGGAGATCCTGCTGTCGAGCAAGGTGACTCATCGCAACGTCGTGCGCATATATGACTTGGGGGATGCTGAGGGTCTCAAGTTCATCACAATGGAGTATGTGGACGGCAAAGACCTGCGCCAAGCGCTCACGGGACAAGGAAGGCTCGGAGTCAACGAAGCGGTCGACATCATTGTCCAGGTATTGAGTGGCCTGGCCGCTGCCCACCGCGTGGGCATAATCCATCGTGATCTAAAGCCGGGCAACATCATGCAGGATGCCACGGGTCGCGTCGTGGTCATGGACTTCGGTCTCGCACGTACCGTTGCCAGTGACGGAATGACTCGAACCGGCATGATGGTCGGCACGATGGAATATATGTCGCCAGAGCAAGCGCTGGCCAAGAACCTGGATGCGCGCTCCGACATCTTTACCGTTGGCTTGATTTTTTACGAACTGCTCACCGGCAAAATGCCGTATGAGGCCGATAGTGCCGTGGCGAGTCTTCTCAAACGTAGTCGCGAGCAGGCGGCTCCAGTTTCAACCCATAACGATGCGATTCCTCGGTCCCTCAACGCAATGGTTGCAAAATGTCTGGAGCTCGAACCCGAGTTGCGGTACCAGACTGCTGACGAAGCTATCGCCGCCCTGGACAAGTGGCAGGAAAAGGGCGCAGCCGCCGCTTTGCGTTTCCCCGACGTACGACCATGGGCAAGGGATATTCCATGGCCCCTGGTAGGCGCTGTCACGACGGTACTTGTTCTCGCCGTCACGGGCTTCCTCCTTCGAAATAAGCTTCTTGGACCCGCAGGCGGCGTTGCTCATGCACCAGTTTCGGTGCTGGTAGCAGATTTCGAGAACAATACTCATGACAGCTTATTCGATGACACCCTCGAACCGATGCTCAATGTCGCCCTAGAGGGGGCGAGTTTCATCAACGCTTACAACCGAGGTACCGCACGGCAGTTGGCCTCCAAGCTGCCCAATGCTACCGGCAAGCTGGATGAAAATGCCGCTCGACTGGTTGCTGTTAACGAGGGTGTCCCGGTGGTTTTAACTGGTTCTTTGAGCAACCGCGGCGGCGGCTACACCGTATCGGTGAAGGCGGTCGATGCGGTCACGGGAAAAACGCTGACCAGCGCCAATGTCAATGCGGCGAACAAGGACGAACTCCTGCTCGATATTCCCAAAGTCGCTGCTCCGATTCGCAAGGCGCTCGGCGATACCACATCCGAGTCGGCGCAGCTCGCGGAGGTCGCTGGAGCCTTCACCACCTCGTCCTTGCCAGCTGTGCATCAGTATGGAATTGCGATGGGTCAGTTGTTGGCTGGGAATTCGGAGGCAGCCATCCAGTCCTTTTCCAATGCCATCGCCCTGGATCCGAACTTTGCGCGTGCCTTTGGGGGAATGGCCTCTGCGTATGGAAATCTGGGCAAAACACAGGATGCCGAGAAGTATGTGAAACTGGCGATGGCACACGTGGACCGTATGACGGAGCGGGAACGCTACCGGGTGCGTGGCCTTTACTATTTTGCGACGTCGAATTATCCCAAGTGCATTGAAGAATACGGCGAACTCGTCAAGCGCTTTCCCGCCGACGATTCAGCATGGGCGAATATTGCCGCCTGTTATTTAAGTGTGCGCAGAATCCCCGAAGCAGTCACCGCCGCCAAACGGGCAGTCGAAATTGTTCCAAAAGGCGCTGTACAAAGGGTGGTTCTGTCGTTTTACAGTTCCTACGACGGTGATTTCACGACCGGCGAACTTGAAGCGCAGACTGCGCTGAAACTTAATCCCTCCTCCCAGGCATATCTCGCTCTCGCGGAGGCGCAACAGGGGTTAGGTCAGATGGCCAAAGCCGCCGAAACCTATCACACCATGGAAAAGATAGACGCGCTGGGTGCTTCTTTGGCCGCCTCTGGCCTGGCGGATGTCGCTTCCTATGAGGGCCGTTACGCAGATGCGGTGCAGACGCTTGAGCAGGGTGTAGCCGCCGACATGGCCGCCAAGAACGCGGACAACGCCGCTGAGAAACTTGCTGGTATCGCTCAAATACAGATCTTGCGCGGACAGAAGGCTCCGGCGGCCGCTGCTGCTACCAAGGCTGTGGCTCTCAGCCAGTCTGTACCGGTGCGGGTTCTGGCAGCGCGAGCCTTGCTCGAGGCCGGGGAAATCGCCAGAGCGAAAAACCTGGCCGACGGCTTGGCCTCCGAGGTCCAACCCGAGACTCAAGCTTACGCGAAAATCATTAGTGGCGATCTGGCCTTGCAACGTGGAGACAAGAACGGAGTCCTCAACACGTTCACCACCGCCAACCAGCTGGTCGATACCTGGATTGGCCACTTCGAGCTGGGACGCGCGTATCTGGAGGCCGGGATGTTCGTCGAGGCGGATTCAGAGTTTGACCGCTGCATGAAGCGGCGAGGCGAAGCCCTGGAGATCTTCCAGGACAGCACCCCGACCTTCGCGTATTTCCCACCCATCTACTATTACCAGGGGCGCGTGCGCGAAGGCCTCAAGAGTCCCGGATTCGCAGAACCCTATCGTACGTATCTGGGCATCCGCGGCAAAGCCGGGGAAGATCCGTCGCTTGCTGACATTCGCCGCCGCCTTCGCCAGTGAGTGATACAAAACAGAAACAACGGGCAACCTTGTGCCGTCGCGGATTCCAAGGGACATCTCGAATGCCTCAGGTTGCCATCCTTCCTGCCGTTTTCTTTCCCTCGTTTCGAAAAAAGGGCGGGATCTTTTAGATCCCGCCCCTAAGCTCAACGTCAGATTTTTAGATTTTCACTTCACCGTGAGTTGAACGGTCGTACTGTGGGTGAGGTTGCCGCCTACAAGTGTCCCCGTGAAGGTCAGCGTGAACGTCCCGTGATTCACGTTCTTGTTCGCGAACAGCGTCACTGTCGACGTGACCGGCGCACCCTGCAAATTGTCTGTGGAGGGAGAGACCGAGCATGTTGAATTGGCCGGTACCCCACTGCAAGACAGGGCAATCGCTCCAGTCAGGCCACTGATCGGGGTTACGGTGACGCTGTAGATCGCCTGGTGTCCCGAGGAGATGGTCTGAGCGCTGGGCGTAGCAGTGATGGTGAAGTCTCTCACGACCTGGTTGAAGCTGGCGGACCTGCTACCCCTGAAGTTGCCGTCGCTGTTGGTATAGACGGCGGTAATCGGATGGGTGCCCGCCGTAAGCGCGCTGGTAGTCAGCGTAGCTGTGCCCAGACCGCTGACCATTTGCGGCACGCCGAGGACCGATGTCCCGTCCATGAACTGGACGGAGCCGGTTGGGGTGGCTGTGCTGATCGCCGCCCCAGAAGTATTCGCGACTGTCGCGGTGAACGTAACCGACTGCCCGAGGATCGACGGGTTCACCGAGGAAGTCACGGTTGTGGAGGTCGGCGCTGGGTTGACTGTCTGGCTCAGAGTCCCGGAGCTTCCACTGAAGCTTCCATCAGTGTTCGTATACACCGCTTTAATGGTGTGTGGCGAGCCGTTGACGCTCAGGGTCACTGTTGCACCGCTTGTGGCCGTCCCCACAGCTCCCGATCCGGATAGTGGCACTGGTGCTCCGAAGGCCCCGCCATCAACAGAGAACTGAACCGCGCCGGTGGGCGTGGCTATGCTGATCGCTGCCCCAGAAGTATTAGCGACTGTCGCGGTGAACGTAACCGATTGCCCGTAGACCGAAGGGTTCACCGATGAAGTCACAGTCGTGGAAGTCGGCGCTGGGTTGACTGTCTGGCTCAGAGTCCCGGAGCTTCCACTGAAGCTTCCATCAGTGTTCGTATACACCGCTTTAATGGTGTGTGGCGAACCGCTGACGCTCAGGGTCGCAGTTGCACCGCTTGTGGCCGTGGCCGCAGCTCCCGATCCGGATAGCGGCACCGGTGCGCCGAAGGCCGCGCCATCCACAGAGAACTGAACCGAGCCGGTTGGTGTGGCCGTACTCCCGGAGGTGTTAGCCACTGTCGCGATGAATGTAACTGACTGCCCGTAAATCGACGGGTTCACCGAGGAAACCACGGTCGTGGAGGTCGACGCACAGGTCGGTATCGCAGACGTAGTGTCAGACGGTACGCTTTCCTGTGGCGGAGTCGTGTTTGCGAGCACCGCGGTCACGAAGTACGAGTAAGAGGGGCCACAGGTGACATTCGTATCCGTGAAGGTAAGCGCGGTGCCAGCAACCGAGTTAATCAGCACGGCGGTCGCCCCATTGGTCGAGCGATAAATGTTGTACGATCCGATTTGCCCGAAGGTTGGTGCACCCCAATTTAGCTGTATGTAACGGGGCGGAGTCGTCTGCGTCGCCGTCAGGCTTCGAGGAGATCGGACGAACGAGTTCGCCGTTTCGAGAGTAAGGTCCCCGACACCGGTCCCGACTGTGAGTTTGCCGGCGCCGACTGTGAGTTTGCCGGTCCCGACCGTTAGTTTGCCAGCACCCACGGTGAGTTTTCCAGTCCCCACTGTGAGTTTGCCGCCACCGAAAACCTCACTGCCGGTAGCCCCAATCTGGCGCATATCGAGGCTCGCCCAATCGTTGTAGCCGCGTAAGGTCGCGCTGAGGGTCCCGTCGAAATTTACATCCGAGCCACTCACCCACGTGGACACCGGCGAAATTGGATCAGCGACGCCTTCTACGACGTACATGGTGGAATTCGGATCGCTGTTCGGCGACACCGGTGTGCCATCACAATGGGATTTGGCTGGTGAGCCAACCCCGGCCGGCGGAACAGGCGAATACCATTTCGTCGTCGAGTATGCGAGCGCCGATCCGTCTGCAGCGGTGAGTCCAGCGGGCAAGCCGTTTTCATTCAGCGTGCTCAGCTGCTGCCCGGAATAATCCAAGACCCCATTCCCAAGGAGATCCACCTGGAACTGGTAGCTCATGACACTTTGATAATTCGGTTTGCAATTGGGCTCAAGCGTGGGCACGTAAGAGCCCGCTGTGTCGTAATAGAGGCCTCCGTGCGTCAAGCCGAGCGAATGTCCCAACTCGTGCATGAACGTTCCGGCTTGCACTGGGTCAGTCTGCCCTGCGGCCTTCCAGAGACCTAGTGAGATAACGGAGTTGCCACCACCAATATCGGACACGCCGGACGTTGTGCGGATTCGGCCCGATGCCACCGAAAGCCATGGATCAGTTCCCGGGGTATAGGTCGCATTGGTTGCGGTGGAGATCTGTATCGTAAAAGTGTTGCCACTGGCAGTCTGGACCATGTAAGTCCCGTTCAGACTGGGATTCGTGATGGCGTCGGTGATGGTTACGCGATCCGTCCCTGCCGTCAGGCCGTGCGGGGACGATGTGGTGAACGTGACCGTGTTACCCGATGCGATCACGCTGGTCAAGCTCCCGCCCTGCAGGCCCCACTCTGGCAGGCCTACGGCGTGCGCGAACAACGCATAGTGATAGCTGTCCTTCCGCCCATGTTGGAAACGCCTTATGCACGGGCCGTTGGCGGCTAGCTCGCAGGAGGTCTCGTCCGGGTAATTGAGTGGCTGGTTCTTGAGAACGTCAAACCCTGCCTTCCAGCCAACGAGTCCGGGCTGGTTTGGGTATTCACACAGGACCGGATTCCCCTGCGCGTCCTTCGTATCGGTGCAGGTCTGTTCCTGGATCGCGCCGGTGGCGATTGCCGCCGGGTATCCAGGATTTCCTGGAATCAGGTGTAGGGTGGTCTCCTGGGCTGAGAACGCGTTCGTCATCATCGTTAGCGCGTTCGCAGGAGGATAGAACGAATAGCCGTTGGTCGTGTTACAAGTGCCGTCGGTATTGACGACGCTGCACATGTAGTCCAGTTGCACAAACAGATCCTTATTCCCTGACGTCGCTCCGGGAAGCGATACCCAGGAGGGATCTGTAGTGGCGCACGCGCCTTCGTTGATCGAAGCATCGCAGTATCCTTGCTTCTGTTTCCACACATCGAGAATGCCATCGTTGTCACTGTTCTGAACCGTGGTGCTCACAATGACAGCGCCCCAGGACACGCAGCCGCCGTTCGAGGAATTGGGTACTACCGTGGTCGTCGCTGAAGTATCGTTGGCCTGCACAGGGTTGCCAGCGCCGCTCAAACTCCACGTCGGATTGTCCCAAGACCCGTTGTAGTAGCCGGGGAAGGGCGGGAGGTTCCCGTATCGGGAAGGCAGGTTCTGCCCGTCCAAAGACACGGTCTCATACTTGTTGCTCTGGCCGTTGCCGACGATGTGCGTCAGCTTGGAAATCGGACCAGCTGCCGCCTGGTAGAACCCCTGCATGGTCTGCGACATCGTCGAGGAACCGTTGGCCGGGGCAAAAGCACCGTCGTAGATGACAATCGAGGTCAGAGGAAACGAGGGTGTGATGGCGCGATAAATGATCATCAGGCTGGCGCCCAAGGTCAGCGGAGCTCCGCCGCCGTTGCTGCCGCTATCGGCAAGGCTCACCTCGTATCTGCCGTTCGCCAGTATGTTTCCCTGAGAATCCTGCGGTAAAAACCGACTTACATCTGCGGCGTACGTGCGCATGGTCTTGGAACCTTGCGAACTCCCCGAACAGCCGCCCGCACTCCATGACACCGGGGCATTTGGGTTCCCCAGGACTACTCCGGTAATCGGATATCCCGTTGCCGGTCCGTTAGTAAATACTGGCCTGAAGAATCCGTTTTGCCCGGCAAACGTTGTCTGCGAACTCTCAACCGTCTCCCAATAGAGGAAAGCTGCGACAATGTCGGCCCCTGAAGGGACGCCCGTAGCAGGAACCGAATTCGCATCCGGCATGGTGAACTGTTGCTTTGCAAAACCGTTCACCCCAAGCGCGCGCAGGCCCACGCCCGAGACGACGTAATCGCCGGTAACGAAATAGTTATTTTCGAAATTCAACGGCTGATTCGTCTGCGCAAACCCCGTTTGCCCAAACAGAATCGCTATGAGCAACGTTAACCCACTCAGGGCAAGAACTATCTTCCGCACAGCACGGCGCGCGTGTGCACAACGGTGACACTGCATGTTTTCTTCCTTGTGTCTTTGATCGAAGGACTTGGGAGCCTTCAAATTTTTGGGACGGCAGGCCAACCGACTGGGCCTGGGGGAGGAAACGCTGACGTCTTCGTCAACGATGGCATTTTCCCCTCATCTGGTTCAATTGTCAATGTTATAGGACCAAGTTATAGGACCAATTCGCCAGGAGCTGCCCGCTCCCCAAACAAATTCCCTAATCTGAACCAACAATCGGGAGCTCTGTTTCCAAAGTTCACCCGGCACAGACTTTAAAAACCTCGTCTCCTCCCAAGCCATTGGGGCGCGGTTCGCACACTCTCGGACCAATCGCCTTGGCTGGTATCAACGACGGTCGGCTCAACCGACAATTGAAAGGGGCAGCGCATGCTTCCCCGCCGTGACCGGACACAACCTTGTCCTTCGCCCCAGAGAGAAACACGGCACCGGGCGAAATTGCCACCCCAGCTAGAAATTCCCTCCCCGCTGATCCCAGCGTCACCCAAGAACGTTTCTGTAGCGCCAGCGCAATCCGCTCACCCGTCCGACGCACCGACCCCGTCCGAGATAGCGACCCGGTTGCCAGGGTCCTGGTCCAGTTCATCCTCGGGTCGCGACACAGCTGGACGTCAACCTCAGCGGCTTTAACGTCGGTTCGCGACCGATAAGCGGCATCAGGCAGGCGCCTTGCTCCGCGGGCCTGTTCTTGGCGGCGCTACGAGATCTTGGCACCGTGGGTGAAGGTGGCATGGGGGCGGTTTACAAGAGCTATTGCCGACGGCATCCGGTTCATTGGTGGGGTGAAAGGGAGGGTTTGAGTTCGTCAAGAATCAGTCGACGCTCAGGAATTTTCAGCCTGGACGCGCACAATTGATGATCTCGTATTTTGGCGAGATGGCCCCATCATCAATAAAGTAACTCTCACGATGGCATAGCACAGCAGTGGTGGACCGGTTCGGCTGGCTCTTGCCGTATAATTCCGGCCAATTGTGGTAATCCCGGTTCATGTCCATCAGTGAAAACCACCTCCCGGCAGCTGATCGGCACTCGATCGCGATCATTACGCTGGCGGAAGACATGTTTCGCGAGATGCGCCGCCCTCTGATGCCGGCATTCATGGTTACGCTGGCCTCGACCGAAGAACAAATCAAGAATCTGATCGATAATCCCGGTGTCCACGGGATTGTTCTCGACCTCGAGAGCATCGGCGAGGGTCCCTCCGACGCGATCGAGGTCCTCCAGCAGATACGCCGATTGCGGGACGATCTGATACTTGTGGCAATCACAGAGTCCACCAGCACTGAGCTTCCCCTGCAGTCCACCCAGGCTGGCGCCGACCACTTCTTTCTTAAGCCGGTTGACGGTGAGCAGTTGCGAACGCTTTTGCTGCAAACTATCGAAAAAAGGGCACTGCAATACGAGGGTCAATGGCTTCTTGAGCAGGTGGAAAGTCGCTCCGCATTCTTCGGGTTGATCGGCGGCAGTGAAGCCATGCGTAAGGTCTACCGGGCGATTGAGGCCGTCGCCGGTTCCAACGCCAGCGTGGTGATCCGTGGCGAGAGCGGGGTCGGAAAGGAGTTGGTCGCTCGGGCCATCGTACAGAGCGGAGAAAGGCGCGATCATCCATATGTCTGCCTGAACTGCTCCGCGCTCCCGGAAACTCTGATCGAATCGGAGCTGTTCGGCTACGAGAAGGGAGCGTTTACAGGCGCGGACAATGCCAAGCCCGGCACGTTCGAGATGGCGCACTCGGGCACTCTCTTTCTGGACGAGATCTCGACTTTGAACCACGGCCTGCAAAGCAAATTGTTGCGGGCCATCCAAGAGCGAACCGTTCAAAGGTTGGGTGGAAGAAGCGCCAAGAAGATCGATTTCCGCCTGATCACCGCCACCAATGACGATCTTGAGGCCATGGTGCGCATGGGGCGCTTCCGGGAAGATCTTTACTATCGGATAAACGTGGTTCCAGTTCTGGTGCCGCCGCTGCGCGAGCGTCAGGGCGATATCCCTCTGCTGGTCGAGCACTTTCTCAGATTATTTTGCACTGCCAACAAAAAGCCCGTGAAGCAGTTGCAGCCGGAGATCATGGAGATCTTTGAGGCCTACTCGTGGCCGGGCAACGTGCGGGAGTTGGAAAACGTCGTACAGCGCCTGGTGATCATGAGCGACGGGCTCGTCATCGCAGCGCATCATCTGCCGCAGCAACTGCTTTCGTCGAGCGCAGCCAGTCAGGAGGCCATTCTGATCCCGGAGGAAGGTGTGGATTTTGACGCGGAGATGCAGCGGATCGAGGTCGCCTACCTCAGCGCCGCGCTTCGACGCACCAGCGGCAGGAAGACGGCCGCCGCGAATCTCCTGCGTATGGATCCTCAGAGGATGAAGTACCTCTGCCGGAAGCTGAAGCTGTGAAACCCTGACAGGAAACGGTTAAAACTTAATCCTAACTAGGTTAAAAATTAACCGCGGTGAATTATTGAACTGCTCGGCGGCGGATCACGTAGTTTCTGCCAAGAGGCTAAACAAAGCCCCATCAACAAGATGGATAAATTGCGAACCTGACGTCGGCTTTGGCATGCATCGTGCCTTATGCTCATGCGTTCGACGCATTCGAAATCCTAAACAGAAGCCAAGGAGACCAGCGTGACCATCCAAAAGAAATCTCTGATCAGCACCCTGAACACCACCAAGAAGGCGATCGTTGCGAGCAAACCGGTTCAGTCCGCCTCCTCGGCCAGCGAAGTTCGTTCCAGCGCGCGCGGCACCACCCGCGGCACCACCCGTGGCACCACCCGTGGCACGACCCGCGGCACCACCCGCGG
>Ga0207665_10000093_pt1 | contig 58107 bp, 53 predicted proteins | sample LARL112metaG_FD_184351 | JGI IMG/M metagenome (GOLD analysis project Ga0207665, IMG submission 184351) | Corn, switchgrass and miscanthus rhizosphere microbial communities from Kellogg Biological Station, Michigan, USA - LAR L11-2 metaG... | ecosystem: Host-associated > Plants > Roots >... | reverse complement strand
CGGGCGGCGCCCCGATCGACCAAGTGCGCATCACGCTTGCCGACGGTGCTGTCATCAGCGCCAACGAGGACTACGGGCGGCTCATCCTGCATCGCGAGGGGCAGCAGGATTCGGTCGCTCCGTTCCCCGAGCGGTCCTTGGGTGAGCTGCTGGCCGAGGAGCTGCGCCGACTCGACGCCGACCGAGTGTTCGCCGAAGCGCTCGGCGCCGTCAGCGGTCTGACCGGTCTGAACGACCGTCCGGGCCAGCGAGTGCACATTTGGAAGGACCCGGCCCTCGCCGATTCGTCACCCGCCGCGTCCTGATGGGAGCGGCTCCGGAACTGGTTGTCGCCTCGAGCGCTGCGCGGCTCGCCGACGACGTTGCAGCACGCCTGGTTGCGGCTTTGATCTCGGCCCAGCAGGTGCGTCCCCTTGCTCATCTCGGCCTAACAGCGGGCGGCATCCTCGAGCAGGTCGTAGGCGCGTTGCGCGAAGCGCCGGCCCGCGATTCGGTCGACTGGAGCCGGGTCGCCCTGTGGTGGGGGGACGAGCGATGGGTGCCTTCCGACTCGCTGGATCGCAACGACACGGCTCTGCTGCGAGCGGACCTCGAGGCCCTTCCCCTCGATCCGCGCAACGTGCATCGAATGCCAGCGTCAGACGGCGCCTACGGTGAGGACGCCGAAGCCGCGGCCGAAGGGTATGCAGCGGAGCTGGCCGCTGCGGTACCGGTCGGCGAGGCTGACGACGACCTACCACACTTTGACGTCATGCTCCTCGGCGTCGGCCCGGATGGGCACTGCGCATCGCTGTTTCCGGAACACCCCGGCGTCTACGAGCTCGACGCATCGGTGATCGCCGTGTACAACTCACCGAAGCCTCCTCCGACCCGCTTGTCACTGACCTTCCGATCGCTGGATGCGGCGAACGAGGTCTGGTTCGTCGCCGCGGGAACCGGGAAAGCCAACGCGGTAATGATGGCCTGGTCCGGCGCCGGTCGGGTGCAGGTTCCGGCGGCCGGCCCCCGCGGCCGGTACCGGACGCTGTGGCTGATCGACCGGGACGCGGCGTCACATCTGCCTTCGGATCTCTACCGCCCGCAGGCCTAATGCCGCGAAGTAAGAAAGTGCAGTAGCGTCGGAGCTGGCTGGATGATCAGTCCACCGGCGCTAGAAAGGCAGTGCGGTGGTGGTTTGGATCCTCGATAGAGCCCGTTTCGTCGCGGCGATCACGCTCACCGTAGTCCTGGCGACCGCTGGATGTAGCAGCTCTTCGCCATCCAATTCCGCGACGACAAGCAGCAGCTCGTCACCGTCGGCGCCCCCCTCCTCACCCAGTGCAACGGCCTCGACCAGTAGTGCGGGATCCGGAGCCTCCGGCACGGAATCGGCCGACGCCGCGAAGATCGCCGCGGCGTGGTCCGAATTCTTCGACGGGGCGACGCCAGCCTCGCGGAAGGCGCAGCTGCTGCAGAACGGGCAAACCTTCGCGCCGGTGATCACGGCTCTCGGTTCGTCCCAGATCGCGAAGTCTACGAAGGCGACCGTAACCAAGGTGACGGTCGAATCCGCCGACAAGGCAACGGTGACGTATTCGATCACGGTCGGCGGCCAACCAGCGTTGACGAACCAGACCGGGACCGCTGTAAACGTCGGCGGCCAGTGGCTGGTCGGCGATGCGAGCTTCTGCCAGCTGCTCGCCTTACAGGGGTCAGCTCCGCCGATGTGCAAGACCGGGTCGACCGGGTCATCGTGACGTTGTAACCGCCATGGATCCTTCGCCGAGCTCCACCAACCCCCCGGTGCTGCTTCAGCGACGGGCGCTCGCCGCGCTGTGTGGCGTGCTCTTCCTGACATTCCTTGACACGACGATCGTGGCTGTCGCACTCGGCAGCGTGCAGGCCGACCTGCACGTGGGCGTCGTGTCCTTGCAGTGGGTGGTCGGCGCATATGCCCTGGTCTTCGCCAGCCTGATGCTGCCCGCCGGCACCATCGCGGATCGGTGGGGTCGCAAGCGGTTAATGCTTATCGGCCTGGTCCTGTTCTGTGGCGCCTCGCTGCTCGGCGCGCTGGCGCCGAACGTGGCCTTGCTGATCGCCGCCCGGGCTCTGATGGGCGTGGGCGCCGCCTGCTGCGAACCGCAGACCCTCTCGGTGATTCGGCACCTCTACCCGAACCAGCGCACGCGGTCACGCGCGCTCGGCGTGTGGGCCGCCGTGTCCGGCCTCGCTTTGGCGGCTGGACCGATCCTCGGTGGGGCGCTCGTCGGTATCGGCAGTTGGCGAACGGTGTTCTGGTTCAACGTCGCTCTCGGAGTCCTGCTGTTCGCCGCCGCGGCTCGCTTCGTTCCCGAGTCGGCCGATCCGCAAGCCGCCGAGCTGGACATACCTGGGTTCGTGCTCGCGGCGGTCTGCCTCGGTTGCGGAATCTTCGCCGGAATCGCCGGCGAAGACGCCGGCTATTCGACGCCGTGGATCATCCTGCTGTTTGTCGTCAGCGGCGCGGCTTTGATCGGATTCCTGATCGTCGAGAGTCGCAGCCAAGCGCCCATGCTGGACCTCCGCTACGTGCGGGAACCGGCTGTCGGCGGGCCGTTGCTGGTCGCGTTCGCAACCTACTTCGGCATCTTCGCGATCTTCTTCTTTACGGCCCTGTATCTGCAGGAAGTGGTTGGCTACTCCGGCTTCCGCACGGCGGCGCAGTTCGCCCCAATGACGCTGGCGATGATCGTCGGGTCGCTCCTCGCCGGCCGATGGGTCGCACGGGCAGGCCCGCGAGCGCCCATGACGATAGGCAGCCTGCTTGCGGCGCTCGGGCTCGTGCTCACGGAGCACTACCTCACCGCGGAAGGCAACTTCGTCCCGCTCGCAGCCGCCTTGGCGGTCGCAGGATTCGGATTCGGCGTGGTCGTCGTCCCGCTCACGTCGGCCGTTTTGAGCGCGATTCCGGCCGCCCAATCCGGAATGGCGGCATCGGCCACCAACACCAGCCGGCAGCTCGGCGCTGTCGTCGGCGTCGTCGCGCTGGGCTCGTTGGTCAACGCCCATTTGACCACGGATCTGACCAATCGATTGGAAGCGCTGGGCATACCGGCCAATTTTCAGTCGATTGTCATCGCGGCTATCAAAGAGGGCACGGTGCCAAGTGGTGGCAAATCCGCGGCTACCGCCGCGTACGGACCGATCGTCAACCAGGTGTTCGACGCCGCCTACAGCGCCTTTAGGGCAGGCCTCAGCTCGGCATTGACGGTGTCCGCGCTGCTGATTTTCGTGGCGGGGGTCATCGCCGCGCTGACCATCCGCTCGTCTTCGGGCCCGGAGCTAGACGACTCCGCGCGCAGACCATCGAATCGTCCGCGTTGGCGGGCCACCAACCGAGGTAGCTGAAAGCGGCCGGGCTAGAACTCGCCGCGGCGGGCGCGCAGTTTCTGCAGCGCCTCTTCCAAGATCGCGGCGCCGTCCTCGTCGCTCCGGCGCTCTTTCACGTACGCAAGATGAGTCTTGTACGGCTCGTTACGCGGCGCGTCCGGCGGCGCGTACGACTCCCGCCCGGCCGGGTAGCCGCATCGCGGACAGTCCCACATGTCTGGCAATGCCGCGTCCATGGCGAACGCGGGACGAACCTCGTGCCCGTTTGCGCAGTAGAACGAGACCCGTCGGCGCGGTGCCGACTCACCTCGTTCGCGCTCCCCCATCGGCCCGGCCCCGACCCGACTCCCGCGGATCGCACTGCCACCAGACACGTCATCTCCTCCTGATCGGTGCTACGGCAAACCATTGGTCTTTCACAACCTGAATGCGCTTACAGCCGACGGAACACGAGCAACGCGGCCACGCCGCGAGGGTTACCCTCCCTGGTTCTTATAGAGCAGTCCTAAGCCAACGATGCAGATCGCCCAGACCAGACCGGCGATGATAGTAATCCGATCCAGATTTCGTTCGACAACAGACGAGCCGGACAGGTTCGAGTAGAACGAGCCGCCGAGCATCGACGACAACCCGCCGCCCTTTCCGCGATGCAGCAGCACCAGCACGATGAGCAGCAGGCTCACCAGTACCAGCAGAATGGACAACGCGAGAATCATGAACTGCGACCGGCTTCCAGGCGATCTCCGACGCCGCGGCGTCGTGGGACGAGGACCGGTTCAGGATACCTTGCGGATCAGTGCACCCTCTCGCTGCTCCGGTCATCCTCCGGCCGCCGCACCGCAGATCGCGGCGAACTCGGCGGCGTCGAGGCTAGCGCCACCGACCAGCGCGCCGTCGATGTTCGCCTGGGCCAGCAGGTCGGCCGCGTTCGACCCCTTCACCGAGCCGCCATACAGGATCCTCATGTCGTCAGCGGCCTCCGCGGAGTAGGACTCCGCCAGTCGGGCCCGCAGCGCGGCGCAGACTTGCTCCGCATCATCGGGCGTGGCCACCTGCCCGGTACCGATCGCCCAGATCGGTTCGTAGGCCAGAACGACCGTCGATACCTGTGCAGCAGTCACTCCCTTGAGCCCGCCGTCAAGTTGCGTGCAGACATGCTCCACGCACCGGCCGGACTCACGAACCTCGAGCGACTCGCCGACGCACAGAATCGGGCGGAGGCCGTGACGCAGCGCCGCGTGCAGCTTGCCGTTCACGAGGACGTCGTCTTCAGCGTGATACTGCCGGCGCTCAGAGTGACCAACGACGGCATACCGGCAACCGAGTTTTGCCAACATGGCACCGCTGATGTCACCGGTATATGCGCCGGCATCATGCGGCGATAGATCCTGCGCTCCGTATCCGATCAACAACTTGTCGCCGTCAACGAGCGTCTGAACGCTGCGGATGTCGACGAAGGGTGGCAGCACGACGACCTCGACAGCCGAGAGTTGCTCTGCGGTCAGGCTGAAAGCGATCTTCTGGGTGAGCGCGATCGCCTCGAGATGACCGAGATTCATCTTCCAGTTGCCGGCGATCAGCGGCTGGCGCTGGGTCACGTGCTCACTCGCAAGGACATTTGTTCTTCGCGCAAGCGCACCTGTTCACTCACTTAGGCCCCATGGAGCACGGCAACCCCGGGCAACGTCTTGCCCTCCAGGTACTCCAACGACGCGCCTCCGCCCGTTGAGATGTGGCTGAACGACCCGGCATCAAGGCCGAGCACGCGAACGGCCGCGGCCGAGTCACCGCCCCCGACGACGCTCAAACCCGGGCAGGCCGCCACTGCTTCGGCGACACCTTTCGTACCTGCCGCGAACGGCGCGACCTCGAACACGCCCATCGGCCCATTCCAGAAGACTGTCTGCGCGTCCGCCAGGACCGCCGAGAACGCTGCGACGGCCGCTGGGCCGATGTCCAGACCTTTCGTCCCGGGCGGAATGGCATCGGCCGCTACCACCTGGGTCTGCGCGTCGTCGGTCAGCTCGGTTGCCACCACGATGTCGGGCGGCAGGCCGATCTTGCCCTCTGACCGCTCGAGCAGGTGTCGGCAGGTGTCGACGAAATCCTCTTCGAGCAGCGAATCGCCGACCTCGAGGCCTTGCGCCTTGAGGAATGTGAAGCACATGCCGCCGCCGACGAGCAGGGAGTCGACCTTGGGCAGCAGCGATTCGATCACCGCCAGCTTGTCACTTACCTTGCTGCCACCGAGGACGACGACGTAAGGCCGTTTAGGCTCGCCGGTCAACTGGCGCAACACCCCGACCTCGTCGCGCACGAGATCGCCACAGTAGTGCGGAAGCAGCTTGGCCACGTCGTAGACGGACGCGTGCTTGCGATGAACGGCGCCGAACGCATCATCGACGTAGGCTCCGCCCTCGTCCTCGCCACCGGTCAACAGGGCCAGGCAGCGGGCGAAACTCTGCCGTTCCGCTTTGTGCTTGCTCGTCTCCTCCGCGTTGAAGCGCACGTTCTCCAACAGCAGCAGGTCACCGTCGTCCAGATCGGACGCCAGCAGCCGGGCACTCTCCCCTACCGTGTCGAGCGCGAAATCGACCGGTCGACCCAGCAAGGCGGCGAGACGGTCGGCGACCGGGCTGAGCGAATAGCGCGGATCCGGCTCGCCCTTGGGACGCCCGAGGTGGGCCGCGACGATGACCCGGGCGCCGTGGTCGAGCAGCTTCGTCAATACCGGCAATGACGCGCGGACACGTCCATCGTCGGTCACCCGCGCCCGGTCGCCGTCGTACGCCAGGGGCACGTTCAGGTCGCTGCGGACGAGGATTCGCCGCCCGCGGACGCCGACTCGGACGAGATCGTCGACGGTTCGCATCGGCCGCTCAGATGGAGGAGCCGACGTAGAGCGTGAGATCCGCGAGCCGGTTGGAGTAACCCCATTCGTTGTCGTACCAGCCGACCACCTTGACCTGGTTGCCGATCACCTTGGTCAACCCCGAGTCGAAGATGCATGACGCCGGGTCGGTGATGATGTCGGTCGACACGATGGGGTCTTCGGTGTAGGTCAGGATCCCCTTGAACGGGCCATCGGCGGCGGCCTGGTAGGCCGCGTTGACCTCGTCGACCGACGTATCGCGGGAGGCGGTCACGGTCAGGTCGGTGGCCGAGCCGGTGGGCACCGGAACCCGCAACGCGTAGCCGTCGAGCTTGCCGGAAAGCTGCGGCAGGACGAGACCGATCGCCTTCGCCGCACCTGTCGATGTGGGGACGATGTTGATCGCCGCCGCGCGCGCCCGCCGCAGGTCCTTGTGCGGGCCGTCTTGCAGGTTCTGGTCCTGGGTGTAGGCGTGGATCGTCGTCATCAGGCCGCGCTGGATTCCGACGGCGTCGTCCAGAACCTTCGCGAGCGGACCGAGGCAGTTCGTGGTGCAGGACGCATTGGAGATGATCGTGTGCTTGCTGCTGTCGTATGCCCCTTCGTTCACGCCCATGACGATCGTGACGTCCTCGTCGGTGGCGGGTGCGGAGATAATTACCTTCTTGGCACCGGCGTCGACGTGTTTACGGGCCGCGGCCGCTTTGGTGAACAAACCCGTCGACTCGATCACGACATCGATTCCGAGGTCGCCCCACGGCAGCGCCGCCGGGTCTCGCTCAGCCAGGATCTTCAGCGTGCGATCGCCAACCTGGATGCCGTCCTCGGTGGTCCGGACGGGTTCCGGGTAGCGGCCCAGAATGCTGTCGTATTTCAGCAGATGGGCCATCGTCGCCACATCGCCCAGATCGTTCGCCGCGACGATGTCGAGGTCGGCCCCGGATGCTTGCACGGCGCGGAAGAAGTTCCGGCCGATCCGGCCGAATCCGTTGATGCCCACACGAACGGTCACTGGTGCGGCTCCTTGCGTACGGGAGGTTTGGGTTCTCGTTGTGGCCCGGGCGGCGCGATGCCCGTCTCCGCAAACCCTAGCTGGTGCGGAGCCTTGGTCCGAACGCGGCGAAAGCTACCCCCCGGTAACGAGGGGTGCTCCTTGCGCGGCGAAGCCGAGTGAACGAGCACGCGCTACTGAGCGAGCATCTCGGGGGTCACCACGGACTCGGTGTCCGGCAGGCCCAGCTCGGCGGCCCGCTTGTCGGCCATCGCGAGCAGGCGCCGGATCCGGCCCGCCACCGCGTCCTTGGTCATCGGCGGGTCGGAGCGGGTGCCTAGCTCCTCCAGGGAGGCCTGCTTGTGTTCGAGGCGCAATCGCCCGGCTTGCAGCAAGTGCTCCGGGGCATCGTCGCCCAGGATCTCCATCGCCCGCTCGACGCGAGCTCCGGCGGCGACGGCCGCTCGGGCCGAGCGGCGCAGGTTGGCGTCATCGAAGTTGGCCAGCCGGTTCGCGGTGGCCCGCACTTCACGGCGCAGCCGTCGTTCCTCCCACACGAGCACGCTCTCGTGCGCACCAATGCGGGTGAGCAGCGCCCCGATCGCGTCGCCGTCCCGGACGACGACGCGGTCCGAGCCGCGTACCTCGCGGGCCTTGGAGGTCACGCCGAGCCGGCGTCCCACGCCGACCAAGGCGAGCGCCGCCTCGGTCGAAGGGCAGGTGATCTCCAGCGAGCAGGCCCGGCCGGGCTCGGTCAGCGAGCCATGCGCGAGGAAGGCACCGCGCCAGGCCGCTTCCGCGTCCCCCATGCCGCCCGCAACGACATGATGGGGCAGGCCACGGACCGGACGGCCACGGAGGTCGACGAGGCCCGATTGCCGGGCCAGCCCCTCACCGTCCTTCGTGACTCGGACGAGGTAACGGCTGGTTCGATGGAGGCCGCTGCTTGCGACTATCTGGACCTCGGAGCCATGTCCGAAGACCTCGGCGATCTCCTTGCGGAGCCGACGGGCTACCGACCCGGTGTCGAGTTCGGCCTCGACGACGATGTGTCCGCCCACGAGGTGCAAGGCGCCGGCGAACCGCAGCATGGTGGCGATCTCGGCCCGTCGAGCACTCGGTTTCGTCACCGTGATCCGGCTCAGCTCGTCCTTGACCGCGGCGGTCATCGCCATCGCGAACCCTCCTCCGTCGCCTCGACCTCGGTCTCCTGCACTGCGCGCCGGTACGCGGCGGCCAGTCGCGCGGGATCGTGCCGGGCCGCGCTGTCGTCAGCCGCGACCTCTGACAGTACGAGACGCGCTCCGATGTCGTGCGCGAACCGGTGTAGTCCTTTGGGATCGGGCACGGAATCGACGTCCGCGACGATGGCGTCTATGCGCAGGCCGCCGCGATCACGCGCGTGCTCCTGCAATACCCGTAGCAGTTCCAGCGGTGAGAAATCCGGAGTCTCACCGGCCTGCGGCACGAGATTGACCGTTACCACCACCGTCGCCTGGGTCGTCGCGATGGCCCGGCCCAACTCGCGCAGCAGCAAGTGCGGGATGACGCTCGTGAACCACGATCCCGGGCCGAGCACGACGACATCCGACTCCCGCACCGCGTCGACCGCGGCGGCGCAAGCCGGCGCTCCCGGCGGCAGGAGGCGAATACTGCGCACCCGGCCGGGCGTGGCAGCGATCGAGGACTGACCCCGAATCCGCCGGGTGCGAGCCGGATCGTCTGGGTCGAGGCGATCGACCTCGGCGACCAGGTCAAGTGGGATCGGGCTCATCGGCAGCACGCGGCCGACGGCGCCGATGAGATCAGCGACGCGCGCCAGCGCCGCCAGCGGATCCTCGAATCCGTCCATCAGACCGCTGATGAGCAAATTGCCGACCGGATGGCCGGCGAGAGCGCCATGACCGCCGAAGCGGTGCTGCAGCACGCTGGCCCACATCGCATCATCCCGGTCCTCGCCGGCCAAGGCGGTCAGCGCCATTCGCAGGTCACCCGGCGGCAGCAAGCCCAATTCGCTGCGGATCCGGCCGGACGACCCGCCGTCGTCGGCGACGGTGACGATAGCGGTGAGGTCGGTTGTCAGCTGACGCAGTGCGGACAACGACGCGTGCAGCCCATGTCCGCCACCGAGGGCGACCGCGCGCAGACGGCCGTCACTGACGGCTGACCGCTCTTCGCGCCGCTCGCTGCGCACCTGCACCCCACGAACACGCTGCGCGTCTTCGCGGGGACCCCGCACCTCGGCCCTCGGGGCCTGCGACGCTCGCTCACTCACGACCGAGATCCCGGTTGACGACCGTGGCCCGCACCCCCATGGCCGATAGTCGATCCGCGAACTGCCGCGCCATCACGACGGACCGATGCTTCCCCCCGGTGCAGCCGATCGCAAGCGTCAAGTAGTGCTTGCCCTCGCGGGAATACCCGGCACCGATGATCTCCAGGATTTCCGAGTAGCGATCGATGAACTCCACCGCTCCCTGCTGCGCCAGGACATAGTCACGCACCTCAGCGTCCTCGCCGGTCAGCTCGCGAAGCTCGGGAATCCAGAACGGATTGGGCAGGAAGCGGACATCCACCACCAGATCCGCATCGACCGGGAGCCCGTACTTGTACCCGAACGACACCACCGTCGCTCGCAGCGGCTGCGCGCCGCCCAGCTCTCCGCCGGTGGCAAACGCCCGCTCGATCTCCCGGCGCAGGTCATGCACCGACCGATCGCTGGTATCGACGACGAGGTCCGCCTCGTCGCGCAGGCCGGCCAGCAACCGGCGCTCGGCCACGATGCCGTCGACCAGCCGGCCGTCCCCCTGCAGTGGATGAGCACGTCGGTTGTTCTCGAACCGCCGGACGAGCACCTCATCGCGAGCCTCCAGGAACAGCACGCGGGGCCGCATGCCGTTCATCGCGAGGTCGAGGATGACCGCGCGCAGGTCGGCCGAAAAGGCCCGGCTGCGGACGTCCATGACGACCGCGATGCGGGTGACCGCGCCCTGCGTCCGGCTGCCCAGCTGGACCATGGTCGCGACCAGCTCCGGTGGCAGGTTGTCCACCACGAAGTAACCAAGATCCTCCAGGCATTTCGCGGCGGTACTCCGGCCGGCTCCGGACAAGCCCGTAACGACGACGGTGTCGAGCGCGCCCCGCTCGTGGGCCGGATCTGGTCGCTGATCCGGCCGATTCGTGACGGTGCGCCCCTCCGCGCGCTCGGGTACCGGATCGATGCCCTCAGCGGCTTCCATCACTGGTGTCGTCCGCCTCCTCGATCTCCAACACCTCTCCGGTCGTGACGTTGACGGCCGGCTCCCGGCTCTCGCGGTCGGCGGCGAGCGCTGCCTGGATCGCCTCCGCGGTATGCGGCCCGATCCCGGGAAGCTCGAGCAAGTCGGTCATCGATGCCGCCCGCAGCCGTTTGAGCGAGCCGAACCGCGCGACAAGGGCCTTGCGTCTCGTCGCGCCCAGACCGGGGATGCCGTCCAACACCGACATCGTCATCGCCTTGGAGCGCCGCTGCCGGTGGAAAGTGATGGCGAAGCGGTGCGCCTCGTCACGGACCCGTTGCAGCAGATACAAACCCTCGGAGCTGCGCGGCAGGATGACGGGGTACGGCTCGCGCGGCAGCCATACCTCTTCCAGCCGCTTGGCCAGGCCGACCAGCGCGACGTCGTCGACACCGAGGTCGTCGAGCACCGCCTGCGCCGCGGCGACTTGCGGAGCACCGCCGTCGACCACCACCAGATTCGGTGGGTAGGCGAACTTACGCGGCCGGCCGGTCTCTGGGTCGATCCCACCCCGGGCCGCAGCCTCCGCGTCAGGAGCCGCGGCGTCCAACGCGCCGACGGCCACCTGCGCATCGAGATACCGGGCGAATCGCCGCCGGACTGCCTCGGCAATCCAGTCGGTGTCGCCACCTTCGGTGCGCATCAAGAAGCGCCGATACTCGCTCTTGCGGGCCAGGCCGTCCTCGAATACCACCATGCTGGCGACCACGTTCGTGCCCTGCACGTGGCTGACGTCGAAACATTCGATGCGTAGCGGTGCTTCGGCGAGACCGAGCGCATCCTGCAGCTCGCTCAGCGCCTGCGACCTGGCGGTGAGATCAGACGCGCGACGCAGCTTGTGCTGGGCGAATGCCTGCGCCGCATTGCGTGCCACCGTTTCCATCAACGCTCGTTTGTCGCCGCGTTGTGGTACCCGCAGCGACACCCGGCTGCCGCGCTGGGCGCACAGCCACTCCGCGAGCACGTCAGCATTCGCGGGCAGCTCCGGCACCAGGATCTCGCGCGGGATGCCCGCTCCGTCCATCCCGCCGCCCTCGGCGCCCTCGACCTCCTCGGAGCTCCCGTAGAACTGAGTGATGAACTGCTCGACCAGTTCCGGTACGCCGGACGTGCCGTCGACGGTCGCGGCCTTGTCGATCGTCCAGCCCCGCTCGCCGCGGACCCGCCCACCGCGGACATGAAACACCTGGACGGCCGCCTCGAGATCATCCTGCGCGAAGGCGACCACGTCGGCATCCGTGCCGTCAGCGAAGACCACCGCCTGCTTCTCCATTGCCCGGCGGAGGGCATCCAGGTCGTCCCGTAGCCGGGCCGCCCGCTCGAACTCGAGCTGCGCGCTTGCCTCGGCCATTTGCCGTTGCAGCCGCCTGATCATGACGTCGGTCTTGCCGGCCATGAAATCGCAGAAGTCGTCGACGATACGACGGTGCTCGTCCGCGCTGACCCGGCCGACGCACGGCGCACTGCATTTGCCGATGTAGCCGAGCAGACAAGGCCGGCCGATCTGGCCGGCCCGCTTGAAGACGCCGGCCGAGCAGGTGCGAGCCGGGAAGACTCGAAGCAACAGATCCAGGGTCTCCCGAATGGCCCAGGCATGGGAGTAAGGCCCGAAGTACCGAACGCCCTTCCGCTTCGGTCCCCTCATGACCTGCAGCCGCGGGAACTCCTCGTAGAGGGTGACCGCCAGCGATGGATAGGACTTGTCGTCCCGGTACCGCACGTTGAAGCGCGGTTCGAACTCCTTGATCCAGGTGTATTCGAGCTGGAGGGCCTCGACCTCGGTCTGGACCACGGTCCACTCGACACTCGCCGCCGTGGTCACCATCTGCCGGGTACGCGGATGTAGTGCGGTCACATCGGCGAAATAGGAATTCAGCCGCTGCCGAAGGCTCTTCGCCTTACCCACGTAGATGACCCGTCCGCGGGCGTCCCGGAAGCGGTACACCCCGGCATCGACTGGAATGGTGCCTGGTGCCGGGCGGTACGTGGACGGATCAGGCACAAGTCGAGCCTAGGCTCCTCGTAAGGTCACGCCGTTGCCGGCCGCGTACCGGTCGATCTCGCCGAGCAGTGCGTCCTGGCCCTCGGCGTCCAGGAACGACGCGCGCACGGCGGCCCGGGCCAGGTCGGTGATTCCCGACTCGTCGAGGCCGAGCAGCCCGGCCGCCAGCTCGTACTCCCGGTTCAGCGTGGTCGCGAACATCGGCGGGTCGTCGGAGTTGATCGTCACGGGCACGCCCGCTGCGACCAGGGCCGGAAGCGGATGTTGTTCGAGCGATGGGACGGAGCGGGTGCGGACGTTGGACGTGGGGCACACCTCGAGCGGTATGCGGTGCTCGGCCAGGTAGTCGAGCAGTTCCGGATCGCGCGCCGCGGCGATGCCATGCCCGATCCGCTCGGCGCCGAGATGGCGCAGCGCATCCCAGATCGACTGCGGACCGGTCGACTCGCCGGCGTGCGGCACGCTGTGTAGCCCGGCGGCGCGCGCCTGCGCGAAGTACGGAGCGAACTGCTCTCGCCCGACGCCGACCTCTGGCCCACCCAGGCCGAAGCTGACCAGCCCGTCGGGTCGGTGCCGCAGCGCGGCCTCCAACGTGACCTCGGCGGACGGCAGGCCCGCTTCGCCCGGGATGTCGAAGCACCAGCGCAGGACCACGCCATGGTCGGCCTCGGCCCGAACGCGAGCGTCCTCGATGGCTTCGCAGAAGGCGTCGGCGGGGATGCCGCGGTGGATGGAGGAGTACGGAGTGACGGTCAGCTCGGCGTATCGCACCTGCTGGCCGGCCAGCTCCTCGGCTACCTCGTAGGTGAGCGTCCACACGTCCTGCGGATCGCGAATGAGGTCGACGACTGACAGGTACACCTCGATGAAGTGCCCGAAGTCCCGAAACACGAAGTACTCGGCGAGAGCCTCCGGATCCGCGGGTACCGGGGTCGACCCGGCATGCCGGGCGGCCAGGTCGGCAACGATCCGCGGTGACGCCGACCCGACGTGGTGCACGTGCAGTTCGGCCTTGGGCAGGCCCGCGATGAAACGAGCGAGCGCGCTCACCGTCGGGTACGGGCCGGCGCCCGGATCGCGGCGGACTTGGTCCCGGCCGGCCCGGCGCTCCGCTTCCGCGCAGCCGGTGCCGGCCGGTCCGGAATGTCGAGTACCCGTCGCAGGAACCGGCCGGTGTGAGACGCCGGCTCGGCCGCCACCTGTTCCGGTGTTCCCGTCGCCACGACACTTCCGCCGCCGGATCCGCCCTCGGGACCCAGGTCGATGACCCAGTCGGCGGTCTTGATCACGTCCAGGTTGTGCTCGATGACCAGGACCGTGTTGCCCTTGTCGACGAGTGACTGCAGTACCGCGAGCAGCTTGTTCACATCCTCGAAGTGCAAGCCCGTCGTCGGCTCGTCCAGCACGTAGATCGTCCGCCCGGTCGAGCGCTTCTGCAGCTCGGACGCAAGCTTCACCCGCTGGGCCTCGCCGCCCGACAGGGTCGGTGCCGGCTGCCCGAGCCGGACATAGCCGAGCCCGACATCGACGAGAGTGTCGAGGTGGCGGGCGATCTTGCTGATCGGCCGGAAGAATTCGGCGGCCTCGTCGATAGGCATCTCCAGCACCTCGGAGATCGTCTTCCCCTTGTAGTGCACCTCGAGGGTCTCGCGGTTGTACCGGGCCCCCTTGCAGACCTCGCACGGCACGTAGACGTCCGGCAGGAAGTTCATCTCGATCTTGATCGTGCCGTCGCCGGCGCAGTTCTCACATCGCCCGCCCTTGACGTTGAACGAGAACCGTCCCTGTTGATAGCCGCGGATCTTGGCCTCGGTCGTCTCCGCGAACAGCTTGCGGATGTGGTCGAAGACGCCCGTGTAGGTGGCGGGGTTGGACCGTGGCGTGCGGCCGATCGGCGACTGGTCGACTCCGACGACCTTGTCCAGCTGCTCGATACCGCGCACCCGCTTGTGCCGGCCCGGCGGCAGCTTGGCTCCGTTGATCTTGTTGGCGAGCGCCGTGTAGAGGATGTCGTTCACCAGTGTCGACTTGCCGGATCCGCTGACCCCGGTGATTGCCACGAAGCAGCCCAGCGGAAATGACACGTCGATGTTGCGCAAGTTGTGTTCGCGCGCGCCTTCGACGACCAGTTCTTTGCCGCGCTGCCGCGGCCGGCGGATCAGCGGCACGGCAATCGCGCGGCGGCCGGACAGATAGGCGCCGGTCAGCGACTCCTTCGACGCGAGCAGATCCGGCACCGCGCCGGACACCACGATGTTTCCGCCCTGCTCGCCGGCCCGCGGCCCGATGTCGACCACCCAGTCGGCCGTTCGAATGGTGTCCTCGTCGTGCTCGACGACGATCAGGGTGTTGCCGATGTCCCGGAGCCGGAGCAGCGTGTCGATCAGCCGATGGTTGTCGCGCTGGTGCAGTCCGATCGACGGCTCGTCAAGGACGTAGAGCACACCCACGAGACCGGATCCGATCTGGGTGGCGAGCCTGATCCGCTGCGCCTCCCCGCCGGCCAGGGTGGCCGCGGCGCGATCCAGCGAGAGGTAGTCGAGGCCGACGTCGACCAGGAATCCCAGCCGCGACTGCACCTCCTTCAGCACCCGCTCGGCGATGAATCGCTCCCGGTCGGTGAGCGGCACGTCCTGGAGAAAGTCGGCGGCCTCCCCGATCGACAGCGCAGCCACGTCGGCGATCGACCGGTCCGCGATCGTCACCGCCAGAATCTCGGGCTTCAGCCGGGTGCCCTGACAGGCTGGGCAGGGCACCTCCCGCATGTAGCCCTCATACCGCTCGCGGGCGTAGTCGCTATCGGTCTCGGCGTGCCGGCGCTCGATCCACGGGACGACCCCTTCGTAGCTGGCGTAGTACGAGCGATCGCGGCCATAGCGGTTCCGGTACCGGATATGCACCTGCTCGTCCAGGCCGTGCAGGACCGCCTTCTGCGCTCGGGCCGGGAGTCGCTCCCACGGCGTGTCGAGGTCGAAGCCCTCGGCGTCGGCCACGCCTTGCAGCAGCCGCAGGAAGTACTCGCTCGTCTGACCGCCGGCCCAGGGCGCAATCGCCCCGTCGCCCAGGGTCGCCTCCGGATCGGGGACCACGAGCTCGGGATCGACCTCCTTTCGGGTCCCGAGCCCGGTGCAGACCGGACAGGCGCCGAATGGCGAGTTGAACGAGAACGACCGCGGCTCGAGCTCGTCAATGGCCAACGGATGATTGTTCGGGCAAGCGAGCCGCTCGGAGTAGCGACGCTCACGGTGCGGGTCGTCTTCCGGCAGATCGACGAAGTCGAGGATCACCATGCCGCCCGCAAGGCCCAGTGCCGTTTCGACCGAGTCGGTGATGCGCTGCTTGCTGGTCGCCTTGGCCGTGAGCCGGTCGACGACCGCCTCGATCGTGTGCTTCTCCTGCTTCTTCAGCCGTGGCGGGTCGGTAAGTGGATGCACGACGCCGTCCACCCGGACCCGGGAGTACCCCTTGATCTGCAAGTCGTTGAAGAGGTCGACGTACTCGCCTTTTCGCTCCCGGATCACCGGGGCCAGGATCTGGAACCGGGTGCCCTCGGGCATCTCGAGAATGCGGTCGACGATCTGCTGCGGGGTCTGCTTGGTGATCGGTTCCCCGCAGATGGGGCAATGCGGCCGGCCGATGCGGGCGAACAGCAACCGGAGATAGTCGTAGACCTCGGTGATCGTGCCGACCGTCGAGCGCGGGTTGCGGCTCGTCGACTTCTGGTCGATCGACACTGCCGGGGACAGTCCCTCGATGAAGTCAACGTCGGGTTTGTCCATTTGCCCGAGGAACTGCCTCGCGTACGCGGACAGCGACTCCACGTAGCGACGCTGGCCTTCGGCGAAGATCGTGTCGAATGCCAGGCTCGACTTGCCGGAGCCGGACAGGCCAGTGAAGACGATCAACGCGTCGCGTGGCAGCTCGACGTGAATGTCCTTCAGGTTGTGCTCGCGAGCACCCCGAACGATCAGCTGGTCAGCCACGGTCTTCTTTCCGTCAGGCAGGCGCACGGCAATTACGTCCGCTCGAGCGGGCGCTATTGAGCCTAACGATTGGCACCGACATCGCCATTCCCTCGCTCTTTGGCGCATCGGTATGCATGTCTCGTCGGCCCGGCAACGGAATCTGCATACCTTCGGCGGACGGAGCGCGGGTCAGGTCAGACGCCAATCCACGGCGTCCGCCCCCGCACTCGAGAGCAACGCATTGCTCCGGCTGAACGGCCGTGAGCCGAAAAAGCCGCGATCGGCCGACATCGGACTGGGGTGCGCCGATTCGATCCGGGGCACGTCTCCCAGCAGGGGTCGTAGCGTCTGCGCGTCCCGTCCCCACAAGATCGCGACCAACGGCGTGCCGCGCGCCACGAGAGCGCGGATGGCCTGATCGGTTACCGCCTCCCAACCCTTTCCCCGATGGGACGCCGGCCGGCCCGGCGTGACGGTAAGAACCCGGTTGAGCAGCAACACGCCGTGCGCGGCCCAGGGCGACAGGTCGCCAGTGCGCGGGACGGGCAGGCCGAGATCTGCGTTCAGCTCGCGGTAGATGTTCTGCAGGCTGCGCGGCAGCGGGCGGAGGTCAGGTGGCACGGAGAACGACAGCCCGACCGGATGGCCCGGCGTGGGGTACGGATCCTGCCCGACGATCAGCACCCGAACCCCGGAAAAGGGCTGGGTGAACGCACGCAGCACGTTTGTTCCAGCCGGCAGGTAGGTCCGCCCGGCCGCGACCTCGGCGCGCAGGAACTCGCCCATCGCCGAGATCTGCCCGGCCACGGGCGCGAGCGCATCGGCCCAGCCTGCCTCCACGAGCTCCTCGAGCGAACGCGCGGGCACGCGGGACACCATAGTCAGGCCGCGAGCCGCTCGGTGCGCGGGAGCCACGAACGTTTCCCGACGGCAAACCCTCGCGAAATCCGGTTGCGGACTGCGCTTGCGATCTCCACCATTGACGGTCGAGGCAAGCGGCGTGCCTGCCCAGGACGGAGAGGAGGAGTCCCGTGTCGATGACCGTTGCCCGGGTGCGCTCCGCCACCCGTCCGCTGTCGCGCTGACGCCGCCTCGATCCGCGGCAGGCGTGGCCCCTGCCAAGGAGAACCTCCAGTGCACTTGCTCGACCCCGACGACGATCGCCCATACTCCAGCTGGGACGTCGCCACCCACGGTCCTGACCCGCGCCCGGGTTGGGTCGTCACTGAACTGTCCGCGCTCGATACCGAGCTGGGCATCCTCAAGACCGGCAAAGAAGCCGACGTCCATCTGGTCCACCGTGGCGTGCCAGACACGCCGGGCACCCTGCTCGCGGCCAAGCGGTACCGGCCGGCGGAACGCCGCATGTTCCATCGGGACGCGGGTTACACCGAAGGCCGCCGAGTCCGCCGTAGTCGCGAGACCCGCGCGATGGCCCGGCGCACCGAGTTCGGGCGCGAGCTACTCGCCGGTCAGTGGGCGGCCGCGGAATTTGCCGCGCTGAGTGCCCTCTGGCCGATCGAGGCACCCGTCCCGTACCCGGTGCAGCTCACCGGGACCGAGCTGATGCTCGAATTCATCGGTGAGGTCGACGGCACGGCGGCGCCGCGGCTGGCTCAGTACCGGATTAGCGGCGGAGATGCCGCCGACCTGTTCGAGCAGTGCCGGACGGCGATGCATATCCTCGCGCGCGCCGGCTACGCGCACGGTGACCTGTCGGCGTTCAACCTGCTCGTACATCGCGGACGGCTCGTGATGATCGACCTGCCGCAGATTGTCGATCTCGCCGCAAACCCGCAAGGCGCGACGTACCTCCATCGCGATTGTATGAATGTCTGTCGCTGGTTCGCCGCGCATGGCGTTGCCGCCGAGGCCGCCGATCCGGAACTGCTCTTCGGTGATCTGATGGCGCAGGCCGTCGGGAGCTGGTGAGACGCTGCTCCGCCGTAACCTGCCCGCCATCTTCGGTCACCTACGCTTGCTGCCGTCACCCGGACGGACAACCAAGGGCCGCATCAATGAATCACCTGGACCCGGCCTCTTAGGCTGGACCGGACATGGCCGACTACACCCTCACGACGCTCGGTTCCGCGACCGAGCTGCTCGATCTCCCATTCGACCAACCCCTTGCTGACTGGGCCGATCCGCGTATCGTCCGGGTGCCTCGCGGTATTTCCCGGCACGTCGTCCGGTTCATCCGAGCGCACAACCAGATCTTCGCGATCAAGGAAGCCACCGATCGCTTCGTCTTGCGTGAGCACCGTCTACTGCACGAGTTGGCGGAACGCGGCGTTCCGGTGGTCGACGCATTCGGCATAGTCGTCGATCGGACCGCGCCGGACGGCGAGGAGCTCGGTGGCCTGCTCATCACCAGGCATCTGCCGTTTTCCCTTCCGTACCGATCGCTGTTCACCGGCCGCGGCCTGCCGGATCTGCGCGCCCGCCTGCTGGACTCACTGGCCGAGCTGTTCGTGCGACTGCACCTTGCCGGCTTCTATTGGGGCGACTGCTCCCTGTCGAACACGTTATTCCGCCGGGACGCCGGAGCTCTAGCCGCTTACCTGGTCGACGCTGAGACCGGCGAACTTCACGATCGACTGTCACCGGGTCAGCGCAACTACGACATCACGATCGCGACCGAGAACATCGCGGGCGAACTGTTCGATCTGCAGGCATCCGGGAACTTCGCCGAGGACGTCGATCCGGTCGACACCGCGATGGCCCTCGCACCGCAGTACGAGAACTTGTGGGCCGAGCTGACCAGCGATGAGATCGTGGGCCGGGACGAGAGCTACCGGATCGACCATCGGATCAAACGCCTCAACCGACTCGGGTTCGATGTATCCGAGTTGGAGATCAGCGCCGTAGACGGCGGCAGCAAGTTGCGCTTCCACACCCAGGTGGTCGATCCGGGCCACCATCAGCGCCGCCTGTTCGAGCTGACCGGCCTTCGAGTGCAAGAGAACCAGGCCCGCAGCCTGCTCGCCGATCTGGCTCGGTTTCGGGCCAAGTGGGCCGACGGAGTCGGCCGCGAAGTCTGGGAGGATTTGGCCGCCCGTCGCTGGTTGGATGAGAAGTTCTACGGCACGCTCAACCAAGTGCCGACCGAGCTGCGGGGCAAGCTCCCCGACGCGGAGCTGTTCCACGAGATCAACGAGCATCGGTGGTTTCTGTCCGAGGCGCGCGGAGCAGATGTCGGTCGGGATGAGGCCGTTCGGTCCTACGTAGAGAACGTCCTGCGCTTTGTGCCGGAAGCCAAGGTAGAAGTGCTGACCGGTCCAGTGACCGAGGAGATTCCCGCCATCATCGAGTGACGCACGCTAGCGTGCTGATCATGACTGACTACACCGGCCGGGTCACAGTGGGCGGCCCGATAGACGTCCGGCGCCTGCCGGCACTGACCATCGTCAAACTCGCCGTCGGGTTCCTGTCGAACAACGTCTACTTGCTTCGGTGTACCGCATCGGGCGAAGGGCTGCTCATCGACGCCGCCGACGAGGCGCCCCGGATTCGGGAGCTGGTCACTTTCGAGGGGCCGCCGGTGTCGGCCATCCTGACGACGCATCGCCATCCAGATCACTGGCAGGCGCTGGCACCTATCGCCGACGAGGCCGGCGCGGCGATATATGCCGGCGACGCCGACGCGGACGCGTTGCCAGTGGCCGTCGACGAGCGCCTCCAGCAGGGCGACACCATCACCGTCGGCGACCTGACTCTGGACGTGATCGCGCTGCGCGGGCACACGCCGGGATCTGTGGCCGTTGTGTATCGAGACCCCTCGGGCATCCCACATCTGTTCATCGGCGACAGCTTGTTCCCCGGCGGAGTCGGCAAGACGACCACGCCGGCAGACTTCCAGTCGCTCATCGACGACGTGGAGCAGCGGATATTCGACGTCTTGCCCGACGAGACCTGGGTCTATCCCGGTCACGGAGACGACACGACGCTCGGCGTCGAGCGCCCGCACCTCGGCGAATGGCGCGCCCGCGGCTGGTGATCAGGCCGGTCTGTGTCCCCTAAGCCTCCGGCCCCGATCTGGCGGTGACCTCGGCCTGCCACCCAGGGCGACAACAAGTCCAAGATCGCCAGTTGATCTCCATGGAAAATTCCGGCGTACGTCGTGACATGTGTCATCGCCGCGGGGGCTAGGAACCGCTCACCCCAGCCTGTACGGTTAGTTTAGCTAACGAACTGAGTCAGGCCAGGGAGCAAGAGTGGCGTTGAGCACACGCACCTTCGCATCGCGGTTGAGCTTCGACCGGGATCATCCGCACTACAAGTGGATCGTCCTGTCGAACACGACACTCGGCATGCTGGTCGCCACCATCAACGCCTCGATCTTGATCATCTCGCTGCCGGACATCTTCCGCGGCCTCAATCTCGACCCGTTGTCCCCCGGAAACGTCAGCTACCTGCTCTGGATGCTGATGGGCTTCCTGCTGGTGACGGCGGTACTGGTCGTGACGCTCGGCCGGCTCGGCGACATCTACGGCCGGGTACGTATCTACAACCTCGGCTTCGTGGTCTTCACGATCGGCTCGGTGGCGCTGGCCATCGACCCGTTCCGCCATGGCTCGGGCGCGCTGTGGATCATCCTGTGGCGCGTCGTCCAAGGCGTTGGCGCGGCCATGCTGTTCGCGAATGCGACGGCTATCCTCACCGACGCGTTCCCGGCCAACCGACGCGGATTCGCCCTCGGTATCAACCAGGTGGCGGCCATTGCCGGGTCGTTCATTGGTTTGATCCTCGGCGGCCTGCTCGCTCCGGTCGACTGGCGGTTGGTGTTCTTCGTCTCGGTCCCGTTCGGCCTGCTCGGCACGCTCTGGTCGTATCACAGCCTGCGCGAGACCAGCCGCCGGTCATCAGCGTCGATCGACTGGACCGGCAACGTGCTTTTCGCGGGCGGGTTGACCGCACTGCTAGCCGCGATCACCTATGGCATCCAGCCTTACGGCGGCCACAACATGGGCTGGACCAGCCCATGGGTCCTCGCCGGACTGATCGGCGGAACTGTCGTTCTGATTGCCTTTTGCGTATACGAGACCCGCATCGACGAGCCTATGTTCAACATGTCGCTGTTCCGGATCAAGGCGTTCTCCACCGGAAACTTTGCTGGTCTGCTCGCGTCGGTGAGCCGCGGCGGGCTGCAGTTCATGCTGATTATCTGGCTGCAAGGCATCTGGCTGCCGCTGCACGGGTACACCTTTGAGCGGACGCCGTTATGGGCTGGCATCTATCTGCTTCCGCTCACGGTGTCGTTCCTCGTCGCCGGGCCGATCTCCGGGTGGTATTCCGATCGATTCGGCGCCCGGGCCTTCGCGACCGGCGGGCTGGTGATCGTGGCGGTGAGCTTCGTCGGGCTGATGCTTCTTCCGACGGACTTCAACTACTGGGTGTTCGCCGGCCTTCTCGTGCTGAACGGCATCGGTTACGGAATGTTCTCGTCACCGAATACAACCGCGATCATGAACAGCGTCCCGGCCGACAGCCGGGGTGCGGCGGCCGGCATGCGCGGCACGTTCTTCAATGCCGGGACCTCGCTGTCCATCGGCATCTTCTTCAGCATGATGATCATCGGCCTGTCGTCGACATTGCCGGGGACGCTGAGTTCCGGCTTGCAGTCCCACGGATTGTCTTCCCAGATCGCGGGGACGATCAGCCACGAACCTCCCGTCGGCTCCCTGTTCGCCGCCTTCCTCGGGGCCAATCCGATCGGCAACTTGCTCGGGCATTTGCCCGCGTCCGACCTGCGTGGCGCCGACGTGTCGACGCTGACGAGCAAGGAGTACTTCCCCCAGCTGATATCTGGGCCGTTCCACCACGGCTTGGTGATCGTATTCAGCGTTGCGGTCGTCATGTCCTTGATCGGTGCCGCGGCCTCGCTGCTGCGCGGCGGCCGCTACGTCCACGAGGATCTGGAGCCGGTCGCCACCGACGACATCGTTGTCGACGATCAGCCGACACCGATCAGGATGCGTGGGTGGGCCGACGGATCGAGCCACGACAAGAGCGAGACGAGCGTCGCCTGGGGAATCGAGACGCAGCCGGCGGTCGGCCCTCCGTCGGTGACGTGGAGGAAGAACGCACTGCCCGCTCCAGCCTGCGCCGGGAACCGGTTGTAGTCGATCACCACCGCATAGGTGTAGACGTACCCGGCCTGATAGAGGTTCTCCCCCGCCGCGGTATCGAACGGGCATGCGGTCGAGCAGATCTGGTGGGTGTTGTAGAAGCGCGACGACACGTCGCTGACCCACCAATCCTGCGGACCGGCGACGAAGTACGGCAACCTGGTACCGGGATTGGCGGCCCGGCCGAAGGCCTGCGTCAACCCGAAGCTTCCGATCGGGGTGGCCGACATCCCCTCGCTGGGCGTCGTCGTCAGGCCGGCCGAACCGACGTGCGCGTAGACGGCGCCACCGGAGGGCAGCCAGCCGCCGCCCGGCGCTCGATTCCATGCTTGCAATGTGGCGGTCGTCGAATGGGTCGACGATGCGACCACAGTGATGACCTTGGTGGCCGATCCGGTCGAGAACGCAAGCGGGAGAGCCCGGCCGGACCGCGGCTTCACCGCCACCGGCGCTGGCGGCCGGGTGGTGCGCGGAGGCGGTGCCGGCGTCCGCGCGCGTGTCGTCGGCGCCGGGTGCGGGCTGGTCGCTCGCGACGCCGACGGCTGCGGCGATGCGACGACCGACGTACGCGACGGCGGCGGACTGGCGGCCGACGGCGCGCTCACGGACCGGTTGGTCGTGGACGATCCGCTGCAGCCGCTCGCCGCGATTGCTACCAGAGCCAGCCCGGCCCAGATCCGAGCGGAGAGACGGGTCATCCGCTCCAGGATGTCACGCCACGCCGATGAGGATCCTCGGGTGAGCGTTCGGGGAGAGCCAGCGCATGAGCGATACGAGGTTGGCCGCCGGGACAGACACACATCCGGCCGTCGGGCCGCCGTCGGTTACGTGGAGAAAGAATGCGCTACCGGCGCCGGCGCGCGCGGGAAAGCGGTTGTAGTCGATCACGACGGCGTAGCTGTACACGTATCCCGCCTGGTACAGGTTCTCGCTGACGGCGGTATTGAACGAGCAGCTGCCCGGCCAGCACCGCGCGTGCTGGTTGTAGAGCGGCGAGTTCACATCGCTGACCCACCAGTCGGCACCGTCCGTCCGGAAGTACGGGAGCGGCGTGCCGGGATCGGCCTGACTGCCGAAGGCCTGGGTGAGCCCGAAACTGCCGATCGGCGTGGCCGACCGGCTCTCGCTCGGCGCAGTTGTCAGACCCTGCGTGCCGACGTGCGCGAGCACCGCGCCGCCGTAGCGCAGCCATCCTCCGCCCGGGGCCAGGCTCCAGGCCTGCAGTGTCGCCGTCGTGCTTCCGGTTGACGGGGCCACCACGGTGATGACCCGGGTGGCTGATCCGGTGGTGTACGCCAAGGGCAGGGCTTGGCCAGGCCGGACCGCCGTACGGGCTGCCGGCGGCGGGGGCGGTGCGACCGCGGCCGGGCGGGGCGGGTTTGCTGCCTGCTGTCTTGGGGCGGCGGGCCGGCTGTGCGTCGCGGCGGGGGAAGGTGCGGTCCGCGTCGGCGGGTTCCCGACCGCGCGACGTGCTGCGGGCAAGCTGGTGTCGAATGCCGGAGCGGTCGTCGTGGGTACCGGCCTGATCGGATAGGTCGGTGCTGGCGCCTCGGTCGGTGCGGCTGACGCGGCCGGGAGCGGCGCCACGGTCTCCGCGGCCTTGGGCATCGTCGCGGCCGCCATGCCGACGACCAGGGCGGCACAGCCGGCGATAGCCACCAGGACGCCTGAGGCGGCGACCACGCGGGCGGACGGCATGGTGCCAGTGTGCCAGGAGTGACTTGTGTGAAATCTGAGACCCGCCGTTATTCGCGGCTGATGGCCTCGATGACGTTGCCGGCCGGATCGGTCAGCTGGGCGCCGTAGTACCCGGTGCGAAAGATCTCCCACCGTCGCGGCGCCTGACGGGCCGACCCACCGTGCGTCAAACCGCTGCGGAAGAAGGCGTCCACCCGCGCCGGTGATCCAGCGCTCAACGCAATGTGCAGACCCTGGGTCTGGGCGGAGCCGGCGACGACCCAGAGAACCGCGTCCTCCCCCGGCATTCCGTAGCCAACCGCTTCGACATCTGAGTCATCCGGTTCTTCTTCGTCGCGATACTCGGCGAACCGCTGCAATCCCAGCTCCGCCAAGATCGCGTCATAGAACGCGAGACTCGCCGCGAGGTCGATACCGGTGATGGTGACGTGACGCAGGGGGCCGTTCACAACGGCCAGCCCTCTCGGCGCCAGGCCGCGTCCCAGAACATCCACTCATAACGGCTGGTCACCCGGTAATGCGCGTTGGCCCGGCTCCGTTCGACCGGCGAAATGACGCTGCCGACCTGGTCGGCCAGGTCGAGGACTTCCACGACCGAAGCGGCGAACTCCGCACCGCCGTACGTCTCGATCCAGCGCTGATAGCGCGGGTCGGGCGACCCGCGAGCAAGCAGGGCCTGACCAACCTCGGCGTAGATCCAGTAACAGGGCAACACGGCGGCCAGACCCTCGGCGAAGCTGCCCCCGTGACACGTGGCCAGCAGATAGCTGGTGTACGCCGTCGTGGTGGGGGAAACCGGAGTCCGGGAGACCACGTCGGGGTCCAGCCCGAGTTCGCTCAGCAATCGATCGTGCAGCGCTCGCTCGACGACGACCGTGCCGGCCGAATGGCGCGCGAACATCCCGGTGGCCTCGTGGCTCGGTGCCTTGGCTCCGACGACGGAAAGGGCGCGGGCAAAGTCGCGCAGGTAATGAGCGTCCTGCGCGACGTAGTAGGCGAACGCCTCAACCGGCAGATCTCCTGAGGTCAGCCCGGCGAGGAAGGGGTGCACAAGTATCGCCGCATACGTCGAGGTCGAGGTCGACCACAGCTCGGCACTCCACCCAGCACGGCCGGCCGGCGACGTCATCGCCCGATCATGTCAATCGCGCGGGGTAGCGCGTCGGTGACCCCGGTTGCCGTCGTCGTGCGGCGACCATCCCGCATACTGGTGCGCCATGGCTGCGCCGTCTACCGCACTGACCATCGCTGGTTCGGACTCGGGCGGCGGGGCCGGGATTCAGGCGGACCTCAAGACATTCCTCGGCTGCGGCGTGCATGGCATGTCTGCCGTCACGGCTGTGACCGTGCAGAACTCGATCGGGGTGTCCGGCTTCTACGAGTTGCCTCCGCACGCGGTGGCCGAGCAGATCGAATCAGTGGTCACGGACATCGGAGTCGGCGCGGCCAAGACCGGAATGCTGGCGTCCGCTGCCATCATGGCGGCGGTCGCCGAGGCCGTGCGACGTCTGGCTGTCGCGCCCCTGGTCGTCGATCCCGTGGCCGCGTCCCAGCACGGCGACCCCCTGCTGCGACCGGACGCCATCGATGCGTTACGCACCCGGATCATCCCGCTGGCCACGCTGGTCACACCGAACGTCGGCGAGGTCCGCTTGCTGACCGGGGTCGAGGTGGGCGGCCCGGAGGACGCGCTCGAGGCGGCTCGGCGGCTCCATGTCCTCGGCGCGGACTGGGTGCTCGTCAAAGGCGGCCACCGCTCGGGCCCCGATGCGACTGATCTGCTCTATGACGGCAACCGGACATACGAGTTCACCGCGCCCAGGCACGCCACGGAGCACACCCACGGCTCGGGCGACACCCTCGCGGCCGCTATTTGTGCCGCGCTCGCCCGCGGCAGCGACATGCCGGAGGCAGTCCGTCTCGGCAAGGCGTACGTCACGCAGGCGATCACCAACAGCTACCCGCTCGGTTCGGGCCTGGGGCCGGTCGGGCATTTCTGGCGCATTCGCGACTGGCCGCCGGCGAACAGTTGATCGCCGGATCCCGGATCATGACGGGGAAGCCGGCGCCCCGGCGAGCCGACTCGCGAATGTTCGCGCCATCTCGCCCGGGTCTTCTGCCTGGGTGATCGCCCGAACGACGACGACGCGCCGGGCGCCCGCGGCGATCACGTCGTCGAGTCGCTCGACCGACTCGATGCCACCGATCGCAAACCACGGTCGGCTCTCCGGCCCGGTCACCCGGGTCGCGTGCCGGAGCAGTTCGAGACCAGCGGCGGGGCGCCCCGGCTTGGTTGGGGTGGCCCAGGTCGGCCCCGCGCAGACGTAGTCGACGCCGGACTCCAGTTGGCCGGCATCGAACTCGTCACGGGCATGGGCGGACCGACCGATCATTGGCTCGTCGCCGAGGATGCGCCGCGCCACGGGCACCGGCAGATCGTGCTGACCCAGATGGAGGATCGGAGCCCGGACGGCCAGGGCCACATCGGCGCGGTCGTTCGCCGCGAACAGCGCGCCGTGCCGCTCAGCGGCCGCCGCGAAGACCTCGAGGAACCTGATCTCATCCGCGGCTTCCAGGCCTTTCTCCCGCAGCTGCACGATGTCGACGCCACCCGCGAGGACGGCGTCGAGGAAGTCCACGAGGTCGCCTTCACGCGATCGGGAGTCGGTGCACAGGTAGAGCCGGGCGTCGGCCAACCGGGTCCGCGAATCGGGCACAACTGCGAATCTAGAACGCTGGGCCAGCGACGCTCGACGGGCGGCGCAGGCGCTCGATCGATCGGATGTGACACAAATCACAAGATGGCTTCCCTCGCCATGACCGATCGCCGTGCTAACGACCAAGTACGGCATAACGGTCAGAGCTCTAACCTGGTCACGGGAGTCCCGGAAGGCTCAGATGCCCCGGAAGTGTTGCCCTGCAACACAGTTTGCCGACGCGCTTCGCCGCCCGACGCGGTCCGGGCCGTCTCGCCAAGGCTAGACGGGCATACGTGTCCAGCGAGGTTCGAGCGACCTGTGTTGCCTATGAGGCTCTTGGTACTGGAGTGGCCAGGCGTTTATCGTCCGATCGGTCCGAGGTATGCGGGAAGGCGGACGGAGTCACCTCATGCGTCGTGGCGTGAAGACCGGAGTTATCGGGGCGATCCTGCTCGGACTGCTCGGCCTGGGCGCCGTGCTGACCTGGACCGCCCTGGACAAGAAGGTCACCGTCCAGGTCGACGGTGCGGCGCCGCGCACCATCCACACGATGTCACAGGACGTTCGCGGCGCCCTGGCCGACGCAGGCTTCCCGCTCAGTGCCCAGGACGACGTGACCCCCGCGGCCAACAGGAGTGTCCGCGAAGGACTCGCGATCCATCTGATCCGCGGTCGGCTTCTGGTCCTCACCGTCGACGGAAAGCTGCTCAACCAGTGGGTCGCAGCTGCGACCGTCGGGGACGCTCTTGCCCGGCTTGGATTTGATACGAGCGCCTACTCGTCACTGCCCGCTAACGAAACATTGCCCCTCGCGCCTACCCCAATCACCGTGCGCACGGCCAAGAGCGTGACCCTGATCCGAGCGGGCAAGAGCGACTCGATCGAGTCGACGGCGCCGTCTGTCGGCGCGCTGCTGGCAGAACAGGGCATCAGGGTCGGACCGAACGACATGCTCTCGATGCCCGCATCGACTCCACTCACTGACCTCATGACGATCACCTGGAAGCAGGTGCGTCACCAGACCGTCACCACGCAGCTGTCGATCCCCTACGACACCACTTGGCAGGATGACCCGAGCCAACCCGACGGCGACTCGACGGTCGTGACCGCCGGGGCGCCCGGCAGCCGAACGGTCACCTATGACGTGCTGCTGGTCGATGGCAAGGAAATGTCCAGGAATGCGAGGTCGGATGTCGTAACGGCACCGCCCGTGACCCAGGTGGTCAGTGTTGGGACGAAGGTCGAGGCCAGCCCGGCGGCCGCGCAGCCGGCGGCCGCGACCGAGCCGAAACCCGCCGCCACGACCGGGCCGAAACCCGCCACGGCAACTGCTACCACCCCGACCTCGCATCCCGCGGCCACGCCGACGCCCCGGCCCGTCGCCACGCCCACACCGCGGCCGGTGACGAAACCAGCCCCGCGGCCGGTGGTCACACCGGTCGTGAAGCCACCGGTCACGCCGGTGACGAAGCCGGTCGCGGAGCCGGTGAAGCCGGTGACACCAAAGCCGGTCGCGCCCAAACCCGTCGCGCCGAAACCGTCCGCACCCAAGCCGGCCCCGAAGCCGATCGCGAAGCCCGCGCCCAAGCCCGCTCCGCCCCCCGCGCCGAAACCGGCGCCGACGACAGTCATCGTGGTGACGCCAGGCTCGGCCCAGGCGATCGCCAAGTCGATGATGGGCGCATACGGCTGGAACACCACCTCTCAGTTCAGCTGCCTGGTCAACCTGTGGAACGGGGAGAGCGGCTGGCGGTGGAATGCCACCAATCCCTCCAGTGGCGCCTACGGCATCCCGCAGGCCTGGCCGGCCAACAAGATGGCGACGGCCGGAGCGGACTGGCGAACCAACCCGCGTACCCAGATCAGATGGGGAATGGGCTACATCAAGGGTCGCTACGGAACGCCCTGCGCGGCCTGGTCGGCCTGGCTTTCCCGATCGCCGCACTGGTACTGACCCGGGCCGCCGGCCGCCACCCGAGTAGGGTGAAGGTGCACGGGAGCTCGGTGCGGACCGGGCTGAGAGGGCTGGCTGGAGAGCCGCCGACCGTCGAACCTGATCCGGGTAATGCCGGCGCAGGGAGGAGTCAGCGGCGCGAACCCTCACCGTGCGAGCACGGAGAAGATGCGCATGCCCGACGTCCTGGTGATCGGTGGCGGGGTGATCGGCCTCGGCGTCGCCTGGCGGTGTGCCCAACGCGGGCTCAAGGTGACTGTGGTCGACCCGGCGCCAGGATCGGGAGCCTCCTCCGCGGCAGCCGGGATGCTCGCACCGGCGACCGAACTGCATTACGGCGAGCAGGCGTTGCTCCAGCTGAACCTGGACTCAGCCCGCCGGTATCCGCACTTCGCGGCGGAACTCGTGGCCGCCTCCGGACAGGACATCGGTTACCGCCGCTCCGGCGCCCTGGTGGCCGCCTGGGACGATGCAGATCTCGCGAACTTGCGCGACCTGCAGGCATTCGGTTCGTCCCTGGGCGTGGCCACCGAGCTTCTTACCAGCCGGGAAATCCGCCGACGGGAACCGGCGCTCGCGTCCGCCGTGGCGGGTGGCCTGTACGCGCCGGACGATCACGCGGTCGACAACCGCCGGCTGCACGCGGCCTTGTTGGAGGCGGTGCGGGTATCCGGCGGGGAGCTCCGCCGGGAGCGCGTCGTCGCCCTCGAGACGTCGGCCGCCCGAGTCAGTGGCATCCGGACGGACCTGGGACACGCGATCGGTGCCGACACCGTCGTGCTCGCCGCCGGCGCCTGGTCGGCCCAGCTCCCGGACCCGGGCGGAGGCGCCCTACCCCCCATCCGGCCGGTGAAGGGGCAGACCGTTCGGCTGCGCGTTCCCGGACCGCCGCTTCTGCGTCACGTCATCCGCGGCACGATCAAGGGGTCACCGGTATACCTCGTTCCGCGCGACGACGGTGAGCTGGTCGTCGGCGCCTCGAGCGAGGAGGTCGGCTTCGACCTTGCGCCCCGAGCCGGTGCGATATACGAGCTGCTGCGCGACGCTCAGTCGCTGATCCCACTGCTCGGCGAAGTGCAGTTCGGCGAGGTCAGCACGAGCGTCCGGCCCGGGAGCCCGGACAACGCCCCGGTCATCGGGCGCAGTTCGATTCCGGGTCTGGTGCTGGCGACGGGGCACTACCGCAACGGCATCCTGTTGACCCCGGTCACGGCCGACGGCATCGCGGACCTCGTCAGCACTGGATCGGTACCGGATGTGCTGGCGGGGTTCAGCGTCGACCGGTTTCTTCCTCGGATGGTGACGACATGAACCTGACAGTCAACGGAACTCCGCAGACGCTCCCCGAACACACGACGCTGGCCGAGCTGATGATGCGGGAAAACGCGGCGAGCCGCGGTAGTGCGGCCGCGGTCGATGGCGTGGTCGTGCCGCGCGGCAGCTGGGACGCGTTCGTGCTCGCCGACGGGGCCTCCGTGGAGGTCCTTACCGCCGTCCAGGGAGGTTGACATGCCTGATCCGTTCATGATCGCTGGCACCGAGTTGGGGTCGCGGCTCATCCTCGGTACCGGCGGAGCGCCGAGCATGCAGGTGATCGACCAAGCCATCGTCGCCTCCGGAACGGCTATGTGCACGGTGGCGATGCGCCGGGCGGACGCCGCGACCGGCGGCTCGATCATCGACGTCATTGATCGACGCGGCGTGCGCGTGCTGCCGAACACCGCGGGCTGCCGAACGGCGTTCGAAGCCGTTCGTACGGCACAGCTCGCTCGGGAGGCCTTGACGACCGACTGGGTGAAGTTGGAGGTGATAGCGGACGAGCGAACGCTGCTGCCCGAACCGATCGAGCTCCTCGACGCGGCCGAACAGCTGGTTGGCCTTGGGTTCACCGTGCTCCCGTACACGAACGACGATCCGGTGCTGGCCCGTCGACTACAGCGGATCGGCTGCGCCGCCGTGATGCCGCTCGGATCACCCATCGGCAGCGGCCTCGGCATCCAGAACCCCCACAACATTGAACTGATTGTCTCCGAAGCCGAGGTACCGGTCATCCTCGACGCCGGCGTCGGCACGGCGTCCGACGCGGCGCTCGCGATGGAGCTCGGGTGCGAGGGCGTGCTGCTCGCGTCATCGGTGACCCGCGCCCAGGATCCGGCACTGATGGCCGAGGCCATGGCGGCTGCGGTGCACGCCGGGCGGCTAGCCCGGCTGGCCGGCCGCATCCCGCGGCGGCATCACGCACAGGCATCGTCACCACTCGAAGGGATGGCCGTGCTGTGACCGCGCCCCGTCCGACGGACACCCGGCAATGAGCATCGCGAGCGTTCGCCGGGTCCCGGCGAACGAGGTGGGACTCACTCTCGTCGACGAACCACCACGCACGCTCGGCTTCCTCGACCTGGTGGCGCTCTGGGGAAACCTCGGCATCAGCCTGCTCGGCCCGACCGCGGCGTTGTTCATTCTCGCGCCCACCGGAACCCCGATGTCGCTGTTCGCGGCGTTCGTCGCGGTGTTGATCGGCAGCCTGATAGGCGTGCTGCCCGTCGCGGCGATGGCGTTGGCCGGCGCAGAGACCGGGCAGCCGTCCATGGTGCTGCTGCGTGGGCTGTTCGGTGCCCGACTTTCGTTCCTGCCGACGGTGTTGAACCTGATCCAGTGCGTCGGATGGGGCATCTTCGAGCTCGTGGTGATCGCCAGCGCGGCGAGCGAGTTGCTGCCCTGGGATACCCGGTGGTGTTACGTGCTGGCCGGCGGCATAGTCACGACCCTGATGGCGCTCCGCCCGTTGGGCGTCGTTCGGGTCTTGCGCCGATACGTGCTGGTCGCGGTGCTCGTATCCATGACCTACTTCCTCGTCCAGCTGGCGCGCGGGCCGTTGCCGGGCCTGACGGATGGCGGCTGGACCGGCTTCTGGCTGGCCGTCGACGCCGTGATCGCGGTGTCGATCTCCTGGGTGCCGCTCGCCGCCGATTACACGCGTCACGCCCGCTCGCGGCGGTCGGCCTTCCGCGGCACGCTGGCCGGCTACTCGGTCACCCAGATCGCCTGTTACGTTCTCGGCCTGCTCGCCTATTCGACAGTCGTGCGCACTGAGGGCGAGTCGGCCCTGTTCCACGCGTTCATCGCGGTGCCATTCGGATGGCTGCCCTTCGCCGTGCTGGTGCTCCGGGAGCTCGACGAGTCGTTCACGAATGTCTATTCGACCGTCGTGTCCGTGCAGAACCTGCGCCCGCGCGCTGATCGGCGGGTACTCGCGCTCGTGATCGGTGCCCTGACCACGCTCGGCGCCCTGCTCCTCCACATTCGCGACTACCAGAACTTCCTGTACCTGATCGGGTCCGTTTTCGTGCCGCTGTCCGCGGTCTTCATCGTCGAGTACTTCCTGCTCGGGGGGCGGCGAAGCTGGAACACGTCGCAGCGCGCTCCCTCGCGGTGGTGGATGCTGCTCCCGTGGGCGGCCGGCTTCGTCGCCTACCAGCTGATCAATCCAGGGGGGATCGCCCGCTGGGCATCAGCGTGGACCCGGGTCCAGGGCTGGCTGCACTTCGTGCCCCAAAGCTGGATGAGTGCGTCCGCGCTCTCCTTCCTGGTCGCTGCCGTACTCACCGTCATCGTGGGGACGTGGCGGTGGACGGTCAGCCGACGGCTCGAGCCGCACCTATGAGGGCCGCGGCAGAATGCCGTCATGCGCGTCCATCCCGAGGTCGCCGCTGCCCTCGCGGCCGGTCGTCCGGTTGTCGCGCTCGAGAGCACGCTGGTCACCCACGGCCTCCCCCGCCCCGACAATCTCCGGATAGCCCGAGAGGTCGAAAACTCAGTCCGTGAGGACGGCGCATTGCCGGCCACCGTGGCGATCCTCGACGGCGAGGCCTGCATAGGCCTGGAGGATGCGACGCTCGAACGACTCGCCCGCTCCGACACGGTGGTGAAGGCGAGCGTTCGCGACCTGGCCGCACTCGCCGCAGGCCACGGAGACGGCGCCACCACCGTCGCGGCGACCGCTCATCTCGCGGCCCGCGCCGGCATCACGGTGTTCGCCACCGGAGGCCTGGGCGGGGTGCATCGAGACACGCGGGAGACCTTCGACGAATCCGCCGACTTGCGAGTCCTGGCCCGCACTCCGATCGTGCTGGTCTGTTCGGGCGTGAAGTCGATCCTCGACGTCCCCGCGACGCTCGAACGATTGGAGACGCTGTCCGTGGCTGTGCTCGGCTACCGCACGGACGCATTCCCGGCGTTCTACCTGCGCGATTCGGGACAGCCAGTGCCCTGGCGAGTCGAGTCCGCCGCCGAGATCGCGGCCGTGTGGCGCGCGCGCCAGGGCATGGGCACCGAAGGCTACGGCCTGGTTGTCGCCAACCCGGTGCCACTCGACGCGGAGCTGGATCGGCAGCTGCACGATCTCACCCTCGCCGCGGGGCTCGCGGCCGCACGCGCAGCCGACGTGCACGGGAAGGACGTCACCCCCTACCTCCTCGAGTTCTTCCATCGCCAGACCGGCGGCCAGTCGGTGGCCGTGAACGTGGCCCTCGTCCGGGACAACGCGCGCCTGGCGGCGGCCGTGGCCGTCGAGCTCGCGAGCCATTGACATGAGCGCACACCCGCACGTCGTCTGCGTGGGCGACGTGATGGCGGACATCCTCGCCCGGCTCCCCGGTCCGCTGGCGCCAGGATCCGACACCCCGGCATCGATCGAGGTGTTCGGAGGAGGTGCGGCGGGCAACACTGCGAGCTGGCTCGACGATCTGGGCACCAGTGTCACGCTCGTCGGGCGGATCGGTCCCGCAGACGACCCGTTTCGGGGCGCGGCACTCGGCGGCCTCCGCCCCGATGTTGCCGCGGGCCTGATACCTGATCCGGTACATGCAACCGGCCGATGTCTCGTGCTCGTCGGGCCGGACGGTGAACGCACGATGGTCCCGGACGCCGGCGCCAACGCGTTTCTGGCCCCGGCGGACCTGAACGGTCACTTCGAGGCTGGGCGGCATCTGCACCTCTCGGGCTATCCGCTCTTCGGCCGAGCACGCGACGCCGGCCGCCAGGCCCTGGCCCGGGCCCGCGAAGCCGGCATGACGATCTCGGTCAGCGCGGCATCCGCGGCGCCGCTCGCTCGCGTCGGTGCCGCCGCGTTCCTCGGGTGGATCGGCCCGGACGTAACCCTGTTCGCCAATGTCGACGAGGCGCGGGTACTGACCGGGGACCGCACGCCCGAGGCGTCCGCCGTCGCGCTCGCGCGCCGGGTTCGGCTGGCGGTCGTGACGTGCGGGGCACGCGGTGCGATAGCCGCTGGCCGAGACGGGGTCGCGCTGGTTCCTACCGAGCCGATCGAGCCCCGTGACACAACTGGTGCCGGTGACGCGTTCGCCGCCGGCTACCTTGACGCCCGGGGTCGCGGGGCCGATACCCGGGCGGCCGTGATGGCCGGCCACCGAATGGCGGCGCGGGCGTGCCGGAAGCTCGGCGGTCGCCCGTAATGGGCCGGCCCGACGCTCCGAGTTAGCGCACGCCAGCCGCGTCCATCCCGCGAAGTTCCTTCTTCAGCTCGGCAATCTCGTCCCGAAGCCGAGCCGCCACTTCGAACTGGAGCTCACGCGCCGCGCTCAGCATCTGCGCGTTCAGCTGTTGGATGAGATCCGCAAGCTCGGCTCGGGGCATCTGCGAGATATCGAGTTGGCGGTCGGCGTGGGTGCCTATGCCGACGACGCCTGCCGATACGCCGCGGCCGGACACACCCCGGCCGGACGCACCACGCCCGCCCCGGCCAGGCACAGGCGACTTCCCCCGGGACTGGGATCGGCCGGATCCCCCCAACATCTCGTCGGTGTCGGCCGCCTCTCGGGCGAGCATGTCCGTGATGTCGGCAATGCGCTTGCGCAGCGGCTGGGGATCGAGACCGTGCTCGGTATTGAAGGCGATCTGCTTGGCCCGACGGCGGTTGGTCTCGTCGATGGCCCGCTGCATCGACGGGGTGATCGTGTCGGCGTACATGTGCACCTGGCCGGACACATGGCGGGCCGCGCGTCCGATCGTCTGGATGAGCGACGTACCGCTGCGCAGGAAGCCCTCTTTGTCTGCGTCCAGGATGGACACCAGGGATACCTCTGGAAGGTCCAGGCCCTCACGAAGCAGGTTGATCCCGACCAGGACGTCGAACTCGCCGGTCCGCAGCTCCCGGAGCAGCTCAACTCGTCGCAGCGTGTCGACCTCGGAGTGCAGGTAACGGACTCGGACCCCGAGCTCGAGCAGGTAGTCGGTGAGATCCTCGGCCATCTTCTTGGTCAGCGTGGTGACGAGGATCCGCTCGTCGCGCTGGGCCCGTTCCCGGATTTCGGAGACGAGATCGTCGATCTGTCCCTTCGTGGGCTTGACGATGACCTCCGGGTCGATCAGACCGGTCGGCCGGATGACCTGCTCGACGAACTCGCCCCGCGATCGCCCCAGTTCGTACGGACCCGGCGTCGCGGACAGGTACACCGTCTGCCCGATGCGATCGACGAACTCCTCGAACTTGAGGGGCCGGTTGTCCATTGCCGAGGGCAGCCGGAATCCGTGCTCGACCAGCGTTCGCTTGCGGGACATGTCGCCCTCATACATGCCGCCCGTTTGCGGCACCGTGTTGTGCGACTCGTCCATGACGAGCAGGAAGTCGTCGGGAAAGTAGTCGAGCAAGCAGTTCGGTGGGCTGCCCGGGGCGCGCCCGTCGATGTGCCGCGAGTAGTTCTCGATGCCGGAGCAGAAGCCGACCTGGCGCATCATCTCGATGTCGTACGTCGTGCGCATCCGCAACCGCTGCGCCTCGAGGAGTTTGTTGTGCTTCTCCAACTCAGCCAGCCGATCGGCGAGCTCGAGCTCGATGCCCTGTAACGCCCGCGCCATGCGCTCCGGACCGGCCGTGTAGTGCGACGCCGGGAAGACGAACACCTCCTCGACCTCGCGCATCACCTCGCCGGTCAACGGGTGCAGGTAGTAGAGCCGCTCGATGTCGTCCCCGAACATCTCGACCCGGATGGCGAGCTCCTCGTACATCGGGAAGATCTCGACCGTGTCGCCCCGCACCCGGAACGTGCCACGAGTGAAGGACAGGTCGTTGCGGGTGTATTGCACGCCGACCAGATGACGTAGGAGCAAGTCACGCTCGAGCTGCTGACCTAGGTGCAGCCGGACCGAACGGTCGACATACTCCTGTGGCGTGCCGAGACCGTAGATGCACGACACCGTGGCGACCACGACGACGTCGCGCCGGGTGAGCAGCGAGTTGGTCGCCGAGTGCCGGAGCCGCTCGACCTCGGAGTTGATCGAAGAGTCCTTCTCGATGTAGGTGTCGGTCTGGGGAACGTAGGCCTCGGGCTGGTAATAGTCGTAGTAGCTGACGAAGTACTCGACGGCATTGTTGGGCAACATCTCACGCAGCTCGTTGGCCAGCTGAGCGGCAAGCGTTTTGTTCGGCGCCATGACCAGGGTCGGCCGCTGCAGGCGTTCGACCAGCCATGCCGCCGTCGCTGACTTGCCGGTACCCGTAGCACCGAGCAACACGACGTCCTTCTGCCCTGACCGGATCCGCCGCTCCAGGTCGTCGATCGCCGTCGGCTGATCTCCCGACGGCTGAAAGTCGGACACAACCTCGAACTTCCCCGTCTTGGGAACGATGTCACTGGCCACCCGCATACCTCCACGGTACGGCTCGGCTCCGACAAGCCACTGCGGCCGCGGGCTGGCTCAGGCTGACCGAACGAGAACGACCCGAACCGTCGATGATCTTGGTCCGCCGGTGTGATCACGATCCTTGCCGGGCCACGACCCTCGTCCGAATCAGGCTCGCCACCGTGGTGACGGCCAGGATGCCGACGATCACCACCAGAGACAGCCAGATCGGGATTTCAGGAGCCCAGGTGACCGGCTCGCCGCCGTTGACGAACGGCAGAGTGTTCTCGTGCAAGGCGTGCAGGACCAGCTTGACCCCGATGAACGCCAGCAACACCGCAAGCCCAAAGCTCAAGTACACCAACCGTTTGAGCAGGCCACCGAGCAGGAAGTAGAGCTGGCGTAGTCCCATGAGCGCGAAGATGTTCGCCGTGAGCACCAGGTAGGGCTCCTGCGTGATTCCGTAGATCGCGGGGATGGAATCCAGCGCGAACAACAGGTCCGTCGTCCCCAGCGCGACAATGACCAGAAGCATCGGTGTGACCAGGCGTTTCCCCGCCCGTTTCACGGTCAGCTTCGTGCCGTGATACTTCTCGGTCGAGGGCACCCGGCGACGAAGCCATTGCACGGCTCGGCTCTCGTGATACTCGTTCTGCTCCGCCTTGCTCTCGACCGCCAATTTCACGGCCGTATATAGCAAGAACGCACCGAACAAATAGAAAACCCAGCTGAATGCCGAGATCGCCGCGGCGCCGACGGCGATGAACACGCCGCGCAAGATCAATGCGAGCACGATCCCGACGAGCAACGCGTGCTGCTGCAATTCGCGGGGGACCTTGAGCTTGGCGATGATGATCAGGAACACGAACAGGTTGTCGATCGACAGTGAGTATTCGGTCAGCCAGCCGCCGAGGAATTGCGCCGCGTACTCCGGGCCGCTGATGACGAGGATCCCGGCGCAGAACAACAGGGCGGCACCGATGAAAAACGCGAGATCTCGGGTCACCTCTCGCATCGACGGCTCGTGCGGACGACGGCCCACAACGAAAACGTCGACGGCGAGGAACGCGACTGCCACAACCAGTGTGACGATCCACACCCATGGCGCTACGTGCACATGTCCTCCGGCCAACCTCGGGCGCGACGACACGCGCTGCGGTAGCCGGAGGTCTCACCCACCCAGCGTGACCGGTGCACCGGTGCTGGGCCGGATCCCCGGGCCGTATACGGCTACGGCCGTGATGACGGGGATTCCGTGGAGTTCTACGGGTTACTCCCCTCCAGTTCTGGGAATCATACCCGTCAGGCTCCGAGCGTGGCCGGGCACTAGCCTGTCTAGCAGGCTCGACGGCGACCAGGCAGCGGCCCGAGCCCCATGGTCGAAGGGAGCACGATGCAGATCTGGCCTGGATCGGCGTATCCCCTCGGCGCGACCTACGACGGTTCCGGCACCAATTTCGCGCTGTTCAGTGAGGTCGCCGAACGGGTCGAGTTGTGCCTGTTCGACGCCGACGGCGCCGAAGTGCGGCACGACCTACCCGAGATGGACGGCTTCGTCTGGCACGCGTTCCTTCCGGGGGTGGAACCGGGTCAGCGATACGGCTATCGAGTGCACGGTCCCTACGATCCGTCACGGGGCCATCGGTGCAATCCGAGCAAGCTGCTGCTCGATCCGTACGCCAAAGCCATCGACGGCAAATTCGAGTGGGGCCAGGCCCTGTTCTCGTATAACTTCGGCGATGCGCAGAGTCGGAATGACGAGGATTCCGCCGGCGCCATGCCGAAATCGGTGGTGATCAGTCCGTTCTTCGACTGGGGTGTCGACCGACCGCCCAAGCGGCAGTACGCGGAGTCGGTGATCTATGAGGCGCATGTCAAGGGACTCACGTATCAGCATCCGGAGATTCCGGCCGAGCTGCGCGGAACCTACTCCGCGATCGCCCATCCGGTCATGATTGATCACCTGCGCTCCCTCGGGGTCACTGCCATCGAGCTCATGCCCGTGCATCACTTTGCCAACGACTCGACGCTGATCGAGCGAGGTTTGTCGAACTACTGGGGCTACAACACGATTGGCTTCTTCGCTCCCGACAGCAAGTACAGCTCGAGCGCTAGCCCGGGTGGTCAGGTGCAGGAGTTCAAGTCGATGGTCCGGGAGCTGCACGACGCGGGCATCGAAGTGATCCTTGACGTCGTCTACAACCACACCGGAGAGGGCAACCATCTGGGGCCGACGCTGTGCTTCAAGGGTATTGACAACTCCGCGTATTACCGCTTGGTCGACAACGATCAGCAGTTCTACATGGACTACACCGGTACCGGAAATACGCTCAACGTGCGGCACCCGCATGCCTTGCAGCTGATCATGGATTCGTTGCGGTATTGGGTCCTCGAAATGCACGTCGACGGGTTCCGGTTCGACCTGGCGGCGACCCTGGCTCGGGAATTCTACGACGTCGAGCGATTGTCCAGCTTCTTCGAGCTCGTCCAGCAAGACCCGACGGTAAGCCAAGTCAAGCTGATCGCTGAGCCGTGGGACGTCGGGCCCGGCGGATACCAGGTCGGCAACTTTCCGCCGCAATGGACGGAATGGAACGGCAAGTATCGCGACACGGTCCGCGACTTCTGGCGGGGCGAGGCCGCGACGCTCGGCGAGTTCGCGTCGCGCCTCACCGGGTCGGCCGACCTGTACGAGCACTCGGCCCGGCGCCCGGTCGCGTCGATCAACTTCGTCACCGCCCATGACGGCTTCACGTTGCGGGATCTCGTCTCCTACAACGAGAAGCACAACGAAGCCAACGGCGAGGACAACCGGGACGGTGAGAGCTACAACCGGTCGTGGAACTGCGGTCACGAAGGACCGACCGACGATCCCGAGGTGAACGCACTGCGGGCGCGTCAGCAGCGCAATTTCCTCGCGACCCTGCTGCTGTCCCAGGGCGTGCCGATGATCTCCCACGGAGACGAACTCGGCCGTACTCAGCAGGGCAACAACAACGGTTTCTGCCAGGACAACGAGCTGACCTGGATCGACTGGAAGAACCTTGACGTCGATCTCCTTGCCTTCACGCGCTACGTGTCCTCGCTCCGGCGCGATCACCCGGTGTTCCGGCGACGTCGCTTCTTCGACGGTCTGCCGGTCGGCCGTCGAGGCCGCAAGGGGTTACCGGACATCGCGTGGCTCCGTCCGGACGGAAGCCAGATGACCAAGCAGGACTGGGGATCCGGCTTCGGCCGAGCAGTCGCGGTATTCCTCAACGGGCAAGGCATCGCCGACCGGGACGGCCGCGGTGAACGCGTGGTGGATGACTCGTTTGTGCTCTGTTTCTCAGCGCACCACGAGCACATCCAGTTCATGCTGCCGCCGGCGTCCTACGGCCGGAACTGGCAAGTCGTGCTGGACACGATGAACCCCGACGTCGGTGATGAGCAGGTCCTGCGGTACCGGCAGCGCGTGGACGTTGGGCCACGGGCCCTGGTCGTCCTGCAGCGGATCGATTGATGCCCCCTGCGTCCACGTATCGGCTGCAGGTACGGGCCTCCTTCCCGCTGTCCGCCGTCGCCTCGATCCTCGACTATCTGACTCAGCTCGGCGTCGGCGCGATCTACCTGTCGCCGTTGTTGCGTGCTACCAGCGATTCGGAGCATGGCTACGACGTGGTCGATTTCACGGCGGTCGATCCATCACGCGGCGGTCCCGTCGGCTGGTCACACCTTGTGACAGACGTGCGGCGCAGACCGCTGCAGATCGTCGTCGACATCGTGCCCAACCATGCGGGCGTGGCGGACGCGAGCGAGAACGCCGCGTGGTGGGACGTGCTGCGCCTCGGGCGTGAATCGCCGTATGCCCGCTGGTTCGACATCGATTGGACACGCGGTCGCATCCGGCTGCCGGTCCTCAGCGACGATGAGGACGCGCTAGCGGCCCTGCGTGTTATCGATGGTGAGCTGCGCTACTACGAGCACCGGTTCCCGATCGCACCGCGCACCGGGCCGCGACCGGGCGAAAGCGCCAGGGCCGTCCACGACCGGCAGCACTACGAACTGGTCAGCTGGCGACGCGCGGATGTGGACCAGAGCTACCGACGGTTCTTTGCGGTAAGCAGCCTGGCCGGCATACGCGTCGAGGATCCGGCGGTCTTCGACGCCACCCACCGGGAGATCTTGCGGTGGGTCCGCGGGGACGACGTGACGGGCCTCCGCGTCGATCATCCGGACGGGCTGGCCGACCCGACCGGATACCTGCGGCGACTACGTGCTGCGGCGCCGACGGCTTGGCTCACAGTCGAGAAGATCCTGGAGCCCGGCGAACAACTGCCGCGCGCCTGGCCGGTTGACGGAACGACCGGATACGAGGCGTTGGCCGACGCCGGCGGCGTATTCGTGGATCGCGCCGGCGAGCAGCCGTTCGACGAGCTCTACCGCGAGCTCACGGGCGATCGGCGGGCATTCGCTGACCACGTCGTTGACGGAAAACGGCTCGTGACTACGACGATTCTGCGGGCCGAGGTGCACCGCCTCGCGAGGTTGGTTCCAGATGTACCGCTCGCCACGGACGCCCTGGCTGAGCTCCTGGTTGCGATGCCGGTCTATCGCTCGTACCTGCCGATCGGCGCCGAGTACCTCCGTGAAGCGATCGAGTGCGCCAGCCGCCGCCGGCCCGATCTCGCGGGCGTCATAGCCGCCCTGGAGCAACGGCTCAACGATCCGGCCGACGAGCTGGCTTGCCGGTTCCAGCAGGTGTCCGGCGCGGTAATGGCGAAGGGCGTCGAGGATACGGCCTACTACCGATACTCGCGGTTCATCGCCCTGAACGAGGTGGGCGGAGATCCGGCTCGGTTCGGGCTGGACCCGGACGGGTTCCACGAGGCGGCCCGACGCCGGCTGGCCGAGTGGCCCGCGGGGATGACGACGTCGATGACGCACGACACCAAGCGAGGAGAAGACGTCCGCGCACGACTGGCTGTCCTCGCCGAGCTGCCGGCTGAATGGGCAACGCTCGCGCGGTATCTCCATCAGCTGGTTCCGGTGCCCAATCCAGCCCTCGGCTATCTGCTGTGGCAAACAGTCGCCGGCGCCGGCCTGATCGCACGTGAGCGATTCCACGCGTACGCGGAGAAGGCGATGCGCGAGGCGTCGGACGGAACCAGCTGGGCCGATCCCGATGTCGCGTTCGAGTCAGCCGTGCACGCCGCGGTCGACGTTGTCTATGACGACCCGCAGATCAACGACGCCATCGCGAAGTTCATCCGATTGGTTGAGCCTCCTGGCTGGAGCAACGCGCTTGGTCAGAAGGCGATCGCGTTAACCATGCCGGGCGTTCCGGACGTCTACCAGGGAACGGAATGGTGGGACGACTCCTTGGTCGACCCGGACAATCGCCGCGCCGTCGACTTCGAGTCTCGCTGGTCGATGCTCCGCGCTCTGGACGCGGCGGGTGAACTGCCTCCCGTCGATCGCACGGGCGCGGCCAAGCTGTGGGTAGTGTCGCGCACCCTGCGCCTGCGGCGCGATCGTCCCGAGCTGTTCACGGCCTATCAATCGGTGCGAGCGATCGGATCGGCCGCGCGCCACGTACTGGCGTTTGATCGAGGCGGTGCGATCACGGTGGCGACCGTACGGCCGGTGGGCCTGCAGCGGTTCGGTGGCTGGGGCGCCACGAGCCTCGTCCTCGACCGCGAGCTCGAAGACGCCTTCACCGGGCGGCGCCACGCTGGACGGGTAGCCGTTGCCGACCTGCTCGCCCGCTATCCGGTCGCGGTGCTCGTGCCGCGTTGAGTCCCCGATCGGTGGAGGCAGCCTTCAGCCGATACATCGACCGCTCGCTGGACGGTGCCAGAGACCTCCCGCGGAGAGGCTGGAAGCCATCAGCCACCCGCCCGAGGAGCCACCGAAATGACCGCCATCACGGCGACCGTCCGGACCCACCGCCGCAGCCTCGCCGTCATCGGCGCCATCGTCGTCATCGCCCTCGCCGGCCTCGCCCTCGTCCTGGTCATGACCAGCCCGGCGCACGACATGCACCACGTGGTCAGCGCCTATCACCACCTGCCGCACTTCCTGCAAGCCTTCCTCAGCGCCCAGCACCTCGGAGCCTGAGCCGCCCGCAGCCAAACCCGCGAGCACTCCGATCACCTGGTGGGTCTCGTGGTGCTCGTACCGCGCCGGCCTATCCCCCAATCGGTGGAGGCCGGTCTCAGCCAGTACATCGACCGCTCGCTCGACGGTGCCAGAGACCTCCCGCGGAGAGGCTGAAAATCATCAGCCACCCCGCCCAAGGAGCCACCGAAATGACCGCCATCACCCCCACCGTCGGGACCCACCGTCGCAGCCTCGCCGTCATCGGCGCCATCGTCGTCATCGCCCTCGCCGTCCTCGCCCTCGTCCTGGTCATGACCAGCCCGGCGCACGACATGCACCACGTCGCCAGCGCCTATCACCACCTGCCGCACTTCCTGCAGGCGTTCCTCGGCGCCCAGCACTTCGGATCCTGAGCCCGCTCGCAACCGAATGCGAGCTGTCGATTCCGCACTGGCCCGCTCGTCGGATCTGGTGAAGGCTCGGTACACCGGCCAGACCGAAGGGAACGAACCATGCCGCAATATCTGATCTTGCTCTACGAGGACGAGCAGTCCTGGGCCGAGGCAAGTGACGAGAAGTCCGCCGAGATACTCGCCGAGCACGGGGCATTTGGTGAGCGGCACCGCGACGCGCTGCGAGGTGGCTCCGCGTTGCAGCCGCAGGCAACGGCCACGACGATCCGCGGCTGGAACACCGGTACCCCCACCGTCACTGATGGCCCGTTCGCGGAGACCAAGGAAGCGCTGGGCGGCTTCTACCTGATCGAGGCGGCCGATCTGGACGAGGCCCTGGCGATTGCCCGGGACGTGCCCACACCGTTCGGCGGTGTCGAGGTACGCCCGGTCCGGGTGTTCGACTGATCGTGCCTCCGGATCCGGCCGACGCCGCCGTCGTGGCCGCGGTTGCGGACGCCCACCGCCACGAGTGGGCGTTCGTGCTGGCCGCGACAGTGCGGGTGACGAGGGATCTGGATCTGGCCGAGGAGTGCGTCCAGGACGCGTACGCGCAGGCACTACGGACGTGGGTGGAGCGGGGGGTTCCCGCGTCGCCCGGGGCCTGGCTCACGACCGTGGCCCGGCGACGGGCGCTCGACGTGTTGCGCCGGGATGCGACGCTGCGCCGTGCGCTTCCCCTGCTTCTGCTGGACGAGCAGCCGGGCGCTGAACCCGAACGGCAGGACGATCACATCCCAGACGATCGGCTCCGGCTGGTGTTCACCTGTTGCCATCCAGCGCTCGCCGAGACGAGCCAAGTTGCCTTGACCCTGCGGCTCCTGTGCGGATTGACGACGGTTGAGGTCGCGCGCGCCTTCTTGGTCAGTGAGTCCACGATGGCGGCCCGGATCACCCGCGCCAAACACAAGATCGCCGCCGCCGGCATTGCCTACCGAGTCCCGCCGGGGGAGGAACTGCCCGCTCGGGTGGACGCGGTCCTGACGGTCATCCATCTGGTTTTCACGACCGGGCATACCGCACCGGCCGGTGGCGACCTCATGCGCCGAGACCTGGTCGAGCGAGCGCTGGACCTCGCCCGGATGCTGGCCGCGCTGCTGCCCGACGACCCCGGTGTCCTCGGCCTTCTCGCGCTGATCCTGCTCACCGACGCCCGCCGGGAGACCCGACTGGGGGCGGACGGCGGCCTGCAGTTGCTCGCTGACCAAGACCGACGACAGTGGGACCAGGCGGCGATCCGGGAAGGCGCCGAGCTGGTGCGGCGGGCCCTACGACACCGGCCGCCGGGCCGGTTCGCGCTGATGGCCGCGATCGCGGCCGTACACAGCGTGGCGCCTACCTGGGATGACACCGACTGGCATGAGGTGGTCGGCCTCTACGACGTGCTGGTCCAGATCTGGCCGTCACCGGTCGTCGCTTTGAACCGCGCTGTTGCCGTCGGATTCGAGCAAGGCCCAGAGGCAGGTCTTGCGGCCTTGGAGCCGCTGACGGCGGAGCCACAACTCGCCGGCTATGGCTACCTGGCGGCCGCTCGCGCGGACTTCCTGCGGCGACTCGGACGCAACGTCGAGGCTCGGCACGCATACGAGGAGGCGTTGCTGTTGACCGAGAATCGAGCGGAACAGGCCTTCCTCGCCGGACGACTCTCGGAGATCACCGAACCCAACCGGACGTGATTCGACCATCAGCCGCGGATCCGTACGCTCGTGGCATGCCCGCTCGTTTCGCCCACCCCACTGATCCGAGCGCGCCCCTCGTCTGGCGAGTTCCCGCGTGGCAGCCCACGGTCATGATGTTGTTCGTCTGCGGGGTGGTCGCTTTGAACCTGTACTTGTCACCGAACACTCTGGTGCGGATCGTGTCGATCGGGCTCGGCGCGCTCGCCTTCATCGCAGCGATCGAGGGCCTGCGTATGTACCTGGTCGCAGACCAGTACGGCATCGGTTTTCGCGGTCTTCTGCGCACCCACAACATCGACTGGTCGGATATCCAGTCGATCTCCGTTCGGCGCAGCGGGTTCAACGGGCCGACACTTCGAATCACCCGAACCGACGGGTCGTACGCAGATGTTCCTCCGTCGCTGATGCTTCCGACCAAGCCCACCGGCACAGTCAAGACGCTCGCGCAACTCGGAGACACCGCACGCATGATCACCGAATATGGGCAGGCTCGCCGCTAGCGAGGCTCAGAACGGCGGCTGCAGGCGCCGCCGCAGGCGGTCTACGTCCAGGGCTGGCTCCGGATAACGCGGATCGAGATCACGGAGCGTCTCGACGAGTAATTGCTCGACAGCCCAGTTCCGGTACCACTTCCGGTCGCTCGGTACGACGTACCATGGCGCGTGCTCGGGGGAGCAGTGCTTGAGCATGTCGGCGTATGCGGCCTGATAGTCGGCCCAGTAAGCACGCTCGGTAATGTCGCCCTCGTTGAACTTCCATCGCTTGGTCGGATCGTCGAGCCGGGCCAGAAGCCGCTCGCGCTGGGTCCCGTACGAGATGTGCAGCAAGCACTTCACGACCGTCGTGCCGTGCTCGACGAGGGCCGCCTCAAACGCGTTGATCTCTTCGTAACGCCGTCGCCACTCCGCCTCGGGGATGAGATCATGGACCCGCGGAACGAGCACGTCCTCATAATGGGATCGATCGAAGACGCCAATGATTCCTGACCGCGGCAGCGCCTTGCGGATACGCCACAGGAAATGATGCGCCGCCTCCTCTGGCGTCGGCTTCTTGAAGGCCTTCACCGAGACGGCATTGGGTGAGCACAGGCCGACGACGTGCTTCACTACGCCACCCTTGCCGGAGGTGTCCATGCCCTGCAGCACGAGAAGCACCGATCGCTGGCCGCCTAGGGTCGACTCGGCGTAGAGCATTTCCTGGAGATCGCCGAGGAGACTGCCTTCCTTGATCAGGTTCTGCAACGTGCGCTTCTTTTTGCCAGGCGCCAGCGGTGTGCTCGCCGTCTCGTAGCCAGCGAGATTTACCGCACCCGGTGCCGCTCGGAGGACGTCACGCACGGACTTGGGATCAGCTTTCACAAGCGGCAGCCTATGTGGTGCGTAACCGACCTGGCAGGGTAAGACTCCCCCATGACCGCGTTTCGCGTCTGGGCGCCGTTGGTCCATCGGGTGCGCGTCCGGCTTGGCGCGGAGGTGCACGACTTGGCCGCCATCGGTAACGGGTGGTGGGGAACGAGCCTCGACGCGGCACCTGGCACCGACTACGCGTACCTGCTCGACGAGGACGAACACGGTCTTCCGGATCCGCGGTCGCGCTGGCAACCACGAGGCGCGCACGAGGCGAGCCGGGTCTACGACGACTCGACCTATCGCTGGCAGGACGGATCGTGGCCGGGGCGTGACTGGCCCGGCTCAATCGTCTACGAACTTCACATCGGCACGTTCACGCCAGAGGGGACCTTCGACGGGGCGATCGAACGCCTGAACCACCTCGTTGACCTGGGTGTGACCCATGTCGAGTTGTTGCCGGTGAACACCTTCAACGGGGTCTGGAACTGGGGCTACGACGGCGTGGGCTGGTACGCGGTGCACGAACCGTACGGCGGTCCGGACGGGCTGAAACGCTTCGTCGACGCGTGCCACTCGCACCGCCTCGCCGTGCTCCTCGACGTGGTCTACAACCATCTCGGGCCCAGCGGCAACTACCTCCCTCGCTTCGGGCCCTACCTGGCCAGGCAGCGCAATGCGTGGGGTGAGGTGGTGAACCTCGACGGACCCGGCTCGCCGGAGGTTCGCCGATACATCATCGACAACGCTCTCATGTGGCTGCGCGACTTCCACATCGACGGTCTCCGGCTGGATGCGGCCCATGCCCTCCTCGATACGTCGGAGCCGCATCTGCTCGCTGAGCTGTCCGCCGCCGTCGACGGCCTCGCGGCATTGCTTGGCCGGCCGAGAACCCTCGTCGCCGAGTCCGACCTGAACGATGCAGTCATGATCACGCCGCGGAGCGAGGGCGGGTACGGCCTGGATGCCCAGTGGGACGACGATATGCACCATGCGTTGCATGCGCTGCTGACCGGGGAGCGCCAGGGCTACTACGTGGACTTTGGCTCACTTGCCGCCCTCGCCAAGGTCTACACGTCGGCGTTCCTGCACGATGGCTCCTACTCGACATTTCGCGGCCGAGTGCACGGGCGCCCGGTCGATCGCCTCCGGACGCCGTCCTATCGGTTCGTCGCGTACTTGCAGGATCACGATCAGGTCGGCAACCGGGCGCTCGGAGACCGGTTGCCAGAGATCACCCCACCGCGCCTGCTGGATGTCGGTGCGGTGTTACTGCTTACCTCGCCATACACACCCATGCTCTGGATGGGTGAGGAGTGGGCCGCCGGCACGCGATGGCCGTTCTTCAGCTCTCATCCCGAGCCGCACCTCGCCGCCGCGGCGAGGAGCGGACGCATCGAGGAATTCGCGAACTACGGCTGGGATACCACCGAGATGCTCGACCCCCAGGACCCGCAGGCCTTCCAGAGCGCCAAGCTGAATTGGTCCGAGCTTTCCGCCGCTCCGCACCAGAACATGCTGGCGCTCTACCGGCGGCTGATCTGGTTGCGGCATTCCGAGCCTGATCTGCAGGACTCCCGGCTCGCCGCAGTGGCCGTCGACTACGACGAGGCGGCTCGATGGCTGGTCGCCCATCGCGGTGGGCTGCGGATCGCGGCGAACTTCGACGAGGCTCCACAGGTAGTGCCTGGCCTGGCCGGCGAGGTCCTGCTTGCCACCGGCGAGGTCAAGACGGCCGACAACGGCCTCTCGCTGGACGGGCAGAGCGCAGCCGTCATCCGAGCCGGCTGAGAGCTCCGCATCGAGGCGGAGTGGCACGGCGTCCGCCGCGCGACGATCATCGGCGGGGTGAGCCCGTCCGACGATCGCACTGTCGATGTCGTCACAACGGGTTCGGCCGGGTTTCGGAGCCGCTGGAGCGCAACGCCGACCCGCCGTCGGATTGTCTTGGTTGCCGCGACGGTGATCGCGGCGGCTGCGGTGGTGGTCGGCGCCGCCGCAGGGAACGCCAGTCCCGTTCATCACGCGAGGACCGTTGTCGACCCCGGGCCACCAGCCGCAGTCACCACTGATGCCGCCGGATGCCCGGTCACGGTGCGGTGCACGACCTCGGCCACGACGTCGACGCAGCTGCGAGCCGCCTTGCGACGCGCGTTTCCCGCCGCGCGAGTCGTGGCCGGCGCCCACACCGTGGAGCGGGACCGGCCCGGCGTCATCTACCAAGCCACGGTCCTCGGCGCGCTCGAAGGAGGTGCCGTTGTCTCGGCGACCGCGGCGTGCGTTCCCGGCGGAGCCGCGGTTGTCGAGCAGACCGTTCGCTCGGCGAACACCAGCCTCGATCTGGCCGGGAACACCGTAGTGCATGCCCGCCTGTTGTTGGAGATTGTGCCGGGCGCGGCCGGATGCAGCGTGCAGGTATACCTGAACTCCCCCGGCGTCGGGACGTCGTGGGACACGGCGGCGATCTCGTTGGCCCATGATCCGGGCGCGCAGGTGGCGCCGCGATGACGCCCGAGCACCCGACGTCGCCGGGGTGGATCGACCTGGAGATCACCGCGAGCGATCCGGCCGGAGGCGGTCTCGCCAATCCACCGGCACCGTCAGCATCGTCCCCGCGGCCGGTGTCCCGCCGTACGGTCATCGTCGCGGTCACGGTGGCCACGTTGGCACTCGCGGTCGCGATCCTCGGCCTGGTCGCCCGCTCCCGAACCGTGACGACGACGACGCACCTCCAAGCCGTCGTACCGGTCGGAGTCGATGCCTCCGGCTGCCCGGTCGGTCGGACCTGTCGGGTCTCGTCCGATCCCGAATCCGTCGTTCTCGGGGCAGTCGACCGGGCGCTGGAGTTTCCGACCGTGATCGGCTCCGGCACCGTTTCCGACGTGTCGACGAATGCCACCTATCGCACGACGCTTACCGCGGTCCTCAACGCGGGGGTCAGCGTCACGACAACGGCCCAATGCGTCCCCGGTGGATCGGCCGTGCCGGAGCGGTCAGCCGGGCTCGCCGCGACCGGGCCAGCCGACGGGGCCGTGGTCGTTCCCGGTGCGCCGGGCTGCAGCGTGGTTGTGCTCGTCCGCGCCCCGGCCGGCGCTCCGGTCCCGGTCCAAGCTATCGAGCACATAGCGCACGACCCGTCCGCGCAGCTGCACGTCGCCCGCTGAGGACCTATCGCGTCCGTTACCGTGAGGCTCAGTCGAGCGAAGGAGCGAGGCGTGAGCGGTCCGACCCGAGGCTTCAGCGGCCGGCTGCATCGGGTGCGGGACGAGCGCCTGCCACCTGGGCAATACGACGTCGGGTCGGACTTCCCAGTGCTGACGGCGGAGGTGACGCCGCGGCTGGATCCGCAACGGTGGTCGATCACCGTCGACGGTCTCGTTGCGGAGACCAGAACCTGGTCGTGGGACGAGGCGCATCGGTTGCCTGCGTCGGAGTTCCACGGCGACATCCACTGCGTTACCACCTGGTCCAAGCTCGGGACGAGCTTCGGCGGGGTCAGCGTCGACACCCTGTTCGATGCCGCCCGGCCGCTGCCCACGGCGGCCTTCGTGCTCGCGACGTCGACGACCGGCTATACGACGAACCTGCCGCTGGCGGACTTGACGGGAGGCAAGGCGTGGGTCGTGTGGACGCACGAGCGCAAGCCGTTGCCGATCGACCACGGTGGTCCCGTCCGCCTGCTCGTTCCGCATCTGTACTTCTGGAAGAGCGCGAAATGGGTCACCCGGCTGACCCTGCTTGATCATGATCAGCAAGGTTTCTGGGAGCGCAACGGATACCACGACCGGGGCGATCCATGGCTCGAGCAGCGTTACCAAGGTGACTGAACCGCCACTGACACTTCCGGCCACGCCGCATGCTCCGACCGGCGGTTGGCGCCAGGCGGTCGTGCGCGAGGTACGGCACCCGTCCGCTCGGTCGGTGCTGCTCCGGCTAGAGGTCATGCACCGAATGACACATATGGCGGGCCAGCATTACGTGGTCCGGCTCACCGCGGACGATGGATACACCGCGCAGCGGTCCTACTCGGTGTCGTCCGCGCCGTCGGATCCGCTCGTCGAGCTGTTCGTCGAGCGCCTCGAGACAGGCGAGGTCTCGACCTTTCTCGCCGACGTCGTCCGACCGGGCGACGAGCTGCAGGTCCGCGGCCCGATCGGCGGATGGTTCGTGTGGGACGGGGTTTCGCCGGCGTTGGGCGTCGGTGGTGGGACCGGCGTCGTGCCCCTGGTCGCCATGGCGCGACTCGCCCGGGACCTCGGGAGCACCCGGCAACTGAAGCTGGCCGTTTCCGGGCGCAACCTGCCCGAGCTGCCCTACGCCGATGAGCTGGCCGCGGCCGGGGCCACCATCGCGCTCACCCGGGTGCCGCACGGTGAGCGGCCGGCCGGGCGGCTGACCGCCGCTGACCTCATGCCGTTGCTCCTACCGGGCGCGACCGCCTATGTCTGTGGCTCGGCCGGCTTCGCCGAGTTTGCCAGCCTGCTGCTTGTCGGCCTCGGCGTGCCCGTACTGGATGTGCGAGTGGAACGCTTCGGCCCGAGCGGCTGAGTCGACGGGTGGTCAACGGCCGTAGAGGAGCGGCCGCAATCGGTCCTGCGTAGCGCCGCTGGCGGCGTCGCGGCGGGCGAGGCGGTCCCGAACTCCTACCAGAGCGTGACCCTCCCGGGCGAGGGTTCTGCGGGCGGGACGTCGACGATCCGAGGTGGGAAATGCTCAGGTGGCGGGCCGAACACCCGTCGGGCCGCGGCAATCGACGCGCGGGCGAGGGCCGCGTTGCCAGCGGCGCCAATGCCGGCGCCGATGCCCATCGGAATGGCTCGACCGATCAGCAGCGCGCCCTGCTGAAGGCCGAAGCGTGGGAGGAAATGCTTGGCGAGACGACGGTTAGCCCGGCGGACGGACTCCTCCGACGCGTGCTGGGACAGCACTTGAGCCCATTTCGCGCGCGAGCGTTTCGCGCCGCGAGCGGACTCCTCGAGGATCCGCACTCCTTCATCACCGAGCAGCAGCGCGAGCACCAGCGCCCGTCGCTGCTCGAGGTTGTCCACCCGCAGGCCGTGAACCTCGGCCACGGCCAGGCCGAAGAGCGCCGTGGCTTCCGCGAAGGCGCCGATCTCGAAGGCCGCGGTGGCGACAGACGCGCCCGTTCCCACGCCCGGAAAGGCCGCTGACCCGCCGGCAATCGCGCCGATTGCGGTGACGGTGCCCAGATAGATCCGCTCCAGCTCGCGGATCGTGTCTGCTGGCGTGAGGCCGCGCTTGGCCTGGGCCCGATTGACATACGAGACGACGCCTGGCCGCTGGACCCGCATCGCGCGGTCCAGCGAGGAGTCCAACACACCCTCGACGAATGACGGCATCGGAATCGGGATGCTGCGACGGCGAGATTTAGCCATGCGGTCCTCTGCGAGCCGACGCCGGCACCGCCGCGTCGAACCGCTCGCCCAGGTGAACGTCGATGGCCATGAACCCAGTCTGCCGACCAGGTCGCCGATGTGCCAGGAGCCGCATGGTGAGATGGCCCGATGCGTGCCCTGGTCCCGGCACCGGCCGATCCGGTCAATGTTCACGACCACTACGCGGCCGGCTGGCTGACCTCCGGGGGGATACGCGCCAACTTCGTGGCGAGTGTCGATGGCGCCGCGTCCACGGCCGGGCGGTCGCGCGGGCTGCAGACCCGCGGCGACAACCTGGTGTTCGCCGCCCTCCGGGATCTGGCCGACGTCGTGCTCGTCGGCGCCGGCACGGCGCGGGCCGAGGGCTATCGCGCCGCGAACCTGAGCCGGGCCCGGCAAGAAGTCCGGCGTTCCTATGGTCTGGCCCCGACGCTGCCCATCGCGGTGGTGAGCCGCTTAGCCCTGCTGGATCCGGGCTCGGAGCTGTTCCGAACCCCCGACCCGGCCACCCGGACCATTGTGATTACGTGCGCTACTGCCGACGCCACCGCCCAGCGTGCGTTAGACCCCGTGGCCGACGTCGTGCTGTGCGGGAAGGAGACCGTCGACCTCGCCGAGGTGCGGTCCACGCTCGTCGCGCGCGGTCTGACCCGGATCCTGTGCGAAGGCGGACCGACATTCTTCGCTGATCTCCTCCGGTCCGGCGAAGTCGACGAGCTGTGCCTCTCGATCACACCGCTGCTCGCCGGCCCGGGTCCCGGCCGGATCACCGCCGGCCACTCGTGGCCCGGCGACCCGGCGCCGCTCAACCTCGTCGGTCTGCTCGAACAGGACGGCACGTTGTTCGGCCGGTACGAGATCACCCGGCGGAGCTAGTGTTCCGCTAGTACTGCGGGCCTGGTGTTCGGCCAGCGGTCCGGCGTCCCAGCCCCGGCACGATGTCGTCGAGCCGGAAAGTGATCGGCTGCTCCAGCTGCTCGTAGGTGCACGACGCCGGCTCTCGATCCGGTCGCCAGCGGACGAATTGCGCGGTGTGCCGGAACCGTGGCCCTTCCATGTGGTCGTAGCGCACTTCGACCACCCGCTCCGGGCGCAGCGGAACGAACGAGAGGTCCTTGCCCGCGTTCCACCGGGACGTCTCGTTTGCTCGTGGCGTGCGACTGCCCGCTTCCGTCGCGGCCCAGTTCCAGGGATGGTCGTCGAACGTTGTCACCAGTGGCTGCATCTCGCGGAACAGCTCTTTGCGGCGCGCGAGCGGGAACGCGCCGATGACACCAACCGAGGCTAGCTCGCCGCTGTCCGTGAACAGTCCGAGCAGCAGCGAGCCGATCGCGTCCGGCCCGCTCTTGTGAACCCGGTAACCAGCGACGACGCAATCGGCGGTCCGCTCGTGCTTGATCTTGAACATCACCCGCTTGTCGGGCTGGTAGGTGCCATCGAGCGGCTTGGCGACGATCCCGTCCAGTCCAGCGCCTTCGAATCGCTCGAACCATTCGCGGGCGATTGCCGGATCGCGGGTGGCGGGCGTCACGTGAATCGGCGCCCGCGCCCGCGCGAGCGCGACCTCCAGCGCCATCCGCCGGTCGACGAACGATCGCCCGGTCAGGTCGGAGTCGCCCAGCGCCAGCAGATCGAAAGCGACGAACGAAGCCGGGGTCTCCTCAGCCAACAGGCGCACGCGTGACTCGGCCGGATGGATGCGCTGTTGCAGGGCCTCGAAATCCAGCCCGTGTTCGGACGTAACCACGATCTCGCCATCGACGACGCAGCGATCCGGCAGGTTCGAGCGCACGGCGTCGACGACTTCGGGAAAGTAGCGGGTCATCGGGCGCTCGTTGCGACTCCCGATCTCCACCTCGTCGCCGTCGCGAAAGATGATCGAACGGAAGCCGTCCCATTTCGGCTCGTACGACGCGCCGCGGGGTATCTCCGCGACCGCCTTGGCCAGCATTGGCGGGACCGGCGGCATCACAGGTAGTTGCATGGACCTCATTGTGGCCAGAGCCGGGACATGGGTCGTCTCGGTACCGTGCAATCGTGCTATCCGCGAAATTTCGGCCCGCGGTCGTGCTGGTCGTCCTGGGTCTGCTCGTGGCTTGCACGACGACGACTACCGGCAACGGCACGGGTGCTGACGGAAATACCCCGCCACCTTCGCCGAGCCCGGCGGGATCGGCTGCCCAATCGGCGGCGCCCTTGGAGTTCAACGACTGTTCCCGGCTGCTCGATCTGGGCCGGGTGTCGGAGGACCGGAGGAAGAAGCTCACCGTCGAATGTGCCCGGATTCAGGTGCCCCTCGACTATGCCCGACCCGGCGGCACGCAGATCTCCATCGCGCTGCTCCGGATCCACTACGCCGATCAGCCGCAGCGGGTTGGCTCCCTGCTCGTCAACCCCGGCGGCCCAGGTGGCTCCGGGGTGAACCTGGCGGTGGGGCTGGCCGGCGAGCTCTCGACCGACGTGCTGCAGCGCTTCGACATCGTGGGCTTTGATCCCCGCGGAGTCGGCCTGTCCGCCCCGGTCAAATGCATGAGTACGGCCCAAGAGGACCAGCTGCTCTCGCTCGACACCGACGTGCGGACGACGGCCGGGCTCCGGGCGGCCAAGCAGCTCTTCGCCGGATTTGCCGCGTCCTGCAACGCGAAGTACGGGGCCACGATCGGCCACTACGACACGGTGGACACCGCCCGAGACATGGATCGGATCCGGGTAGCGCTCGGCGACGCGACGATGAACTACCTCGGCTTCTCCTACGGCACGGAACTCGGCGCGGTCTACGCGCACCTGTTCCCGAAGAGGATCCGGGTAGCGGCGCTGGACGGAGCCGTCGACCCCAAGCTGGACGACGTAGTCAGCCAATCCAGCGCGCAGGTCGCCGGCTTCGAGCAGGCTTTCGACCAGTTCGCCGCGGACTGCGTCACACGGGATCCCTGTCGAGAACTCGGCGATCCGCGGCAGGCTGTTTATGCGATCCGGGACCAGGCCGCAACCAGTCCGATCCGCTCCAGCGACGCTCAAGACCCGCGGCGAGCGACCGCGAGCCTGGTTCTCCTTGGTGTTCTGCAAGCCCTCTACAGTCGCGACCTGTGGCCGACGCTCGGTACCGCATTGCTGGCTGCCCGCCGAGGCGATGCCAAGGGCCTCCTCGCGCTCGCCGACGACTACGCCGACCGCGACGAGTCCGGGCAGTATTCGAACTTCCTCGACGTGTACTTCACTGTCACCTGTAACGACCTCGCCGCAGACCCGGACGACACGACGATCCAGGCGATGGGGCGCGCGTGGGCGACGCAGTACCCGATGTTCGGTCTCTGGCAGGCTGCCGGTCTCACCCAGTGCAGTGGCTGGCAGAAACAGCGGACCCCGATCCCGCCGGAGACCGCGGCCAGCAGCGCGCCAATCCTGGTGGTCGGAAACCTGCACGATCCCGCCACCCCGTACGCCGGCGCGGTGAACCTCACCAAGGAGCTCGGCCGCGCTTCCCTACTGTCGTGGAACGGCGAAGGACACACCTCGTACCTGGAGGGATCCACCTGCGTCGACCGTGCGGTCAACGCCTACTTGATCAACAAGACGCTTCCGACCCCGAACACCACCTGCCCCGCGCGGTGAGTCAGCGGCTTGCCTTCGCCGCACCCGGATGCCGAATATTGTGGCCAAAAGTGCTTGTGCGGGCCCGTCGCTCATCGGGTGATCCCGAGAGCGCACCCGCCGGCGCCGGAAAGGAGACCGACGTGACCATCGCCGGATCTGCCGTCACACCGGATATCGACGCCACTCGGTGGCCGGACGTCGCGGTCGTACCACACTCACCGGTTCGGGCCGCGATCGCCCGCCGGCTGTTCCACCGAGTGGTTGCGCGTATCCCGCTACGGGTGGTCGAACCGTCCGGCCGAACATACGGCGGCGGAGGCAGCAAGGATCCGATACTTCGCCTGGTCCGGCCAGCGGTGTTCTTTCAGCGGGTCGGCGCCTCAGGCAGCGTCGGGTTCGGCGAGGCCTATATGGCGGGCGACTGGACCGCCGACGACCTCTCCGGTGTGCTGTGCGCATTCGCGGCGCACCTCCGCGACGTCGTCCCAGCCGCGCTGCAGCGGCTGCGAGCGGTCGCGTTACGCCGGCCGCCCGCGTCCGAGGACAACACCGTGGCCGGAGCGCGCCGGAACATCCAGCGGCACTACGACCTGTCCAACGACATGTTCAAGGTATTTCTCGACGAGTCGATGACGTACTCGGCCGCCCTGTACAACGGCGATCCGGCTGAGTCCTCCGATGAGCTGGCGACCGCCCAGCGGCGGAAGGTCGACCGGCTCCTCGATACGTCCCAGGTGTACGCCGGCACCCGAGTCCTCGAGATCGGCACCGGATGGGGCGAGCTCGCGATCCGGGCCGCGAGCCGCGGTGCCGAGGTCACGTCAATCACGAACTCCGCCGAACAGGCTGCCCTGGCGCGGGAGCGCATCGCGCAGGCCGGGCTGGCCGACCGAGCGACCGTGCTCTTGCAGGACTACCGAGCCACGACCGGCCGGTTCGACGCCGTTGTCAGCGTCGAGATGGTCGAAGCAGTCGGCATGACCTACTGGCCGGATTACTTCCAGACCATCGATCGCGCCCTCGTTCCCGGCGGCCGGGCCGGTCTGCAAGCCATCTTGCAGGCCGACGATCTCATGCGCGCGACGGCCAACACCCAGACGTGGATCCGCAAGTACATCTTCCCGGGCGGCGCGCTCCTCTCGGCGGAGGCCTTGCACGACACGATCACCCGCCACACCGGCTTGCACCTGCTCGACCGCTATTCCTTCGGCCAGCACTATGCCGAGACCCTGCGCCGCTGGCGGGCCAACTTCGAGGCGCGGAGCGCGGACATTGCCCGGCTCGGATTCGACGAGACGTTCCGTCGGATGTGGTCGTTCTACCTGGCGTATTCCGAGTCAGGATTTCGCACCGGATGCCTCGACGTCAGCCAGATCTGCCTGGCGAAGCCGGTCCGCGGAGCCCTCGCGTAATCCAGTCACGATCTGCGTCCTGCCCAGGTAGCCTGCGGCGTGGCTGTCGTCCTTGCGCTGCTCGCGGCGGTGTCCTACGGCGTCAGTGACTTCATCGGTGGGTTAGCGTCACGGCGCCGATCCGCGCTCGCCATCCTGCTCTACAGCTACCCCGTCGGTGCCCTGCTGATGGCCGCGCTGCTTCCCGTCACGTCGGGGACTCTGACCACTCGGGCGGTCGTGTTCGGGATTCTGGGCGGCGCGTTCGGGTTGGTCGGTGTCGTGCTGCTCTACAGCCTGCTGGCCATCGCGCCGATGAACGTGGTCTCGCCGATCACGGCCGTCTTGGCGGCGGCCGTCCCGGTGGTCGTCGGCGTGCTGACGGGAGACCGGCCCGCCACGGCCGCGTGGTTTGGCGTGGCCATCGGTTTCGTGGCCGTCGTCCTCGTCAGCCGCCAGCCGGCCGAGACATCCCACGGCCGGCTCACCACTCGGACGGTGGCGCTCGCGATCGCGTCCGGCGTGGGGTTCGGCGGGTACTTCGTCTTTCTGGCCCGGGCGGGTGACGGGACCGGACTGTGGCCGCTGCTGATTTCGCGGCTGGCGTCCGCGGTATTGATCGTGCCGCTCGCGTATCGGGCCGGGGCAGTAACCGTCATCCGTGGTTGGCTCCTCGCCCTGTGCCTCATTGCGGGCGCATTGGACGCGGCCGCGAACCTGTTCTTTCTGCTCGCATCCCGGCAGGGTCTGCTGTCGCTCGCGGCCGTGATCACCGCCCTCTACCCCGCGACGACCGTGGCGCTGGCGATCGTCTTCCTGCACGAGCGACCGTCCCGGGCCCAGCAAGTGGGGTTGGGTCTCGCAGCAGTGGCCATCGTGCTGATCACTCGCTAACCGGCATCGGGGACTTCGCCGCATAGCGAAATCAAACAGGTGTTGACTTGATCCGGGTGGCGTTTCGCGGCTAGCGGAGAAACGTGAACAGCCGATGAGTTGGCATCGGCTCGGTCTCATCGACGAACCGCATTGCCCCGACCGTCGGCTGACCGTCGCGATCCAGGGTGTCGAGGCCGATCTCGGCGAAGCCCGCCGCGACAAAGCGGCGCCGAATCTCATCGGTTCGATCGCCGCCCTGCCGGCCCCGCGACCAGAGCACGGTAGCGCCGGGGCGACACATGGCCGGAGCCGCCGCGATAGTGCCAGCGATGTCGGCATCACTGATATTGCCGAAGATCCCAACCAGCACGACGATGTCGGCCGGCACGGCGCCGGAGTAGGCAGCGGGATCTCCGGCGTCGGTGAGCCGTACGTCGACCCGGATGCGCGGGTACAGGCTTGCGGCGTGCTGCCGGGCTCGCGCCGCGAGCATCGGGTCGATTTCGAGCAGGGTGACGTCGATGTTCTCCATGTCAGGATGCAGCGCCAGTACGCCGAGGACGTCGCGACCGTCGCCCGCGCATGCGCTGAGCACCCGAACTGGGCCGGAGTGTTCGCTAAGCGACCGCGCGATCCACGACCGGACCACCGAAAGGAGCCAAGACAGCGACGATTGTGGATCGTCGTACGCCTCGTGCCAGGCGACATAGTCGCGC